>Ga0068852_100003182_pt1 | contig 11464 bp, 10 predicted proteins | sample KBSCornC22_FD_66594 | JGI IMG/M metagenome (GOLD analysis project Ga0068852, IMG submission 66594) | Corn rhizosphere microbial communities from Kellogg Biological Station, Michigan, USA - KBS Corn C2-2 | ecosystem: Host-associated > Plants > Roots > Rhizosphere > Soil ... | reverse complement strand
GCCGGGATCTGGTGTCCCCACCAGAGCTGGCGCGAGATGCACCAGTCCTGGATGTTCTCCAGCCACTGGTCGTAGATCTTGGTCCACTCCTCCGGGACGAAGCGCGTCTCGCCCTTCGCGACCGCGTCGAGGCCCGCTTTCGCCATGCCTTCCATGCGCACGAACCATTGGTCCGAGAGCATCGGCTCGACCACGGCGTTGGTGCGGTCGGAGCGCGGCACCATGAGCTTGTGCGGCTTCGAGCTCTCCAGGAGCTGCACCTTCTCGAGGTCCGCGAGCACGGCCTTGCGCGCGGCGTAGCGATCGAGCCCCTGGTAGGCGAGGGGCGCGTTCTCGTTCACGCGCGCCTCGAGCGTGAAGATGTTGATGGGCGTGAGGCCGTGGCGCGCGCCCACCTGGAAATCGTTGAAGTCGTGCGCGGGCGTGATCTTGACGACCCCCGTCCCGAACTCGCGGTCGACGTACGTATCGGCGATGACCGGGATCAGCCGATCGGTGAGAGGAAGCTTGACCTTCCGGCCGACGAGCTTCGTGTAGCGCTCGTCCTCGGGATGCACCGCGACGGCGACGTCGCCCAGCATCGTTTCCGGCCGCGTGGTCGCGACCGTCAAGTGGCCGCTGCCGTCCTCGAGCGGATAGCGCAGCTGCCAGAGCGTGCCGTTCTCTTCCTCGGAGACGACCTCGAGGTCCGATACCGCCGTCTGCAGCTGCGGATCCCACGACACGAGGCGCTTGCCGCGATAGATCAGCCCCTGCTCGAAGAGGCGCACGAAGACCTCGACCACGCCCTTCGAGCGCAGCGCGTCCATCGTGAAGTACTCGCGCGACCAGTCGCACGAGGCGCCGAGGCGCCGCATCTGCCGCGTGATGGTCGAGCCCGATTGCTCCTTCCACTCCCACACGCGCTTCACGAATGCCTCGCGGCCCATCGCCCGGCGCGACGTGCCCTCGGCATCGAGCTGGCGCTCGACCACCATCTGGGTCGCGATGCCGGCGTGGTCCGTGCCCGGCTGCCAGAGCACGTTGAAGCCCTTCATGCGGTGGTAGCGCGTGAGCACGTCCATCAGGGTCTGCTGGTAGGCGTGCCCCATGTGCAGCGTGCCCGTGACGTTGGGCGGCGGCAGCTGGATCGAGAAGGAGGGCTTCGAAGCGTCGAACCCGGCCTTGAAGTAGCCCTTCGATTCCCAGAAGGGATACCAACGGGACTCGATTCCGTGCGGATTGAAACTCTTCTCTAGCTCCATCCCCGCTATTTTACTTTACGTCTCTCGATCGCCTCGCCGACCGCGCGGGCCACGAGGTCGGCAAGTTCCGGCCGCAGGTCGTTGAGCGCATTCGAGACCACGATCTGCAGCTGCGACGTGAGCTGCTGGGAGACCCGCTTCTCGATCTCCGCCGTGAGCCGCGCCTCGACGGTGGCCATGACCTGCATCGAGACTTCGCCCGCCATCTCGGTCACGTCCTCGTTGCCGGCGACGTCGACGAAATCCGTGAGCACGGGGAAGTTGCCCGTCTCGCTCCCCGCGGGGGCACCGGACGAGCGCCGCAGCAGCTTGTCCGCCTTGCCCAGGATGTCGTCGTCGTCCGCCAACTCTCAACCCTCGACGTCGTGCACGTTGAGCTCGTAGCCGCGCTGCTTGTAGAAGCTGTAGCGCCCGCGCGCGCGCTCCTTGTCCGCCTCGTCGGTCGACACGATCTCGAGCAGCCGCTCGAAGGTCGCGAAGAACGGCGGCCACTCGTCGCCCAGGTTCAATAGGACATCGTGGTGCGGCAACGATTCCCCGTTGGACGCGAGGATGATCGGAGTCTCGGCGGCAACGGAGGCTCCCGCCATGCAGTGCGGAACGAAGCGCGTGGCATTGAAGGTCCAGAGCATCTCGTCGAACTTGCGCAGCAACGGCGCATCGGGAGCGTAGACCACGAGCCGGCTCGACTTGTCGAAGGCGCGCGCCGCCAGGCGGCAGGCAAAGCGAAGCTTGTCCTCGGCGTAGCGGTAGAAGTCGATCCGGGTCACGCCTGCGCGCGGCGCTCGAGGAAGTGCACGAGGAGCGGCACGGGGCGCCCCGTGGCTCCCTTCTCGGCCCCGGATTTCCACGCGGTGCCGGCGATGTCGAGGTGCGCCCACGGGAAGTTCTTCGCGAAGCGCGAGAGGAAGCAGGCCGCGGTGATCGAGCCGCCGGCGCGGGAGCCGATGTTGGGGAAGTCCGCGAAGTTGCTCTTCAACTGCTCCTGGTAGTCGTCCCACATCGGCATGTGCCACGCACGGTCCCACGCGACGTCGCCCGCGCGCAGCACTTCGTTGGCGAGCGAATCGGTGTTCGAGAAGACGCCGGTCGCGACGTGGCCCAGCGCGATCACCATGGCGCCCGTAAGTGTCGCGATGTCGATCACCGCGGCGGGCTTGAAGCGCTCGACGTAGGTGAGGGCGTCGCAGAGGATGAGGCGGCCTTCGGCGTCGGTGTTGAGGATCTCCACCGTCTGGCCGGACATCGAGGTCACGATGTCGCCCGGCTTCACCGCGTTGCCGCCCGGCATGTTCTCGGTGGCGGGGACGACGCCCACGACGTTCATCGGCAGCTTCATGAGCGCCACGGCTTTCATCGTGCCGAAGACGCTCGCCGCGCCGCACATGTCGAACTTCATCTCGTCCATCTCGGCCGAGGGCTTGATCGAGATGCCGCCGGTGTCGAACGTGATGCCCTTGCCGACCAGCGCCACGGGCGGATCGTCGCTCTTGCCGCCGCGGTATTCCATCACGATGAAGCGCGGAGGCTGGCGGCTGCCGCGCGCGACCGCGAGGAACGAGCCCATGCCGAGCTTCTCGATCTCCTTCTGCTCGAGCACCTCGACCCGCAGGCCGTGCTGCTTGCCGAGCTCCTGGGCCTGCTCGCCGAGATACGACGGCGTGCAGACGTTGGGCGGCAGGTTGCCGAGGTCCTTCGCGAGGGCCACGCCTTCCGCGATGGCGGTCGCGCGCGCCGCGGCCGCTTCGCCCTCGCCGATCTCGTTGCGCTTGGCGACGAGCAGCATCACCTTGCGCAGGGTCTTCTTCACCTCGGGCGGCTTGCTCTTCATGCGGTCGAAGCGATAGGCGCCGTCCATCACCGCGATGGCCGCCTGCTCGATCTTCCACTGGGTGTCGCGCTTCTTGACCTGCAGATCCGTGAGGCAGAGGCACGCATCGACGGTTCCGGTCGAGCGGATCGCCTTCATGGCCGCATTGAGCGCGCCGCGATAGGCCGTCTCGTTGAACTCGCGCTCCTTGCCGAGGCCCACCAGGAGGACGCGGTCCGCGGGGAGCGGCGAGACGTTGTGGAGCATGAGGGTCGTGCCCACCTTGCCCTCCAGATCTCCCCGGCGCAAGACATCCGACAGCGCGTTGCGGCAGGCATTGTCGACGTCGCGGCCGCTCGGCGAGAGCTTGCGCCCCTCGTAGACGCCGACCACCAGGCACCCGGTGCGCTGCTTCTCGGGACTGCCGCTCTTTATGCTAAATTCCATCGATATTTCCTCGGGTTGGAGCTGCCGCGAATCGCGGGATTATCGCACAGCCAACCTCGTGCAATTGCCGTGATCTTCCATCGCAGCCTCATCCGCGAGTTCAGCCTCATCGCCATGGCGGTGGTGGGCGTGCTGCTCGCGATCATCCTCACGCGCCTGCTGATCCTGATGCTGGGCAAGGCCGCATTGGGGGACGTCCTGCCCGAGGCCGTGATCGGGCTCATCGCGTTCGGCATCCTCACCTACCTGCCGGTCCTGCTCGGCATCGCGGTCTTCATCGCGGTGCTGCTGGCGCTCACGCGCAGCTATCGCGATAGCGAGATGACGGTGTGGTTCACCTCGGGCCTGTCGATCGCGTCGTGGGTGAAGCCCGTGCTGCAGTTCGCGCTCCCCATCGCCGTGATCTGCGGCGTGCTCTCGCTCTGGCTTTCGCCGTGGGCCATCGCGCAGAGCAGCGAGTACACGCGGCTCCTCGAGAGCCGCGACGAGGTCTCGAGCGTGACACCGGGCGTCTTCCGCGAATCCCGCAACTCGGACCGCGTGTTCTTCGTCGACAAGCTCTCCGAGCGCGACGACGTGGTGAACAACATCTTCGTGCAGTCCACGCAGAACAACCGGCTGGGCGTGATCGTCGCGCAGAAGGGATTCATCGAGACGGCGCCCAACGGCGACCGCTTCGTGGTGCTGCTGAACGGCCGGCGCTACGAGGGCACGCCGGGCACGCTCGACTATCGCACCGTGGATTTCCAGCGCTACGCGATCCGCATCGAGCCGAAGGAGGCGGTGCGCAAGGCCCCGCCCACCAAGGGCATGACCCTCATGGAGCTCGTGGAAAGCGGCAAGCCCGACCAGATGGCGGAGCTGCACTGGCGCGTGGCGCTGCCGCTCGCGGTGATCATCATGGGGCTCTTCGCGATCCCGCTCGCCTTCGTGAACCCGCGCTCGGGCCGATCGTGGAACCTCATCCTCGCGGTGCTCGTCTACGTGCTCTACAACAACCTGCTCTCGATCTTCCAGGTGTGGACGGCGCACGAGAGGATCCCGACGTGGCTGGGGCTCTGGCCGGTGCACTTCGGCATGATCCTGCTCATCGTGATCATGTTCTACCGCCGGCTTTACGGCTTCCGCTGGATCGCCCGGGCGGCGTGAAACGTGGCACACGCGTGAATCGTGTCACACCGGTCAAGGTCGGTGCCCGATTGGCTCGAGAGGGTCGGGTATAATTTCCGGTTGTTGTCGCTGCGCCACCGCGGAGAGGTGGATGAGCGGTTTAAGTCGCACGCCTGGAAAGCGTGTTTGGGTTAACAGCCCAACGCGGGTTCGAATCCCGCCCTCTCCGCCAGATTCCCCTGCTGGCGTCTTGATGCGCTAGGCGTTTTCTCCCGCGCCAACGGCGATTTATGCACGGCACCGCTCGCCTGCTGCCGAAAAGTAGCGCAGCCAGCGGGCCGCAAAGCTCGTCTTGGTCAGAGCGAATTCTAATACCCGGAATTTGTCTCACCCATGGGTTGCGGTACACCGTCACCTTAACTTGGTGGCTGCTCGCGCGCGCCCGCAGAAGATGCGCCGAACCGATGAAACAGATCCGCCATCCCCACGAGCGCACACAGCAATCCGATGGGAACCGCCACTGCCGTGAAGCCGAGCATGAAGTATGGAATCGGGGCACTCGGAGGTGCATCAAAGGACGGCCAATGCCCGCTTCTGGCCGACAGCTGGCCGCACGGTGCGACACCGAGCGGCTTGAGCCTCCCTGGGCGCGCGCAGGTCTGCACTGAACCGGCACCTCGATTTATCGCGGCATGACAGCCGCTACTCCGGTTCCCATGTCCAGCATTGCTTGCGGTGCATCGACGCGGAACGATGCCTCACACATCGTCATCTCGTAGCTGATCATCGACGACTGCCAAGTCATCCTCCAGCACGAAGCCCCGCTGTCCGACGATGACCCCACCAAGACAGCCGGAACACCGTGCAGGGAGGCATTGACGGCACTCGAGCTCTGCGTGATTCCGCCGCCATCCGCGCCGAAGTCCCACTCCGTCAGGGACACGATCTTGTCGCCCGGGGCGACGATTACGCGCGTCACGTGATGCTCGACCGTCACTACAACGCGAAGGCGAATCCCAATCTGTCCTCGCGATCCTTGCTCCGGCAAGACCCAACGCTGCCGCTGGCACCGGCTCGAATGAATGCTTCGCACAGTCTGACGGTGCGTCACTACTCATGGCCATCGCCTGCATCGCCTGAAGGATCCTTCCGGGCCGCGATAGACCGGGACGTTTCCCAACGTCATCTTGAGGTTCTGGCGACGTAGCTTCTCTGCGTATTCCTCCAGCTTGGGCGGCAGCTCGCCCGGGTCAACCACACGCGCCTCGCCCGGACGAATCAGAGGCGGTGCCTCATCGATCTTGAGTGAGTCCGCAGCGGCTTCGACCGCTTGTGACAGGGCAATAGCGGACGCTACGCGGAGAAGAGATCCAAGCTCGAACCGCGGCTGCTTCATGTTGTTTCCGTATGTGTGTCGGTTCCGGCGCTTAGTCTATCGCTATGGGAGTCATGCGGCGCTAAAGCCGGCCCTGGGCGGGAGGTTGTATCTCGTGGGAGCGCCGGGGTTAAACATCGGAGGTCAATGCAGGATTTCGGTATTTGGGTGCATGATTTCAGCCCGCGAGACAGCACCGTCTCGGATCGACGGAGGCCTTCATGCAACACCTGTTCCGTATCGCCGCCAGTGTGCTCGCCGCCACCTTCCTCTGCGGTGCGGCGCACGCGCAGATGTTTCGCGCATACCTCGCCTCATCCGGCGCCGACAGCAACCCGTGCACGGTGACGGCGCCGTGCCGCCTGCTGCCGGCGGCCCTGGGCGCCGTATCCAATGGCGGCGAGATCTGGATCCTGGACTCGGCGAACTACAACGCCGGCGCGGTCGACATCGGCAAGGATGTGACGATCCTGGCGGTGCCCGGGGCGGTCGGCAGCTTCGTGGCGGTGGCGGCCGGTCCGGCGCTCACGATCACGACCAATGTCACGGTGCACCTGCGCAACATCGTGATCGCCAACAACGCCGCGAATCCCGGCACGGATGGCATCCAGGTCGGCGGGCAAGGGAGGCTCGACGTCGAGGGTTGCGTCTTCTCCGCGGCGCAGGCGGGCATCCGGCTCACCAGCGGCTTCCTCAACGTGCACGGCAGCGTGTTCACGAAGTCGACGTTCGGGATCTCCGCCGAGGGCGGAAGCTACTTCGATGTGTCGAACACGCGCTTCTCCAATATGCGCAACACCGGTATCCGGATGCAAGGCAGTACCGAGCTCGCGGGGAACGGGCCCAAGTACGGAGCGGTGAGCGACAGCTCGTTCACTGACATGAACATCGGCATCGCGCTGGTCACCCAGCCGGCGCCCGCCAGCCTGAGTGCGGCGATCACGCATATCACCGTGAGCGACGCGGAATATGGCGTCTTCTTGTCGTGTGGCGGGAGCAACACCGCGATCGCGACGGTGGGCCGCAGCATGTTCGCCCACTTGTTCAGCTCGGCCCTATATCAGAGCGGGGCTTGCGCCGTGCTGGAGAGCCTCGGCGACAACGAGGCGCACGGCAATGGCGCAAACACGTCCGGCACGATCACGCCCGCCTCGGGATTCTGAGCCGGCGGCGAGCGCACACGGCTTACCGGCGCACGTCGCTACCGCACCATGCACGGGCGCTTGTTGTCGAATTTCCAGCCCGGCACGAGGTACTGCATCGCGACCGCGTCGTCGCGCGCCCCCAGGCCATGTTGCTTGTACAGCTCGTGCGCGCGGTCGAGCTCCGCCATGTCGAGCTCGATGCCGAGACCGGGCCGCTTCGGCACCTCGATGACACCGCCCGCGATCGCGAGCGGCTCGCGCGTGAGGCGCTGGCCGTCCTGCCAGATCCAGTGCGTGTCGATCGCGGTCACCTTGCCCGGTGCGGCGGCCGCCACGTGCGTGAACATCGCGAGCGAGATGTCGAAGTGGTTGTTCGAGTGCGAGCCCCAGGTGAGGCCCCAGTCGCGGCACGTCTGCGCCACGCGCACCGAGCCCTGCAGCGTCCAGAAGTGCGGATCGGCGAGCGGGATGTCGACCGCCTGCAGCGAGAGCGCATGCACGAGCTGGCGCCAGTCGGTCGCCACCATGTTGGTCGCCGTCGGAAGCCCCGTCGCGCGACGGAATTCCGCCATCACTTCGCGCCCCGAGAACCCCTGCTCGGCGCCGCACGGATCTTCCGCGTAGGCCATCACGCCCTTCATGTCGCGGCAGAGGCGGATCGCATCGTCGAGGAGCCATCCGCCGTTCGGATCGAGCGTCACGCGCGCCTGCGGGAAGCGTTCGTGCAACGCGCGAATGGCCTCGATCTCCTCCTCGCCGCGCAGCACGCCGCCCTTCAGCTTGAAGTCGTTGAAGCCGTAACGGCGATGCGTGGCCTCGGCGAGGCGCACGATCGATTCCGGCGTGAGCGCCTCTTCGTTGCGCAGCCGCAACCACTCGTCATCGGCCTTCGGCTCTTCGCGATAGGGCAAGGACGTGCGCCTGCGGTCGCCGACATAGAAGAGATAGCCCAGCACCTCGACCTTCTCGCGCTGCAGCCCTTCGCCGAGGAGCTCCGCGACGGGGACGCCCACGAACTGCCCGAAGAGGTCGAGCATCGCGGCCTCGACGGCCGTGACCGCGTGGATCGTCACGCGCAGGTCGAACGTCTGTTGCCCACGCCCGCCCGCGTCCCGATCGGCGAAGCGCGTGCGCATGGAGGCGAGTACCGCGTTCAGGCGGGCGATCGACTGGCCTTCGACGAGCGCGCGCGCGTCCTCGAGCGTCTGGCGGATCTTCTCGCCACCGGGCACCTCGCCCACGCCGGCATGGCCCGCGCTGTCCTCGAGGATCAGGACGTTGCGCGTGAAGAAGGGGCCGTGCGCGCCGCTGAGATTGAGCAGCATGCTGTCGCGCCCCGCGACGGGCACGACGCGCATGCTCCGTACGACCGGTGCGCCGCGCGCGGGAACCTGGCTCAGGCGATCGTCCATCCGGTGCTCAGTTCGGCTGGATGTGAGCGGTGGTGATGACCTTCTGCCAGCGCGCGAGCTCCTGCTTCTGGAACTGCGCGAACTGCTCGGGCGTATTCGCCACGATCTCGAAGCCGAGGTCGGTGAGCTTCTTCTTCGCGTCCGGATCGTTCATGGCGGCCACGATGCCGTCGTGGAGCTTCGCTTTCACATCCGCCGGCAGGCCCTTCGGACCCGCGATCGCCTGCCACGAGTAGACGTCCGCGTTCCTGATGCCCGATTCGTCGAGCGTCGGCACGTCGGGCAGCAGCGGCGAGCGCTGCTTGCTCGTGATCGCGATGGCCTTGAGCGAGCCGGCCTTGATCTGCGAGATCACGGCGTTCAGGTTCTGGAACGACATCTGCACCTGGCCGCCCATCAGGTCCTGGATCGCGGGGCCGCCGCCCTTATACGGCACGTGCAGGCCGTGCGTGCCCGTCGCCTGCCAGAAGAGCTCCGCCGTCAGGTGGTCCGAGGAGCCCGCGCCCGACGAGGCGAACGAGACCTGGTCCGGATTCTTCTTGAGGTACGCGATCACGTCGGCCAGCGTGCTGACGGGAACCTTCGGGTTCGCCACGAGCACGTTCGGCGCCTGCACCAGGATCGACACCGGATCCAGGTCCTTCACCGGGTCGTAGGGCAGGCTCTTCTGCAGGAACGGGTTCACGGCGAAAGGCGCGAGCGACGAGACGAGCAGCGTGTAGCCGTCGGGTTTCGCGCGCGCGACGAAGGTGGCGCCGATCGTGCCCGTGGCGCCTGCCTTGTTCTCGACGATGAACGTGCCGCCCATCTTGTCCTGCAGCTTGGCGCCGAGGATGCGGGCGATCATGTCGGTCGAGCCGCCCGGCGGGAACGGCACGACGAGGGTCACGGGACGCTCGGGATAGCCGGCAGCGGCGGCGACGGTGGCGGCGAGCGCGAGGGCGGCGCCGGCGAGGAGGGAGCGGATCTTCATGCGTGGGCGGTCTCTCGTTGGTGGAGTTGCTGGGGGCCGGCCTTCTGGATCAGCGCGCGCAGCTCTTCGAGCTCCGCGGGCTTGAGGTCGGAGAGGGGTGGGCGCACCGGCCCGGCGGCGTGGCCCACGACGGCCGCGCCTGCCTTGACGATGCTCACCGCATAGCCTGCGCCGCGGTTGCGCAGCGCGATGTACGGCAGGAAGAACGAGTCGAGGAGGCGATCGGTCGTCGCGATGTCGCCGCGCGCGTGGGCCTCGTAGAACTCTACCGCAGTCTTCGGCAGGAAATTGAAGACGGCCGACGAATACACCGGCACGCCCATCGCCTTGTACGCCGCGGCGAACACTTCCGCCGTCGGGAGCCCTCCGACGTAGGCGACGCGATCGCCAAGCCGGCGGCGGATGGAGACCATGAGCTCGATGTCGCCCAGGCCGTCCTTGTAGCCGATGAGGTTGGGGCAGGCGTCCACGAGGCGCTCGAGCGACTCGGGCGTGAGGCGGCACGCCCCGCGGTTGTAGACGATGACGCCGAGCTCGACGCTCCTGCACACCGACTGCACGTGCGCGACCAGGCCTTCCTGCGTCGCCTCGGTGAGGTAATGCGGCAGCAGCAGGAGCCCCTGGGCGCCGGCGCGCTCCGCTTCCCGCGCATAGCGGATGGCGAGCGACGTTCCGCCGCCCGCGCCGGCGATGATCGGCACGGCGCCGCGGCAGGTGTCCACCGCGACCTTCATCACCTCGGCGTATTCGGCCGGCTCGAGCGAGAAGAACTCGCCGGTGCCGCCCGCGGCGAAGAGGGCCGAGGCGCCATAGGGCATGAGCCACTCGAGGCGCCGCGCATACGGCTTCGGCGCGAAGCGCAGCTGCGCGTCGAAATCGGTGAGGGGAAACGACAGCAGGCCGCTGCCGAGGACTTGCTTGAGTTCAATCGGGGTCATTCCGCGGATTGTGTCCCGCCACATGATTCATAATCAAGCCAATCACTGACTGGATTGATACAGGAGTTGACTCATGTTCGAGCTGAGCCAGCTGCGCTGCTTCGTGGCCGTGGGAGAGGAGCTGCATTTCCGGCGCGCCGCGGAGCGCCTCAACATGACGCAGCCGCCGTTGAGCCGGCAGGTCCGGCTCCTCGAGCACCAGGTGGGCACGGCGCTCCTCGAGCGCACCAACCGCGTCGTGCGCTTCACCGCGGCGGGCAAGGCGTTCTTCCCCGAGGCGGCGCGCATCCTGCGCCTTGCCGAGGAAGCGGCCGCGACGGCGCGCCGCGTCGCGAAGGGCGAAGCGGGCACGCTTGCCATCGGCTTCACCGCCGCATTCGGCTATGGCCTCCTGCCGGATATCGTGCAGCGCCTGCACCGCCGCATGCCCAACATCGCGCTCACGTTGAGGGAGATGGTCACGGGCGCGCAGCTCGAAGCGCTGGACGCGGGCCGGCTCGACGTCGGCCTGTTGCGCCCTCACGCACCCCGCGGCGGACTCGAGACGCGGGTCGTCGGGCGCGAAGCGTTGATGCTCGCCATCCCGCGCGGGCAGGCCCGGCGCTGGCCGCAGCGCCCGACGCTCGCGACGCTCCAGGGCAAGCGGTTTGTCTCGTATGCCCCCTACGAGGCGAGCTACTTCTACCAGCTCGTCCAGGGACACCTCACGCGCGCGGGCGTGACGCCCGAGGTGGTCGATTACGTGCCGCAGATCCACACGATGCTGGCGCTCGTCGACTCGGGCGTGGGGGTCGCGCTCACGCCGGAGACCGCGACACGGCTGCGCTTCGAGGGGGTCGTGCTGCGGCGCCTCGACATGACGCCCGCGCGGCCCGTGGAGATGGCGTTCTCGCATCGCAAGGACAACGCCAATCCGATGATCAGGGTGTTCAGGCGCGAGGTGGAAGAGGCGCTCAGGGAACACAAGCGCCGCGCCGCGGACGCGTGAGGATCACTTCCGCGCGGGCTTC
>Ga0068852_100003178_pt1 | contig 11468 bp, 8 predicted proteins | sample KBSCornC22_FD_66594 | JGI IMG/M metagenome (GOLD analysis project Ga0068852, IMG submission 66594) | Corn rhizosphere microbial communities from Kellogg Biological Station, Michigan, USA - KBS Corn C2-2 | ecosystem: Host-associated > Plants > Roots > Rhizosphere > Soil ... | reverse complement strand
GACGGCGACGCTGGCCCAGCGCGCCGGCTTCGAGGCGGTGTATGCCGGCGGCTACTCGGTGGCCGCACACAACCACGGGCTTCCGGACATCGGCCTGGTCGGGCTCGCGGAGGTGGCGGCCAGCCTGATGCGGATGACCGCCGTCGCCACCGTGCCAGTTGTGGTGGACGCCGACACCGGCTACGGCTCGGAGCCGGGCGTGAAGCGCTCGGTGATCGAACTCGAGCGGGCGGGCGCGGCCGCGGTCCAGATCGAGGACCAGGTGTTCCCCAAGCGCTGCGGGCACATGGAGGGCAAGAAGGTCATCCCGCGCGATGAGATGGTGCTGAAGCTGCGCGCCGCGCTGAGCGCGCGGCGCAATCCGGACACGCTCGTGATCGCCAGGACCGATGCCCTTCAGATGAACGGGCTCGATGACGCGATCGACCGCTGCAACGCCTACGCGGAGGCCGGCGCGGACGTGACGTTCGTCGACGCTCCGCGCACGCGCGAGCACCTCGAGGAAGTCGCGCGGAAGGTCGACGGGCCGAAGCTCGTCAATATGTCGGAGACGGGTCGCTCGCCCACGCTGACGGCGGACGAGCTCCAGGAGCTCGGTTTCAACATCGTGATCTTCCCCAGCACACAGACCTGGCTCTTCGCGCGCGTGTATCAGGAGCTCCTGGAAGAGCTGCAGAAGACCGGGACCAGCGAGGGGCTGCGCGACCGGATGATGCCCTTCGACGAGGTCAACGACCTGCTGGGCATCGCGCGCTGGGAATCGTGAGCGACGCCGGCGAGGTCTACGGGGACCGCGGCTTCGGCGGACGGCAGGGCGCGGGCAGCCGTCCCGCCCTGGTGGTGGTGGATCTCAACTACGCGTTCACGGATCCCGAGTCGCCGCTGCACTGCGATACCGAGGAGGCCGTCGCGGCCACCGCGCGATTGCTCGAGGCCGCGCGCGAGGGCGGCGCGCCGGTTGCGTTCACCACGCTCGAGTTCGACGAGGCGGGCAAGCGCGTGGCGGCCGCCTTCATTGCCAAGGCGCCCGCGCTGACAATGCTCACGCCGGGCTCGCGCTGGGCGAAGATCGACGAACGCCTCGCGCGGCGCGAGGACGAGCCCGTCCTGCTCAAGCTGTTCGCCTCGGCATTCTTCGGCACGGCGCTGCAGCCGATGCTCGCGGCCGCCGGCTGCGACACGCTGGTGGTCACGGGCGCCTCCACGTCCGGGTGCGTGCGGGCCACCGTGGTGGACGGGATCCAGCATGGCCTGCGCGTGCTCGTTCCGCGCGAGGCCGTGGCCGATCGCGCGCAGAGCGCGCACGAGGCATCGCTCACGGACATCGACGCCAAGTACGGCGACGTCGTCAGCACCGACGACGCGGTCGCGGTGTTGTCCGGAAACCCGCGCTAGCGCTCGCGCAGCCAGGGCACGAGGCCGCCGGCGTCCAGCATCTGGCGCATGAACTCCGGCATCGCCGCGATCTCGAAGCGCTCGCCCTCCACCGTCATCGTCCCGCCGTCCAGGTCGATTTCCACCTGCGCGCCGGCCTCGGCGCGATCAACGGCGTCCGGGCAGTCGACCAGCGGCAGGCCCAGGTTCAGGCAGTTGCGCCGGAAGATGCGCGCGAAGCTCTTGCCCACGACGCACGACACGCCCGAGGACTTCATCGCCAGCGGCACGTGCTCGCGCGAGGACCCGGTGCCGAAGTTCTCGCCCACCACGAGGATCGTGTCCGGCCCGAGCTGGTCGCGCAGCCCGGGATCGATGCCCTCGAACAGGTGCTCGCGCATCCGGTCCGGGTCCTCGATGTTGAGGAACTCGCCGGGGTAGAGGACGTCGGTGTCCACGTTGTCCTGTTTGAGCGCGACGGCCCGTCCGGTGATGGTCATTGCGGCGGTGCCTCGATCAGCTCGCCGGGATCGATCAGCTCGCCCGCCACCGCGGCCGCCGCGGCCACGTACGCGTTCGACAGGTACACCTGCGCCCCGGCCGAGCCCATCCGCCCCCGGAAGTTCCTGTTGGTGGTCGCGACCGCCGTCTCGCCCGAGGCGGGCACGCCCATGCCGCCGCCGAAGCAGGCGCCGCAGGTGGGGGTGGACACCATCGCGCCCGCCTCCACGAACGCGTCAAGGAGGTTCTCCGCCATGGCCTGCCGGTAGATGGCCTGCGTGGCGGGCACGACCACCACGCGCGAGCGAGGATGCACCTTCCGCCCGCGCAGCACGGCGGCCGCCTGGCGAAGGTCGGTGATGGTGCCGTTGGCGCAGTTGCCGATGTACACCTGCTCCACGTGCGTGCCGGTCACGTCGGCGAGCGGCACCACGTTGCCAGGCGAGTGCGGCGCGGCCACGAGCGGCTCCACGTCCGCGAGGTCGATGTGCAGCTCCCGCGATACGGGCGCGTCGTCATCCGAGCGCAGCTCGCTCCACTCACGATCCACGCGGCCGGCCAGGTAGCTGCGCGTCTCTTCATCGGCGGGAAAGAGGCCCGTCTCGGCGCCGGCCTCCACCGCCATGTTCGCCACGGCCAGGCGCTCGTCGATCGAGAGCGAGCCGGCGCCGTCTCCCACGAACTCGAGCACCGCACCCGTGGCGCCGGCCACGCCGATCTCCGCGATCACCGCGAGGATCAGGTCCTTGCCGCTCACGAAGCCGGTCTTGCGGCCGCTGAAGTGCACCCTGATCGTCTCCGGCACCGGCTGCCAGAACTCGCCGAACGCCAGTGCCGCCGCGATGTCGGTGGACCCGAGGCCGCTGCCGAACGCGCCGAGTGCGCCGTACGTGCAGGCGTGCGAGTCGCCGCCCACGATCACGTCACCCGGCACGACCCAGCCCTCCTCCACGAGCAGCGTGTGTTCGATGCCGCCGCGACCCTGGTCGTAGTACACGACGCCCTGCTGCTGCGACCACTCCTTCAGCCGCTTCTGCAGCGCGGCCGAGCGGGCGTCCTTGGCCGGCACGAAGTGGTCGGCCACCATGATCACCTTCTCCGGATCGAACACACGCTCCGCGCCCATCTTCTCCATCTGGCGGAACGCGAGCGGTCCCGACACGTCGTTGGCCATCACGGCGTCCACACGGACCATCACCGTGTCGCCAGGCGCGAGGTCATCCACCTCCGCGTGGTTGAGGAGGATCTTCTCCGCGAGCGTGTGTGCCACGAGTCGGCCTCAGCCGGCCCGCGACAGCCCGGCCAGCCGGGCGTCGAAGTCGCGCCGCTCCGATGCAATCTGCTCGCGCAGCTCCTCCATCGACGGCAGCGGCCCGAAGTCGAACTCCGGCGGCTCATCGCGCTCGGCCCGGATGCGCTCGCGCTCGCGCTCGGTCGCCTCCTGGTCGACCTCGCCGTCGGCCGAGACGACCACGCCGTACTCGCGCGCCGCGGCTTCCACGCTCACGAGCCCGCCGTGCACATCGGCCGCCGTGCGTTCGGGCTCGCGGTCGAGCGGATCGCCCAGCCCGCCGGCGCCGGCCGTCGAGAAGACCAGGCGGTCGCCCTTCTTCACCGGGAAGCTCTCCACCTTGGACGGCAGGCGCTCCTCGGTGCCGTCGATGTGGATGAGCAGCTTCTCCGAGCTCGCTCCGTGCTGGCCGCCGTTGTAGCCCCACGGGTATGTGTGTGCGCGGTCGTCCTGGAAGGAGATCTCGCCGTCGGTGAGGAAGCGGTAGGTCTTGGCGACGCCGTGACCGCCGCGGTGGTAGCCCGCGCCGCCCGAGTCCACGCGCACCCTGTAGGACTCGATGCGCATCGGGTAGTACTTCTCGAGGTACTCCGTGGGCACGGCCTTGAACATCGGCCACCACGTGTGCCCGTCGAGGCCGTCGCCGGCAGGACGGGCGGGGATCCCGCCGTAGAGGATCTCGAGCACCTGGAACGGCTCACCGTCGTCGTCATCGCCCGCGAAGATGAAGTTCGGGCTCGTGCCGTAGCTGCCCGACACCGCGAACTGCGCGAGCGCCTTCGAGAACACGGCGCCCACCACGTCGAACTGGCGCGCCATGAGGCTCAGGCGGTTGCCCACCGGCGCCGGGAACTCGGGCCGCAGCACCGAGTTCTCGGGAAGGTTGACGTTCACGACGTCGTAGTAGCCGTCGTTGAACACCAGGTCGGGCGCGAAGGCCATGATCAGGAACACGCCCATGAACATCTTGAACATCTCGGGGTTGAGGAAGAAGTTCACCGACCCCGGGACTTCCGGGCTCGTGCCCGTCCAGTCCACGTTCATCGTGTCGCCGTCGCGCCACAGAGCCATCTGCAGCTTGATCGGGCCGTTGCCCAGCCCGTCATCGTCGGCGTGATCGATGAACTCGAACCGCTCGCCGTCGGGCAGGTGCGCGCGGATCAGGTCGATCACCCCGGAGCGCGTGCGGTCGAGCATCGCGTCGCACGCCTCGAGGTAGGTCTCCTTGCCGAAGCGCGCGCACAGCTCGCGCACGCGCGCGGCGCCGGCCGCCGTGCCGGCCGCGATCGCCTTGATGTCGGCCTCCACCATCTTCGGCGTGCGGGTGTTGTGGCAGAACAGCCGCAGCGCCTCCTCGTTCAGGCGCCCCGCGTCGTAGAGCTTGATCGGGGGCATCCGGATGCCCTCGTAGTAGATGCTCTTCGCGCTGATCGGCATGCTGCCGGCCGACGTGCCGCCTACGTCCATCAGGTTGCCCCACTGGGACGAGTAGCCGACCAGGTCGTCCTCGTAGAAGATCGGCCGCAGGATCAGCAGGTCGGGGCAGTGCGAGATCGAGCCCTCGCAGAGGTAGGGGTCGTTCATCGCGATCACGTCGCCGTCGCGCAGGTCCGACGGCTCGTATGGCGAGTTCTTCAGGATCGTGTTGATCGCCGCGCCGAACTGGCCGATCACCATCCGCCCGTGCCGGTCGGCGATCAGCGGAAACTGATCCGACTGCTCGCGGATCACCGGGCTGATCGCCGTGGTCTCGACCACGCGGTCCATCTCGAACCTGGCGTTGGACAGCGTGTTCTCGATGATGTCGAGGGTCACATGGTCGATGTCGTGCTCACGGACGAAGTCCGGCACCTGTGCGCTTTCCACCTGGGTGGCCATGTTCAGTCCCTCCCGGTCTCGCTGATTATCAAGTTGGAATAGCCATCCACGGCCGCGCTGTAGTTCGGCTCGACCACGGCGGTCGTGTCCTGCTGGACGATCACGGCGGGCCCCTCGATCACCTGGCCGGCCCGCAGCGCCGACCGCTCATAGATCGGGGTCTCGTGCCATTCGCCGTCGAAGAACACCTGCTCGTGGCGGTCGATGCCGTCGCCCGAGGACGATCCGTTGGAGTCGTCTCTCGACAGCGTGAGCGGGCGCTCGCCCTTGCCGACGCAGCGGATCGTGGCGATCTCGATCGGCACGTCCAGGTCGAACCCGTAACGGCGGCGATGCTCGCCCTCGAACTGCTCACGCAGGCGCCCCGCGTAGCCGTTCTGCACCTCGCTCAGTTCGAGCAGGCACGGGATCTGGATGTCCTGCATGTGGTAGCGGCAGTCCGCGAAGAACTCGTACGCCCTGATGTCCTTCGCGATGCCCTCGCGCTCCAGCCACTCGTCGGCCTCGGACGCGAGCCCCTCGAGCTGCTCGTGCAGGTGCTCCGCGGGCGTCTCCTCGACGATGCGGAGGTAGGTGCGCGCGAACTCGTTCTGCACGTCGGAGGCGAGGAAGCCAAACGCGCTCAGGACGCCCGGGGTTGGCGGGATCACGACCGGGTCCGCATGGATCAGGCGCCCGAGCGCGTTGGCATGCAGCGGCCCTGCGCCGCCGAACGCGATCAACCCGAAGTCACGCGGGTCGTATCCGCGCTCGACGCTCACCACGCGGAGCGCCGCATGCATGTTCTCGTTGGCGATCGTGAGGATCGCCTCGGCGGCTGCGGTCAGCTCGATGCCGAGCCCGTCGGCGATCGTCTGGACCGCGGCCTTGGCCGCCTCCTCGTCGATCTCGAGCGTGTCGGCCAGCTTGGCTCCCGGCGGTATGCGGTGCAGCACCACGTTGGCGTCGGTCACCGTCGGCTCGGTGCCGCCGCGGCCGTAGCAGGCAGGTCCCGGGTCGGCGCCCGCGCTGCGCGGGCCCACGCGCAGGGAGCCCACGCCCGTGAGATAGGCGATCGAGCCGCCGCCGGCGCCCACGCTGTGGATGTCCACCGAGCGCGACTGGAACTGGTAGTAGCCGAGCTGGGCGTCGCGCTTGATCGGCGGCGTGCCGCCCTGGCACAGCGCGACGTCCGTCGAGGTTCCGCCCATGTCGATCGTCAGCAGATCGGGCAGGTCGATCTCGCGCGCGAGATATGCGGCGCCCACCGCGCCACCGGAGGGACCGGAGAGGGCGATGTCGATCGGCCGCTCCTTGGTGGAGGCCACGGACATCGTGCCGCCGTCCGAGCGCACGATGTCGAGCCGGCCGGAGAAGCCGGCGTCGTTCAGCGAGGACTCGAGGTGGTCCACGTACTTCGCCACCTGCGGCTTCGCGTACGCGTTCAGAACCGCTGTGAGCGTGCGCTCGTATTCGCGGTACTCGGACACGAGGTCCGAGGAGATCGACACCGGCAGGTTCGGGTGCGCGCTCTGGGCGATGTCGCGGGCCTGGCGCTCGTGCTCGGGATTGACGTAGGAGTTGAGGAAGGCGATCGTGAGCGAGTCGACGCCCTCGGCCACGAGCTCGTCGAGCGCGGAGCGCACCTCGGCCTCGTCGAGACCCTCGACCGCCTGCCCATCCGCGCCCATGCGCGCGGAGACCGTGCGCGTGCGCCAGAGCTCGACCACCGGGCTCGGCTTGATCATGCCCATCCATCCGTACAGCGGACCCGGCGTCCAGGCTCGCGCCAGGTGGAGGATCTGCTCGTGACCCTGCGTGGTGAGGAGGCCGCCGGTGGCGCCCTTGCCCTCGAGGATCAGGTTCGTGACGACGGTGGAGCCATGGAGGATCGCGTCGAGCTCCGACGGTTCGACCCCCAAACGCTGGCACGCCTGCCGCACTCCCTCAAGCACGCCGACCGACTGGTCCTCAGGGGTGGAGAGCACTTTCTCGAGCGTGAGCGTGCCCTTCTCCTCCTCCAGGACGAGCACGTCGGTGAACGTGCCGCCAACATCAACACCGAGGCGATACGCCATTACCGTCGCTCCTCTCTAGTTCTCATGTGACCGCTGAGACCGCCTTGAAGTCGCCGGCGCGCTGCACCCGGCCTGGAATGTCGTGGCCGAGCTGCTCGCCCAGCCAGTGCGCGACGTCGATCAACGCGTCCAGATCGATCCCCGTGTCGAGCCCCTCGCCGTGAAGCATGTAAACCAGGTCCTCGGTGGAGATGTTGCCGGTGGCGCCCGGCGCGAAGGGACAGCCTCCGACGCCGCCCACCGAGGCGTCGAACGAGCTCACGCCCGCCTCCACGGCCGCGTACGCGTTCGCGAGTCCCGTGCCGCGCGTGTCGTGCAGGTGCACGCCGACGGGCAGGCCGAGCTCACGCGCACCGGTCACGAGCGTCCGCACCTGGCGCGGCACGCCGACGCCGATGGTGTCGGCCAGCACGAGCTCATCGGCGCCCGCCGCCACCGCCCGCTCCGCCACCGTGAGCACGCGCGCCGGATCCACGGCGCCCTCGAACGGGCAGCCGAACGATGCGGCGACCGTCACGACGGCTCGCCGGCCGTCGCCGTGTGCCTGCTCGACGATCCGCGCGACATGCTCGAGCGATTCCTCGACGCTCGCGTTCTGGTTGCGCTGGTTCAAGGTCTCGCTGGCCGCCACGGCCATGTTCACCTCGTCGAGGCCGCAGGCGGCGAGCCGCTCGTAGCCGCGGGCGTTCAGCACCAGGCCGCTGTAGGTCACGCCCGGGCGGCGCTCGATTGTCTCGACCACCTCCTCGGCGCCGGCCATCTGCGGGACGAGCTTGGGATTCACGAACGAGGTCACCTCGATGCGGCTCACGCCGGCATCGGCCAGGCGATCCACGAGCTCGGCCCGGACGGCGGGGGAGAGGTGGGTCGGATCGTTCTGCAAGCCGTCGCGCGGCGCTACATCGCAGATGCCGACGCTCACAGCACCTCCTCCTCGTGGAGCGCGCGCCGTTCCTCGGGAGAGAGCCCGAGCAGCTCGCCGTAGATCTCGTCGTTATGGGAGCCGTGCTCCCAGGTGGCCGACCAGCGCACCCCGCCGGGCGTCTCCGACAGCTTGGGCACGACCCCGGGACCGATGTAGTCGCCGAACTCCGGGTCGTGATGCTCGAGCAGCATCTCGCGCTCCTTGAAGTGCGGGTCCTCGAAGATGTCGGCGATCGTGTAGATCGGGCCGCACACGACGTGGGCGTTGTTCAGCACCTCGTCGATCTCGGCGGCGTCGTGCTTGGCCGCCCAGTCCGCGATCAGGCCGTCGATCTCCTCCTGGTTGGTGCCGCGCGCCAGGTGGGTCGAGAAGCGCTCGTCGTCGGCCAGCTCGGGCTGCCGCATCGCCTCGCACAGCCGCCGGAAGACCTTGTCCTGGTTGGCCGCGATCACCATCCACTTGCCGTCGCGGGACTTGAAGATGTTGGACGGCGCCACGCCCTTCAGGGAGGTGCCGCTGGGCTCGCGGACGATGCCGAGCCGGTCGTACTCGGGCACCGTGCCCTCGAGCAGGGCGAAGCAGGACTCGAGGATCGAGGCGTCCACCACCTGGCCCCGCCCGAAGCCGAGCGCGTCGCGCTTGTACAGCGCCGCGAGCACTCCCTGCGCCGCGAACATGCCGGCCAGCGAGTCGCCGAGCGAGATCCCGATGCGGGGCGGCGGGCTGCCGGGGAAGCCGTTGATGTGCCGCAGGCCGCCCATCGCCTCGGCCACGGAGGCGAATCCCGCGCGCGAGGAATAGGGGCCGGTTTGGCCGTAGCCGGATACGCGCGCGAGAATGATCCCCTCGTTGACCGCGCGGAGCCGGTCGTAGTCGAGGTTCCAGCGCTCGAGCGTGCCGGGCCGGAAGTTCTCCACGATCACATCCGATCGCCGGGCCAGCTCGAGGAGCAGCTCCTGGCCCCGCGGCTTGCGCAGATCGAGCGTCACGCACTTCTTGTTGCGGGAGAGCACGGGCCACCAGAGCGAGTGGTCCTCGTAGCGGGCGTGGCCCCAGTCGCGCATCGGGTCGGGCTGCCCCGGCGGCTCCACCTTGATGATCTCGGCGCCGAGGTCGCCCAGCAGCCGGCCTGTGAACGGCCCGGCCAAGAGCTGGCCCAGCTCGATCACGCGCACGCCGCTCAGCGGGCCGCCGGCGGCGTCCGCCTGGCGGTCAGGCGCGAGTTCCGGGCCGACCACGGTCATGCCGCGAGCTCCGTGGAGTAGCAGCGCTCGATGATGCGCTCCTTGGTCAGCGCATCGCCCGCAAGCTCGCTGGCGATGCGCCCATGACGGAACACGAGCACGCGCCCGCAGATGCGAGCGAGATCCTCGTACTCGCAGCTGCAGAGCACTACCGAGCCGCCCTCGGCGGCGATCTCGGAGATCACGCCCGCGATCTCCTCGCGCGCCTTCACGTCGACACCCTGCGTGGGCTCGTGCATCAGGAAGATTCGGGGCCGGCGCTCCAGCCACTTCGCCACCAGCGCCTTCTGCTGGTTGCCGCCGCTCAGCGTCTCGAGCTTGCGGGTGGGCGCGACCGGGCGCACGTCGTACTGGCGCAGGAGATCGAGCACGTGAGCGTGCTCGCGCCTGGGGCGGAGGAGGCCGCCGGCGAAGAAGCGCTCGATGGTGGGGAGGGTCACGTTCTCCTTCACCGAGAGGTTGCCGGCGCCGCTCGCGCCCTGGCGATCGCCGGGCAGCAGCGCCATCCCGGCCTCCATCGCGAGGCGCGGCGTCATCTCCGAGACAGGAATCGCGTCGCCGTCGAGCTCCAGGTCTCCGCTGCCGCCGGGCGCGGCGCCGAACAGCACGTAGGGAACCTCCTCGTGCCCCATGCCCATCAGCCCGGTGAGCCCGAGCACCTCGCCGCGGCGCAGCTCGAAGCTCACGTCGGAGGCGGTCTGGCCGCGCAGCGAGCGCGCCGCCAGGCACACGTCGCCCTCGGCCGCCGGGGAGTAGGTGGCGGGCGCGATGCCGCTTCCCACGATCATCTCCACCAGGTCGCTCTCGCTCAGCCCCTCGGTGTCCGCGGTGCCCACGAGGCGGCCGTCGCGCAGCACCGACACACGCTCGGTCAGCACGCCGATCTCCTCCAGGCGGTGGCTCACGAACACCACCCCGGCGCCCTCCGCGGCCGCGCGGCGGACCGCGTCGAACAGGCGCTCAACGCCGTCGCGCGGGAGATAGGCGGTCGGCTCGTCGAGCAGCAGCACGCCGCCCTGGGCGTGCTCGAGGTCCGTGAAGGCGCGCACCATCGCCACGAGCACCCGCTCGATGCTCGACAGCGACGACACCATCGTCTCGGGCGCGATGTCGAGGTCGAAGCGGTCGAGCGCCGCTCGCACCGCCGCCCGCTCCTCGCGCCAGCTGATGCGCCAGCCCGGGTGGGTCTCGAAGCGGCCGACGCGCAGGTTCTCGAGCACGTTCAGCTGCGGGATGAGCCCGAGGTCCTGATGCACGAAGCTCAGGCCCAGTCGGGTCGCCCGGTCAGGGGGAATCGGGAGCGGTGCCTCTTCGCCCCTGACCTTCAACGACCCGGCGTCGGGGGTGTGGTACCCCGACAGGATCTTGATCAGCGTGGACTTGCCGGACCCGTTCGCCCCGACGAGCCCGTGGATCTCGCCCTGGGCGACCGTGATGCTCACGTCGTCGAGGACGCGCACCCCGCCGAACGACTTGGTCAGGTGCTCCGCCTCGAGCGCGGGGGCGGGGACCGACCTGGAACGGCCGTCCCCGCCTGTCTCCGCGGGCATCATCGCTGACTGCTCAGCTGCAGGGCAGCCCCCACAGCTTGTGGTACTCACAGATCGGGTCCGCCGAGCCGTACCAGGTGGACTCGTCCTTCTTGACATCGATCGACCCGATGTTGTCCCGCGTGAACAGCCGCAGCGGGACGTTCTCGCTTGCCACCGGGTCCACACCGCTCAGCACGCGCAGCGTCTGGTCGGCGAGCGCCACCCCGTACCACTGGTTGGGGCCGCCCACGTCGGCGGATAGCGGCGACTGCTTGGCCAGCTCGTTCTGCATCACCACCGGCGTGGCGTTGAACGAACCCAGCTGGACCGACTTGGCGGCCTTCTGGATGCCGTTGATCGCCGGCACCATGTAGATGGTCATGCCGTCGTAGAGCGGCAGCATGTACTTGAGGTTCGGGTTCTGCGTGACCAGCGACCGGCTCAGCGTCGGCAGCTTGGTCGGCCAGTCCGGGATCAGCACGTTCTGCACTCCCGGCACGCTCAGATCCGGGCAGAGCCGCTTGAGCTCGGTCTGCATGCCGGCAACCTCAGCCGCGGACGGCTGACGGCTACTCGTGGTCGTGATGATCTGCGGACCACCCTTCGTGCAGCCGGAGTCGGCCACGAACCAGTCCGCCAGCATCCGGCCGACGGCGGGGTAGTCGA
>Ga0068852_100003175_pt1 | contig 11473 bp, 10 predicted proteins | sample KBSCornC22_FD_66594 | JGI IMG/M metagenome (GOLD analysis project Ga0068852, IMG submission 66594) | Corn rhizosphere microbial communities from Kellogg Biological Station, Michigan, USA - KBS Corn C2-2 | ecosystem: Host-associated > Plants > Roots > Rhizosphere > Soil ... | reverse complement strand
AGGATGTCGCCGGTGGGCTTGCGCGAGAACTTGTAGGCGCCGTGCGAGGTGCCGATGGCGATCGCGAGCGCATCCACGCGCGTCGCGCGCACGAATGCCTCGGCTTCGGCAGGATCGGTGAGGAGCTGCGCGTGCGATAGCGTGCCCGCGGCGCCCGAGCCATCCTCCTCGCCCGCCTGTCCCGATTCGAGCGAGCCCAGGCAGCCGAGCTCGCCCTCGACGGAGACGCCCACGCGATGCGCCAGGGCCACCACTTCGCGCGTGACGCGCACGTTGTATTCCCACGTGGACGGCGTCTTCATGTCTTCCTCGAGCGAGCCGTCCATCATCACGCTCGAGAAGCCCGAGGCGATCGAGGCGGCACACACCGCGGGGCTCGCGCCATGGTCCTGGTGCAGCACGATGGGCAGCTTGGGCCAGGTCTCGAGCGCCGCCTCGGCCATGCGGCGCAGGAAGGGCTCGCCCGCGTACTTGCGCGCGCCGGCCGAGGCCTGCAGGATCACCGGGCTTTGCGTTTCCTCGGCGGCCTCGAGGATGGCCTGGAACTGCTCGAGGTTGTTCACGTTGAAGGCGGGCACGCCATAGCCGCGCTCGGCGGCGTGGTCCAGCACCTGGCGAAGCGAAACGAGCGGCATCGAAGTCTCCCGGTCAGTGCAGCAATTGGCGTGCGAGTGCCACGACGTTGTCGACGGTGAAGCCGAAGTGGGCGAGGAGCTTGCTGCCCGGCGCCGAGGCGCCGAAGCTCGCGATGCCGAGCGTCGCGGCACCCGGCCCGAGCACCGAAGCCAGGCCCGCGGGATGCCCGGCCTCCACACCCAGCGTGAGGGTCGCGTGCGGAATCACCGTTTCCCGGTAGGCATTGGGCTGGGCCGCGAAGCGCTCGGCGCACGGCATCGACACCACGCGCACGCCGAAGCCATCCTTGCCCAACACCTCAGCCGCACCCGTGGCGAGGGCCACTTCGGAACCGGTCGCGACGATCACGAGCGCGAGCGGCCCCGCTTCGCGGTGGAGCACGTAGCCGCCGAGCGCGATGGCCGCAGTGGTGGCGGCATCGCGTGCCATCGCGGGCAATGCCTGGCGCGAGAGCACCAGCGCGCTGGGGCCGGTGCGCCGCAGGATCGCCTCGCGCCATGCGACGGCGGTCTCCTGCGCGTCGCACGGCCGCCAGACATCGAGGTTCGGGATCAGGCGCAGCGAGGCGACGTGCTCGATCGGCTGGTGCGTGGGACCGTCCTCGCCCAGCGCGATGGAGTCGTGGGTGAGCACGTGGATCACGCGCTGCCGCATGAGGGCGGCCATGCGGATCGCGTTGCGCGCGTAATCGGAGAACACCAGGAACGTGCCGCCGAAGGGGATCAGCCCGCCGTGCAGCGCGACGCCGTTCATGATCGCGGCCATGCCGAACTCGCGCACGCCGTACGAAAAGTAGTTGCCGCCCGCGTCGTCCTTCAGCGGGCGCGCGCCGGGCCATGCCGTGAGATTGGAATGCGTGAGGTCGGCCGAGCCGCCGAAGAGCTCCGGCAGCGCCGGGGCGAGTGCCGCGATCGCCTGTTGGGAGGCCTGGCGCGTGGCGAGGCTCTCTCGGCTCGCTCGCGTCTCGGCGAGGTGCGCATCGAAAGCGGCATGGAACGCCGGCGGCAGCTCGCCCGCGGTGGTGCGTGCGAATTCCGCGGCGAGCTGCGGATGCGCGCGGCGATAGCCTTCGAAGCGGTCTTTCCATGCGGTCTGCGCCTCGCCGCCACGGCGGGTGGCGTCGAACGCCTGCCGGACCGCATCGGGCACCTCGAACGGCGCGTGGGTCCATCCGAGGGCCGCGCGGGTGGCTGCCGCTTCGGCCGCGCCGAGCGGCGCGCCATGGACGTCCGCCGTGCCCGCCTTTGCCGGGCTGCCGCGCCCGATCACGGTCCGGCAGGCGACGAGCGTGGGTGAATCGGGCGAGGACACTTTCCCCGCGCGAATGGCGTGCAGCGCCGCGTCGATGGCCTTGACGTCGTGGCCGTCGACCTCGATCACGTTCCAGCCGTATGCGCGGAAGCGTGCCGGGGTGTCGTCGGTGAACCAGCCGTCCACGCGCCCGTCGATGGAGATGCCGTTGCTGTCGTAGAGGGCCGTGAGCTTCGAGAGCTTGAGCGTCCCCGCGAGCGAGCAAACCTCGTGCGAGAGGCCTTCCATGAGGCAGCCGTCGCCCACGAATACATAGGTGCGATGGTCGACGACATCGAAGCCGGGGCGATTGAAACGCTGCCCGAGCACGCGCTCCGCGAGCGCCATGCCGACGGCGTTCGCAAGTCCCTGGCCGAGCGGGCCGGTCGTGGTCTCGACACCGGGCGTGTGTCCCACTTCCGGATGACCGGGTGTGTGCGAGCCGAGCTGGCGAAAACGCCTCAGCTCCTCGATCGGCAGGTCGTAGCCGGACAGGTGCAGCAGCGCGTAGAGCAGCATCGAGCCGTGCCCGTTGGAGAGCACGAAGCGGTCGCGGTCCGGCCACGCGGGATCGTGCGGGTTGTGCTTGAGATGGCGCGTCCACAGCGCCACGGCGATCTCGGCCATGCCCATCGGCATGCCGGGATGCCCGGACTTCGCGCATTCGACGGCGTCGATCGCGAGCATGCGCAGCGCGTTGGCGCAGAGGCGGTCGCGCTCCAGCAGGGCGGGAGCTTCGAGGGGCTGCATCGGGGTCTCCTCAGGCGATGGCGACGAGCGCCTTGCGGCGCCGCTCCACCAGCCTCCAGACGAACGGGGTGAAGATGAGCTGCATCGCGAGGTCCATCTTCCCGCCCGGCACCACGATGGTGTTCGGGCGCGACATGAACGAGTCGTGCAGCATGTTGAGCAGGTACGGGAAGTCGATGCCGCGCGGGTCCTGGAAGCGGATCACCACGAAGCTCTCGTCGGCCGTGGGGATCTCGCGCGCGATGAACGGGTTCGAGGTGTCCACGGTCGGCACGCGCTGGAAGTTCACGTGCGTGCGCGTGAATTGCGGGCAGATGTAGTGCACGTAGTCGTCCATGCGGCGCAGGATCGTGTCCGTCACGGCCTCGGTCGAGTAGCCGCGCAACGACTTGTCGCGGTGCAGCTTCTGGATCCACTCGAGGTTGATCACGGGCACGACACCGATCAGCAGGTCGGGCCACTGCGCGACGTTCGCCTGCTCGGTCATGACCGCCCCGTGCAGGCCCTCGTAGAAGAGGAGATCGCTGTCCGCGGGCAGGTCCTCCCACGGCGTGAACGTGCCGGGCGCCTGCTTGTACGGCAGCGCCTCGGCATCGTCGTGCAGGTACTTGCGCCGCTTGCCCGAGCCGCTCTGCGAGTACTCGCGGAACAGCGTTGCCAGCTCCTCGAAGAGGTTGGTGTCGGGACCGAAATGGCTGAAGTGGCTGCCCTTTTCCTGGGCCGCCATCATCCTGCGCATCTCGGCGCGGTCGTAGCGATGGAAGCTGTCGCCCTCGATCACCGCGGCGTCCACCGACTCGCGGCGGAAGATCTTCTCGAAAACGTGCGTGACCGAAGTCGTGCCCGCGCCGGACGAGCCGGTGATGGCGATGATGGGATGCTTCGAGGACATGTGCGCTCCTTCAGGCGGCGAGCGGTTGGCGGAAGAGGCCGCGGGACTGGAAGAGCGGCAGGTCCCGGCCCGCGGTATCCGCTTCCTCGGCGTGGTAGCGCTCGATGCGCTCGACTTCCTCGCGCGAGCCGAAGATGAGGCCCGCACGGTCGTGCAGCGCATGCGGCACGGCATCCAGCACGCGCATGCGGCCGGTGGTGGCGCGGCCCCACGCCTGCTCGACGAGGAAGGCGATGGGGGCGGCGCCGAAGACCAGCTCGAGCCCCACGGGGCGCTCGCAATGGCGCTCCAGCGGATCGAGGAACACGCCGCCGCGCAGCAGGATGCGATGCGTCTCCGCGACGAGGGACGCGATCCAGCGCATGCCGAAGTCGCGCTCGCGCGGGCCGCTCGCGCCTTCGAGGCATTCGTCCACGTAGCGGCGCACGGGCGATTCCCAGAAGCGGCCGTTGGAGGCGTTGATCGCGAACTCGGATGTGGTCGCCGGGATGCAGAGCCCCGGGTGCGTCAGCAGGAATTCGCCGATGGAGCGCTCGAGCGTGAAGCCGTGCGTGCCGTTGCCGACGGTGAGCACGAGCATCGTCGCCGGGCCGTAGATGGCGTAGCCCGCGGCCACGAGCCGGGAGCCCGGCTGCAGGAAGGCTTCGGACGCATTGGCTGCAGTCACGCCCTCCGGCATGCGCAGCACCGAGAAGAGGCTGCCCACGGTCGCATTCACGTCCGCGTTCGGTGCGCCGTCGAGCGCATCGAATGCCACCACGTAACCGCAGTCGCCGGCATCATCGTCCACGCACGGGTGGAGCACCGTGCGCGATGCACGCGCCGCCGCATGCCCTCCGGTCGCGAGGCAACGGCGGAACGTTTCCTCGGCGATGTCGCCGGGCGTATCGCGTTCGCCCGGCGGCTGCGCGAGCGCCCCGCGCGCGATCTCGCTCGCCACGCCCTTGCAGGCGACGGCGATCGCGAGCAGGAGGCTGTTGAGCCCCCCGGTCGCCTGCGGAAAGCGGCGCCGCTCGTCGATCAGGAACTGCGTGAGCGTCCTGCGGCCGGTTCTCATGCCGGGGTCCCCAGCATCCTCGGCAGCCTTGCCGCGGAGCGTGCGCGTGACGGCCCCGTATCGGGCTCGCGGCGGGCATGCCACGCGGCGAGGTCCTTGATGGAGAGCCAGCGGCGATGCAGGAACGGATGCTCCTGGTCCCAGAGCCGCCCCGGGTCGCCCAGGTGGGGGACCTGCAGGTGCGCGCCGCCGAGGTAGTCGCCGGCGAGCCATTCGCTGCGGGTGGCGACGACATAGCACCCCGCCTCGCGCGCGGAAGTGACACCCGCGCCGGAATCCTCGAACGCGATGCAGGCCTGCGGACGTGTGCCGAGGCGCTGCACGCATTCGCGATAGATGTCGGGTGCAGGCTTCTTGTGCGCGACCACGTCGCCCGCGAGCACCGCGCTGAAGCAAAGCCGCCAGTCGCGGCCGATCACGGGCGCGAAGAGCGGCTCCAGGTTCGCGGCCGTGGTGGTGGTGGCGATCGCCAGCCGCAGGCCGCGCCGCAGCGCTTCGCCCATCAGGCGCGCGACCCCCGGACGCCACGGCGCACCTTCCGCCGCGAGCATCGATTCGTAGAGCGCGGTCTTGGTGGCGTGGATCGCCGCGATCTCATCGCGCGACCTGGGCGTCTCGTGCTCGGCCAACGAGCGCTGCAGCCGCTCCTTGCCGCCGTGCACCTGCAGCAGCCGCCGGTACTCGCGCGGATCCCAGGCGATGTCGACGCCGTGGCGCGCGAGCGCCAGGTTGAAGGCGCGGCGATGCAGGTCCTCGGTCTCGGCGACGGTGCCGTCCACGTCGAAGATCAGGGCGTCGAGCATGGGCTTCTCCTTACGAGGGTTCGCGGGATTGGAAGACGCGGCTGGCGAGGATGTCGTCCGCGGCGAGCGTGGAGAGCGCGGCGCGGTCGGCCTGCGCCAGGTTCTCGAAGACGCGGCTTGCGTGGCGCAGGCGCATGCGGTCGAGCGCGTTGCGCACGCTGCGGGCGTTGGCGAAATGCGGCTGCGCCATGCGTAGCCCCAGGTAGCGCTCGAAGGCCGCGCGCGCCGCGGCGTCGAAGGCGTAGCCCATGCGGTCGAGCATGATCCGGGCGATGCGCAGCAGCTCCTCGCGCGTGTAGTCGGGGAAGTCCACGTGGTGCGCGATGCGCGACGAGAAGCCGGGATTGCACTCGAAGAACCGCGCCATGCGGTCCTTGTAGCCGGCGAGGATCACCACCAGGTCGTCGCGCTGGTTCTCCATCACCTGCAGCAGGATCTCGATCGCCTCCTGCCCGTAGTCGCGCTCGTTCTCCGGCCGGTAGAGGTAATAGGCTTCGTCGATGAAGAGCACGCCGCCCATGGCACGCTTCAGCACCTCGCGCGTCCTGGGCGCCGTGTGGCCGATGTACTGGCCGACGAGGTCGTCGCGCGTGACCGCCACCAGGTGGCCCTTGCGCACGTATCCCAGGCGATGGAGGATGCCGGCCATCTTGAGCGCGACGGTGGTCTTGCCGGTGCCGGGATTGCCGGTGAAGGACATGTGCAGCGCGGGCGGCGTGCCGGGCAGGCCCAGCGACGCGCGCGCGCGGTCCACGGCGAGGAGTGCCGCGACCTCGGCGATGCGCTGCTTCACCGGCGCCAGGCCCACCAGCTCGCGGTCGAGCGCATCGAGCAGCGCGCGGATTTCCGCGGCCGCGTCGACAGGGGCGACCGTGGCGGTGGCGTCGCGTGCGTTCACGTGCGGCGCTCGATCGAATAGCGTTGCAGGCGGCCGGGGCCCTCGGTGCGGACGAGGCGGAAGCCGGGCTCGTTCGCGGGACGGTTCACGATGAACGACAGGCGCACCGTCTCCCAGCCGCGCGTCGCGTCGAAGGCGTTGACGCGGATGTAGTGCCCGGGAAAGGTCGCGCGGCACGCCGTGATCTCCACCATGGCGCCGGCGGCGTCGGCGAGGTCGAACATCGGCATGCCGAACATTTCCCAGTACGTGTTGCGCGGATGGATGTCATCGGTGTGCTCCACGGAAACGGCCCAGCCCTGCTGCAGGCAGTAGTCGACCTGCGCGCGGACCTGGACGTCGGTGAGCTCGGGGAGGAAGGAGAAGGCGCCCTGGGTGATTCGCATGGGTTGCTCCTGATTCGAGATTGGATCCCGGCCCATCGCGGCAACAGCCGCGGCCGGGATGACTTATCTGCGCCGCGGCCGGGATGACATCAGGCGGGGGTGAGCGTCGGCACGAAATCGCTCGTGTCGGTGCTCGCGTAGTCGAAGGTCACGTCCTTCCAGACGTCGAGCGCGGCGGCGAGGGGCTTGCAGGTTCGTGCGGCCTCGACCAGGATCGCGGGACCTTCGGTGCCGAGGTCGCGTCCCTCGTTGCGCGCGAGGATCGTCGCCTCGAGCGCCACGCGATTGGCCGTGGCTCCCGCTTCGATGCCCATCGGGTGGCCGATGGTGCCGCCGCCGAACTGCAGCACGACGTCCTCGCCGAAGAGGCCGATCAGCTGGTGCATCTGTCCCGCGTGGATGCCGCCGGAAGCCACGGGCATCACCTTGCGCAGCCCCGCCCAGTCCTGCTCGAAGTAGTTGCCGCGCGGGAGGTTCTCGGGCGTGACGCTTTCGCGGCACACGTCGTAGTAGCCCTGGACCGTGGGCGGATCGCCCTCGAGCTTGCCGACGGCCGTGCCCGCATGCAGGTGGTCCACGCCGGCGAGGCGGCACCACTTGGCGATCACGCGGAAGGACACGCCGTGGGACTTCTGCCGCGTGTACGTCCCGTGCCCCGCGCGGTGCATGTGCAGGATCATGTCGTTGGCGCGCGCCCAGTTCGAGATCGACTGGATCGCGGTCCAGCCGATCACCAGGTCCACCATCACGATCACCGAGCCCAATTCCCTGGCGAATTCGGCACGCTCGTACATCGCCTCCATGGTGCCGGCGGTGATGTTGAGGTAATGCCCTTTCACCTCCCCGCTCGCGGCCTGCGCGCGGTTCACGGCCTCCATGCAGTAGAGGAAGCGGTCGCGCCAGTGCATGAAGGGCTGCGAGTTGATGTTCTCGTCGTCCTTCATGAAGTCGAGCCCGCCGCGCAGGCCCTCGTAGACGACGCGGCCATAGTTCTTGCCGGAGAGCCCGAGCTTGGGCTTGGTGGTCGCGCCGAGCAGCGGGCGCCCGAACTTGTCGAGGCGCTCGCGCTCGACCACGATCCCCGTCGGGGGTCCCTTGAAGGTCTTCACATACGCGACCGGGAAGCGCATGTCCTCGAGGCGCGCGGCCTTGATCGGCTTGAAGCTGAAGACGTTGCCGATGATCGAGGCGGCGAGGTTGGCGATCGAGCCTTCCTCGAAGAGGTCGAGGTCGTAGGCGATCCAGCAGAAATACTGGCCGGGCGTGCCGGGCACGGGCTCCACGCGATAGGCCTTGCCGCGGTACGAGTCGCAGGCGGTGAGGCGGTCGGTCCAGACGACGGTCCAGGTGGCCGTGGACGATTCGCCCGCGACCGCGGCCGCGGCTTCCACCGGGTCCACGCCTTCCTGCGGCGTCACGCGGAAGAGCGCCAGCACGTCGGTCGCCTTCGGCTCGTAGTCGGGCTGCCAGTAGCCCATCTGCGCATACTTGAGGACACCGGCCTGGTAACGGCGGCTGTCGCGGATCTGTTGCAGCTCGGGGGCACCCATCGCGTTTCCTCCTGTCGAGGGACCGAAGATAGGCGCGCCGACACATCAGCACAATTCAGTTTTCATCGCACCATACATAAGCTAGGCTGATGATATGCACCGCTATACCCTCAGGCAGCTCGAGCTCTTCGCGGCCGTCACCCGGCTGAAGAGCCTCACGCGCGCGGCGGAAGAGGCGCACCTCACCCAGCCCGCGGTCTCCATGCAGGTGCGCCAGCTCGAGGATGCGCTGGGGCTGCCGCTTTTCGAGCCCGATGGCCGCGGCATCCGCCCTACGGAGGCGGGACGCGAGTTCGCGCGCCACGTGGAGGACGTGCTCGAGCGCGTGCAGAACCTGGACGAGCTCGCGGCGCGCTGGCGCGGCGTGCGCAGCGGGCGCGTGCGCCTCGGTGTCGTTTCCACCGCGAAATACTTCGTGCCGCGGCTGCTGGGGCAGTTCCTGCGCACGCACCCCGGCATCGATTTCCGCCTCACGGTGCACAACCGCGAGGAGATCCTGCGCGAGCTGCGCGACAACACCGTGGACCTCGTCATCATGGGGCGGCCGCCCGAGGGCATCGATTGCGATGCGACACCGTTCGCGCCCAACCTGCTGGGCATCCTCGCGGCACCGGAGCATCCGTTCTCGCGCCGCCGCCGCATGGATCTCGCCGACCTCGCGGCGGAGCCCTTCATCGTGCGCGAGCCGGGCAGCGGCACGCGCGCCGCGATGGAGCGCTGCTTCACGGAGCAGGGCTCGAAGTTCCGCACCACGATGGAGATGGCGTCGAACGAGACCATCAAGCAGGCGGTCATCGCGCAACTGGGGTTGGGCTTCCTGTCGCTGCACACGGTTCGCACGGAGCTCGCGGCCGGACGCATGGTGCTGCTCGACGTGGTGGGGTTGCCCGTGCGCCGCCAGTGGTACCTCGTGCGGCGGGCTTCGCGCCGGCTGGTCCCCGCCGCGGACGAGTTCGGCCGCTTCCTGCTCGAGGAAGCGGAGGCGCTCATCAACGCGGAAGGCAACCTGCTGGAGCTGCTGCCGCCGCCGGCGCGAAAGCCCATGGCGGCGCGCAAGGGCGCGCGAACGGCGAAGCGCAAGGCACGCACGAACGACCCGGCGCCGGGCCCCGCCGCGCGAAAGCGCAAGGCACCGCAGTGACGCCGGACCGCGCCTTCTTCGCCGCATTCCTCGACCTGCGCGATCGTCTCGCGCTGGTCGTGGGCGGCGGCCGCGTGGGCGAAGCGAAGGTGCGCACGCTGCTGCGCTCCGGCGCCCGCGTGCGGGTCGTGGCCCCCGTGCTTTGCGAGGGCCTGCAGCAGCTGGGCCGCGACGGCGAGGTCGAGCATCGAGCGCACCGCTTCGAGCCGGCCGACATGGAGGGTGCCAGCGTCGCCATTGCCGCCACCGACGACGCCGACGCCAACGCAGCCGTCGCCAGCGCGGCGCGCGAGCGTGGCATTGCCGTGAACGTCGCGGACGATCCGTCGCTCTCGACGTTCATCATGCCGGCCGTGGTCGACCGTGGGCCGATCCAGGTCGCCATTTCCACCGGCGGCGCTTCTCCGGTGCTCGCGAAGCGGCTCGCGGCGCTGGTGGAGGCGGCGGTGCCGGAGGAATTCGCGCGCCTCGCCGCTTTCGCCGCCGGCTATCGCGAGGCCGTGAAGCAGCGCTTCGGCGACGTGGCCGCACGCCGCGACTTCTGGGAGCGCGTGCTCGACGGCGACATCGCCCGGCTCGTCCTCGCGGGGCGCGAGGACGAGGCACGCGCCCTCATCGAAGCGGAGCTCGCACCGCCCCGGCCGTTTCCTCCGGCGGCCTGATGCGCCGGAAGGCCATCAGCAGCGCGAGATCGTAGGCCACCTTGAGCGCCCCGGCGGCGACCAGCGGCCAGCCGAAAGCCGAGGCGGCGAGAAGCCAGCCGGCGATGAGCGGGCTCGCGGACGAAGCCATGCTGCGCGGCACCGCCGTGATGCTCGCGGCCGCCGGGCGCTCCTCGGGCAGCACGATCGCCATCACGTACGAGCTTCGCGTCGGCACGTCCATCTGCGAGAGTGCCGCGCGGATGAAGAGCAGCACGAGCGCCACCGGCAGGCTGTCCACGAAGGGCACGGCGATGAGGCACAGGTTCGCGGGCAGGTGCGTGAAGACCATCGTGTTCACGAGGCCCACACGCTCGGCGATGCGCGGGGCCACGAGGAACGAGGCGGCGCTCGCGAGCCCCGTCCAGAAAAAGAGCGCTCCCGCCTGCGCGGGCGAAAGCTCGAAGCGCTGGTACAGCCACAGCGCCAGCATCGACTGCACGACGAGCCCGCCCGCGAACGCGTCGACGCTGAAGAGCGCGGCCAGCGTGTACACGCGCGCCTTCGAGCGCGTGAGGGGCGCGGGCGCGCGGCGCTCCACGGCGCCGAGCGTGCGCGGAAGGCCGCGATAGACGAGCGCGATCGGCAGAGCCGCCGCCGCATACAACATGAACATCGACTGCAGCGCGGCCACCTTCGGGATGCCCCAGCGCTGCTCGATCCAGTCCGGCAGGCTTGCCGCGAGCGCACCGGCCGCGGCGCCGAGCGATCCCACGAGGCTGTAGCGGGCGAAGACATGCGTGCGCTTGCGATCCTCGACGACGCGCGCGAGCACCGCATGCTCGAGCGGCAGGAAGACGCTCACGTCGCCGCTCGAGGGATTGAGCGTGCCGAAGAAGGCGACCACGAGCAGCGGCCAGAAATCCCGGACGACCGCGAAGCCCAGGCCCGTGAGGCCGAGCACCGCGGTCGCGGCAAGGAGGAGGGCGCGGAAGTGGAAGCGGTGCGCGTGGAGGCCCACCGCCAGCGTGAGCAGGCCCGAGCCCACGAGGGTCGCGGTCGCGACCACGCCGACCTCGACCGGCCCGTAGCCGAGCGCGATCAGGTAGAGCGGCAGCAGCAGGCTCACATAGCCGTCGCCAAAGGCGCGGATGCCCTTGGCGACGAGCAGGCGGGTGGCGTGATGCGCGTGCATGTGCGGTGTCCTCGCTCGGGCGATGGCAGCGCTTGGACGGGACACCGTCTTGGTTCACCGGGAGCCTGCGATCCCGATGCGGTACTGCGCGATGCTACTACGCCCGGCCGCTTGCCGGCCGGGCGGCGTTCACTTGCTGTGGTCCCCGCCGGAGTTGATGCGGCGGCTGAACTTGCTGGCGACGCGCCCATCCGGGCCGAACGTGATCGACATGTAGCAGATGTAGCCCCACGT
>Ga0068852_100003171_pt1 | contig 11477 bp, 10 predicted proteins | sample KBSCornC22_FD_66594 | JGI IMG/M metagenome (GOLD analysis project Ga0068852, IMG submission 66594) | Corn rhizosphere microbial communities from Kellogg Biological Station, Michigan, USA - KBS Corn C2-2 | ecosystem: Host-associated > Plants > Roots > Rhizosphere > Soil ... | reverse complement strand
TTACGAAAATATCGGCAACTACCAGGCCGTGTTCGGTTTCACGACCGGCGGTGGCGGACTCGGGATCGTCAATGGCAGCGAGACCAGAAATGCCGAGACGCGAAGCAGAATCTGGGGCGTCGAAGCGGGAGGCCAGGGCAACTGGGGCGATTTCTCCATGGACTTCGGCGCGGCGTATCTGAACAGCTCGATCGGCCGGTTCTCGAACGTCATCAATATGTTCAGTTTTGCCCCGCCATTCATCGGCAACAACGTCGCCGCGGCCGAAGCCGCCGCGTTCGGACACAATTGCGACACGGAGAATCCGGTCGTGACACTGACCGGGTCGAAGGCGCCGTTCTCGCCGGAGTTCACCGGCAACATCGGTGGGCAATACGCCATTCATACGGGCGCGGGCTTCACCGTCACGCCGCGCGCCGACGTTTCTTATGTCGGCACCAATCAGGCGGATCTCTTCCGTTGCTCGCTGGAGACGATCAAGGCGCACACGCTGCTCAATCTCCAGGCTCGCCTCGACATCGATGACAGTCCCTGGTGGGCGAGCCTGTGGGCGACCAACGTCACCGACGAGCAGTATGTCGGCGCAATCCAGAATATTCCGCCCATCTACTATGCCGGCGCGCGGCGCCAGTTCGGCATTCGCATCGGGCGTTCGTTCTAGATGGAAAGGTGGCGATGGCGGGTCTCCTCGCTGAAGATATCGAGCTAAGCAGAGCGGAAAAGGGGGGCGTCGCCAGTGTTGGCGGCGCCCTTCCTTTGTCTCCGGTGCAGAAGGCCGTCTATTCGGCCGGCGATTTTGCCGATGCCGTCACCGGGATCGCGCTCGGCCAGTTCCTGCTCTTCTACCTGACGGCGGTTGTCGGTCTCTCCGGCGCGCTGGCCGGAACGGCGCTGGCGCTGACGCTGGTGGTCGACGCGTTCGTTGATCCCCTCATCGGTTACATCAGCGACAACACGCGTTCGCGCTGGGGAAGACGGCATCCCTTCATGCTCGCCTCAGCCGTTCCCTTTGCGGTGTCGCTCGGCCTTATATTCACCATTCCAAAGTTTCATTCGACGCCGCTGCTCTTCGGCTACGTGGTCGCGGTTCTTCTGGTGCTGCGCTTTTCGTTTTCGGCGTTCATATTGCCCTACATCGCACTCGGCGCAGAACTGGCGCGCGACTATACGGACCGCTCCGTATTGATGGTCTATCGCAACTTCTTCAACATCAGTGCCAATCTTTTGACCGTCATTCTCGGCTTCGGCGTCTTCATGGGCGGCGCGGGAGGACTACTCTCGCGCTCCGCCTACATACCCTTTGGTTGGACGTGCGGAGCGATCGTGTTCGTGGCGGCCCTCACGTCCGCGTTCGGCACGATGTCGGTTCGCGACCGGATGTACGTCATCAAACCGCCCGACCGCTCGGCGCTGGCGCGCATCTTCGAAGAATTTCGCGACGTCTTCCGCAGTCATTCGTTCCTGATGCTGCTGGCGACCATCGTCGTTTTCTGGATCGCACAAGGCACGGCGATCAGCCTCGGCGTGCACAACTTCACTTACTTCTGGAAGATCAAGCCCGCGACGATCCAGGCCGTGCTGATTGCGCAGAACATCGGCTACTTCGCCGGCATTCCGGTCTGCGCATTCCTGATTCATCGCTTCGAGAAAAAAGATGTTTGCACCTGGGGGATCGTGATCGTCTGCGCGCTGCTTTTTGCCCCGCCCGTACTGCGCATCATGGGCGCGCTGCCTGAGAGCGGCCCGTTCCTCTACGCGATCCTGTGCGCCTTCTTCTTTATCCAGGCGATGGTGCTGACGAACATCTTCATTTCGTTCAACGCCATGATGGTCGATGCGACGGACGAGCACGACCTTCTGTTCGGTGTCAGACGCGAGGGACTCTATTTCGCGGCGCTGTCTTTTTCCGGCAAGGCCGCGCTCGGCATCGGTTCGCTTTTTGCCGGGTTTGCGTTGGATTACATCATCCACTTCCCGAGCGACCTTGCCGACCATCCGAACCAGGTCGTCTCCCCGCACTCGATCGTCATGCTCGGTCTCATTGCCGGACCCGGCGCTGCTGCAATTTCGGCGCTGTCGGCCTTTGCGATGTCGCGCTATCGCATCAGCAAGAGCGAACTGTTGCGCATCCAGGCCGAACTCCGCGAGCGCAATGCGCGTTAGCTGTTCCACCTGACGAGATCGTGATCCTCAGCCCTTGTTTACACATACATCACTTCCCAAATGAGTCTGCTCTTGCGCTACCAGGCGAGCGCATTCTGCGCGAGGGAGAGGGGTGCGAAAACTCAAAAACGAACAAGCGCTGTGGAATCGCGCGAACGAATTGATCCTCAAAATCGACGGCAAAATGCGCATATGAGATTGCAGGGGGAGGATAAAAGAAGAAATCTGAAAAATCGACGCACAATTCCGTTGTCGAAGCATCGTCGTATAGGAACGAATGTTTTTCCCTAGGATGGCGGAGATGCGCCATCACCGTCCAATCACGCCACCACGAGCTTGTTGTTGTGCTCGCGCATCGCCTTCTGGCGGCCCCAGTACCAGGCGCGTTCGTAAGGCACGTCGCGTTTCACCGGCGCGATCTGCCACTCGTTGACATAGGCGCGGCGCACTCGGTCGGTCGTGTTCGGTCCCGAATGGTGCAGCGTGCGATTGTGATGGATCGAAGCGCCGCCGATCGGCACGGGTTGGGGCACGGCGCCGGACGTATCGATCTCTTCCTCGAGGATCAACGTCGTAATGCGTGCGTCTCCATCCATGTAGCCGTGACGGCGCACCGGACCTTTGTGCGAGCGGGGAAGGAACTCCATGCAGCCGCTTTCGACCGTGGCCGGATCGAGTGGCATCCAGCAGCCGAAGGATTGGTAGTCGAAGCTCGGGTCCCAATAGCCTTCATCCTGATGCCATGGAACGACGTCGGGATTGCGCGCCGCTTTGCGCACCATATGTCCCCAAACCTCGAGAGCCGCGTCGTGACCCAGGATCTGTTTGGCGATGGCGTTGCTGTTCTTGAAGAACTGCGTTTGTTTGAGCTCGGGAATGAAATATTCCGGGCGCAGGATCTGGCCGATCCGATCGCCGCGCTGTTCGTCCATCCTGGTCATGACGTCCTTGACGAGTGCGCCCGGCAGAAGCTCGAGCTGTCCGGAAAACAAAAGGTCATAGACGTCGCGAAGCCACTCGACTTCTTCGTCGGTGGTGATGCGCTCGATCAGCGTGAAGCCGAGTTCCCAGAAATCCTTCACGCGCGATTCGGGAAGTTCAACTTTCAGTTCCCGCCTGGGACGTCGCGCCATGAGTTCGTCGAGTTGAGCAGACATGTGCGTTTCCTTATTGCGCGGCGACCGACTGCTGCTGGCGCGCCTTGGCGAGCAGGCGATTGATCTCGACACCGCTTGGATAGCCTCCCGGCTGATAGGAATAGAGAAGGGCGCGTCGGTCGGCCGCCGAGCGGTTGGGCAGCGAACGATGGACGAGAAAGGCGCCGAAATACACCACGGTACCGGCCGGTGCTTCGACCGGGATCAAGGTGTGCATGTCGAACTTGGCTTCGTCCAATTCGTTGGAGCCGAAACCATCGACCATTTTGCGGCCCATGCGCATGCCGTCGCGATGGCTGCCCGGCGAGACTTCAAGGCAACCATTTTCGACGGTCGCATCGTCCAGATAAATCAACGCCGTCATGATCTTGTGAGCGACCTTGGTCATATTGCGCCAGTAGGGATAGTCCTGATGGAGGACGATCGTGCCGCCCGTGTGGGCGCGTTTCATCGTCGTCTTCTCCGTGAACAGGCTCAATTCGTCCTGGCCGACGACGTCCTTGGATGGATTCCACAGCCTCGGATCGTGAGCCCAATCCAACAGCGGCTTGCTGATATGGGCGAAGGGTTCGATCCCTTGTACGACGTCGGGATTGTTCGGTTCCCACTTCACGGCGAGCTGCAGTTCGCGCTGGATTTCGAACATGTAGCTGCCGTAGACGATCTTGGAGTTGCGCTTGGCCGCGAGGCAGTCACGCTCGAGCTGCTCCACATCCTCGGCCATGCGACGACACTCTGCGACGGTGAACACGTTTTCGCGCACGACATAGCCGTCTTCGTTCAGCTTGTTCAGTTCGTCATGGGTCATGCGGAACGGTTCAGACATGGGACTCCCATCGAAGGCAGGCGAGCATGGTGGCCCTCATTGACATTCTAGCATGCGAAAATTTTCGCCGATTGGCAAGAGTTGACGTGGTATCTATGCAGTTCTAACATGTTACATCGTTCACCGCTTGCAGCGGTCGTCAAACCGCGTTCATTGGGAATCCGGATGCTTTACCCCCACGCCACCGCCGAACAGATCGAGTTCTTCAACCAACATGGCTGGCTGGTTGTCGAAGACGCCATTCCGCAGAAGGACCTCGACGAACTCGAACATTATTGCGACCTGATCCTGACCCAGAAGGAAAAACTCGCCTACGACTGGGCATGGGATGCCAAGGAAGACAGGGAGAACCGCTCGTTCCGGATCGTGCAATCATCGCCCTCTCTGGTCTGGGCCGAGGCCGATGAAGCCGCTTATCGCAAATGGCTGGTCGCGTTCGGTTCCGAACTGACCGGATTGAAGCTCGAATTCTGGTACGACCAGTTCCTCGGCAAGCCGCCGGGCAAAAGCACGCCGACCTACTGGCACCAGGATGAAGGCTATTGGGGCCGCAATCTGCGCAACAAGGGCGCAACCTGCTGGATTCCACTACAGGATGTGACCGAGAAGAACGGTTGCATGCACTTCATCGACCGCGGCCACAAAGGCGATGTGTTGAAGCATCATCCGGTCGAAGGCATGGCGAGCGATCTTCTGACCTGCGAGCCGGACGAAAAGCGCACCGTCGTTTGTCCGATCCGGCGCGGCAGCGTCACGTTCCACCATTCCAACACGCCGCACATGACGACAGCAAATACGTCCGACACGTGGCGCAAGGCCGTCTCCAATCATATGCAGGAGGTCGGCGCCGGCGGCGAAGGCGATCACTATCCCTGGAAATTCTACGTCAATCAAAAGACCGGCAAGAAGATCGTGCCGCCGAGCCGGTAGGCCCTGAAGTCTGACTTCCACCGCTTGATCACAAGCATAGCCATCACCATGGAGTCATGCGTGACGGCAGCGCATTGGGGAGATAGTTGAACACGATGGCGAAATTCTCTGGCCTTGGGTCTCATCTGGGCAATCTCTCTCGCATTTCAGACGCCGAATCACGCTCGATCAGTCCGGAAAATTTTACCGGAGCGAAGGGCGAGGGCGGCAAATCCACCGACGGCCCCGCGGCCAACGCGGCCCGAGGACTGGGACAGGGTTGGAAGGTTTCGCCATACATCGTGATCGATCCTGGTCAGACCTTCACGCTCGCCGATATCGAAGGGGAGGGCGCGATCCAGCAGATCTGGATGACGCTGGCGCGCGGCCGCTGGCGGCACACCATTCTGCGCGTCTATTGGGACGATCAGGAACAGCCGTCGATCGAGTGCCCGGCAGGCGACTTCTTTGCCTGCGGTTGGGAGACCTACGCACAAGTCTCGTCACTCGCGGTTTGCGTCAATCCCGGCCGCGCCTTCAATTGCTATTGGGACATGCCGTTCCGCAAGCGCGCCCGCTTCACGATGCAGAACCTCAGCGATGAGCAGATCTACGTCTATTACCAGATCAACTACACGCTCTGCGAAGTGCCGGAAGAGTGCGCCTATTTTCATGCCCAGTTCCGCCGCACCAATCCTCTACCTTACAAGGAGGTGTACACGATCCTCGACGGTGTGAAGGGCCGCGGACAATTCGTCGGAACCTATATGGCGTGGGGCGTCAACAATGGCGGTTGGTGGGGCGAAGGCGAGATCAAGTTCTTCATCGACGGCGACAAGGATTTTCCGACCATCTGCGGAACCGGTACCGAAGATTATTTTTGCGGCGCCTACAATTTCGATCCCGGTGGGATCAACAAATCCCTCGGCCTGGGCGGTGAACCGGCTTATGTCGAATTCACCACGCCTTATGCCGGACTGCCGCAAGTGATACGTCCTGACGGTGTTTATCGCTCGCAGCAACGCTTCGGCATGTATCGCTGGCACATCACCGATCCCGTTCGGTTCAAGTCCGACTTGAAGGTGACGATTCAGGCATTGGGCTGGCGCACGCACAAAGACCGCCAATACTTGCCGTTGCAGGACGACATTGCGTCCGTTGCCTTTTGGTATCAGACGCTGCCGACGGCAAAGTTCCCCTCTCTTCCCGAGCGCGACTATCTCGAAATCATCTGATGAGCGGCGCAAGCCTGTTAAGCTCTCTCGAGAGACGTGCCTGACGGCGAAAGGATAATCCGATGCTCAAATTGAAGGACGAGACGCTGCTTCGCGCCGACGCTTATGTGGACGGCTCCTGGGTTGCGGCCGGCTCCGGCGACCGTTTCCAAGTCACGAACAAAGCGACGGGAGACGTTCTGGCGGAGGTCGCCAATTTCGATGCAGCCGACACACGGCGCGCAATCGAAGCGGCAAATGCGGCATGGCCGGCATGGCGTGCGAAAACCGCAAAGGAACGCGCCGGCCTGATGCGCAAATGGTTCGAGCTCATCATGGCCAACCAGGAAGACCTGGCCCGCCTGATGACCGCTGAACAAGGCAAGCCGCTCGCGGAAACCCGCGGCGAAGTCGCCTATGGCGCGTCATTCATCGAGTGGTTCGCCGAGGAGGGCAAGCGGCTCTACGGCGATGTCGTTCCGACATTCGCGCCGGGCAAGCGCATTCTCGTGTTCAAGGAACCGGTCGGTGTCGTTGCCGCGATCACGCCGTGGAATTTTCCCAACGCGATGATCACGCGCAAGGCCGCGCCGGCCCTGGCCGCCGGCTGCACGTTCCTCATCAAGCCGCCATCCGAAACGCCGCTCTCTGCGACAGCGCTGGCGGAGCTGGCGCATCGGGCGGGAATTCCAAAAGGCGTTTTCAACGTCGTGACATCGAAGCAAGCCGCGAAGATCGGCCTGGAGCTGACGCAAAACCCGCTGGTCCGCAAGTTCACATTCACAGGCTCGACCGAGATCGGAAAGATCTTGATGGCGCAAAGCGCGTCAACCGTGAAGAAGGTGTCGCTGGAGCTCGGCGGCAACGCGCCGTTCATCGTCTTCGACGATGCCGATTTGGATGCAGCTGTCGATGGCGCGATGATCTCGAAATTCCGCAACATGGGTCAGACGTGCGTGTGCGCCAATCGTCTGTTGGTTCAGGAAAAGGTCTATGAACCCTTCGCCGCCAAGCTTGCCGCTCGTGTGGGCAAGCTCGCCGTCGGCAATGGGTTCGACGAAGGCGTCATGCAGGGACCGCTCATCAACATGGCGGCGGTCGAGAAGGTCGAACATTTGTTGGGCGAGGCGACTTCAAAGGGTGCGCGGATCGTGCAAGGCGGCAGACGTCACGCCTTAGGCGGGACGTTCTTCCAGCCAACCGTAGTGACCGATGTCAGCGAAAGCATGGAGATCGCGCGCCAGGAAATCTTCGGGCCCGTCGCGACGCTCTTCCGCTTCAAGGATGAGGCGGAAGCAATCCGCATCGCCAACGCCACCGAATACGGTCTCGCCGCCTATTTCTATACGCGTGACGTCGGCCGCGTCGTGCGCGTTGCCGAGGCGCTCGAATACGGAATCATCGGCATCAACGAGGGAATCATCTCGACCGAGGTCGCGCCGTTCGGCGGCATGAAGCAGTCCGGCATCGGCCGGGAGGGCTCCAAGTACGGCATCGAAGACTTTCTCGAGATCAAATATGTGCTGCTGGGCGGTCTTCTGACCTAGTTCCGGCATGAATCTAACATGTTAGTACTGTCATTTTGCCGGAATATATGGCATTATCTTGCGCTGGACAGGCCCCTGACATTTTACGGGCCGCTCCAGCGGAGCTGGCATGAAACGACATCTGCTGAGCGATGAGGAAGTCCGCGCGTATCACGCGAACGGCTATGTCACGCCGCGCTACCGTTTGCCGAAGGAAATTCTGACCGAGTTGCGTCAATCGGTCGAAGCGTTGATCGACGCGAACGCCGACGTGCGGCCCGAACAGCTCGTCGGTGCCCATATCAAGAAGAGCCAGGACACCGGCGTGCGCGGCCGCGACGAACTTCTCGAATTCGCCACCAACCCGGATCTGCTGGACATTGTGGAACAATTGATCGGTCCGGATCTCATTCTCTGGGGAAGCCAGGTGTTCTCAAAGCCGGCTCGCGATGGCATGGCGATTCCCTGGCATCAAGACGGGCAATATTGGCCGATGCGCCCGTTGGCGACGGTCACGGTGTGGATCGCAATCGATCCGGCGACGGTCGAAAATGGCTGCCTGCGCGTGATCCCGCGCACACACAATGGTGGACTGCTGCCACACGAGTCGACCGACGAAGCCGGCTTGGCGCTGAATCAGGGTCTGACAAAAAGCGCGATCGACGAAGCCAGTGCCGTCGACATCAAACTTGAAGCCGGGCAAATTTCGTTGCACCACGCGATGGTGGTGCATGGTTCCAATGCAAACCATTCCAACAAGCGGCGCTGCGGCTACGCCATCCGCTACATGCCGGCAACGTCGCATTTCGATCGTTCGCTTCCGCCCACGCGCATCGCGAACAACCAAGTGCTGGATTTCTCGCAACGTCCGCTCTGGCTGGTGCGCGGCAAAGATCGGGCAAATAACGATTTTGCGGTGGGACACTAACATCGCCAGCGTGTTCGCTTGACGATCATCGTCGATACGGCTGTCGGGATGCTCCGCGGACGCCGCGATCCACTGAGCGGGGTCAGCCAATTCCTGGGGATTCCTTATGCGCCGCCGCCGACGGGGGAGTTGCGCTGGCGCGCGCCCGGATCCGCGCCGCAATGGGCCGGCATCCGAGACGCGCAGCGCGCCGCACCAAGGTGCCTGCAGCACGCACCCTATGGCGAACTCGAGCCGGACAATCCGAACCAGAGCGAAGACTGTCTCTATCTCAATGTGTGGACGCCGGATTGCGTGGACGGCGCGAAGCTGCCCGTCATTTTCTGGATCCATGGCGGCGAGTTCTGGGCGGGTTCGGGGACCGAGCCGCGCTACAACGGCGAGAAGCTCGCACGACGCGGTGCGGTCGTCGTGACTATCAACCATCGGCTCGGGGTCTTAGGCTTTTTCGCACATCCCGAACTGCGATCGGAGTCCGGCCTATCAGGCAATTTCGGCTTGCTCGATCAGATCGCCGCCTTGAAGTGGGTGTGCGAGAACATCGCGGCATTCGGCGGTGATCCACAGTGCATCACCGTGGCGGGAGAATCGGCGGGCTCCTGCTCGGTCAGCGCGCTGATGGCCTCGCCGCTGTCAAAAGGCCTCTTTCAACGCGCGTTGGGTCAGAGCTGCGCCTATTTCATGCCGGAACCGCATGCCATGCGACCGCTCTCTCTTCTGGAAAACAAGCAGCGTGGCATCGAATTCATGCGCAAGGCGGGCGCCCATTCGCTTGCAGAACTGAAATCGCGCTCGGCAAGGTTTCTCCTCGATACTTGGCTGTCGGACACCTCGAAACGTTTTCAGCCCTGCCTCGACGGGCACGTCCTGCCCGAGGTCGACAAAGTATTTGCGCTGGGCCAGCAGTCTCCCGTCCCGCTCCTCACGGGATGGAACAAGGAGGAAATGGGTTACATGCGGGCAGCCGGCGAGAAATTCGACGCGCAAGCCTTTCGCCAGTCTGTCGAACGCCGCTTTGGAGCGCGCGCCGACTCACTGCTCTCTGCGTATGAATCGGGAAGTGCGCTTGAATCCGCGGTCGCGCTCACCAGCGATCGAACGATGACGTATCCGACCTGGAAGTGGGCCGAGCGACACAGCAAGAGCGCTCCGGTTTTCGTCTATCAATTCGACCGCTGTCCGCCCGATAGTCCATTCGGCGCAGCGCATGCCTGCGAGATCGAGTATGTCTTCGGCACGCTGGATTCCAAACCGCGGCCTTATCAGGAAGCCGATCGCATCCTGTCGGAACGTATCGCCGACTTTTGGGTCAATTTCGCGCGGACGGGCGATCCCAACGGAGCGGGACAGGAGACTTGGCCGACTTATGGTTCGGACAAGTCGATCCTGCATCTCGATGCCGAGATCGCGCCGAAGACGTTGGATCGCCGAGAACGTCTTGAACTTCTCGACTGTCTTTACGAATGGGACGGTAGGCCAGGCTAAGGGATGAGCACGCCCTTGGCGTTGACGCCCTGGCGCATATGCTCGAAGGCCTCGGTCAATCCTTCCCTCGAGAGCGGATAAGTCCGCGTGACCATTTCGTCCAGTTTCAACCGCTTTTGCTTGTAGAGCGAAAGCAGCATGGGAAAATCGATTGATGGCCGGCACTGCCCGTAGAGCGGCGTCATGTAGAGCTTGTCGAACTCGAACAACTGCATGTCGATCGGCACGACCTGCTCGATACCGCTGACGGCAATCGCGACGCCGCCATTGCAGACCATCGCGAGCGGCGCCGCGCCGAGTTCGGGTACCGCCGTGCACTCGAACGCGTAATCGGCGCCACGGCCGATCAGTGTCTTCACCTGCTTGGATGCTCCGATCAGGCCGGCATCATCCTTGGATGCAAGCAATGTGTGCGTCGCGCCGAACTGGCGGGCCAACTCCAGTCGTTTTGGATTGATGTCGACGGCAATGATCATGCCGGCGCAGGCGTGAACGGCGCCCTGGATACAGGATAGGCCGACGCCTCCGGTTCCGAGTACGACGACGGAGCTTCCGGGCTTGACCTTTGCGGCGTTCGTTACCGAACCGAAACCGGTCATCACACCGCAACCAAGCAGTGCCGCGGACGGGAAGGCAATCTCGACGTCGATTTTGACGACAGCCTGTTTGGGAACGACGGTATGCGTCGCCATCGTTCCCAGACCGAAGGAGGCATAGAGCGGCTTCCCATTGAAGCTTCGTCGTTCATGCGGCACATGTGGACGCTGAGCGCAGATGTTTTCCGCCCCTCTGCGGCATTGGAAACATTCGCCGCACGGAATGGCCCAGTTGAGAACGACAGGGTCTCCCGGACCGACATGATCGACACCGGATCCGCACTGAAGAACCGTGCCAGCACCCTCGTGGCCCATGACGTGAGCGAAGCGACGGTTCAGCATGTCGAGGTCTGTGTGGCACACTCCGCTGGCCATGATTTGTACCAGCACCTCGTCTCTCTGCGGCTCACCGAGTTCGACGTCTGCCAACGCAAACCCGGCGTCGCCCGTCGTCACCAACGCCTTCGACAGTCGCGGCATCGTTCAATCCTTCCGGGGTGCCTTGAGAATATGAGCTTTGCTAACATATCAGATGCGGCAGTGGAGACGAATCTGCTAGTTGTGCGCAAGGGACCCGTCGGCGCATGCCTGTGAAGCTCAGCAATCTTGAATCCGTGCCTTCCGATGTTGCCGAAAAGCTCGAAACCATGGGCATCGGGACGACGGACGAGCT
>Ga0068852_100003162_pt1 | contig 11491 bp, 5 predicted proteins | sample KBSCornC22_FD_66594 | JGI IMG/M metagenome (GOLD analysis project Ga0068852, IMG submission 66594) | Corn rhizosphere microbial communities from Kellogg Biological Station, Michigan, USA - KBS Corn C2-2 | ecosystem: Host-associated > Plants > Roots > Rhizosphere > Soil ... | reverse complement strand
CAAACTTAGATTCTCATTGGCAGGGACGGCAAGACAGCCTTCACCTTACCTCAACCAATCTGTTTTCGTAATAAATCTCCAAAGCTCTAATCTGCCGCAGATTTACTCTTACGGATATTTCAACAACAATCAATTCCTGCAGCCTGAGAGACAAAGAACCTGGTCACTCGGAACGGAGTTAAGATTTTTCCAGGATCGTTTAAATTTCGATGTTAGCTACTACAATACTTATGCATACAATCAGATTGCGCAAGGTTTCAGGGCCAGCTACGCAACAGGCTTCATTTTGAATACACAAAACGCTGCTTCTGTACGCAATGAAGGCGTTGAAATCGTGTCGGGAATTGACATCCTCCGCAAGCAGAATCTTACATGGAATATGCAATTGAACTTCACTCACCAGTGGAGCAAAGTATTGACTTTACCTAATTCAATCGGCTATGAAATGTATTTGTCTGACACCTGGCTTTATGGAAGCACCCGTGTTGGCTTTATAAGAGGTATGCCTGCAACTACCATTACATCTTACCATTATTCTCGTAATACGAGGGGTGATATTTTAATCAGCCCTTCTACGGGTTTGCCGTTGGTTGATGGAGTCAATACCCCTGCCGGCGACAGAAACCCTGATTTCACCTTAGGCGCTCAAAACAACATTCGTTATAAAAGCTGGAGCTTGAGCTTTCTTTGGGATTTGCGTGTTGGCGGAGATATCTTCAATGGAACAGAAGAATACCTGACCTATATTGGAAGAAGCAGAAAAACTGACGACAGGATGCAACCAAGAGTGATACAAGGCGTCTTAGCTGATGGATTGCAGAATACAGATCATCCAACACCGAATAACATTGTTATCATTCCTTACTATCAAAACTCATACTACACAAGTATGCCTGAAGAAGAATTTATCCAGCACAACATTAACTGGTTTAGATTGAGAGATGTAACCCTGACTTACAATCTGCCAAGCGGAACAATTCAAAGATTCAAAAGCATAAAACAGGCAAGCGTGTTTGTAACTGGTAACGATTTGCTTTTATTCACAAACTACCGTGGAGCTGATCCGGCTGTCAACGGCACAACAGCAGGCGAACCTGGCGTTGGTGCTTATGGATTTGACTTCGGTGTACTGCCAACAACAACCGGTTTAAGCTTTGGACTTCGTGTTCAGTTTTAATAACGAATAAAAAAATTATTATGAGACGCAAATTCAATTTATTAATACTCACATCATTAAGCGCTGTTCTGCTTCTTTCTTCGTGTAAGAAGAAATTGGACGAGGCGTATTTAAATCCCAATGCCCCTACAAAAGTTCCTGTTGAAAACCTTTTTGGAGCCTTGTCGGGCCAATTAGTAAGCTTTTATTCTACTAACGGATCGGCCTATGGAATTGCCTATGATAATATCTACGTGGGCCGTTACATTCAATATTGGGGTACCAACACGGCTACCGCAGTTTCTACCTCAAGTTCCATTAACTCTAATTACGACCAAATGGGCGGAACAGTTGGTGGCAGTGACCTGCTCGGATCTATCTGGGCTATGTATTATTTCGGCATGGGACAAAACCTCAACCGTGTAGTAACCTGGGGATCAGAGGAGCAAAAATGGGATTTTGTTGGCGCTGCATGGGCTTTGAGAGCATGGGGCATGTTGGAGACCACAGACCAGTACAACAACATGGTTTTACGGGATGCATTTAATTCGAGTCTTCAGCAATTTACTTACCAGGACCAGCCGGAGGTTTATGATTCTGTCAGAGCGACCTGCTTCAGAGCGCTAAGCTTTTTGAATAGAACCGACGGTAATGTAAATCCCACAAATTTTGCAGCAGCAGATGCTTACCTAAACCAGGGAAGTATTGACAAGTGGAAAAAATTTGTTTATGGGGTGCTTGCAAGGAGTTATGCCTACATCAGTAACAAGCCTGGTTACAGTGCAGATTCGGTTATTAAATATGCAAGCCTTTCCTGCTCCAGCAATGCTGATAACATTATTCAAAATTTCGCTGCATTGGGTACAAGCGGTACAACGAACTTTTATGGTCCCCTGAGAGGCAATGTCGGAAGCCTGCGCCAGTCTGCATACATAGCCGATTTGATGACAGGAAACAATCCCGGAATCTTTACTGGTGTACAGGACCCGCGGGTTGGTTACTTACTTAGAGAAAACACAAACGATACTTACAAAGGAATTATCCCATGGATTGGTTTGTCAGGATTACAGCCAGATGACCAACCAACAAACTTCTGGGGCGCAACCGGTACAGGTGCGGGACCTACTCCCAGATACATTTTCCAGGATAAATCGCCGTTTCCTGTTATGACGGCTTCCGAAATGCAATTTTTGTTGGCTGAAGCTTACTTGAGAAAAGGCGATAAGGCCAATGCTTTAACTGCATACGTAAATGGAATCAGTCTGAATATGGACATGCTTGAAACTGTCTATTCAACTAACGTATCAAACACAATGACCGCGGCTTCTAAAGCTGCTTATCTTTCCGATCCAGCGGTTGTACCGAGTTCTCCTGCCGGTTTAACCTTGCCAATGGTAATGTTACAGAAATACATTGCATTGTATGGCTGGGGTGTTCAGGAAACGTGGGTGGATATGCGCAGGTATCATTACACAGATGTTGATCCGGTTACCGGCACGGGTACACAAGTATATGTCGGGTTCACGCCTCCTTCCGGATCTTCTCTTTATCCGGGCAATAAAGGCAAACTGGTATATCGTGCCAGAATGCGATACAATTCTGAGTACTTGTATGATCTTCCTTCATTGTTAGCAATAGGAGCAGTTTCAGATCTTAAGGGTACACAGGTTACAGATTATGCTACTCTTAAACCCTGGTTTGCACAATAAACTAAACCAAACAATGACAATCAAAATGAAAAAATATATAACACTACTTATTTTATCGGCGCTTGGTTTAATTACCATTTATTCCTGCAAGAAAGATTATAGCAAGACCGTTGCATCTTATGTTCCAGCCATGGGGAACTACGCTTTTATTAAAGTGATTAACGGAACAGTTGGTTCTGCAGGAACCTACGTTTATCAGGATGCACTAAATGAGCCTATGTCGGGATATGCCTTGTCCAGTACGGGATATTTCCCAACCACAACAGCTTATGCTGCCTTGTACCAGGGAAATAGAAGCATTATCATTAAAGACACCACCACCAATACAGCTCAGAAGGCAATCAACTATACCGGAAGCTTTGCAGCGGGTAACTACTACACTATTTTTATGTATGATACTGCAGCATCGGCGAAGTACATTTTGGTTCAGGACAAGTTAGAAACTCCAACTGATACAACAGCCCGAATCAGATTTGCTAATTTGATTTATTCTTCAACACCTGTTGCAAACGTTGATATTTTTTCAACAAGAATGAACACAAATCTGTTTACAAACGTAAGCGTTGGACAGGTAACGGATTTTGCTCCTTTTGCGACAAGAAATACAGATACTTTGTATGTAAGATCAACAGGAACAACAACAAACCTGGCGCAAGCTTCGATTACTGCAACCTCGGGAAGAAGTTATACAGCAGTTTTCGAAGGCCGTTATCAAACTACCACGGGTACATATAAGGCAAGCAACCCAACACGTTCGCTCCTTATTTATACCAATCGATAATTCTTATAGTTCTTATTGGAAAGGGGCTGTTTTTTAAACAGCCCTTTTTTATTGGTGATAAAAAGCTTTGAGCCATCCTTTTGCATGATTTTCAACGTTCTGAATTTTTTTGCGGATTAATGCAACAATTTCCTTTATTTTGGTTGCAATTATTGCTGACATGCTTAAGAAAGAGAGACAAGCTTACATCCTTCACCAGGTTAATTTGCATAATAAGGTTTTGTCTACAGATCTGAGTCAGCACATCAATGTTTCCGATGACACTATTAGAAGAGACCTGCAGGAGCTTGCAGAAGCAGGAAAACTAATCAAGGTTCATGGTGGTGCTCTTTCTCCTTCTTTTCACAATGGCCACTTTACTTCAAGAGAGGTTTACTCCTACACTCAAAAGAAAATAATTGCGCAAAAAGCCGCATCGCTCATAAAGGATGGAATGTTTGTACTGACAGGTGGTGGAACAACCATCATTGAACTGGCAAGAGCACTTCCCAATTCCTTGCATGCTACATTTATTTCAGGAAGCATTCCCGCCATTTATGAATACATGAATCATCCCAACATTGATGTTATTGTAATTGGAGATAAAATATCAAAGAACTCAAAGATCACTGTAGGACTCGAAGCCGTTTCAAAAATCCGTCAACTAAAAGCTGACATTTGTTTTTTAGGCATCAATGCACTCAACCTTGAAAACGGTGTCTCCGACAATGACTGGGATGTTGTCCAAATAAAAAAAGCAATGGTCGAATCAGCTCAAAAACTGGTTTGCCTTACCATTGCAGAAAAAATTAATTCACAACAACCCTTCCAGGTCTGTGAAAGCTCTAAAATCCATACACTAATCACTGAACTACCACCTGATAATCCCATACTCAAACCTTATGCGGATGCAGGCATCATTGTATTGTAATATCCGGATACGATAAATAGGATTAAACATTTTTTATTAGTCAAAAATTAAAATGCTTATTATGAGAAGACTGCTCTATTTAATGTTTGGTCTCTTTCTCTGTGTTGCAGCTATTGCACAGGGACTAATAACAGGACGTGTCACATCGAAAAGTGATAACAAGCCTGTGAGTGGGGTAACGGTGACCGTCAAGGGAACAAACCGCTCTACCCAAACAGACCAGAATGGGAATTTTTCCATCAATGCTACACAAGGACAAGTACTTCAATTTACATCTGTTGGTTACGGCACCACAGAGGTCACAGTGGGAAGTTCCTCGAGTGTAGATGTTTCCCTCGCAAGCCAGGAAGGGCAACTCGGTGAAGTAGTAGTTACCGCGTTGGGAATTAAGAAAGAACGAAAGGCGTTAGGTTATTCAGTAACTGAACTCAACGCTCAGGAATTAATGAAAAATAAGAATACGAATGTCATTAATTCCCTGGCTGGAAAAGTTCCGGGTGTTAACGTTACGCAATTCAGTGGCGCACCGGGTGCCGGAGCCTCAATAACGATCCGCGGGGCAACTTCCACATCGGAAACGAGGCAAAACCAACCATTATTCGTTGTTGACGGTATTATATACGATAACTCAACTACGGTTACCGGTAATACAGGAACGGATGGTTTATCCCGCAGTAATACAACTTATTCCAATCGTGTAATGGATATTAACCCTGAGGATATTGAAACGCTGACTGTCTTAAAAGGTGCTGCGGCAGCTGCCCTCTATGGAGCAAGGGCTGCAGACGGTGTTATTGTGATCACCACAAAGAAAGGCGCAGAAGGTAGAGTGACTGTTAATTTCACCAGTAAAATAAGCACCTCGTGGGCGGATAAATTGCCTGACCCTCAAACCGAGTTTGGCCAGGGCATTTATACCAGCAATGGCGTTCTTAACACTACTGGTAGTATTGGTAATGTTTATAGCTCATGGGGACCAAAAATCCCGGCTGGCACCACTATTTATAACAACATCGGTAATTTCTTTCAGAACGGCCTTATATACGATAATAATGTGAACGTATCGGGAGGTTCTAAGACCGGTTCCTTTTATTTATCGGGATCTAATTTTAAGCAGACCGGTATTGTTCCGGGGACCGGCTATGATAAAACTACTTTCCGCTTTAATGGCGAACAAAAGTACGGTCGCCTGACCTTGGATGCCAATACCGCTTTTTCAGTAGCCAATACCGACAGAACTTTAACTTCTTCGGGTTTGTATAACGGTAGTAGCGGGGCCGGGGGCAGCATGTCGGCATTGTATAACTGGCCTCAAACTTATGATATAAGAAATTATATATTGCCTAACGGAACCCAAAACCGGATAGCTTCCGCAAGTATTACAGATCCGAAAGACGATATTGATAATCCTTTTTGGATCATCAACCAAGATAAGCTGACCTCAAAAACGAACCGCTTTACGGGCGGATTAAACGGCAATTTTAAAATTACTGATTGGTGGGACATCACAGGCCGTTTGGGTTATGACCAATACACTACGAATGACTATACTTATATAGCTCCGGGGTCTGCCGTAATTTCAAAATACCAGAATGGCCGCTTGAGCAAAGACCAGGTTAACTATAGTTACATCACCACCACCGTGATGACTAATTTTCACAAACGCATCAGAGATTTTGATACTCATCTGACCCTGGGAACCACTTCAGATGATTTTAATACAAACCTCCAAAACCTTTGGGGATGGAACTTTACCACGCCCGGCACAGTCAGCCTGAATAGCATCGATATCGCAAATAAACTATTCTCCGATAACACAACGAGAAGACGCCTGGTAGGGGCTTATGGAGAAGTTGGCGTATCGTATAAAGATCTTATCTATTTAACGGCTACGGGGCGCAACGACTGGTCATCTACCCTACCCATAGCAAACTGGTCTTATTTTTATCCTTCGGTTAGCGGTTCTTTTGTTTTTACCCAATTATTGCCTCAGAATAAGATTCTTTCATTTGGTAAACTGCGTGGAAGCTGGGCAAGAGTTGGTAAAGATGCTAACGCCTATGCAACGAATACTTATGAAAATCCACCGGTTACTATAATCGGCAGTAATGGACTTCCTTATGTTGGCATTGGTAATCAGTGGCAGGCTGGAAATGCCAATTTGATACCTGAACTTCAAACTTCATGGGAAGCCGGGGGAGAATTCAGGTTTTTGAATGGCCGTATTGGACTTGATTATACTTACTATCATACTCAAACAGCAAACCAAATTGGATCGCCGCGTTTGGCCCAGTCAGGTGGTTTTATTTTCAGTACTCTCAATTCCGGGACTGTCATTAATAAGGGTATGGAAATAGCCCTTACAGGAAGGATAGTTTCACAAAAGGATTTTGGATGGGACGCCACTCTCAATTTCTCCTACAACAGGGGCACCTTAGGAGCCTTCATTCCAGGAGTACAATATTTTTACCCGACAGATGTCCAGTTTGGAACAATAAAGGCTGCGTCTATTCCTAACGGTGGGCCGTTCCTCGGAATTATCGGTCAACCCTGGCTCCATGAAATAGATCCGAAAACCGGCTTGGAAAATAAAAACGGCCGTTATCAAATCGATCCTAAAACCGGTCTTTATAAATTCAACACCAATTTACCCGTCGTTGGTAATCGTGAACCCCGTTATATAGGCGGATTTAATAGCACCCTGCGATACAAAAATCTGAGCCTTAATTTCCTCTTAGACGTGCGAATTGGAGGAGATGTGTTTAATGGTACGGAATATTATATGGTAGTCAATGGCTTGAGTAAAAAAACTTTGTTGAATGATCGCCAATCCGTAACCTTAACCGGCGTGAGCAGCGTAACAGGAGCTGATACTACAGTAACCTACAATGCAGGTCAGAATTACCAAATTGGAACCTCCACTGTTTCAGGAACCTATATGATCCAGAATTATTGGCAAAACAACTATGCTGCTAATTCCTCAAATTTCATTACTTCCGTTAATTGGCTGAAACTTCGTTCCTTATCATTAACTTATGACTTCACCAATGTGTTTAAAAAACAAGGAGTTATTAAGGGATTGTCAGTTACAGCGGTAGGCACCAATTTATTAACATGGACTAATTACAAAGGAATGGATCCTGAAGTAAGTGTAGCAGGAGGAACAGGAGGTTCCGGGTCCACAGGTATTGATTATTTAGGTGTTCCTGCAGTAGCAACTTTCACCTTTGGTGTCAACGTTAAGTTTTAACTCAAAAAAATTAAATCATGAAAAAAACAAAATATATCATCCTGGGGTGCCTGATTATAGTGTCGTTAGGCTCCTGTAAAAAGTGGTTAAATGTAAATACCGACCCGGATAATCCAAACAATCAAAGCGTACCAATTCAAAACAAGTTGCCCTGGGTCGAAAATTATTGGAAGGAACCTGCAGGAGTTGCCAATGTCCGTACAGCATGTGTAGCGGGCGTTTATTGGGCTACTGCAGTTGCTCAAAATACGCTCAGCACCACCTGGCAATGCTCCAATGCCAATTCAACCACTCCCTACCAGGCATTTTTTGTGGGGGTGTCTTCCAATATAACGGACCTGTATAACGCTGCCCAGAAGCAGGGCGCCTATCATTATATGGCTGCGGCTGATGTATTTCATGCGTTAGGCTACATGGAAATGCTTGATCTGTATGGCGAAATGCCTTACACCCAGGGAGGAACCGGAATTCCAAGCCCTGTGCCCGATGATGGTAAAACCATTTTTAATGGATGCATGGCCCATCTTAATGAAGCGATTGCTTTATTCGGCAAAACACAGGAGGCCGGAACTCCTGCCCTGTCTGCCGGCGACATATTAAATAACGGTGATGTAAATAAATGGTTAAAGCTCTGCTGGGGATTAAAGGCCCGTTACATGCTGAAATTGTCAAAAAAGTCGGATTTATATAATGCAGATTCCATTTTATACTGCTTATCAAAAGGCCCTCAGTCCAATGCAGATAATACAGTAGAATTCAATGCTAACAACAGCTCAGCAACGGACTTCTTAGAAGGTGATCCTATTTCGGGCAATGGAAATTATGATTTTTCAGGTAATAGCAGCAGCAATCCACGCATCTCCGAATACTATTACAATCTCCTCACTAATTTCCGGGGGGCTGGAGTAGTTGATCCAAGAATGACTAAAATTGTACCTGCGTCCATGGCAAATGTCCAGCTCAATCCCTCTACCGGGAAGGTTGCCTCATTTACCTGGTTACGTTCAATCGGTGTGAATTCTTACAACACAACAGATCAGATCCCGGCTCCGTTAGGGTTCCCTAACCGCCTGGTAAAAGGAGGCCCTACTTCGATTGCAACAGTAAGTTATGCTGCTACAAATACACCAGTGAAGTACACAATTGCCGATGCAACGGACCGAGCCAATTTTATTGCTGCACAGGTTGCTGCCGGCCGTACTTACACAACCAGTGGTAACGATGTTACGGTAACTTACAAGGCCGGATCAGTCTACGTAGCAAGTTCTAATTACATAGCAGCAGGAGATACGGTTTATGTTAATTTGAAGAGTAATTCACTTGCCACAACAGGTGCAATTAATCAGCCCTCAAATGATGTAACCTGGTATCCAAGCGTAGCGGCTTATAATGCCGGCGTTGTCGCTTCCACTTCGTCCTTCCAGCTTCGTCCGATTTCTGACCTGGAGATTTTGATGTATCATGAAATGTGCTTTATTAAAGCAGAAGTTCTCATGAGAAAAGGTGATGCCGCCGGCGCTTACAACGCGTACAGGGCAGGTATCCAGGCTCACCTGGATTACATGCAGTCTAAGCTTACTCAATGGAAAGGCAGTTACGACAAGACTTCTTCCGGCATCCCGAATCCGGATATGGACCCAATGGATCAAACTGATATCAATAACTACCTTTCAAGTGGTGCAGTTGCTCAAGGTGCAGGAACTTTGACAATGTCAGATATTATGTTGCAGAAGTATATTGCTATGGGATGCAGTATAGAAAACTGGAACGATATGCGCCGCTTTAATTTCAGTGCCGGCAACGTTGGAAGTTTTGGTGTGGTTTACCCGGGCTATCAAAGAGGGCCCTTGTTTACAGGCCAGGCTCAACTGACGGGTGGCTCACCAACAGATCCAAGATATTGGATTCGCCGCTGGGCATTACCCCCAACCTATGAGATACAGTACAATTTTATACATACAACAGCCTTAAATCCACATGCCACTGAGCCAAATATTTGGAGCATGCCGGTTTGGTGGGATTGTGCAACAGATGCCGAATATTACGGCTACCTGAAATAATAGTTGATATTAAAACAATACCTTTTCAAATAAAGCTGCTCCAAATGGAGCAGCTTTTTAGTGCTGACATAATCACATTTATTCCAGCTTCCCACACCCTTTGTATGCCCCGTGATTTAAAGACAAATCTTCATTGATAAGTACCATTAACTGGATCTGTAAAGGTATCTTACTGCGTAGTTGATAGATAGGTACTACATCCATCCCTGCACCATGGTTCGGGTCTTCGTCAACTTAGTTTTATTTAAACTGGAAACTTATTTGGGCAGTTAAAGGGGCGCTTGAGGAGCCGGTTGCCTTTGGGTAAAAATCCAAACTAAGGCTAAAAAATACAAGCAGGTATCAACTACAAACCCAAACTTAGTATTGCCCGGATGTTTACAAACTGGCTCCAAAAAATAAATAAGCAAGAATTATGGAAGTAACGATTCCAACAAAATCTGCAAGCAACATTGCACCAACAGAATATCTCGTGTCTTTAATGTTCACTGCACCAAAATAAACAGCAATAATATAAAAAGTTGTATCGGAAGAGCCCTGGAGAATGCAGGATAATCTGCCCGCAAAAGAATCAGTTCCGTGAGCTTTCATGGTGTCAATCATCATTCCTCTGGCGCCACTGCCGCTTAAGGGTTTGATTAGTGCAGTTGGTATTCCATCTACAAATCTTGTATCGGTTCCAATTGCGGCAAACAAATTTTTTATTCCATCAATAATGTAATCAAACGTTCCGCTTGTTCGCAGCATGCTGATAGCAACCAGCATTCCAACCAAATAGGGAATGATTTTCACTGCAACTTCAAAGCCCCCTTTCGCTCCCTCAATGAAAGCATCAAAAATGTCAATCTTTTTGTACAAGGCACCGACAATAATTAAAAAGAAAATAAAAAGAATGATGGCATTACTCCATAGCGAAGAAAAATTCTGAACATCATCAGCTTTCAATCTTGTAAGATAAGTGACTAACAATGCAATAATCAATGATATCCCTCCTATCCAGGCCAAAATCACCGGCTGAAAAACATTGATTTTTTGTTTGAAAGAAACAATGAGCATGGCCGCAACCGTTGCCACAAATGTGGCTATCATGCATGGAATGAAAATATCAGTTGGATTGGGTGCTTTCAGGGATGCTCGCACTGCGATAATGCTCACAGGTATCAGCGTTAGCCCCGCCGCATGCAAGCATAGAAACATGATCTGTGCATTGGATGCCTTGTCTTTTGAGGGATTGATTTCCTGCAAACTTTGCATCGCTTTTATTCCAAACGGTGTAGCTGCATTATCCAATCCTAAAAGATTAGCAGAAAAATTCAACATCATATGTCCCATTGCAGGATGATCTTTTGGCAATTCGGGAAATAATTTTGAAAAGAACGGACCAATAATTTTTGATAAAAGCCGAATACCTCCTGCCCTTTCAGCAATACTCATAAATCCCATGAACAAAGCCATGATCCCAATTAATCCAATAGCAATGGTTACGGCACTTTTACAGGTTTCAATAATTCCATCTGCACTTTGTATGTCGTAATACTGCAATTGCCTGTCCGCTGCTCTTACAATTGATTTTTTTCCTACAGCCAATGATTTTGTTGAATCCAGTTGGTGCAATTGTGCAGCGG
>Ga0068852_100003160_pt1 | contig 11491 bp, 8 predicted proteins | sample KBSCornC22_FD_66594 | JGI IMG/M metagenome (GOLD analysis project Ga0068852, IMG submission 66594) | Corn rhizosphere microbial communities from Kellogg Biological Station, Michigan, USA - KBS Corn C2-2 | ecosystem: Host-associated > Plants > Roots > Rhizosphere > Soil ... | reverse complement strand
AGCTCGACCACCGGAACGGTGGCACCCGTCGTAGTCGGGGTCGGTCCCGTCTCGTTCTCCGACGTGGTCGCGGTGGCGCGCGGGGGCGCCCCGGTGACGCTCGGCGACGACGCGGTCGCGGCGCTGGCGAAGGCCCGCGCGGTGGTGGAGGAGCTCGCAGCAGCACCGACGCCGGCGTACGGGATCTCGACCGGGTTCGGTGCCCTCGCCACCCGGCACATCCCGACCGAGATGCGGGCCCAGCTCCAGCGGTCGCTGGTGCGCTCGCACGCCGCCGGCTCCGGCCCGGAGGTGGAGCGTGAGGTGGTGCGCGCGCTGATGCTGCTCCGTCTGTCCACGCTGGCGACCGGGCACACCGGCGTACGCCCCGGGACGGCGCAGCTGATCGCGGACCTTCTCAGCCACGGGATCACGCCGATCGTGCACGAGTACGGCTCGCTCGGCTGCTCCGGCGACCTCGCTCCGCTGTCCCACTGTGCGCTCGCGCTGATGGGGGAGGGCGAGGTGCGCAACGACGAGGGCACGCTGATGCCTGCCGCCGAGGCGCTGGCGAACGCCGGCCTCGCTCCCGTGGAGCTGGTGGCGAAGGAGGGCCTGGCCCTGATCAACGGCACCGACGGCATGCTCGGCATGCTGGTGCTGGCGCTGGAGAGCCTGCGGGTGCTGCTGCGCACCGCCGACGTCGCCGCGGCGATGTCCGTCGAGGGCCAGCTGGCAACCGATCGCGTGTTCGCCGCCGAGCTGCAGGCGATCCGGCCGCACCCCGGCCAGGCCCGCTCGGCGGCCAACCTGGTCGCGATCCTGAAGGACTCCGGCGTCGTCGCCTCGCACCGTGGACCGGACTGCAACCGGGTGCAGGACGCGTACTCGCTGCGCTGCTCCCCCCAGGTGCACGGCGCCGCCCGAGACACGCTCGAGCACTGTGCGCTCGTCGCCTCGCGCGAGCTCGCCTCGGCGGTCGACAACCCGGTCGTGCTCGACGATGGCCGGGTCGAGTCCAACGGCAACTTCCATGGGGCTCCGGTCGCCTACGTGCTCGACTTCGCGGCGATCGTGGCTGCCGACGTCGCGTCGATCTCGGAGCGTCGCACGGATCGGTTCCTCGACAAGTCACGCAGCCACGGGCTCCCGCCCTTCCTCGCGGACGACCCCGGCGTGGACAGCGGACACATGATCGCGCAGTACACGCAGGCCGCGATCGTGTCGGAGATGAAGCGGCTGGCCAACCCGGCCAGCGTCGACTCGATCCCCTCCAGCGCGATGCAGGAGGACCACGTCTCGATGGGCTGGTCGGCCGCCCGCAAGCTGCGCCGGTCCGTCGACGGGCTCACTCGCGTCGTCGCGATCGAGGTGCTCACCGCCGCGCGGGCACTCGACATGCGCCGTCCGCTGGAGCCGTCGCCGGCCGCCGAGGCCGTGATCCGGCTGCTGCGCTCCTCCGGCGTCCAGGGTCCGGGGCCCGACCGGCACCTGTCCCCGGAGATCGAGACCACGGTCGGGCTCGTGCGTAGCGGTGCCGTCCTGCATGCCGTCGAAGAAGTGATCGGAGAGCTCCAGTGACCGACAACCCCCGCCTCCCCATCCATGCCGCGCACGGGACCGACCTCACCGCCGGCTCGTGGCAGACCGAGGCGCCTCTGCGGATGCTGATGAACAACCTCGACCCCGAGAACGCCGAGCGTCCCGAGGACCTCGTCGTCTACGGCGGCACCGGCAAGGCGGCCCGCAACTGGGCGTCGTACGACGCGCTCGTCCGCACGCTGCGAACGCTCAAGGACGACGAGACGATGCTCGTGCAGTCCGGCAAGCCGGTCGGCGTGATGCGCACGCACGAGTGGGCGCCGCGGGTGCTGATCGCGAACTCCAACCTGGTCGGCGACTGGGCGAACTGGGAGGAGTTCCGGCGCCTCGAGGACCTGGGCCTGACCATGTACGGCCAGATGACCGCCGGGTCGTGGATCTACATCGGCACCCAGGGGATCCTGCAGGGCACGTTCGAGACCTTCGCCGCTGTCGCGGACAAGAAGTTCGGCGGCACCCTCGCCGGCACGATCACGCTCACCGCCGGACTCGGCGGGATGGGCGGCGCGCAGCCGCTCGCGGTCACCATGAACGACGGCGTCGCGATCTGCGTGGACGTCGACCAGACCCGGATCACCCGCCGGATCGAGCACCGCTACCTCGACGAGCAGGCGTCCTCCCTCGAGGACGCGGTTGCGCGTGCCGTCGAGGCTCGCGACGCTCGCAGGCCGCTGTCGATCGGGCTGCTCGGCAACGCTGCGGAGGTGTTCCCGCGGCTGCTCGAGCTGGGCGCGCCGATCGACGTGGTCACCGACCAGACGTCCGCGCACGACCCGCTGTCCTATCTGCCGCTCGGCGTCGCCTTCGAGGACTGGCACGACGACGCGGAGCGCGACCCCGGCGGCTTCACCAAGGACGCGCAGGCATCGATGGCGACGCACGTGCGGGCGATGGTGGAGTTCCAGGACAAGGGCGCCGAGGTCTTCGACTACGGCAACTCGATCCGGGACGAGGCGCGCAAGGGCGGCTACGACCGGGCGTTCGAGTTCCCAGGTTTCGTGCCGGCGTACATCCGTCCGCTCTTCTGCGAGGGCAGGGGCCCGTTCCGGTGGGCCGCGCTGTCGGGTGACCCGGCCGACATCGCCGCGACCGACCGGGCGATCCTCGAGCTGTTCCCCGACAACGAGCGGCTGCACAAGTGGATCACCATGGCCGCCGAGCGCGTGCACTTCCAGGGCCTGCCGGCGCGGATCTGCTGGCTCGGGTACGGCGAGCGCCACCTGGCCGGGCTCAGGTTCAACGAGATGGTGGCGTCCGGCGAGCTCAAGGCCCCGGTCGTGATCGGCCGCGACCACCTCGACTGCGGCTCGGTCGCCTCGCCGTACCGCGAGACCGAGGCGATGCTCGACGGCTCCGACGCGATCGCCGACTGGGCCCTGCTCAACGCCCTGGTCAACACCGCGTCCGGCGCCACCTGGGTGTCGATCCACCACGGCGGCGGCGTCGGCATGGGCCGCTCCATCCACGCCGGCCAGGTCTGTGTCGCCGACGGCACCGACCTCGCCGCCCAGAAGATCGAGCGGGTCCTCACCAACGACCCCGGCATGGGCGTGATCCGCCACGTCGACGCCGGCTACGACCGTGCCGCCGAGGTCGCCTCCGACCGGGGTGTGCGGATCCCGATGGCTGAGGGCTGAGGCCGGATAGTCCCGCCCGTTCGGCATCGGACTCGGGACGGAACAGGTGCTTTTCGTACCGGACTATCCGCGGGTGCTCGACGAGAGGTGCCTGGTGTGGTCAACGGCGGGTGGGACGCCCGGAACCGTTGCGACGACGACTCCTGACCCGGTGGGCCCGCACGGTGAGCGGACCGACCAGCCGCGGACCGGCCAGCCGGTCTTCTAGTCGCCGCGCTTCGCGCCGCAGCGGCTGCGCGATGTACTCGCCCAGGATCACTCCCGAGCTCAGCGCGATCGCGATCGCGGCCGCGTTGACGAGCGGCACCAGCCCGCTGCTGCTCCCGTCGGAGAGCAGCGACAGGCCGCGGTAGATCGAGAGACCCGGCAGCAGCGGTACGACTGCGGACACCACGACGACCAGCGCCGGCACGCGCATCCGGCCGGCAACCGAGTAGCTGACCAGTCCGACCACCAGCGCGGCCACGCCGGACGCCCAGGCGGTCCCGAAGTCGCGCTCCCACACCACGGCGTACACGACGGTCGCCAGCGCTGCGATCAGCGCGATCGGCAGCAGGGACCGCAGCGGGGCGTACGACGAGAACGCGTACGCCGCCCCCGTGATCGCACCACCGACCGCCATCAGCGGGACCGCCGAGATCTCGAACGCGCCGGGATCGAGCCGGCCCAGCTCGACGCCGGCCACCCGGGCGACGGTCAGCCCGCCGCTCACGCCGGCCGTGACGCCGGCGGTGGCGATGATCGCCTCGAGGATCCGCGCCCCGGCCGTGAGCGGGAAGCCGGTCAGGGCGTCCTGGATCGCGCCCATGAAGTTCACGCCGGCGAGCAGCATGATGATGCTCGCCGTGATCACGCGACTCGGGTCCACGTCGACGCCGGTCGCCACCACCGCAACCGTGAGCAGCGTGGCGAAGAGGCCACCGGCTATCTGCTGGTAGAACGACGGCAGCCGGCGCCGGCTCATGGCGCGCGTGATCAGGTCGATCGCCACGGCTGCGACAGTGGCCACGAGCACCACCGCCAGGTCGCCGCCGAGCACGAGACCGACGCCGGCCCCCATCACGCCGAAGCCCGCGGTCACCGACCAGCGCGGACGGGCGTGACCGGACGAGACGATCCTCGCGAGCCGTGCCGACGCCTCCTCGCGGTCGATCTCGGCGGCGATCAGGTCGCGCACGATGTGGTCGACGAGGGTCAGGTCCTCGTAGTCGATCTCGCGGTACCGCACCTGCCGGATCTGGATCAGCGCCGGCTCGTCCGCGCTGGCCTGGTGCGACATCGCGAGCTCGGTGAACATGACGTCGGCGGAGAACCGCCGCAGCCCGCAGGCATACGCCACGTTGCGCATCTGGGCACTGACGTCGGCCGCACCGGCGCCGGAGGAGAGCAGCAGCTCACCGACCCGCAGGGACAGGTCCATGGTCCGGTAGATGTCGTTGGTGGGGGTGTGGGTGTGGGCCATCGCCGCCCAAGTGTGGACCCGGGGCGGGGGCCGTCGCCAATCCGGAGCACGTGAGGTTCGTCGCCCTCGCGAGTCAGCTACCGGCGCGTCGTACGACGGGAGCGCCAAGCGGCAATCTCGGCCTCGACGTCGCGGGTCCGCGTGATCACCGGCGGGCCTCCCTGGAGCTGGCGCCGGGCCTCGACCACGCGCTTGTTGAAGTCCTCGAGCAGCTCGCGGACCACCCGCTCCGCGCTCTCGCGGTCGAGCGTCGCGTCGAGCTCGGCGTCCTCCTTGCGCAGTGCGAGCGCCGGCGGGAGGACGCCGGTGATCTGCTCGCGCTCGATCAGCTTCTTCACCCACCAGTCGGGGTCGTGCTGCGTGCCGAGCCCCTCGATCGGTTTGCCCGTGCCGCGCAGGTTGTCGAAGTCGCCGCGAGCCATCGCGACGCGCACCTGCTGGTCGACCCAGGACTGCTGGTTCTCGATCCTGGCTTGGGCAGCGCTCCTCCCGGTGCGCTTGTCACGACGCGACGTGCGGTCGGCAGGCTCGGGCGTAGCCTCGGGCCAGTCATCGCTCTCGGACATCAGGTCTCACCCCCAACACGCGGGATTTTACCGACCGATGAGTGAGCGGTCCGGAGGAGGTCTCACCCGCATGGAGGTCTTCGCGAGTGGTCTGGGCATGGGTGAGTCACCGCGCTGGCACGCCGGCAGGCTGTGGGTCTGCGACTGGACGGCGGGCGAGGTGCTCTCGTTCGACGCTGCGGGGGAGCGCCGTGTCGAGCTCAGGATGGAGGGTCTGCCGTTCTCGATCGACTGGCTGCCCGACGGTCGTGCCGTGCTCACCAGCCCGGCCGGCGTCGTGCTCGACGACGGCACGCCGTACGGCGGCACCGGGCGTGGCTGGAACGAGATCGTCGTCGACGCCCACGGCAACACCTTCGTCAACGAGATCGGCTTCGACTTCATGGGCGGCGAGGAGCCGAGGGCCGGGACGGTGCAGGTCATCGGTCCCGACGGCTCGGCACGGCAGGTCGCCGACGACGTCTGGTTCCCGAACGGGATGGCGCTCACGAACGACGGCGCGACCCTGGTCGTGGCCGAGTCCTACCGCAACCGGCTCTCGGCGTACGACGCGGGGGCCGACGGCAGCCTCACGAACCGGCGCACCTTTGCGGAGCTCGAGTTCGCGCCCGACGGGATCTGCGTCGATGCCGACGGCGCGGTCTGGTACGCCACCGTGCCCGGCAGCTGCTGCATCCGCGTGGCTGAAGGGGGCGCAGTCCTCGATCGCGTCGACGCCGACCGTGGCTGCTTCGCGTGCATGCTCGGCGGCGACGACGGGCGCACGCTCTACGTGGTCGCCCAGGAGTGGGGCGGCGCCGAGGGGGTCGGCGGCCGCACCGGCCAGGTGCTGACCCACCGCGCGGCGGCGCCGCACGCGGGACGGCCGTAGGTGGGTCGAACGTCGGACGAGGCTGGTCGAGGTCTGAGCGGGTGCAGAGGTGTGGGGAGAATTCCCAAGGTCTCTAGGGGATTCTGCGGGCGTCCGGCATCCACGGCGTCCCCGCACGATGGCGGGGGCCAACTTCCCAATCTCTTCTGACGCCTCCAGCGGCATACATCCCAAGGGGAGCGTCAGAACGGATTGGGATGTCAAGAAGCATTGGGAGGTGAGGAGACGCAGGCGGGTTCGTCCAGGTTCGACCAGGCCCAACACGGCTCGTAGCTTCCCAATCTCTTCTGTCACTTCCCACCGCGTGCGTCCCCATGGAAGTGCCAGAAAGCCTAGATACCTTGGGAATTGCCCGGCCCAGGCGCCCCCATCCCACCCGCACGACCCTCGCCGCGGGTGTCGCTGAAGGCGCCCTTCGGCACCACCAGCAGGCTGACCGCGGCGAGCAGCGCCGACCCGGCGCAGACGGCCCAGACCACGAGGTAGCCGCTGAGCGGGGCGTTGACGTTGCCCTCGACGTCGATGCTGCCGGTCGCGGAGAGCGCGATCGCGAAGATGCTGGAGGCGATCGCGCCACCGATCGTCTTCGCGGTGTTCGTCATGCCGGTGGCGAAGCCGGTGCGGTCTGGGGGAGCCGACGCCGCGGCGGCGGCCGGGAGGGCCGCGACCAGGGCGCCCGACCCGACGCCGGCGATCGCCATGTTCACCAGCGCCTGCCCGGTGCTGTCGTGCAGTGGGATCCAGAGCGCGTAGCCGAGCGCGACCAGCAGCGTGGCGACCACCAGCGCGGTGCGGGGGCCGAGCACGCGCGAAGCGAACGGCAGCAGCATCGCGCCGGCGATCAGGGAGATCACGTAGAGGCCGATCAGCACCGAGACGAAGCTCGCCCCGGCTCCGAGCCCGTAGCCCCCCGCCTCCGGATCGGTCTGCGCGTACGTCGACAGCGGGATCTGCGCGCCGAGCACGGACATCCCGAACAGGAAGGCCGTGAGCTGCACCGGCCACTGTCCGGGCGTGGCGAGCAGGCGGATGTCGATCAGGGGTTGCGGCTGGGCGAGCTCGGCGCGCACGAACGGTACGAACGCGGACAGGCCGAGCACGATCGTGGCCCACGCGACGAGGCTCCCGGGTCCGTCGAGGCGGAGCAGGACCAGCCCGCCCATGAGGATCGCGATCGCGAGCGTGACCAGGGCGAAGCCGGTCCAGTCGATGCGTCCGGTGGCCACCGGCTCGGTGTCGGCCACGCCGTACCAGACCGCGGCGAAGCAGAGCGTCACCGCGACCGCGGGCAGCGCCAGCACCACGGTCATCGAGGTGCTCTCGACGATCGCGCCGCTGGTGAGCGCGCCGACGATGACGCCGAACTCGAGCGCTGCCACGAGGAACGCCGCGGACCGCCGGGTCAGCCGTGCCTGAACGCCCGTGTCGGCCGTACGCCGATGGATGATGCTGACCTCCAGCGGCAGCCACACGACGTAGAAGCCCTGGATCGCCCACGCGATGAGGAAGGTGGTGAAGGTCGGCGCGAACGCCACCGCCCACGAGGCGACCGCCGTGACCGCGGTCGAGAGCAGCAGCACCTTGCGGTGGCCGACCAGGTCGCCGAGCTTGGCGAGCACCGGCACCACGAGCGCGGACACCACGAGCTGTGCCGCCTCGAACCAGTTGACGCTGGCATCGCGGATCGAGAGGTGGTCGGCGATCTGCGGGAAGATCGGCGTGTAGTAGCCCTGCAGCACGCCACTGGCGAGCTCGACGCAGACCAGGAAGCCGACGATCGCCGTCAGCCCAGGCACCACCGGGTTGCGCACCGGCTGCGCGGTCCCGGCCATCAGGCGATCCTCTCGATCAGGCGCTGGTACCAGAGCATCCCGTCGCCGAGGTCGTCGATGCCGATGTGCTCGTCGTAGGAGTGGATCGCCTGCCGCTGCGCCTTCGTCATCCGGAACGGTGCGAACCGGTACACCCGTGGGCAGATCGCGGTGAAGAAGCGGGAGTCGGTCGCGGCCATCATCACGTACGGCGTGGGCACCGCGTCGGGGAAGACCTCGGCGATCGTGGACTCCAGCAGCCGGAACGCGTCGTCGTCCACGGGAGAGACCGGACTGGCCTCGCCGGCCTCGACGACGCTGATCGTGACCCGCTTGTCATGGATCGCCTTCGTGACGTGGGCGACGACGGACGCGACCGTGTCGCCGACCAGCACCCGGACGTTGACCCCGGCACGCGCGGTCGATGCGATCACGTTGTGGGCCGGCGACCCGGAGAGGGTGGTCACCGCGACGGTGGTGCGGGTCAGGGCCGCCGGCTCGGGACCGGCGGCGACCAGGACGCGAGTCAGTGCGGGACGCAGCCGCGCGGCGTGGCCGAAGAGGGCCTGGAGCGGCAGCGGTGCGTGCGGTGCGATCCGGCGGAACATCTCGAGTGTCGGCTCCGGGATCGATGCCGGGAACGGGCTGGCGTCCAGACGCACGATCGCGCGGGCCAGCCGGGCGGTCGCGTCCATGCGCACGGGCGTCGAGGCGTGTCCGCCACGGCCGTCGACCCGCAGCTCGAGCGTGGTGGTGCCCTTCTCGCTGACACCGACCACGGCCAACGGTGGCGTGATCCACGGAAACGCGTCGGCGGCCACGGCACCGCCCTCGTCGAGCACGAACCATGGCTCGACCCCCCGTGACCGGAGCTCCGCGACGGCGAGCCGGGCCGTGTCGCCCGAGATCTCCTCGGTGCTGCCGAACGACAGCCAAATGTCCTGTGCGGGCCGGAATCCCCTCTCCAGCAGGCGTTCCACCGCCTCCGCGATGCCGACCAGGCACCCCTTGTCATCGAGCGTGCCGCGGCCCCAGAGCTGTCCGTCGACGACCCGCGCCTCGAAGGCGGGGTGCTGCCAGGGTGCGGCCTCGTCGACCGGTACGACGTCGATGTGGGCCATCAGCACCACCGGCCGCTCGGCGCTCGCGCCCGGCCACCGGAACAGCAACGCGTGACCCGGGATCCGGGTGAGCTCGAGGTGCTCGTGCAGCAGCGGGAACTGCCGGGCGAGCTCCTCGGTGAACGCGACGGACGGTGCCTCGTCCCGCTGCCCGGGATCGATGTGGGAGACCGTCGGGATCCGGACCAGTGGCTGCAGCTTGGCGACGGTCCGGTCGCGGACCTCTGCGAAGTCGGCGGGGCGCGCTGACGCCGTACTGCCTCCCATGGGCTGAGGTTAGGGGATGGCGGCCCGTCTCGTTCCCGAGACGACCTGCCACCGGTGGTCATTGCGCGTCGGGCGCCGGACCGGTGGACTGACGGGGTGTCAGTCGTCCCAGTGTCCCCGGTGCACGACCTCGTCGAGGCCGAGCCGGCGGCGTGTGCTGGGCGAGCCGGGGGCACCGGCGTCGTCGGCCAGGTGCCCGATCGTGACCACGCCGACCGGGTCGAACGTGTCGGGGATGCCGAACGCCGCGCGCACCGCGGCGTCCCGCTCCGGAGGTACGCCGAAGAAGCAGGCGCCGAGACCCGCGTCGACGGCCGTCTGCAGGATCAGCAGCGACGCCATCGCTGTGTCCATGTGCCAGAACGGCATGGGCCAGCGGGCCTCGTCGCGGTCGGTCCAGCCCTTGTCCGGCTGGGCGTAGCGGGACAGGTAGGCAGTCCTGCTCGAGCACGGCACCACGACCACCGGCGCGCGCATCATGCCGGTGAGCCAGTCGTCCGGCGCCGCCAGGTCGTCGGGGTCGGTGGTCACCTCCCACCAGCGGTGCACGTCGCTGGGGGTGTCGAGCACCAGGAACGCCCAGCCCTGGCTGAACCCGGCGCTCGGCGCCCTGGTCGCGTTGCGCAGGCAGCGGTCGACCACGTCACGCTCGACCGGTCGCTCGGCGTAGTTGCGCACCATCCTGCGCCGGCGTACGACGTCCTGGAACTCCATGCCACCGATCCTGCCGGACGTGGCTGACATGCGCTTCGAGGAGATGTGGAACGGGCTGGCGCCGGTCGGCCGGAGCGCCGCCAGCGGTGGCTACTTCCGGCAGCCCTTCGGGTCCGCGGAGCGGGAGTGCCACGCCTGGTTCCTCGACGAGTGTGCTCGTCGCGACTTCGACGTCGAGCACGACGGCAACGGCAACGCGGTCGCCTGGTGGGCTCCCTGGGAGGCCGAGCCGGGCGCCGTTCTCACCGGCTCGCACCTCGACTCGGTCCTCGATGGTGGCGCGTATGACGGGCCGCTGGGGGTGGTCACAGCGTTGGCCGCGGTCGACCTCCTGCGCGAGCAGGGGTTCGCGCCGAGCCGTCGGATCGGGATCGGGGCCTTCGTGGAGGAGGAGGGCAGCCGGTTCGGCATCGCCTGCCTGGGCTCGCGCCTTGCCGCCGGCGCGATCACCCCGGAGGCCGCCCGTGAGCTCCGCGACCGGGACGGTGTCGCGCTCGCGGACGCAATGTCCGCAAGCGGGATCAACCCCGAGCTCGGCCGGAGCGCGATCCTCGACGGTGTGGGCTGCTTCGTCGAGCTTCACGTCGAGCAGGGACGCGACCTGGTGCATCGCGATGCCGCGATCGGCGTGGCCAGCACGATCTGGCCGCACGGCCGGTTCCGGTTCGACTTCACCGGCGCCGCAAACCACGCCGGCACCACCCGGATGGAGGACCGGAGCGACCCGATGCTGACCTACGCGATGACCGCGCTGGCTGCCAACAAGCAGGCCCGCGTCGCGGGCCAGCGGGCCACGTTCGGCCGGGTCGAGGTCGCCCCCAACGGCACCAACGCCATCCCGTCGCGGGTGACGGCCTGGCTGGACGCCCGGTGCGAGTCCGACGAGCAGCTCGAGGCCCTGGTCGACGCGATCGCCCGGCAGGGATCCGAGCGCGCCGGCCGCGACGGCACACGGCTCACCGTCACCGACGAGTCCGTGTCGGGGGCGGTGACCTTCGACTCCGACCTGGCCGGGCGGCTCTCCCTGGTGCTCGGCGGCGTTCCGGTGATCCCGACCATGGCCGGCCACGACGCAGGCATCCTGTCGGCCGCGGGCATCCCGACCGCCATGCTGTTCGTGCGCAACCCGACCGGCATCAGCCACTCACCCGAGGAGCACGCCCCGATGGCCGACTGTCTGGCCGGCGTCGAGGCCCTCGCGGCCACGTTGCGCGAGCTCGCCGGATGAACGCCACGGCGTCGTACCTCCTCGAGCGTGCGTACGTCGACGGCTCGGTGCACGACGACGTGCGCGTCGAGGTCGAGCACGGCCGGTTCTCCAAGGTCGAGTGGTCTCGACAAGCTCGACCACCGGAGGAGGCAGCTCGACCACCGGAGGAGGCAGAACGCCTTGCTGGCTTGACGATTCCAGGTCTCGCCAACTGTCACAGCCACGTCTTCCACCGCGCCCTTCGCGGGCAC
>Ga0068852_100003156_pt1 | contig 11496 bp, 13 predicted proteins | sample KBSCornC22_FD_66594 | JGI IMG/M metagenome (GOLD analysis project Ga0068852, IMG submission 66594) | Corn rhizosphere microbial communities from Kellogg Biological Station, Michigan, USA - KBS Corn C2-2 | ecosystem: Host-associated > Plants > Roots > Rhizosphere > Soil ... | reverse complement strand
ACGTATTCATCGAGCAGCGTCGTCAGCATGCGGATCAAGCGAGTCTTAGCCTGCCCGCGCAAGCCTAGCAGGATGAAGTTGTGCTTGGAGAGTACCGCGTTCACCACCTGCGGCGCCACGGTGTCTTCGTAGCCCACGATGCCGGGAAACAGCGCCTGCTTTTTTTCCAGCTTGCAGATCAGGTTCTCGCGCAGCTCGTCTTTGACACTGCGCGTATCTTGATATTTGTTGGAAGCACGAAGACTGCCAAGGGTATGAGGAAGACCGGAAGGATAAGTCATGAGGCCGTTGGTCCTACCCGGATTGTATCAGGCTACCCAGCAACCATTTATTTTCGCGGTTCCGGCAGTCCGTAGCGGGCGCGATCTCGTTCCAAAAACTCCTCCCAGGTGGTGAAGATTTCGGCATGGATACCGGCGGCGCGGCCGCCTTCCACGTTTTCCGGACGATCGTCAAGGAATAATGCTTCGACGGGCTCGACGCCCAACCCGCGGATCGCATCGTGGTAAATCTCGGGCTCGGGCTTAATCACGCCGAGCTCATAGGAGAACGTCACTTGGTCGAAGTGATCAAGGAAACCTTGTTCGGAGCGCAGTCTTTCGCCTAGCGTACGCGGCAGGTTCGAAAGGATGCTGGTTTTGAGACCCGCGCGCCGCAGGTCTTGCGTCCAATTCAGCACGCGTCTATCGAAATGAGTCCAGAAATCGATCTCGCGCCGCATCAATTCGTTCAGCAGCGCGTCATCGAAATCGCGCCCGATGTAGTCGGCGAAGTCCTTCCAGTATTCCCGGGCATCGATCCCGCGATCATACTCACGGCGTTTCCGCCAGAAGGCGTCCAAAAATTCATCGACGGTGATTCCGCACAACGCGGCGGCCTCACTGATTTGCTGCTCGGTGGGCGGCCGGCAGATCACGTTGCCATAGTCAAAGATAACCGCTTGCAACTTCATCCGCGGTCGCCGGGCGCTCCTGTAATTTTCATCCTCTATCAAGTTAACATGCGCCCCGCTGGCTACCAGCCCATGCGTTGGCGCGTCGCCACAATCTGCGCCACATGATGCCGACAATGCCAGCCGTAACCCGCCAGCAAGCTCTTGAGCTTTAGAACGCCAATCTCGGGGTGACGGATCGATTTCTCGAAGTCCGTGTCCGACATGTTGTTCAGCACAAGACTCCAGCGGCTATGCAGTGCGTCGGCCAGATCGAGCGACATCTCGATGGGCGCGGTGAGGGAATCCGGCGTCTCGGCCCACAGCTTTTCATCATACGGCTTGATGGCAGGTTGATTTTCTGTCAGCGCCAGCTTGAAGCGCACGTAACTGTTCATGTGGCTTTCCGGGATGTGATGCACGATCTGGCGGATGGTCCAGCCGCCTTCACGATAGGGAATATCGAGGTGATGGACCTCAAGCCCCGCCACTGCTGCGCGTAACTTCACGGGCATTTCGGAGATCGCGTCAAGATGCTGCCGCTTCTCTTCAGCGCTCAATTCCGTGGACCATACGCACGGACCAACCGGATAGCGAATGTCGTCACTCATGCGGCGATTCCTTTTCGGACTCTTTCCTTCGCGGGTCTTTTCCCGGCAGATTCTCCGGATTTTCATGCACTCTCGCACGAAACGCCGCACTGAGGCCGGCGGCGAGCGAAACCGTGGCGTCGCCGTACTTCTCGCGCATCTTGTCCACCGCCGCCAGGGTCTTGCGCCAGCGCTCGGTCTTGTCTTCATCCAACAGACTGGTCTGCCCCTCGCCGCTTTCGAGCGACTGCGCATAGACGCCGAGCAGGCGGATCGGTTTTCCCGTCCAGTTCTTGTGAAATAGATCGCGAACGGCGGTGGCCAACTCGATGTCGATCTGCGTGGCGTGATCCAGCGTGCGCGCCCGCGTGAACGTCGAGAAGTCCGAATAGCGCAGCTTGACCTGCACTGTTCGCGCATGCAAGTGATGATCCCGCAGGCGGCGCGAGACCATTTCCGAGAGTCGCACCAGCATCGCTTCGAGCGCAATCGCGTCGGCCGTGTCTACCGAGAACGTGTGCTCATGGCTGATCGATTTCGGATCGTCGCCTTCGCCGATTTCGCCGTCGAACCAGCCACCGGCGTCCTCGCCGCGAGACTTGCCAGCGAGCGCCAGTCCCCATTTTCCGAAGCGCTGTTCGAGGAAGGACGCATCCAGTCGTGCGAGGTCGCCGATCTTGCGGATGCCGCATTCATGCAAATTACGTTCCGTCACCTTGCCAACACCGGGGATCTTGCGCACGTCGAGCGGAGCAAGGAAGCGCGCCTCGCAGCCAGGGAAGATCCACAGAATACCGTGCGGCTTCGCCTGATCCGACGCAATTTTCGCGACTAAGCGTGACGACGCAGCACCGATGGAGCAGTTCAGTTTGGTCGCGCCGTGCACCGCATTATGGAGCGCGTGCGCCGCGGCCAACGGAGGACCCAGCAACTTTTCGGTGCCTGTAAGATCCAGATAGGCTTCGTCGATCGAGGCCATCTCGACGCGCGGCGAGAACTTCTGCAGGACCTCGTAGACCTTGCTCGAATATTCGACGTAGCGCTCGCGATGGCCTTCGACGAAGATCGCCTGCGGGCACAATTTGTATGCTGTCCGCAACGGCATGGCCGAATGAACTCCGAATTTGCGCGCCGCATACGATGCGGCCGAAACCACGCCGCGCTCGTTGGCCTTGCCGCCCACTACTACCGGCTTGCCTTTGAGCGACGGATCGAACAACTCTTCCACCGAGACGAAGAACGCGTCCATGTCGAGGTGAAAGTACGTTCTCATGGCCATTGCGCGATCAACACTCGTGGTATGCCGGCGAGATCATTCATAATTTCCACGCCAGTCCAATCGGCGCACATCTCACGCACCGCAACGGCGTCGCCGAGTTCCATCATAAGCCAGCCGCCGGGCCGGAGCAGCCGTGCCGCTTCGGGGATCAACCGCCGATAAATCGCGAGCCCGTCGTCGCCGCCGAAGAGCGCGAGCGCAGGCTCGTGGTCGCGGACCTCCGGTTGCAATGTTGCGCGGTCGCGCCCGGGAATGTATGGCGGATTAGACACGACGAGGTCAAACGATCCATCCGGGAAGGGCGCACCCAGATCACAGGCCACCAATAGCACCCGTGCGTTTAACTTGCGGGCGTTCTGCTGAGCGATCCGCATCGCGCCAAGCGAAACGTCTGTCGCCGCCACACACGCTTTGGTTTCGAGCGCCAGCGTCACCGCAATCGCGCCCGAGCCTGTGCCGATGTCCAAGATCTGTTCTGCGCTGTGAGCGAGAGCGGCTTCAATGAGATGCTCAGTTTCGGGGCGGGGAATCAGCACCTCCGGTGTCACCCTGAACTCGCGACCGTAAAATTCCTGATGTCCGGTGACGTACTGCGTGGGCTGGCCTTGAATCCGTTGATGCAGGTAACGCCCATAGTGGATCCACCACAGTTCGATCAGCTCGTCGTTGCCGTGGGCGTAGAGCCAGGCCCGGTCATGGCCTGTGGCGCGCATGAGCAGGACTTCGGCGGTTAGCCGCGCTGCGCTGATCTCCGCGTCTTCGAGAAGTTGCTGACCTTGGCTAAGGGCCGTGCGAACGGTCATCGCCAGTCAGGCGGCTTGCTCGGCGCCTTGCTCTTTGAGCTTTTCTGTTTGGAAGTGGGTAGTGAGGGCTTCGACGAACGGCTCCAGTTTGCCTTCCATCACCTGATCCAGTTGATGCAGCGTGAAGCCGATACGGTGATCCGTCACACGATTTTGCGGGAAGTTGTAGGTCCGGATCTTCTCGCTGCGGTCGCCCGAGCCCACCATGCTGCGCCGCTCCGCGCCGATTTTTTCGTGCTGCTTTTCGAGTTCCATTTCGTAGAGCCGGGAACGCAGCACACGCATCGCCTGCGCGCGATTCTTGATTTGCGATTTCTCGTCCTGGCAGGAAACGATGGTGCCCGTCGGCAAGTGCGTGAGCCGTACCGCCGATTTGGTAGTATTCACGCTCTGCCCGCCCGGCCCCGAAGAGCAGAACGTATCGATGCGGATGTCCTTGGCCTCGACGCTAATCTCCACTTCGTCGGCTTCGGGCAGCACCGCCACCGTCACCGCCGAAGTATGCACTCGGCCCTGCGTTTCAGTGGCCGGAACGCGCTGTACGCGGTGGACACCGGCTTCGTATTTAAGCTGGCTATAGACCTTCGTGCCGCTGATGAGCGCCGTTACTTCTTTGAGTCCCCCCACCGCCGATTCACTGGTGGAAGTGACTTCCACCTTCCAGCCCCGGGTCTCCGCGAAGCGCGAGTACATGCGGAAAATCTCGTCGGCAAATAGCGTAGCTTCATCGCCGCCCGTGCCGGCGCGAATTTCGAGCACCACGTCTTTCTCGTCCAGCGGGTCCTTGGGCAGCAGCAGAATCTTCAAGTCGTCTTCGATGCGCGCGATCTCCGGCTCCAGGCGCGCCACTTCTTCCTCCGCCATGCCGCGCAACTCGGGATCGGATTCTGTCAGCATGGGCCGAGCTTCCGCCAGATTCCGGGTTGCGGTCTTCCAGGCGCGGTACTTGCTCACAATCTCGGCGAGCTCGTTGTGCGCTTTGCTGACCTTGCGGTATTGCGTGGAATCGCCGATGACCGCCGGATCGGCCATCTGGCCGTTCAGGTCTTCGAACTTACGTTCGATGTCGTCGAGTTTTTGCTGGTATTGCATCGGTCGGCTCTGGCTTACGCGACAACCAGCTCGCCGCCCTGCTTGGCTTCGAGCGCCATCGCGCCTTCGAGAGCATGAATAGCCACCGTCACTGCGGGATCGTCCGGCGGCTTGGTGGTGATGCGCTGAAGCCACAGCCCCGGCGCGGTCAGCAAGCCCATGGCGGTCCCTTGGCGCTTGGCCGCGAAGCGAATCAATTCATAGCTGAGTCCGGTGATCAGCGGCAGCAGCGCGATGCGCGCCAGGAATTTGGCGGTGAACGAATCGAATGGCAGCAGTGCGTAAACGATCATCGAGATCACCATCACCACCAGCAGAAAACTGGTCCCGCAGCGCGGATGGAAGGTCACAAACCTCTGCGCGTTATCGATGGTCAGCGGTTGGCGCGATTCAAAGTTGAAGACCACTTTGTGCTCCGCGCCATGGTACTCAAACACGCGGCGAATTTCTTTCAGGCGAGAGATCAAGAACAGAAATGCCAGGAAGATCGCCATGCGAATGACGCCGTCGGTCATATTGGTGGCGAATCGGCCGGAGAGCGACGGAACAGCGTGGCCCAGACTGGTGGCCAGGAACAGCGGGACGAATTTGTAAAGGAAAATGAAAAAGCCCAGCGAGAACACAAGGTTCGCGGTCATCAGCCAGGAGGAGAGCTCGGCCGGCTTGCCCTCTTTCGCCGTGCCATCGTCGAGCGCCGCGTTGGCTGAAAACTTGAGGGCGCGATAACCTAGCGTCATGGCCTGTCCCAGCATCCCCAGGCCGCGCAAAATCGGCTTCTTGAACAGCGGGTACTTTTCGGACATCCGCTCGATCGGCTGCTCCTCCGTGACGATCTCGCCAGAAGGCTTTCGCACCGCCACGCAGTAGCTGTGCGGCGCGCGCATCATCACGCCTTCCATCACGGCCTGCCCGCCGACGAGCGTTTCTTCGCCGCTCTCCAACACCGGCATCAACTGCAGGTGCGCGGACATCCGGAGGAATCGAACGATGTTCATGTCCTCCCTATTATAGCGTGGGGGCTTGAAAATGCTGCCGCACCTAGGTGCGAGGCGGAGCCATTAGTACCGCCGGCCGCTGTTGCGATAGAATCGGTGAGATTTCCCGATTGCGTTATCGCAACCCGGCTAGCGTCTGGGCCAGCGCGAAAGGACGTCCTTAATGTTCCGATTTCAAAGCATTGCTTTCCTGATCTGCTTGTCGTTCACGGGATTGATGACCGTTTTCGGGCCAGCAATGGCCCAAACTCCGCCGCCGGCGCGCCGTCCAACGCCGCCGACACGCGATCCCCACACGGCTGGTTATGTCACCGCGAAAGAATTACCCGATGGAGCTAACGCTCCCGCGGATGCCGATGGAAATTTCATCATCGGCCCAACGCACAACCCCGCGCCGGAAATGAGCGTCCAGGAAGGTGTACCGCAGGGAACTATCTACAACTTCACGATGAATTCGTCCGACAGCAAGCTTTATCCCGGCATCGCGCGGGAGCCCGGCACCTTCGGCACGGCCGATCCCAACGATCCCGCCAAGCTGATCGTGACCACCAGCCATCCGGCGCCCTATACGCGCCGCGTCGCTGTGTATGTTCCCAAGCAATATGTGCCCGGAACTGCCGCGCCGTTCATTGTGGGTGCGGACGGGCCTGATCCATTGTTGTTCACGGCGCTGGATAATTTGATCGCCCAGAAACGAGTGCCGGCGATGATTGCCATCTCCATCAGCAACGGCAGCGGTGACGCGCAAGGCAGCGAGCGTGGTTTGGAATACGACACCATGTCCGGGCGCTACGCGGAGTTCGTCGAAACAGAGGTGCTGCCGCTGGTGGAAAAGCAGTACAACGTGAAATTGACGAAAGATCCCGAGGGCCGCGCGACCATGGGCGGCAGCTCCGGCGGTTCCTGCGCATTGATTATGGCGTGGTATCACCCGGAGCTCTATCACCGCGTTCTAACCTACTCAGGTACGTATGTGAATCAGCAGTGGCCGCCGAATCCGGGGACCCCCGGCGGCGCGTGGGAATTTCATAAACACTTGATCCCGGAGAGTCCCGCCAAGCCGATACGGCTGTGGATGGAAGTGGGAGACCGGGACCTGTTCAATCCGAATATCATGCGCGACAACATGCACGACTGGGTCGTAGCGAATGAGAACATGGCCAAGGTGCTAGCGGCCAAGGGCTATCACTACCAATTTGTTTTTGCGCGTAACGCCGGGCACACGGACCGCACCGTGAAACAGCAAACGCTGCCAGAGGCGCTGGAATATCTGTGGCAGGGATACAAGGTGGCGGAGCCAGGGAAATGATTTGAGCGGTAAGAAGAAATGATCACCATCCTGGGTGCGGGTGGTCCCATCGGCGATGAGCTCGCGAAGATCCTGGCCGCGAGCCCCCAGGCTTTCCGTCTGGTAAGCCGCAATCCGAAACCAGTTGCGGGTGGGGAAATATTCGCCGCGGACCTCGCCGATCGGGAGCAGACCATCCAGGCAGTGAAAGGGTCGAGCGTGGTGTGCCTGCTGGTAGGTCTCAAGTACGATCTTCGGGTCTGGCAGGAGCTTTGGCCTCGAATCATGGCCAATACTATCGAAGCCTGCAAACGAGCGCAGGCGAAGCTGATCTTCTTCGATAACGTCTACATGTATGGGAAAGTGGATGGCGCGATGACGGAGGAAACTGCGTACGCTCCCTGCTCCAAGAAGGGCGAGATCCGAGCTAAGATTGCCACGACTCTGATGAACGAAGCTAAGGCCGGCAATCTGAGCGCATTGATCGCTCGCGCGGCTGATTTCTACGGGCCCGATACCGAGCATGGTGTGCCGAACGTTCTGGTTTTCGAACCTTTCTCCAAGGGAACGACCGCGTCGTGGCTAGTCAACGCTACGGTGCCTCACTCTCTGACGTTTACCCCTGACGCCGCGCGCGGAGTGGCGATGCTGATGGAGCGGGAGACGGTATGGAACCAGGTATGGCATCTGCCCACGGCGCCCAATCCGCCAACAGGCAGGGAGTTCATAGAGATGGCGGCTAAGGAATTCGGAGTAGCCCCCAAATTCCGCGTGTTAAACCGGCCCATGCTCCGCGTTGTCGGCTGGTTCAAGGCAGAGATCGGTGAGTCATACGAAATGCTCTATCAGAGCGATTCTCCCTACCTGTTTGACTCCGCAAAGTTCGCCAAACAATTCGGTTTCGGGGGAACTCCTTATCCGGAGGGAATCCGAATCGCCGTGGATTCCTATAAGCGGAAGCCGTGAAGCTCTTTACTCCAGACTCGCGATGCAATCTATCTCGACTCGGACGTCTCTCGGCAGCCGCGCCACCTCCACGGTTGCCCGGGCCGGGGCGTTGCTCGCGAAATACCGTCCGTAGACCTCGTTCATGATGGCGAACTCGCCCATGTCCTTCAGGTACACCGTGGTCTTTACCACTCGGTCCAATGACGACCCGGCGGCTTCCAGCACGCTCTTCAGATTCTCGATCACGCGCTCGGTCTGCACGCCGATCCCGCCTTCGACGATCTGATTGGTTCCCGGGTCCAACGGGATTTGACCGCTCAAGAACGCCCAGCCATTCGAGATCACCGCTTGCGAATAGGGTCCGATGGCTTTCGGGGCCCGTTCCGTCGAAATGATTTTTTTCATATGCCTCTTGAGAATCGTAGCGTGCCCGTGAGATCCGCCGCTTGCGTCACTTTTTCCCGCTCGAGGAACTGGTCCAGTTCGCGGGCAATCCGCAGTGGGGCTTGCGGGTCCCAGAAGTTGGCGGTGCCGACTTCGACGGCGCTCGCTCCCGCGATCAGGAACTCGGCGGCATCGGTGCCGGTGGCGATTCCGCCCAGCCCCACGACCGGAATCTTCACCGTTTGCGCCGCTTCGTAGACCATACGCAAAGCGATGGGTTTGATGGCCGGTCCCGACAGCCCGCCGAAGCCGTTGCCGAGTCGCGGCCGGCGCGTGCTCGCGTCGATCGCCAGCGCGACAAAAGTATTCACGAGCGAAAGTGCATCCGCTCCCGCCTCCGCGGCGGCTTTCGCCACTTCCTGAATACGCGTCACGTTCGGAGACAACTTCACCAGTAGCGGACGCCGCTTGATTGCTGACCGCGCCGCCGACACCACTTCACTGAGCAGTCCGGGGTCGCAGGCGAACACCATTCCGCCATGCTTGGTATTGGGACAGGAGACGTTCAGCTCATAGCCCGCCACTCCTTCGGCGTCCTCCAAAACCTTCACGACTTCGACGTAATCTTCCACGGCGTAGCCGAATACATTGGCGAAGACCGGCGTCGGAATCGCCCGCAGCGCCGGCAGCTTGTCGCTCACGAAAGCCCGCACGCCGATGTTCTGCAGCCCCACCGAGTTCATCATTCCGGCTTCCGTCTCATACAGGCGCGGCGCCGGATTGCCTTCCATCGGTTCCCGCGAAAGTCCCTTGGTGATGATGCCGCCCAGTTCGGCCAAGTCGACTACGTCGCGCAGTTCGATGCCATAAGCGAAGGTGCCCGAGACTGCGAGCACCGGCGTCTTCAGGGGAATTCCGCACAACGATGTGGCGAGTCGCGAAGACACTATAGGTTTATAAGCTCCTTGTTTCGCTTGCGCTGAGCCTGTTCCACTTCGCTGCACACCATCGCTAAAGTAGTTTCATCCAGAATGGCGGCAATCGCGTCCCGCACCCTACGCATCACATGCTGCGTCCCGCAGGTCTGGATATCGGGGCACTCATCGCACTTGCGAAAGCGCGTTTCGCTCGCGCAGGGCAGTGGCGCGAGCGGCCCCTCGATGGCCCGGATGACGGCGCCGATCGTGATCTTGTCGGGCGATTGCGCCAGCACGTAGCCGCCCCCCTTGCCCTTCTTGCTGGCCACGAAGCCTCCGCTTTTGAGGGACACCAGGATCTGCTCCAGAAACTTCTTGGGGATGGTCTCGTCGTGAGCCAGGTTGGTGATCAACTGCGGTCCCGCGCCATAGGTGCGAGTAAGCGCATAGAGCGCGCGCAGGCTGTATTGCGTGCGTTTCGAAAGTTGCCGCATGAGCTCGGATTCGAGTCTAGTTTCGCACGGCTAGCAACTGCGCGGCGCTTTACCAGGCTCGCGCTATCAGTCCGACTCCGGCTGCTACTAGCGCCACGCCGGTGACGTGACCGACCAATTCCCCTCGAGGCAGGGTTTTCTCGGCCATCACGAAGAGCGCAATCACGGCCACCCATAGCAAATTCATAACGCCTCCCACGAAGAGCAATGCCATTAGTACCCAGCAACATCCTACACAGTAGGAACCATGGTTCAATCCCATCATGAAGGCTCCGGCCCGGCCGTCGCGCCATTCGCTCATCAGAAAGGAGAAGGGCGACCGGCAACCCTTGAGGCACATGTGCTTCAGCGGCGTCCATTGGAAGATGCCCGCGGCGACGAGCAGGCCGCCGCTCAGGAAAGGGCTGGTGGCGGCCATCGCTGGCGAGAGCAGTGCGGCCTTGTGCAATCCCCACTGGGCTAGCGTTGCGACTGCCGAGTACGCAGTCCAGATCGCCAGGTATCCGGCGAGAAAGACGGCGACCGGCACATACTGTCGACCAGCCGCTTGCCGGCGTCGATTCACTCCGAGGAAAGCGAGAACCATCGGCGTGGCGGAAGGTACCATCATGGCGACCATCATCACCGCCCACATCACGAAGAGCAGGAGGACGGCCGTCGATCCCCATTCCTGGGAACCTGCCATTGCCATTCCGGACATGTCGCCCGGCATATCCATTCCGGGCATTGCCATGTCTGACATGGATGCCCGCGTGTGAAAAAGGTACCCCCAGGCGATCAGCACCATGACCGCAAGGCAGCCGCCGACGATCAGACGTTCCTTGCGAAGGATGGCTTCCAATCGGATCGTCCCCCCAAAGATCTATCCGTTGGTCCAGTCGAAGTTATACAGAATCCAGTTGGATTTCTCGGCCCCCACGGACAGGCCGCCCGCGTTGGCCCGGAATGTCCCCTGGCCGCATTGCCCTTTCTTCCATATGAATCCGTCTGGAAGATCGATATTGGCAAAGTGGTCCTCGCCGGTGACGGGGTTCTTAAATGTGTCGCCGAGGCCCTCGCCGATACCCTCGGCTTTGAACACGCTCTTGGGGCCGCTGCCCTCGATCGTAATCTTAGCCTTCACCAGCCCAGTTACTTCGAAGGTCGTTCCGAGAATCTCCCAAGGCATCCCGCCCAGTTTCCCGGTGAAGATTTGTGCGAGGGCATCGATTTGCTTCTCAGTAGCGGCCGGTTCCACGACGAAGACGCATTGGCCGTGACCCTCATGAATGGCCTTGGGCCAGGCGACAACCGCCGCACACTTTACTCCCGAGAGTTCGACGCTGCCACACGACCCACTTTCTATCGCCATCCCCACCAAGGCACGGCAACTGCCGTCCTTCGAGTTTGGGAAGCCTCCAAAGTTGCAGCCGCAGCCGAAGTCACAATTGCAAAACTCGTAACCTTGGCCCTTCAGTGCCCATTGGGTTGCTGTTGCCGTCGAGGTCATATTCCCTCCTTGGTCATTCTCATCCTGCCACTGTTCCGCCCATTTTATCCAGAAATCAGAACCGATTGTAGGGCACAGCGGACCGCACCACAAATGAAAAAGGCTGCCCGCATCGCGAGCAGCCTTAGAGTTCGGACGAAATCGAAAAAACTTAATCGCCGAAGGACCCGACTTCTTCCTTCTTCTCGACCACCTTGGGGGCAGCCGGAGCAATGGCGCTTAGAGGAACCATGCCGGGCGTCGGCTTTTCGCCTAGCACGTGCTCCTTGTACATCGCGAGCATGCG
>Ga0068852_100003155_pt1 | contig 11496 bp, 9 predicted proteins | sample KBSCornC22_FD_66594 | JGI IMG/M metagenome (GOLD analysis project Ga0068852, IMG submission 66594) | Corn rhizosphere microbial communities from Kellogg Biological Station, Michigan, USA - KBS Corn C2-2 | ecosystem: Host-associated > Plants > Roots > Rhizosphere > Soil ... | reverse complement strand
CAGCAAACACCGTATGGCTAAGTGCAAAGCACCTTTCAATGCCGGTATCGAAATGGACCGTCTCTCTCCTCCTCCGCTGGACTCGTTCGCCGACATGACCCGCGCCGTCGATTGGGCGCTCGTCACGCGGCGCAGCGTCCGTGCTTTCCTGTCCACGCCGGTTCCTCGCGAGCACATCGAGGCCATCCTCGACGTGGCTCGCTTCAGCGCAACCGGCGTCAACATCCAGCCGTGGCATGTGCATGTCGTGACAGGCGCGACGAAGTCCCGCCTGTCTGCCGCGATCAACGAGATCAATGACGATCCCGACCGCAGCTCCGACCTGGACGAGCCCTACGACTACTACCCGCGCGAATGGATCGCACCGTATGTGGATCGCCGGCGCGCGGTTGGCTGGAACCTGTATGGCTTGCTGGGCATCGAGAAGGGTGACAAGGAGCGCATGCATGTCCAGCACGGTCGCAACTACAGCTTCTTCGACGCACCGGTGGGCCTGTTCTTCACGGTTGACCGGGTCATGCGTGAAGGCAGTCTGCTCGACACGGGGATGTTCCTGCAAAGCGTGATGATCGCCGCCCGGGCGCGCGGCCTCGACACTTGCCCGCAGGCGGCTTTCAACAAGTTCCACCGCGTCATCGCCAACGAACTGTCCATTCCCGACAACCAGATGTTGGTGTGCGGCATGAGCCTCGGTTATGCGGATCACGGCTGCATCGAGAACACGCTGGTCACGGAGCGCAGTCCGGTACGCGATTTCACCACTTTTTATAATGAATGAATGGAGACAACGTCATGAGTGCAACGGCCTATTCTCGAGGTCTTGAGAAGAACGCGGCAAACCACGTTCCATTGACGCCCCTGACCTTTCTCGATCGAACCGCCGACGTCTTTCCGAATCGAACCGCGATCATTCATGGCGACTTCCGGCAAACATGGGCGAAAACGCGCGAGCGTTGCTATCGCTTCGCGTCGGCGCTCGTTCGGTCGGGGATCGAGCCGGGCGACACGGTGTCGATCATCGCGCCGAACACCCCGGCCATGCTCGAGGCCCACTTCGGCGTTCCGCTGTCGGGCGCCGTTCTCAATGCGATCAATTGCCGCCTCGATGCCGACGGCATCGCATTCATCCTGCGCCACGGCGAATGCAAGCTGCTGCTCGTGGATCGCGAACTGGCGCCTCTGGTCAAGAAAGCGTTGCAGTCGGTTCCCAACCCGCCGCGCGTGATCGACATCAACGACCACGAGGCACCCGACGGCCCGGCCATCGGCGAAACCGATTATGAGTCGCTGCTGGCGAGCGGCGATCCGGAATTTGCAGGCCGCCGCCCGGCCGACGAGTGGACACCAATCGCGTTGAACTACACGTCGGGCACCACGGGGGATCCGAAAGGCGTCGTGCCGAGCCATCGTGGCACCTATGTAATGAGCCTGTTGCAAATGACGAACTGGCCGCTCCCGCGTGCGCCGATCTACCTGTGGACGCTTCCCATGTTCCACGCGAACGGCTGGTGCTTCACGTGGGCGATTACGGCAGCGGCGGGCACGCATGTCTGTTTGCGCAAGGTGAATGCCGCGAATATTCTCTCTGCCATCGCCAAGCACGGCGTCGATCATTTTTGTGCGGCACCCATTGTCCTCGCCGGTATCGCGAGCGTGCCGCCGTCGGAGCTGCAGCCGTTGCCTCGTCGTGTGCGGGTCCTGACCGCCGGCTCGCCGGCGCCGGCGGCGGTGCTGGAGGCCGTCGGCGCGATGGGTTTCGACGTCGACCACGTCTATGGCATTACCGAAATCGCCGGCACGCCGATCAGCTGTGCATGGCACGACGAGTGGGATACGTTGGCGCCGGACCAGCAAGGGAGAATGAAAGCGCGACAAGGTGTACGCGCGGCGGCGTTCGAGAACATGGCGGTCGCCGATCTCGCGACGCTCGAACCCGTCCCCGCCGATAGCACGTCTTGCGGCGAAGTGCTGGTCCGCGGGAATACGGTCATGATGGGGTACTTCAAGAATGCCGACGCAACGGAAAAAGCGTTCGCAGGCGGCTGGTTTCATACCGGCGATCTTGCGGTCGTGCATCCCGACGGCTATATCCAGATCACCGACCGCTCGAAGGACGTCATCATCTCGGGTGGAGAAAACATTTCGTCCGTGGAGGTGGAGGAGGTCATTTATCGCATGTCCGGCGTGCTCAACGCGGCCGTGGTCGCTCAGCCGGATGACAAATGGGGCGAAACGCCTTGTGCGTTCATCGAACTGAAACCGGATGCCTCCCCCATCACCGAGCAGGATGTGATCCTGTTCTGCCGCGAGCGACTGGCGCATTTCAAATGCCCGCGTCGTGTGATTTTCGGCGAGTTGCCCAAGACCGCCACCGGCAAGATCCAGAAGTTCCGTCTTCGGGAGCAAGCGGGCAGCCAAGCCGCGATCACGAGGTTGGCGGGATAGCGCGGCCGGTCCGCTCGGCGCCCCGACGGGCGCCCGATTGTTGTCGCCCGGACAACATCATGTGCGCATGCGCGGTGCTACTGGCATCCACCGCCCTTTCCTACAATCGCTCACACGCTCGATCGACATGCGAGCGAAGCGAAGGACGCGACCTGCACGGTCGTGCTCGCGAACCGCGCTGCGCAGTGCGGCTTATCCCACATGATCAACAGGACGATCGACCATGAACAAATCCATCCGCAATGTACAGCCGGTTACCGCCCCCCTCGGCAACGAAGATGCGGGCGAACTCGTCTCTTCCCGCTATGCGGTGCGCATCGGCGACGTCGATGTCGTGCTGATCAGCGACGGCGTTCTGCCGCTGCCGACCTCCACCATGTCGACCAACGTGAGCGAAGCGGACCGTAACGAATGGTTCGACGGCCGCTTCCTGCAACGCGACATGTTCGACTGGGCGCTGAATATCGCGCTCGTGCGCAGCGGCGAGCGCCTGATCCTGATCGACTCGGGCGTGGGCGACGGTTTCGAATACTTCACGCGCGCCGGGCGCTCGGTTATGCGCCTCGAATCGGCCGGCATCGACCTCGCTACGATCACCGATATCGTGATCACGCACATGCACATGGATCACGTCGGCGGGCTGAACACCGACGGCGTCAAGGCCCGGCTGAGCCCAGACGTGCGGATTCACGTAGCGGCCGCCGAAGTCGCGTTCTGGAAGAATCCGGATTTCAGCAAGACGGTGATGCCGGAAACCGTTCCGCCCGCCCTGCGCAAGGCGGCGGCCAAGTTCGTCGAACTCTACGGCGAAAACATCGTGCAGTTCGACCGCACCGTGGAAGTCGCGCCGGGCGTGTCGGCGCGCGTGACGGGCGGGCATACGCCGGGACACTGCGTGGTGGACATCGCGTCGAAGGGTGAAAAGCTGACGTTCGTCGGCGATGCCGTCTTCGAAGTCAACTTCGACAATCCCGACTGGCAAAACGGCTTCGAACACGATCCCGAAGGTGCGGTCGACGTGCGTATCGCGCTGTTCAACGAAGCCGCCGAAACCGGCGCGCTTCTGGCCGCGGCGCATGTGGCGTTCCCGTCCATCGGGCATGTCGCAAAGAACGGCGACGGTTTCCGCTTCGTTCCGGTAACGTGGGACTACTGAGCGACGCGAGGCTGACGACGGACGACGTTTCCCGAATCGGCACCGGTCGATAGAAAGACGCCGCCGCACTTCCGTGCGACGGCGTCTTCTCGCGCACTCACGTGCACATCAGGACCGCAAGACCCTCACGCGACGGTCGAAATATTCCGCTCCGCGACCTCGTCCACGGCGTCCTTCACGATACCGACGATCTCGTCCGCTTCCTCGCGCGTCATCACGAGCGGCGGCGCAAACCCGAGAATGTCCCCATGCGGCATCGCGCGCGCGATCACGCCGCGCTGCAGCGCCGCGGCCGACACCTGCGCGCCGATCTTCAGCGCCGGATCGAACGGTGTGCGCGCGTCCTTGTCGGCCATGAATTCGAGCGCGGCCAGCATCCCGACGCTGCGCACCTCGCCGACGAGCGGATGCCCGCCGAACACATCGCGCAGCTTCGCGCCGAAATACGCGCCCACGTCGGCGGCGTTGCCAACGAGGTTCTCGCGCTCGATAATCGCGAGGTTCGCGAGTGCCGCGGCCGCGCATACCGGGTGCCCCGAGTACGTCCAGCCGTGCCCCATCGGCCCGTGCTCCTGCGAGCCGCGCGCGATCACGTCCCACACCTTCTCGCCCACGATCACGCCCGACAGCGGCGCATACGCGCTCGTCAGCCCCTTCGCGACAGTGATCAGGTCGGGCTCGATCCCGAAGTGCTGCGCGCCCATCTTCGAGCCGAGGCGCCCGAATCCGCAGACGACTTCGTCCGAGATCAGCAGGATGTCGTGCTTGCGCAGAACGGCCTGGATCGCCGGCCAGTAGCCGCGCGGCGGCTCGATGATGCCGCCCGTGCCCATCACCGGTTCCGCGATGAACGCCGCGATCGTGTCGGCGCCTTCGCGCGCGATCAGCTTCTCGAGCTCGTCGACGCAGTACGCGACGAACTGCGCTTCGCTCATGCCGACGGGCGCCTTGCGATACCAGTGCGGACACACCGTATGCTTCACGCGATCGATCGGCAGGTCGAAATGCTGGTGGAAACTCGGCAGGCCCGTGAGGCTGCCCGTCACGATGCCCGAGCCGTGATAGCCGCGCTCGCGCGAGATGATCTTCTTCTTGTTCGGACGCCCGAGCACGTTGTTGTAGTACCAGACGATCTTGACCTGCGTCTCGTTCGCGTCGGATCCCGACATCCCGTAGTAGACCTTCTTCATCCCGGCCGGCGCCCAGTCGATGATGCGCGACGACAGCTCGATGATCGCGTCCGACGAGCGGCCGACATACGTGTGGTAGTACGCGAGCTGCTTCGCCTGTTCGTACATCGCCTCGGCGACCTCGGTGCGGCCGTAGCCGATGTTCACGCAGTAGAGGCCGGCGAACGCGTCGATATAGCGCTTGCCCTGGTGATCCTCGATGCGGATGCCTTCGGCGCCGCGCACGATCTTGCCGGGCAGCGCGCCGGTCTCGTGGTCGTACGCGTGCGTCGACGGGTGCATGAAGTGGGCGCGGTCCTCGCGTAGCAGTGCGTCGATCGATTGTTTCATGATGGGTTCCTTTGAATGAGTCAGGCCGTCGCCGCGACGGGCAGGCCGAGATTGCCGAGGCAGAAGTACTTGGTTTCGGTGAACGGTTCAAAGCCTTCGGCGCCGCCTTCGCGCCCGAGGCCCGACGCCTTCATCCCGCCAAACGGGATCGGCGCACCGGTGAATTTCACGCCGTTGACCGACACCATCGCGAAATCGAGCCGCCGCACGAGCTGGAAGATCGTGTCGATGCGCGTCGCGCACACGTAGGCGGCGAGGCCGTACTCGGTGTCGTTGGCTTTTTCGATCACCTCGTCGAGCGTGTCGAACGCGCACACCGCCGAAATCGGCGCGAAGTTCTCCTCGTCGACCACGCGCATCCCTGGTGCGGCATCCGCGATCACGGTCGGTTCGTAGAACCAGCCGCCGAGCGCATGCGGCCGGCCGCCCGCGACGATGCGCGCCCCGCGCGCACGCGCGTCGTCGACGCGCGCCGCCGTCGCATCGAACGCGGCCTGGTGCATCAGCGGGCCGACGTCGACGCCCGGCTCGAACGCGGGGCCGGTCTTCAGTTCCCGCACCGCGTTCGCATAGCGGCTGACGAATGCTTCGTAGAGCGGCTTTGCGACGAAGATCCGGTTCGCCGCGCAGCAGTCCTGACCGGAAGTCTGGAACTTCGCGCCGATGGCGATCCGCACCGCCTGGTCGAGATCCGCATCCTCGGTCACGATGAACGGCGCGTTGCCGCCCAGTTCGAGCGCGATCTTGCGAATGCCGGCCTTCGCGGCGGTTTCGGTCACGAGCCGCCCGACGCGCGTCGATCCGGTGAAGCTCACCGCACGCACGCGCGCATCGCCGACGAGCGTTTCCATCGCCATTTGCGGTTCGCCGAGCACGACGTTGAACACGCCGGCCGGGAAGCCGGCCTCGTCGGCGAGCTGCGCGAGCGCGAGCGCCGAAAACGGCGTCTCGTGCGCGGGCTTCACCACCACCGCGCAGCCGACCGCGATCGCGGCGGCGGCCTTGCGCGTGATCATCGCGGCCGGAAAATTCCACGGCGTGATCAGCGCCGCGACACCGACCGGCTCCATCACCGTGCCGAGATGCGCGCCGTCGATATGCGTCGGTATCGTACGGCCCGCGACACGTTTCGCCTCGTTCGCGAACCATTCGACGAAGCTCGCCGCATAGCGGATCTCGCCGCGCGACTCGGCGAGCGGCTTGCCCTGTTCGAGCGACAGCAGCGCGGCGAGATCGTCGAGATGCCGCAGGATCAGCGCATGCCAGCGCAGCAGCGCCGCGCTGCGCACCGCCTGCGGCGTCCAGCGCCAGGTGTCGAACGCACGCTGCGCGGCGTCGACGGCGGCGACGATCTGCGCGCGCTCGAGCATCGGCACATGGCCGATCACGGCCTGGTCGGCGGGGTTCACGACGGCGACCGTCGCGGCACTGTCGCTGTGGATCCAGCGACCGTCGACATAGCACGTCGACTTGAACAGAACGGGGTGTCCGGGCAGCATGCTGCGTCTCCTCGTTTGGATGGGCACGAGCTTCATTCTGGCGTGCCGCCGGGTGCGGAAATTTCGGTTTCGGCGCCCGGTTCTTGCGGTTTTTTCCGTATTGCCGCGCGTTCACGCGAAGTTTCAGTGCCAGTCCGGCGCGCCGCCGGATTCGCACTTCACAACCTTCGTCACGATGTACGTGAAGTAGCGTTCGATGCCGAGGTCGTCCATCAGCAACGCATCGATGAAGCGCTGGTAGTGATCGATGTCGCGCGCGACCACGTGCAGCACATAGTCGACGCCGCCGCCCGTCGCGAAACACTGCGCGACTTCGGGCGCCGCGCTCACGCGATCCTCGAAGCGCCGCATGTCGGGCGCGGTATGCCGCGACAGCGTCACCTCGACGACGATGCGACTGCCCGAAAACGTACCGATCCAGTCGACGTCCGCGCGATAGCCGCGGATCACGCCGCTTTCCTCGAGCTTGCGCACGCGCTCCCACGCCGGCGAGATCGACAGGTTCACCGCCTCCGCGAGCTTCGACTTCGTGATGCGTCCGTCGCGTTCGAGGATGCGCAGGATCGCCAGGTCGTATCGGTCGAGCTTGATCACGCCGTGCACACTCCTATGCGGCCACCGGAATGTTGCGCTCGACGATGTCGGCGACCACCGCGATCGTGTCGCCGGCCTGCACGATGCCCGGGAAGTGCCGGGCCGCGAGCAGGCCGCGCCGGCGCGCGACGTATTCGACCGGCGCAACGCCCGTGCGGTCGATATCGTGCACGCGTGCGAGCACGTCGCCCGCATCGACCTCGCTGCCGAGGTCGCGGCACATCTCGAGCAGCCCGCGATGCTCGCTGGTCGTGAAGCACGAGCCGTCCGGCATGTCGAGCAGCGTGGTCGTGCGCGGTGCGGCGCGTGCGCCGTCGCCGTTCGCGATCACGCCCGCATGCGCGAGAAACCCGCGCACGCCGCGCTCGGCGATCGCGACGCTCGCCGCCGTCGACGATCCGCCGCCGCCCAGCTCGGTCGACACGAACACCTTGCCGGCCGCCTCGGCTGCGCTGTCGAAGAGTCCCACGCTGTCGAGCTCCAGCATGCGCATCGAGTACGGCGCGCCGAATGCGCGCATCGCGCGATCGCAGCGTGCCTGCTGGTCGCGATCGTCCAGCACGTGGATCGCCGCGAACGGCACGAAGTCGAGCGTGCGGCCGCCCGCATGGATGTCGAGCACGTGGGTCGCGAGCGGCAACAGATGACGCTGGAAGTAATCGGCGATCTTCTCGGTGACGGTGCCATCCGGGCGCCCCGGAAAACTGCGGTTCAGGTTGCCCGAATCGATCGGCGACGTACGGCAACCGGCACGGAATGCCGGGTAGTTCATGAACGGCACGACGATCACGCGGCCGGTCACGTCGGCCGCCTTCAGCGAACCGGCGAGCTTCGACAGCGCGACCGGCCCTTCGTATTCGTCGCCGTGATTGCCGCCGGTCAGCAACACCGTCGGCCCGTCGCCGCGCTTCACGACGGTCACCGGAATCATGATCGCCCCCCACGCGGAATCGTCGCGCGAGTAAGGCAGCTTCAGAAAGCCATGTTGTTCGCCGTCCGCGTCGAAGTCGACGGTCGGCGTGATCGGAGAAGCCCGCATCGCTCTACTCCTTCACGAACAGCTTGCGCGGCGTGTTGCAGAACGTCTCGACGCCGGTGTCGGTGATCAGGATGCTTTCAGTGATCTCCAGACCCCAGTCGTCGAGCCACAGCCCCGGCATGAAATGGAACGTCATGCCGGGTTCGAGCACCGTGCGGTCGCCCGGGCGCAGGCTCATCGTGCGCTCGCCCCAGTCCGGCGGATAGCTCGCGCCGATCGGGTAGCCACAGCGGCTGTCCTTCTCGATGCCCGCGCGGCGCAGCACCGCGAAGAACGCGTTCGCGATGTCCTCGCACACGTTGCCGGGCTTCGCGGCCGCGAGCCCGGCTTCGATCCCTTCGACCACCGCGCGCTCGCCTTCGATGAAGTGCGCGGGCGGCTTGCCGAGATAGACGGTGCGCGACAGCGGGCAGTGATAGCGGCGGTAGCAGCCCGCGATCTCGAAGAACGTGCCCGCGCCGCGCGCGAACGTCGTGTCGTCCCACGTCAGGTGCGGCGCGGCCGCATCGGCGCCGGTCGGCAGCAGCGGGACGATCGCCGGATAGTCGCCGCCGAAGCCGTCCGCGCCGCCGATCCCGGTCGCATAGATCTGCGCGACGAGATCGCTCTTCTTCATGCCGGGCTCGATCGTGTCGACGATGTGCGCATGCATGCGCTCGACGATCCGTGCGGCAACGCGCATGTACTCGATCTCGCGCGGCGACTTCACCGCGCGCTGCCAGTTCACGAGCGCCGTCGCGTCGACCCAGCGCGCGGCCGGCAGATGCTTCTGCAGCGACGCGTACGCCGCCGCGCTGAAGTAATAGTTGTCGAGCTCGACGCCGATGCGCAGCGTGCTCCAGCCGCGTGCGGCAATCACGTCGGTCGACAGGTAGTCCATCGGGTGACGGGCCGTCGACTGCACATAGTGATCCGGGTAGCCGACGATGTTCTCGTGCGCCATGAACACGGTGCGCTTCGCGCCGTTCGCGTCCTGGCCGCGGCCGTACCAGACGGGCTCGCCGTCCATCGGCAGCAGCACGCACTGGTGTACGTAGAACGACCAGCCGTCATAGCCGGTGAGCCAGCCCATGTTGGTCGGGTCGGTGACGATCAACAGGTCGATGCCGGCCCGCTGCATCGCCGTGCGCGTCTTCGCAATGCGCGCGGCGTATTCGCTGCGCTCGAACGCGAGGCGTGGCACGGCTTGGTGGGTTTCGATGACTGCGGACATCTGTCTCCTCTCAGGTCGTGAGGTCGTTGTGGAAAATCGTGCCCACCTCCGCCGCGCGGGCGCGCTGCAGCGCGAGCACGGCGATGGCGGTGTCCTGCGCGCCGGTGCCGGTCAGGTCGCAGATCGTGATGTCGTCGCGATGCGTGCGGCCGTCGCGCTGCCCGACGATCACTTCGCCGAGTTCGGGAAACACCGCGTCGGCCGCGATCGCACCGGCCGCAATCGCGTGCGCGAGTTCGCCGGCCACGCGGGTCTGCTGCAACCGGTCGCAGAAGTAGCGCGCCGCGCCGAACACCGACGGCGCGAGCTCGGTCTTGTAGTCGGCGTCGGAACCCATCGCGGTCACGTGCAGCCCCGGATGCAGATCCTCCGCGTGCACGAGCGGCTCGCGACTCGGCGTCGTCGTCACCGCGATGTCCGCGTCGGCGAGCGCCGCATGCACCGATCGCGCGACGATCGCATCGATCCCGTGCGCGGCGCGCACGTCGGCCGCGAACCGCGCGGCACGCCCGGCGTCGCGCGCCCAGACCGTCACGTGCGTGATGTCGCGCACGAGCATCAGCGCGTCGAGTTGCAGCCGCGCCTGTTCGCCCGCGCCGACTATCGCTGCGCGGCGCGCATCGGCACGCGCGAGCCGGCGCGCGGCCACCGCACCGGCCGCCGCGGTGCGCACGGCCGTCAGGTAGCCGTTGTCGAGCAGCACGGCCTCGGTCAGGCCGGTGCGCGCGGACAGCACGAGCATCAGCCCGTTCAGGCTCGGCAGCCCGAGCGACGGGTTGTCGAAGAAGCCGGGGCTGACCTTGATCGCGAAGCTGTCGAAGCGCGGCAGGTAGGCGGTCTTCACGTCGACTTCGCCGTGCCGTGCCGGCAGCGCGAGATTGAGGATCGGCGGCATCGCGACCGCATCGGTGGCGAGCGACGCGAACGCGGCCTCGACTTGGTCGATCGCGGCCAGATCGAGCGGAACCAGCGCGCGCAATTGCGCCTGCCCGAGCAGCGTGACGGGATGGGTCATGTCAGTTCTCCGAAACGAGCCGGCGATGCACGGCCATGTCGATGTTCGCGCCGCTGACGATCACGACGATCGGGCCGCCGCGATCGCGGCGCGCGATCCGTTCGTCCAGCAACGCGGCGATGCCGACCGCGCCAGCGCCTTCCACGACGAGACGCTCTTCGCGGTACGCATGCGCGATGCCGCGCGCGATCGCCGGCTCGTCGAGCAGCACAACGCCGTCGGCCAGCGCGCGCGTCATGTCGAACGTGTAACGGTTGTCGAGACCGATGCCGCCGCCGAGCGAATCGGCGAGCGTCGGCTGTTCGTCGACATCGACCGGGCGCCCGGCCGCGAGGCTCGCGTGCATCGCGGCGCCGCGCGTCATCGACACGCCGATCACCTCGATCGCCGGCCGGATTGCCTTCGCGGCGAACGCGATGCCGCTGAACAGCCCGCCGCCGGACAGCGGCACGACGAGCGTTGCCGCATCAGGCAACGCTTCGAGAATCTCGACGGCGATCGTCGCCTGCCCGGCGATGATTCGCGGATCGTCGAACGGCGGCACGTACGCATAGCCTTCGTCCCGCACCAGACGCCGCGCGTCGGCCTGCGCGTCGTCCTGGCTGTCGCCCGCGATCACGACCCGCGCGCCGAGCGCGGCGACCGCGTCCACCTTGTTGGCCGGCACGAGCGACGACATGCAGACCGCGGCCTCGATCCCGAACGCATGCGCCGCATGCGCAACCGCACGTCCGTGATTGCCGGTCGATGCGGTGACGACACGCGTCACACCCTGCGACGCGAGTTCAGCAAGCGCGTTGGCCGCGCCGCGCAGCTTGAAGCTGCCGGTCGGCTGCAGCGTTTCGAGTTTCAGATGGACGGGGGTGCCGGCCCGCGCGGACAGCGCGGCGGACGTGACGAGCGGCGTGACGTACGCATGCCCGGCGATGCGTCGGCGCGCGCGGTAGACGTCGGACAGCGACAGGAAGGACATGGAACGCGCGCCTCATTGATGTGGTGCGATCCAGTCTAATGT
>Ga0068852_100003138_pt1 | contig 11514 bp, 13 predicted proteins | sample KBSCornC22_FD_66594 | JGI IMG/M metagenome (GOLD analysis project Ga0068852, IMG submission 66594) | Corn rhizosphere microbial communities from Kellogg Biological Station, Michigan, USA - KBS Corn C2-2 | ecosystem: Host-associated > Plants > Roots > Rhizosphere > Soil ... | reverse complement strand
CCGCATTCGGATGCGCCTGACAGCTAGCGATCATGACAGTGAGTCCGGCCCCGGCATTGAATATCAAGTAAACCGCAGGTCTGCGGTGCGCTCTTTGATGTAGATCAATCATTCACATTGGCCCGCCGCTGTGCCCGCAACGCTTTTATTTGACTTAAATCAAAACTGTGCGTGACGCACGCTGGTAGCATCGGTCCCAGATTTCTGGGGAAGAACCATCGAAGGGCGATCCGGCCAGTTACTTCTACAAGGGTGGCCCGTCGATTTGCATCATGACCGTGCCGTGGGCGCGCAAGGCCTGGGCCAAGTGCTGAGAAGCGTGAGATAGCGAGGGACTACGCTTTTATGGGCAGCGTTATGACCTTGGTGATGTTGAGCGTGTCTATTGGCATCGTGGTCCGGGCATGGAACGCTCGACGACATGCGGCATTCGAAACCAGCCCGACTGCCGTTCGATGAAGGGCAGAGTGGCGATATGCGAACGGAGAAGGATCATGATCGAATTCACGAATGAATTGTGGTCGGTGTTTATCTCGGTGATCGCTCTTGCCGGCACGCTGGGCAGCGTGCTCATGGCCCGTGCGGCCGGCGACGGATCATAATCATCACAAACGGCACTGTTCGGCGGCGCTCACGACCGCATCAAAGCGTCGATTATCAAGTAGCGCAATGGCGTTATGCCTGGCAACGTTTGATGGGGCGCTCGAATTCCTCGCATGCACCAAGACAACTAGCGCCAAAGCGAGGGCGTCTCATGTTCGGCATTCATGCGCATCTGTGCCCGGCGCGCTGACTGGAACGTGCACTGTTCTCGTCCGGAGAAGTGACCCCTCTTTGACTTAGATCAAGCTATCTCAGCCAATTTGCGCCCACAGTTGGAATCAGAGTTAACAACCGTGTGCATGGGATTCGAAACAAACGGAGGAAATCATGTTCAAGCACATTCTGGTACCAACGGACGGTTCGGCGCTGTCGAGCATGGTAGTAAGCAAAGCGGTCGCAGTCGCAAAAGCACTTGGCGCGAGGATTACAGCGGTGCATCTTGCTGGACATTACCGTCCAGTTTTACACGACGACGGATTTTTCATGCCGGAGGTCCCGGAGCTGAGGAAGCGCTTCGAGGAAGAAACTTCTGGACGCACAACTAAATTGCTCGGAGCAGTCAAGAAGATCGCGCTGGCAGCAGGGGTGCCGTGTAATACCGTCGCCATGAAAGGGGACCTCCCTTACGACGGCATCATCAAAGAAGCGAAACGCGCAAAGTGCGACCTCATCATGATGGCCTCCCACGGCCATAAGGGCTTGAAGGGCGTCCTGCTGGGGAGCGAGACACAAAAAGTGCTGACACACAGCAAGATTCCGGTTCTCGTTTACAGGTAGCAGGCCGGCAGCGATCAATCGTGAGTTAAAGCAACGCATACAGCTGAGCCGCATTGCGAGTGGTGCCGCAGACGTAACACGCCAATCTTGTTTTGTTAGCAGGCGTCTTGAAAAACAGGAAACATGTTCAAGCACATATTATTAGCGACCGACGGGTCCACCCTTTCGCGCAAAGCAGTGAGCAAGGCAGTAGATATGGCCAAAGCGCTCCGCACAGAAATAACCGCGGTGCACGTGGTCCGCCCGTATCATTCCGAAATTGCGAGCGAAGGCTTCGTAAGGCCGCGAATCCGCGAGATCGAGGAGCGTTACAACGAGCAGGCTGCTCAACAGGCAATAACCATTCTTCAGACAGCCAAACACACTGCGGCCAAAGCCGGCGTCGCCTGCGATGTTGTGACGGTTAAGGGCGACAGTCCTTACGACGCCATCATCTATCAGGCCCGAAAGTCGCACTGCGACCTGATCGTTATGGCCTCGCATGGCAGAACAGGACTGCGCGGATTTCTGCTGGGAAGCGAGACGCAGAAGGTTCTTACTCATAGCAAGACGCCAGTGCTCGTCTGCCGGTAATTTTACATTGAAGCATTTGGTGTCGAGCGGGTCAGCGCTTGCGGACTCGCCTGAGACTGCGCGCAATCACTCCGGATCGGGAATTACTCGGCGCCATTCACACCGGTGGGCCGACTCAGTTCGTGCGCGTCACCCCTCATTTACGGGCTGCTGCTTACTGCATCGAACAGAGCACGGCCTTAAGGAGAACAACGCGTTATGAAAATCCTCGTCGCTGTTGACGGCTCGGCGCATTCGCTCCGGGCATTGAAATACACGGTAGAACAGGCCCGCTTATACCGATATACGCCGACATTGGAACTGGTGTATGTGCAGCCGCCACTGCCGTACTTGTCACGTGTCAAAGCTGTCACCGGCGATAAAGAAATCCAACGCTATTACGACGAGCAGGGCCGAATTGCACTGGAAGATTGCCGGCGCTTCCTGGACACGGCCGGCATCACATACTTGGCTAGTGTATTGATAGGGTCGATCGCCGACAAGATTGTAGAGCGCGCAAGCGAAACGTCGTGTGCATTCATTGTTGTCGCGACTCGGGGAATGGGCGCCGCTGGCAATCTTTTCATGGGTTCAATCGCAACGAAGGTTCTGCATATCTCAAAGTTGCCGGTGCTCGTGGTGAAGTAGCATTGCACTTGCGTACCTCATGGCGATCAATCACCGGTATATGTGTAACCTGCCGGCCCTCGAATTAAATTGCACGTATCCACCACACAACGTCAGACAGCGCAACACCAAGGTCTCACGAAACAGAAGCTGCCGCTCGCCGGGCGATCGAAGGCCATAACGAGTTATCCGCAGGAAGCAGCGCGGCTTCATGAGAATCGCGGTCGAGGTCGTGCGCGAGCCTGACGGTGCACCGTCATCAGCAAGAGCATGAGTAAAGGCAAGACCTTAAACGCACCGGTCCACGCGAGTTGTTGCATGCCGCACGCACGCGCTGCATGATGCCGCTATATCATGCGTATCAGTCTGCTCACCGACATTCATGCGAATCGCGAAGCGTTAGCCGCCTGTCTCGGGCACGCCGCAAGCGTAGGTGCGGAGCGCTATGCCTTCCTCGGTGACCTGATCGGTTATGGAGCGGACCCCGTATGGGTGCTGGATACAATTGCTTCGTACTGTGCCGGCAGCGCCATCTGTGTGCTGGGCAACCATGACGAAGCGGTGTTAGCGGAGCCGCGCGGGAGCATGCGACCAGACGCTCAGGAGGCGCTGACCTGGACTCGCGCCCGCCTTCACGCAGCCCACTTCACGTTCTTGCGGCAGCTGCCGCTCCACGTCGAAGTCGAAGACATGCTTTTTGTGCATGCGAACGCATTGGCGCCGGAGCGCTGGGAGTACATCCAGTCGCCGCTCGATGCACGCAACAGCATGGCAGCAACGCAGTGCCGTTACACGTTTTGTGGCCACGTCCATGAGCCACACCTTTATTACATGGGAAACGACGGCCAGACGTCAGCGTTCACGCCCATGCCCGAAACGCCTGTTCGGCTGAGCCCCCAGCGTCGCTGGCTCGCCATTCCCGGCGCCGTGGGACAACCGCGCGATGGCAACCCAGCAGCGTGTTCGGCGCTGTTCGATACCGCGAGCCGCAGCATCACTTATTACCGGGTCCCGTATGACGCCGCCGCCGCAGCCGCGAAGGTGCGCGCCGCCGGACTGCCGGCCGCGCTCAGTACGCGTTTGCAGCTAGGGCAATGATGCGGTCTCGCGCATGATGCCGCTCTCGTCCGGTACCATCATCGACGGATTCCGCCTCGTAGACATCCTTTATCGCGGCGGGATGGCGACTGTTTGGCGCGTCGAGCACGCTGACGTTCACATACCGCTCGTGATGAAAGTTCCGCGCCTTGAATACGGCGACGATCCGACAGCAATCGTTGGTTTCGAAGTAGAACAAATGGTGATGCCCGCACTGTCCGGTGCACACGTGCCGCGGTTCATGGCGGCCGGTGATTTCACCGCCGTACCCTATATCGTTATGGAGTTCATCGAAGGCCCATCGCTGCGAGAGCGTCTTGAGAAAGTGCCATTACCCGTAGCCGAAGTAACTATGCTCGGCGTGAAACTGGCAACTGCCCTGCATCACGTGCACCGTCAGCACGTCATTCATCTTGATGTGAAGCCAAGCAGTGTATTGTTTCGTCCGAGCGGCGAAGCGGTGTTCATCGATTACGGCCTCGCGCACCATAATCACATGCCCGATCTGCTCGCGGAGCAGTTCCGCCTGCCCATGGGCACGGGCCCTTACATATCGCCCGAGCAGTTGCGAAATATTCGCAACGATGCGCGCAGTGACTTGTTCGCGCTCGGCGTTACATTGTATCTTCTGGCGACCGGGGAGCGGCCTTTTGGCAACCCATCCTCGCTTACCGCTTTGCGCCGGCGGCTTTATCGCCAGCCGCCGCCGCCACGCTTACTCAAGCCGGATTTTCCGCCGTGGCTGCAGGAAATTATCCTGCATTGCCTAGAGGTCGATCCGGAGCGACGCTTCAGCACCGCAGCGCAGGTCGCATTTGATCTGCAACAGCCCGAACAAGTACCATTAACCGAGCGCGCGATGCGCACGTCAGGTGTGCGTTTTTCGAAAACAGCACGACGCTGGCTACAGTCCTTGGGCGCCGCTCCGCGCGCTTCTCATTCGGTCGCAAATCACCTGGCATCGGCGCCTATCGTCATGGTTGCGGTCGATGTGATCGCGGAGATGGGGGCGCTCAGCGAAGCACTGCGCCGCGCGGTGCGGCGAATCCTCATCAGCGAACCTGACGCCCGCCTTAGCTGCATATCAGTGCTCAAAACTTCGCGCGTTGCAATTGACAGCAACGTCGATGCGGAAGGACGCAATCTACACGTCCAGCGGCTCGTCGAGCTCAAACATTGGGCGCGGCCGCTGTCCATCGAGTCACAACGCATGACGTTTCACGTGCTCGAAGCGCCGGATCCTGCGACCGCACTCATCGGGTATGCCCAGACCAATCACGTCGATCATATCATTGTGGGGGCGCGCGCAAGCTCCGCTTTGCGGCGCTTTCTCGGCAGCGTGTCGTCGCGTGTAGTCGCGGAAGCGCCGTGTACTGTGACCGTCGTCCGCGCGCCCGCGACCGCCGCCGTAAAGGAGACGCGCGCAGTGTTCACGTAGCACTGAGAGCGGGGAACAGATCACTATGCGATTGGCTTAACTGCATGGGCCTGATCGATGCCAATCATACGGTTACGTCGAGATACTGACTAATCAGCCAAGAAGGCCAATGATCGATGAACTGCGCAACGTCGCCGGTGCAGTTGTAATGCGGCCGGCGACCTGACGTCAGGACGCGTTTCCACCCCTGATTGCATACGGCGAACATGAACGGGCGGCCGCTGTCTACATACGACGTTTGCAAACGCGCGAACTGCATTGACCGCAAATTGAGATTGGATCATGCGAAGACCTGGCAGCGGCGTGACTTGGGAATTGCGCGCGTAATATCCGCAGCGAAGATGATGATGTGTGACGGGTCTCCAAAACCCGCGCCATAATTGACGTACTGATGTCATAGGTAAAGACGATGGAAGGCTCCCGGCTCGCCGTGTACACCGCAATCGGCGCGAACATCGCGATTGCGATTACGAAGTTCATCGTCGCCAATGTCGCAGCGGTTACCCCAGAATCAAGAGAATTTATATTGAAGCTGCATCAGCAGCGACGATGTCACAAGGGTCCGGACTCGTCTAGCAATCAGCGCTAAGAAACTCAGTCAGAGATTGGTCGAGACGGCCCGAACATCAGTCTCAGGCAGGGCGCGCGGCATGAAATTCACTGATTGAGATCGGCCCGAGGCGGTATGGGCCTTTAGTCCAATAGCCGGTCGCACTGCCATGTTTAAGATCACCAACAGGTGCGATGCTAAAGACACTCGTGGCGTAGAGAGATGCATCAAGGGGAGGAGGGAGTCAGCAAATATCATGCAAGTCACCAACAATAATTTCGACACTACGCGACGACAGGAGATGCGATGTGTCCTGTTGCTCACATGCGTAGCGGCGCCGGTGCTCGCCGTCGTGTTTGTAAGCGGATATGGCTTTCTCGTTTGGATGTCGCAGTTAATCAGCGGCCCCGCGATTGGCCCCTGACAGCGGGGTAGTCAGATGAGCGCGGAGGTGCACATTGCCGGAATCTGGATTCAGGCGCGCCCTGAAGAATTGCGAAAGGTTGCAGAATCGGTCTCGGAAATGCCGGGCGCGAAAGTGCACGCGGTTCATGCTCAGGGCAAGGTCGTCGTAAGTTTGGAGGCGCCGGACATGCTGGAGATCCGCGCGTCGATGGATCGCATGCGCGGCCTTGCCGGCGTATTGACCGCATCACTCGTCTACCAGCACAGCGAACCACTCGAAGTGATGAATGAAGAGGTGAGGGATGAAACTGACGCGCCGGGAATTCATTAGGAATTCGGCTGCCGCCGCGGCGGCGACCGTGGCGGGCATCCCTCTGCCAACGGGCGCCGCCAACGTCGTGACGGATTCCGAATACACCAAACTTAAATGGTCAAAGGCTCCGTGCCGGTTCTGCGGTGTCGGATGCGGCGTGAACGTTGCGGTGAAAGAGGGAACGGTCGTGGCGACGCACGGCGACATCAACAGCGAAGTCAATCGCGGCGTGAACTGCGTCAAGGGCTATTTTTTATCGAAGATCATGTACGGGGCCGACCGGCTCACGACGCCGCTCTTGCGCATGAAGGACGGGAAATACGACAAGAATGGTGAATTCGCGTCGATAAGCTGGGACCAGGCCTTCGATGTGATGGCCGCGCAATTCAAGCGCGTGCTGAAAGAAAAAGGACCCACCGCCGTGGGCATGTTCGGCTCGGGCCAATGGACGATCTTCGAAGGCTACGCCGCGATTAAGCTGATGAAGGCGGGGTTCCGGTCGAATAACATCGATCCCAACGCACGGCATTGCATGGCATCCGCAGTGCAGGGATTCATGCGCACCTTCGGCATGGACGAGCCGATGGGCTGCTACGACGATATCGAGCAAGCCGACGCTTTCGTGCTGTGGGGTTCCAACATGGCGGAAATGCACCCGATTCTGTGGACACGGGTGACCGACCGGCGGTTGAGCGCGCCGAAAACGAAAGTCGCGGTCCTCTCGGTCTTCGAGCACCGGTCCTTCGAGTTGGCGGACATCCCGATTATTTTCGAGCCGCAATCAGATCTCGCGATTCTGAACTATATCGCCAACTACATCATCCGCGCCAACAAGGTAAACCGGGCGTTCGTTGACAAACACACGGTATTCAAGCTCGGTAACGACGACATCGGCTACGGTTTGCGACCGAACGATCCGCGGCAAAAGGCGGCGAAGAACGCGGGGGATGCCGGCGGCAGCCGTCCGATCACGTTCGACGAGTACGCCAAGTATGTTGCGAAGTATGACGCGGCCTACGTTACGAAACTTTCCCGCGTGTCCAAGCCGCAGCTCGATAAGCTTGCCGAGCTCTATGCGGACCCTAAGACGAAGGTCGTCTCATTCTGGACCATGGGGTTCAATCAGCACACGCGCGGCGTCTGGTGCAATAACCTCGTTTACAACCTCCACCTGCTCACGGGCAAAATATCCACCCCCGGCAACAGCCCGTTTTCCCTGACGGGGCAACCGTCGGCCTGCGGGACCGCGCGCGAAGTTGGGACATTCTCGCATCGTCTGCCTGCGGACATGGTTGTTACGAATCCGAAGCACCGCGAAAAGACTGAGCAGATCTGGAAAATTCCGGCGGGCACAATCCCCGACAAGCCCGGCTATCACGCGGTAGTGCAGAACCGCATGTTGAAAGACGGGAAGCTCAACGCCTACTGGGTAATGGTCAACAACAATATCCAGGCGGGTGCCAATCTGATGCAGGAGGGATTGCCGGGTTATCGGAATCCCGATAATTTCATTGTGGTGTCCGATGCATACCCAACCGCGACCACGTTAGCTGCCGATCTTGTACTGCCGACCGCGATGTGGGTGGAGAAGGAAGGCGCCTATGGCAACGCCGAGCGGCGCACGCAATTCTGGCACCAGCTCGTGACGGCACCCGGCCAGTCGCGTTCAGACCTTTGGCAGCTGGTTGAATTTTCCAAGCGCTTCAAGATCGAGGAAGTGTGGCCGCAGGAACTGATCGACAAAATGCCGGCGGTCCGCGGCAAGACGCTATATGACGTTCTATACCGCAACGGCAAGGTCGACAGCTTTCCTGCCACCGGCATCGACGCGGACTACGCAAACGACGAAGCAAAAGCGTTCGGCTTCTATCTGCAAAAGGGTCTATTCGAAGAGTACGCCGAGTTCGGCCGCGGCCACGGTCACGATCTGGCACCGTTCGACGATTACCACAAGACGCGCGGGCTGCGGTGGCCGGTCGTCAACGGCAAGGAGACGCGCTGGCGATACCGAGAAGGTACTGATCCCTATGTGAAGCCAGGCACCGGGTTCCAGTTCTATGGCAACGCAGACGGCAAGGCCGTGATCTTCGCGCTTCCGTACGAGCCGCCTGCGGAAGTGCCCGACAAGGAATACCCGTTCTGGTTGTCGACGGGACGCGTGCTCGAACACTGGCATTCCGGATCGATGACGCGCCGCGTACCGGAACTTTATCGTGCGTTTCCGAATGCTGTCGTCTACATGCATCCGGAGGACGCGCGTGCCATGGAAGTACGCCGGGGCACGGAAGTGAAGATCGTCTCGAGGCGCGGCGAGATGGTGACGAGGGTGGAAACGCGCGGACGCAACCTGCCGCCTCGCGGTCTGGTTTTCGTGCCTTGGTTCGACGCCAGTCAGTTAATCAACAAGGTGACGCTCGACGCGACTGATCCTATTTCATTTCAGACCGACTTCAAGAAGTGCGCGGTCAAGATCGAAAAGGTGTAGCAATGCGAATATCAATTCCGCTTTGCGCCATGCTCGTGCTATGCGTCAACGCCGTGTTCGCTCAAAGCGGCATGACCGACGCCATGCGGGGATCCATTCCGCTCGCCGATGAAGGCAAGCCGCCACCGCTCGTCAATCCCGAGAACAAGGACATACGCCGTGAGCGTTCTTATGCAATGCAGCCGCCGACCATTCCGCACAAGATCGATAATTATCAGCTTGATCTGAAATTCAATGCGTGCCTGTCATGCCATCGGCGTTCGAAGGTCGCGGAGTCTCAGGCAGTCCCGGTGAGCGTGACCCACTATATGGATCGTGACGGCAATTTCCTGGCCGAAGTATCACCGCGCCGCTACTTCTGCGTGCAATGCCACGTCACGCAGATCGACGGGAAGCCGCTGGTCGGCAACACCTATGAGGACGTCGACAAGATTGTCGAGCGGCTGTCCACGAAGGGAACTGCGAAAAAGGCAGGGAAATAGCCGGCCATGCGCGAAGTCATGCTCCGCTATTGGCGAGTCATCAGGCGGCCGAGCGTCCACTTCAGTCTGGGTTTTCTCGTCATCGGCGGCTTCATCGCGGGCATCGTATTTTGGGGTGCGTTCAATACCGCGATGGAGTTCACCAATACGGAAGCGTTCTGCACCGGCTGCCACGAGATGCGGAACAATCCATATGCGGAACTGCAGCGCACGATTCATTTTACAAATCGCAGTGGCGTGCGCGCCATGTGCTCGAACTGCCACGTTCCGCACGATTGGACGAAGAAGATCGCGCGCAAGATGCAGGCGTCGAAGGAAGTGTGGGCCAAGATTTTCGGCGGCATCGACACCCGGGAGAAGTTTGTGGAGAGGCGGATCGAGCTTGCACAGAACGAGTGGGCACGCTTCAAGGCGAATGATTCGCTCGAGTGCCGCAACTGCCATAACTACGACTACATGGATTTCACCAGGCAGAGCCCGCGCGCTTCAGCCATGCATTCGAAGTATCTGGCCAACGCCCAGAAGACCTGTATTGACTGTCACAAGGGTATTGCGCATCAGCTTCCCGAGATGGGCGCAGCAGCGATGAATTGACTGGACACACTCCGTCCGAGGGCGCACCCAACCGATCTCCGTGATCCTCCATGCAGCGGCCAACGGAGGCAACGGCACCATCAAAGTGATTAACGGTGTCGGCGGCGAGGATCAGGTCTGGTATGACCCGGTCACGAAGCGCTATTTCCTTTCCGCGCGCAATAATCGTGGTGGACCAGTATTGGGCATCATCGATGCAGTAAGCAAAACGTTGTTGCAAACGCTGGCCACGACTCCGGGCGCTCACTCAGTATCCGTCGATCCAATCAGCGGTGAAGTCTTCGTGCCCTTTGGTGCTCCGACGGGAAGAGCAGATTGCCCCAACGGGTGCATCGGCGTGTTCGCGTTGATCGGCGCCGGAGCCGCAAACGTATGCGATGATGCTCGCTGGCTTGGGCCTCTTGGGATTCGTGGCGCGCCGAGGAAAGCGGAATACTGCTTGAACACTTGCTGCGTCACTCAAGAAAACCCGCTTCGGCGGGTTTTTCGTTGCCTGTCCACTGATCAGTTGTTACCGGCAGCACGGTCTCGCTGGCGCTATGGATTCATGTGAGGACTGCTCGGCCGCCTTGGACGGCCGATTGCAGCGCAATCCCATTCAGCTGCTCTATTCCCAGCAGGAGACGACGGCCCCGCTACTTGTCTCGAGTGTGGCGCGAAGTGGTTCTGCGCGGGGGATGGCGTTTACGGGCGCTTAGAGTCGGCACACACACATTAGTAGCGACCGGAGCGCCGCGCCGCTATAAGGGACTGTTCGCCAAGAGCGGCACGAATGCCGGCGGTTTGATTCGTGAATAGGTGATGAGAGTAATCGACATGCTCACGTGTCTTGCTACCGCCCGTCAGATACGCCTCGTCAGCTGAATAAAATCCAAAACCAAACAGCTTGTCCGGATTGCCGTCGCGTGTTTCGGCGCTAGCTATCAAGGCCGCCATATCGGCGTTGGAAAAGATCATCACATGTGACTTCGACAGACCCACACCTGATTGGTCATCTGGCGGGTAAAGCCCAAATAGCACGACGAAATCGGCCTGCTGACGGACCTCGAAGCGACCCGTCCACGTAATGTGTTGATATCGCCTTCGCTTGTTTTCGGTGCCAGCATAAGTTCGAGAAGTCTGAATTTGAAACGTCAGCGCGCGTGTCTTGCGATCAGTGCGCCTCGTCAAAACGAGATCAATGCCTTTCTCCGTGCGTGATACCGGGACCAGAACCGAATAGCCGTCTTTGGTCTGGAAGGCCTTGATGAACAAGTCCGCAACCACGAACTGAGAATATGGAAGCGTAAAACTAGCGTCCATTACATCCCTTGATGCGAGACGCGCCGATCATTCGAAGCTGAGCGACTCCTATTGGTGAACTGGCATGCGGGCCAAATGGGCACCGGTGAGATCGTCCAATCACAACAAGCTGCCGGCGCAAACTGGGAGACAGTCTCCGCAGGAAGCATCGGCGACAGCTTCTTCCGATTCGCGTGTCCCATAAGATGAGAGCCCGACGTCCACCCTGTTTTGAGTAGCAATTCGATTTAGAGTCCAGCGTTCATTGTAAGGGCCTTGGCGGCCAGTTGCTCGGCATAAAAGGCAGGG
>Ga0068852_100003130_pt1 | contig 11525 bp, 11 predicted proteins | sample KBSCornC22_FD_66594 | JGI IMG/M metagenome (GOLD analysis project Ga0068852, IMG submission 66594) | Corn rhizosphere microbial communities from Kellogg Biological Station, Michigan, USA - KBS Corn C2-2 | ecosystem: Host-associated > Plants > Roots > Rhizosphere > Soil ... | reverse complement strand
TGTTTTATCCGACGGCGATCGGCTGGCATCCGTCGGAAAAAGCTGAATTCGGCGAGGCGCAGCATGATGCCTGGCGGACGATCCAGCGTTCACACGCAATCGCGAATGGGGTGTATGTGGCGGCCGTGAATCGCGTCGGTTTCGAGGGGCCGCCGGAGCGCGGGCTCGAATTCTGGGGCGGGTCCTTTGTCTGCGATCCTTTCGGACGCGTGCTGGCCGAGGCTTCGCATGACAAGGAAGAGATCCTGATCGTAGATATCGATACGGCGAAAATCGACGAGACACGCCGCAACTGGCCGTTTCTGCGCGATCGACGCATCGACGCGTACGCGCCGATTCTCTCGAGATACCTGGGAGCGTGACGCGGTTCCCCGCCGAGTGGTCGCCGCACGACGCCACGTGGATCGCGTGGCCTCATCACGAGCCCGACTGGCCGGGCAAGCTGGGGCCGATCCCGTGGGTCTACGCCGAGATCGCGCGCGTGCTCGCGCAGTACGAGCGCGTCGAGATCCTCTGCCACGACGACACGGTTCGCTCGGCGTGTGAGGAGCAGCTCGCCGCGCATGGCGTCTCCCAGAACGTCCGCTTGCATCTCGTCGCGAACGATCGCGTCTGGCTTCGCGATTCCGCGCCGACCTTCGTGCACGACGACTCGGGTCGCGTCGTGCTCATGAACTGGGCGTTCAACGCCTGGGCGAAATATCCGAACTTCGCGCGCGACGCGGAGGTCGGGCGCGCGATCGAGCAGATCACCGGACTTCCGCGCGTCGAGCCTACTCGCCCGGATAGCGGCGCGCGACTCGTGCTCGAAGGCGGCGGCATCGAGACGGATGGCGAAGGCACGCTGCTCGTCACCGAAGAGTGGCTCCTCTCGGATCAGCAGGTGCGCAATCCCGGGCTCGACCGCGAGGGTTACGAGCGCGCCTTTCGCGAGCATCTGGGCATTCGCGAAACGATCTGGCTCGGCGAAGGCTGCGTGGGCGACGACACCCACGGTCACGTCGACGACATCGCGCGCTTCGTCGCGCCCGGCGTGATCGTTCTCGCGTACGAAACCGATCCGGCTGACGACGAGAATCACCGCCGCTCCGTGGACAACATGCGCCGGCTCGAGCTCGCCGGCGCTGGCGACGGTGCGCTCAAGGTCGTTCGGGTGCCTTATCCGCGCGCCGTGACGATGAACGGCGAACGATTGCCCGCGAGCTACGCGAACTTCTACATCGCGAATGGAGTTGTTCTGGTGCCGACGTTCAACGATCGCAACGATCGCATCGCGCTCAACACGATCGCCGAGCTCATGCCGGACCGGCACGTCGTCGGCGTCCACGCGGTCGACCTCGTGTGGGGCTTCGGCACCCTGCACTGCCTGACCCAGCAGCAGCCGCGCGCGCGTTAGGGAACACGGCTTGCACCCCAGGGGTCGCCATGAAGATCATCCTGCTCGCCGACGACGCCATTCGCCTCGAGCCCATCCCGGGCACGATGACGATCGAGGCATCGTCCGCGGAGATGACGTACTCGCCCTTTCACATGCTCGCGAGCGGGCTGGCCACCTGCACCTTCTCGGTCATCGAATCGTGGGCGTCGCACGCCAAGCTATCCCTCGACGACCTCGCGATCGAAGTGCGCTGGAAGTTCGGTGAGGATCCGCATCGTGTGAGCGATCTGAACGTCACCTTCGACTGGCCATCACTCCCCGCGAACCGCGTCGCCGCCGCTCGGCGCGTGGCCGAGCTGTGCACCATTCACGCGACGCTGCTGCACGCGCCGACCATCACGATCGAGCCCGCGACGCACGCAGCGGTCGCGCCGCCGACGCCCGCGGTGGCCTCCACATGACCGCCGCCACCGTTCCCGTCGTGCGATTCACCGTCGCTGGACACGAAGGCGTCGCGCCGAGCCTCGACCGCGCGTACACCGTCGTCTATGACGGCGACTGCAAGGTGTGCACGCGATTGTCGAAGGTGCTGATCAAGTGGGATACGCGTCATCAGCTCGAGGTCGTGTCGTCGCAGCAACCGGGCGTGCAGGCGCGCTTCCCGTGGATCCCTCCGCGCGCGTACGTCGAAGCGCTGCAGCTCGTCGCGCGCAACGGAACGACCTGGCAAGGTTCGGCCGCCATCGAGCAGCTGCTCAACGTGCTGCCGAAGGGACGCCTCATCTCCTGGATCTTTCGTATTCCCTTCGCGCGTCCGATCGCCGATCGCTTCTATCGCTGGTTCGCGCGTAACCGCTACAAGCTCGGCTGCGGCTCGCACTGTCAGTCGCGTCCACTGAACGTGATCTGGGAAGAGGCCGAGAAAGCCTCCTGAGCCGATGGGCGCGCTATGCCGCGCCCTCGATCCGCTCTTCGTTCTCCGCGCGCTTGCGACGCATCGCGAGCTCCTCCACCCAGCGCTCGATCGCGTGCGCCTCCGCGTCGTCGAGCGTCGCGCTCTCGTGCTGCACTCCGTCCGGCGCCGTGCCGCGACTGCGCTCGATCATCTTCTCCACCACGTGCGACCAAGTGTGATCCTGCATGCGGTCGCCCACCGTGCGCATCGCGATGAAATCGAGCACGTTCGCGGGCCGGTCGTACACCTCCACCTGAAAGCGCACCGCGTCGCCACGCGGCTCGCACAGAAAGCGCACCGCGCCGGCGAGCGGATGTCCTTCCAGCGTCAGCAACGTCGCGCGGCGCGGTTCGAGCGACGCCACGCGCACCTGCACGTGCCCGCGCATCGGCAGCGCGAGCGTCACCACTTCGCCTTCGACGAGACGATCCGTCGCGAACGGCTCGGGCTTCGCGTCCACGAACACCGGCGTCACGTCGTCGAAGTGTTCGCGGAACAGTGAGAACAATTCATCGGCCGAACGCTTCGAACCCACGATGTCCGCCCAGTATCGCTTGCGCTTCAACGATCCCACGCCATCGGCGGGAAGTTGTTCGGGCTGCAGTTCGGCGAGTCGGCGCAGCCCTTCGTCGAGCGGCGTCGGCGTGAGACCCAGCGTCTCGGTGAGCGCGTTCTTCCTTCCCGCTCGAATCGTGTTTCCCTCCTGCAGCATCTGAAGCTCGGCGTCGTTGAACGGGATCTTCCATCCCACCATCGAGACCGCCTTCGCGCCGATCGTCGCGAGCATCTCGGGCACGGGTACGCTCATGACTTCGCGTCCGGTGAGCCGGCTCATGCGCGCGTGCAGATCGTTTTGACAGGTGACCTCGCCGCCAGCGAGATCGAGATGTTCGCCGGCCAGATCGTTGCGCTCGACGACGGTGGCCAGCGCGGCGGCGAGATCCTCCCACCAGATCGGCTGGAACGTCTGATCGCCGGAGCCCACGGTCGGCACCACCGGACTCACCCCTCGCACGAGACGCAGCATCACCGAGATCTGACCGTCGCCCGGTCCGTACACGTTGCCCGGGCGACAGATCGTCCAGTTCCCACGAAACGCTTCCACGAGGCGCTCCGCCTGCCGCTTGGAGCGGTGATAGTCCGATGCACCCTCCAGCGCGCCGAGCGATGACACGAACACGAACCGTGTCACGCCCGCGCGCTCCGCCTCCGCCAAGACGTTCGCCGTGCCCTGCACGTTCACACGGTCGAACGTGACCTTGGGCGGTGCCTCCTCGACGATCCCCGCGCAGTGCAGCACCGCGTCGCAGCCGTCCGCCGCACCGTTGATCGATGCGCCATCCGCCACGTCACCAATGACTGGAGTCACTCCCTCCGGCCACTGCCGAGCGTCCTCGTCCGCGTGACGTGCGAGCAATCGCACCGTGTGCCCGCGAGTGAGCAGCTCGGTGACCGTTCCCGTTCCGACGACTCCGCTTCCACCTGTGACGAGTATCCTCATGCGCCATCAAAGCGCAGAGAGAGTGCCACGAGAGACATCGACCGTGCGCGCGAACCTAGCGGGTCGTTCGCGCGCACGGATGCGCGGTCACTGCCGGCAAGTCCCCATGGGATCCGGCTTCGGCTGATCAACATTCGGCCGATGATCGAGATCGGCCACACGGTTCACGAGATCGAACACGAACCGTCCTACACGCATCATGTGCGCATAGTCGATGTACTGCGGCTCATCCGTCACCTGGTGATAGTCACCGTGCAGCCCGGTCGTGAGAAACACCACCGGAATTCCATACCGCGCGTAGTTGTAGTGGTCGCTGCGGCAGTAGATGTTGTCGGGATGCCCGTTCGCATCGAACGTGTAATCGAACGTGAACGGCATCGCCTCAGTCTTGTTCACCGTCTCCACGAGATCGCCGAGCTCCGTCGAGAGACGGCGCGAGCCCACGAGCTGCAGATATCGCTCGCCTCCCTCGCGCAGATCTGTCGCCGCGCCTCGGCCCACCATGTCGATGTTGATCTGCGCCACGATCGAATCGCGCGGCACGGTGGGATGGTCGGTGAAGTAGCGTGAGCCGAGCAGTCCCTTCTCTTCGCCCGTGTGCCAGACGAAGAGCAGTGAGCGTTTCGGCTTCACCCTGCCCTTCGCGAACGCCTCCGCGAGCTCGAGCACCGTCACCGTCCCGGAGCCATCGTCGTCCGCGCCGTTGTTGATCGAGTCGCGGCGCACTGGGTGATGTGCGCGCACCGAATCGAGATTCACTCGTATCGCCGCGAGCCGATCGCGCATCGCCGATCGCTGCTCCTCCGTCAACGGCGCGCCCGTGGGATTCTCCGTCGCGAAGTAGCGCAACTGGTTGTAGAGATGCAGCGAGTCGTGATCCACTGCGCCCTGCGCGCGGTATCCGATGTGATCGCTGTGCGCGCCGACGGCGACGTACTCGCCACGAAGCTGTGGATCGCTGCCGCGCAGGATCGCCACCACGTTGCGCGTCGGCGCCGATCGCGTCACGTAGCGCAACTCCCCCTGCATCCTGCCGCCCGTTGCACCAGCAGTCAGCTCGTCGAGCTTCTTGCCGAACAACTTCTCCGCCGCGCCACTCGTGATGTTCAGCGTGATCAACGCCGACGGCGCGTTCGGCGCGGGCGGCAGCGTCAACGTCGCTGATCGTCCGTTCGCGAGCACCGCAGGCGACAGCTCCGGCCCAACGATGAACGCCACGCCCGCTGCGCCGGCGAGTGGGCTCGCCGCGGTGATCCGCACCGTGACGCCCGGCGATGCGCGCATCACGACGAATTTTCCCTTCACCGCATCCGCGGTGAGATCGGCGAGACTTGCGGTCGTAACGCCATACATGATCTCGGCGCCCTGGATCGGGCGCGGCTCCGCGCCGCGAAACGGCAACGTGACGAAGTCGGTGTACGCTACGAGCGTCGCGCCGTTCGCGCCGATCGTCGTCGCCGGGTCGAGCGTGCGCGCGATGAACGGCACGTTTTGGAAGTAGCTCCCGCTGTCGCCCGCCGGTACGAGACCCAGGCGCTTCGCCTCCGCGGCAATGTACGCCGTCCCCTTCATCGCTCCCACCGTTCCGGCCTCGCGCCCCATCATCGAGTCGTCGGCGAAGAGATAGAGCCGCGACATCAGATCGGCCGCGCTGATCGGCGCCGACGTGGGACGCGGTCGATACGTGCGCGGCAAGACCTGCGAGCCCTGCGCCCACGCGACCGACGGAACCGCGAGCCACGCCGCGAACGCCAACAATCGTAGCCAACAATTTCTCTTCACGACCGACCTCTGAGGATTGGGAATCGAATGCGCGTCGAAACCGACGCCTCCTCTGATACGGCCGACGTCGCGGCCATGTTGCCTTCCCGGCGGCCTCGGTATGTTCACGAAGCCCCCACCACTACTTCCCGTACTTCTCCATGCGCATCGAGACACTCGCCGCTCACGCGGGCCACGCCATCGATCCCACGACTGGCGCCGTCACGCCACCGATCCATCTCAGCACCACCTTCGAGCGCGAACCGGATGGTGGGTATCGCGGCGGCCATGTGTACGCGCGCACGTCGAATCCTACACGCACGTCGCTCGAATCGGCGCTCGCCGCGCTCGAGGGAGGCGCGGCCGCCATCTCGTACTCGTCGGGCCTCGCCGCAACACACGCCGTCTTCCAGTCGCTCGCGCCGGGCGATCACGTCGTCGCGCCCAACGACGCGTACTACGGAACGCTGAAGCAGCTGCGCGAGCTCTTCGCACCGTGGGGTATCGAGTCCGACGCGTGCGACATGACGGATCTCTCCGCCGTTCGCGCGGCGCTGCGCCCCACGACCAAGATCGTCTGGGTCGAGACACCGTCGAATCCACTCCTGCGCGTCGTCGACATCGCCGCGCTCGCCGAGCTCGCGCATGGAGTCGGCGCGCGCTGCGTGGTCGACAACACCTGGGCCACGCCCATCCTGCAGCGCCCGCTGGAGCTCGGCGCCGACTTGGTCATGCACTCCACCACCAAGTACCTCGGCGGTCACAGCGATCTGATCGGCGGCGCGCTCGTCGCTCGCACCGATGACGACTTCGTCGCCCGGCTGCGCATGCTGCAGGGGCTTGGCGGCGCGATTCCGTCGCCGTTCGACTGCTGGCTGCTGCTGCGCGGAATTCGGTCGCTTCCGTGGCGCATGAAAGGTCATTGCGCCAACGCCGCGAAGGTCGCGGCGTTTCTGGCCGCGCATCCGGCCATCGAAGCGGTTCACTTCCCTGGTCTCTCGTCGCATCCCGGCCACGCGATCGCTGCGCGCCAGATGTCCGACTTCGGCGGCATGCTGAGCATCCAGGTTCGAGGTGACGCGCAGAACGCGATGGCCTTCACCAATCGCCTCACCGTCTTCACCCGCGCGACGAGCCTCGGCGGACCGGAGTCGCTCATCGAGCACCGCGCTTCCGTAGAAGGCCCGACGACGATCTCCCCGCCGAATCTGCTGCGCGTGTCCGTGGGCCTCGAGAACGCGGACGACCTGATCGAAGACCTGACGCGCGCGCTTCGCACGTGAGTGCCACGCTCGGCGCGAGCGTCCCGCGTCGCCACGTCCAGCCCTCGCCAACTAGCTTTCTCGGATGACCGCCGCGCCTCCCGCCGTGCTCCTCCTCTCCGGAGGGCTCGACTCCACGACCATGCTCGCACATGCAGTGAGTCGCGGCTTCGACGTGCACGCCATGACGTTCCGCTATGGCCAGCGACATGCCTCCGAGATCGAGGCGGCGAGGCGCGTCGCGCGCCACTTCGGCGTGCGCGATCACGTCGTCGTCGACATCGATCTGCGTACCTTCGGCGGCTCGGCGCTCACCTCCGACATCGACGTCCCGAAGGATCGCACCGACGACGCCATCGGCCACGGCATCCCGATCACGTACGTCCCCGCTCGCAACACGATCTTTCTGTCCTTCTGCCTCGCGTGGTCCGAGGTGCTCGAGGCGTCAGACATCTTCATCGGCGTCAATGCGCTGGATTACTCCGGCTATCCCGACTGCCGCCCCGAGTACGTTGCCGCCTTCCAGCACATGGCGAACCTGGCGACGCGCGGCGGTGTCGAGGGGAGCACCCCGGTGCGCATCCAGACTCCGCTGCTCCATCTGACCAAGCGGCAGATCATCGAGCTCGGCGTCTCCCTGGGCGTTGACTACTCCATCACTCTCAGCTGCTACGATCCCACGACTGAGGGGGTCGCCTGCGGGCACTGCGATGCATGTCGGCTGCGGCTGAAAGGCTTCGCCGAAGCGAGGCTGACCGATCCCGCGCCGTACGCCTCGGCCACACGCTGATCGGCGCCATGGCGTACACCGTCAAAGAGATCTTCTACACGCTGCAGGGCGAGGGTGCGAACGCCGGTCGTCCCGCCGTGTTCTGCCGATTCAGCGGCTGCAACCTCTGGACGGGACGCGAACAGGATCGCGCGCACGCCACCTGCCAGTTCTGCGACACCGATTTCGTCGGCGTCGGACCGGACGGTGGCAAGTTCGTCGACGCCTCGACGCTCGCTGACGCGGTGCTGTCGCGATGGCCGGCTGTCTCGAACGGCCGAGCGATTGGCGGACGACCCCTCGTCGTCTGCACCGGTGGCGAGCCGCTCCTCCAGCTCGACGTCGCCGCCATCCGCGCGTTGCATGACCGCGGCTTCGAGGTGGCGGTCGAGAGCAACGGCACTCAGTCTCCGCCGGAAGGGATCGATCATTTGTGCGTGAGTCCGAAGGCGGATGCGCCCCTCGTTGCCACGCGTGGCCAAGAGCTCAAGCTCGTCTTTCCCCAACGGCACCCGGCGGCGCAACCGGAACGGTTCGCCAGCCTCGATTTCGAGAATTTCTTTCTCCAGCCGCTGGACGCCCGCGACCCGGACGAGTCGCGCCAGAACGTCGCCGCCGCCTTGGCCTACTGTCTCGCCAACCCGCAGTGGCGGCTGAGCTTACAGACTCACAAGCTGCTGGACATTCGCTGACTAGTCGGTCAGTCAGTGAGTTCGCTTGCTCGCCAGTGACCTGGGCCACAGCGACGCGTCTCTACCGAGAGCGGTATTCGACCTTCGAGATGGTTGACCCCGCCCCACGTTCGCTCTAGCATCCCTGTCACGGCGTCCTCAGGCTTTTCCGAGTGTCGTCGACAACACCGGCCGTAGTTCGACCGGACCCTGACCTGTACTCATGCGACGCTTCCTCTCCCTTCGCTCGCTGTCTCGTGTCGTGCGCCCGCTCCTGGGCTGCACGCTCGTTGCCGCCTTCGCGTCGGGAGCCCAGGCCCAGGAAGCCGAGCAGCGAACCGAGCCACGCGACGCGAAGAAGCCCTTCGCCGCCTGGAGCGAGTCGGTCCATTCCATCCGGGACTCGCTCGTCACCATCGCCCGCGCCCAGGTCGGCACCAAGTACGTGCACGGCGGCACCTCCCCGGACGGCGGGTTCGACTGCAGCGGCCTCGTGAAGTACGTCATGGCCGCCCTTCACGTCGACCTCCCACGCACCGCCGCGCAGCAGGCGCGAATCGGCCACGAGATCTCGCGCGACCCGAGCCGGCTTCGTCCGGGCGACCTGCTCACCTTCGGAAAGGGCAAGTCGGGCCGAGTCAGCCACATCGGCATCTACGTCGGTCAGGGGCGCTACGTCCACGCGAGCAGCGTGGCGGGTCAGGTGATCGAGAGCGACCTGAATCGCACGGGCTCTCCGCTCATCCGCGCCTGGCGCGGCGTACGACGCGTCGTCGCCGGCGCCGACGCCGACTCCACTCGAAAGGGCGATAGCTGACTCTTCCGCCGCGTTAGCGAGCACTCAGCGTTCGCGTGGCCGAAGTGATCCGTCGTGCTCCACTCGCGCCGACGTCGCGGGAAAATCCAATCGCCCGAGCGAGTCCACGAGGGTGAGCGCGGCCTTCGCCTCATCGCGCTCCATCACGCCCGGCGCGAGCTGCATCGTCGGACGGAGCACCGCGTCCCGCACTCGCGCCGTCGTATCGATCGTCGCGCAGAGCACGGCGCCGCGATTCATCGGCTCCTTCAACCGAAACGGGCCATACGTCAGCAGATTGCCGAGCGAATAGGCGATCAGCGCACCGCGTCGCCGCCATTCCATCGCACGGAGCACGTGTGGCCCATGCCCCAGCACGAGCGCCGCGCCGCCGCCCACGGCCGCCTCCGCGAACGCCACCGGATTGCCGCGATCGATGCCGAGGAACCGCTCATCAACGTCCAGCGTGCGCTGCGCATCACGGCCCTCCGCGCCGAGATGCATCGTCACGATCACTACGGGATAGCGTTCGGCGGCCCGCGCGACGAGCCGGCGTACCGCCGCCGTATCCCGAGCGTCTGGCGTCGAATCCGACGTGTAGAATCCGAGCACGCCGATCGTATCACCGCCGGTCGTCGGCACGGGCGTCGCGATCGAGTCCGCGCCGGTGATGAGCACGCCGGCGCGGGTCAGCGCGGCGATCGTGCTGTCGCGGCCCTCGCTTCCAGCGTCACGCGCGTGGTTGTTGGCGATGTTCCCGATCACCTTTCCACCGCCGCGTAACCCGCGAAGTGCCGTCGCGCTCGTCGGCGGCGCGCGAAACGCGAAGCAGTTCTTCGATCGGCGGCCGCACTTGGACGGCGTGGGTCCCGCACCGATCGCCGACTCCACGTTCACCAGCACCAACTCCGCATCCGCCACCAGCGGTCGAAGCGGATCGAGCAACGCCGCGGGATCATCCGCTCGGCCGAACTTCGTGTGCAGCGTCTCCGCGGCCGGCACTGCCCACGCCCGATCGAGGTTGGTCCCGAGTGTGACGTCGCCTCCGGCACACACCCGCACGGGAGCGTGCAGCACGCGTGGTGCGATCGTGTCGGTGCGCGCGCCGACGCGCGCGATCGACAGCCGGGTGGGCCGTGCGACGCGACGCGTAGGCGCCGATATGGACGCCGGCGTTTGCGCCGGTGCCCGCGCGGTTGCGGCGGCACGAGCGCGCACCGAGTCGGCACGATGTGCGGAATCGACTGCACCCGAGGTCGGGGTCGGTGTGCGAGCGCTATCACGCGCGACACTGGAGGCATCAGCGGTTCTCGGTTGCGCGCGCGGCACGGGCGCCGGTGCTGGCGGTGGCGTGCTCGGCGAGCCGCACCCGGTGAGAAGTGCCGCAAGCATGAACCCGGATGCTCTATGACCGAGGAATCTCGACGTGAGCGTCATGTCACGCTGAATCTGGCGACGGGTTCCCGGCGCGCGCCAGCGAATCGCTCGGCCGAGATGTCGATATTCGGCGGCTCGTAGCGCTTCCCTTCTTCGTGCGCCACGCCGAACCTTCGTCGCGTGCCGGTCGATCGCACGAATCGACGCGGCCATGACGACGGAGAACCGACCGCGGGTGCGGAGGAGAGTGATGGGGCACGGACCGATGGCGCATCGGCGCAGGTTGATCTCGGTGGCGAGCGTGGAGGAGCTCCACACCGTGACGAGCCGGCGCGATTTTCTGCGACTCGTGGCGGCGGGTGGCGCGTTGGCGCTGCTGCCGAGCCTCGCCGTCGCCTGCGCCGACGAACAGCTCACCGATGTCGGCACCGCGGGAAGCGGCGACAGCACCGTGATCGATTTCGCGAAAGGCGACACGGCGCTGCTCCAGTTCGCGCTCGTCCTGGAACAGCTCGAGGCGGACTTCTACTCCCGCGTCGTGGCCGGCTTCACCGGATCCAACATCACGGCGATCGAGCAGGCCGTGCTGACCGAGATTCGCGATCACGAGCTCGCCCATCGAGATCTCTTGCGCGAAGTGCTCGGCGCCGACGGCGGATTCACGATTCGTCCCATCTACAGCGGTCTCTCGTTCGGCGACCGCGCCGCCGTGCTTGCTCGCGCCAAGTCGTTCGAGGAGCTCGGCGTGGGCGCGTACAACGGGATGGCGCGCTACTTCTCGAGCGCGAGCAATCTGTCGCTCGCCGCGAAGATCGTGTCGGTGGAGGGCCGCCACGCCTCCACGATCGGCAGCCTGCTCTCTCCTCGTGGCAGCGACTTCGCGCCGAAAGCGCTCGATGACGCGCTCGCGCTAGACACCGTGGCCGCCTCGGCACAAGCGTTCATCATCGATCGGTTGGCCTTCGCCAACGCCCCTGTCGCCGCGAGCTCGGGCAGCACCAATGCGTGAGTCGACGCACACGAGCCAGCGCGTGAGCGCGCCGCTGGACGCCACC
>Ga0068852_100003128_pt1 | contig 11530 bp, 11 predicted proteins | sample KBSCornC22_FD_66594 | JGI IMG/M metagenome (GOLD analysis project Ga0068852, IMG submission 66594) | Corn rhizosphere microbial communities from Kellogg Biological Station, Michigan, USA - KBS Corn C2-2 | ecosystem: Host-associated > Plants > Roots > Rhizosphere > Soil ... | reverse complement strand
CATCGCCCTTTGCGGCGTCGGCGTCGGGCTCGACCTCAGTCCCTGGTATGCGAGGAGCCATGTCCTCGACCTCGACGTCCGCATCGGCCAGGCCATGTTCGACGAGGTGATCGCGATGATCGCGGGTCGAGGACGCGCGACCGGCGCCGGCCTGGTCGCCAGCTTGGGCCTGCGTACCATCGCAAGGCCTCGCGACGCACGCTTGAAGGGCGCCGGCGCCCCGTCCCGAACACCAGCCACTGACTCTTGAGCGAAGAGCGACAGCTTCAACCCGAGGAGGTCGACCGGGGCCGCGACGCCGCTCGCCCCGGCGACATTCCGACGCCCGGCTGGCGAGACGTGCTGGTGCGGGTCGGACGGCGCATCGCCGACGACAACCTGTCGATCGTGGCCGCCGGCGTGGCCTTCTATGCGCTGATCGCAACGTTTCCCGGTCTGCTGGTGCTGCTCGGCGTGTACGGTCTGGTATTCGACCCGGGCCAAGTCGCCGAGCAGATGGACTTCCTGCGCCGTCAGCTCGAGCCCGAGGCGATCAGCCTGGTCGTCTTCCTGCTGCGCGGTCTCGGCGAGTCGGACCGGGCGAAGATGGGTTTCGGCATCGCCGGCGGTGCCGTCTTCACCTTGCTGGGCGCTTCACTCGGTGTGCGAGCCCTCATCCGGGCGCTCAACGTGGCGTATGGAGAACAGGAGAAGCGCACCTTCGTCCATCGCTACGCCCTCGCGCTGTTGCTGACCATGGGCGCGATCTCGGTGGCCTTCTGCATCGGGCTGGTGATGCTGAGCGTTCCGATGCTGGCACGCTGGCTCGAATTGAGTCGCTTCCTGCAGCGACTGCTCTTCGATGCCCGCTGGCCGACGGTCGGTCTCCTGTTCTGGCTTTCGCTTCTGGTGTTCTACCGGTACGGCCCCAGCCGGGCCCGCCCTCGGTGGTCGTGGGTCAGCTGGGGCGCGCTGCTCGCCACCGGAACCTGGCTCGCCGGAACCGGCGTACTCGTCTGGTACGTCGCCGGCTCGGCGCGCTATCACCAGGCGTACGGCTCGGCCGGCGTCGTCGTGCTGGTGCTCGCGTGGTTCCTCCTGTCCGCCTTCTCGGTGCTGCTCGGCGCCGAGGTCAACGCAGAGCTCGAGCGGCAGACGCGGCGCGACACCACCTCCGGCGCCGAGAAGCCCGCTGGCGCCCGAGGAGCAACGGCCGCCGACACGCTCGGGGACGCGTCGCCGTAGCAGCGTGATCGCGATGCGCTGCGCTAAGCGGCTCTTCGGGTCTCGAGGATCTCGTTGGCTTGTCGACGCCCCAACGTCCTGAGCGCGAAGATGGCAGGCAGGTGCTGCGCACGGGGACGGGCCTTGCCCTCCTCCCAGTTGTAGATCGACTGCGCCGAGGCGCCGATCAGGAGACCGCACTCGGCGGCCGACAGGCCGAGGCGCTTGCGTTGAGATGCCATGCTCCTCGCGCTGAAGCGGGTGCCCGGCGAGACCGAGTCTTCGTTGGCTGCCGCCGGCAGCGCCGGCTCCGCCCCGCGGCCGCCTCGGCGCAGCTGGCGCTCAAGGTCTCGCACTCGTCGCTTCAGCGCAGCGATTTCGGAGCGGCATGTTGCCGAGGATTTCTTGAGGGTGGCCGTTTCACGGCGAATCTCTTTGCGAGCGACGCGCGAGATTTCCTCTTTCAGGGCAGACGCAACATTGGACATAGAGGTCGTTTCTCGATAGCAGGGACGCCATCTTAGGACTCCCGCCGTCAGGCGCGAGTTCCTTCGCTCTCGCCCAGCGCCTTGCCGACCGCGAGCGCCAGATCGCTGGCGATGCGGGTCGCCTTGTCGGCTTGCGCGGTCCACACCCTCAGCTTGAAATTGAGCGTCGGCGGGGGCGCGATCTCGCCGAGCAACACCTGCGGCGGCGGCTCGTCGGCGACGAGGGGGTGCGACTGGGCCGTCCGGACCAGAAGCGCCACGACGCGGTCGATGTCGGTCTGGTCGCTGACGGTGACCGGGATCTCCATGCCGCGCTTTCCCGCCGACAAGGTCCAGTTCTTGACGTTCTCGCTGATCAGCCTGCTGTTCGGCACGATGACTTCCGAGTTGTCCCATTGGCGAATCCGGCTGGCGCGGATGCCGATGCGGCGAACGGTGCCGCTCGCATCGCCGATCCGGATCTCGTCGCCGACTTCGATCGGGCGCTCGAACAGCAGGATCAGGCCCGAGATGAAGTTGTTGAAGATGTTCTGCAACCCGAAGCCGATGCCGACGCCGAACGCGCCGACCAGCACCGTCACTCTCGTCAGATCCAGCCCGGCCGCACTGACCGCGAGGAAGAACCCGATGAGCAGGATCGCGTAGTTGACAGTTGCCGAGATCGCGTACGGCACGCCGCGCGCCAGCGGCAGCCGCGGGAAGACGTCTTCCTCGAGCGCAAAGCGGATGAAGCGTGAGACGACGAAGGCCAGCCAGACGACCAGGAAGAACAGGATCACGTCGCCCGCCGAGATGCTGAGAGATCCCAGGGTCAAGTCGGTGGTCAGCAGATCGGTTGCCTCGCGAACGACGATGGAGCGCAGCGTGAAGGATTCGAGCGTCGCGGTGACCCAGAGCGCCGCGGCGGCGAGGAGCGCCAGCTTGCGCGCCCTGCGCCGGATCTGCGGTGCGTGGTTGCGCACCATGTTGAGCAGGTTCAGCGGCCGAAAGCGCACGGCGAACGCGACCAGGCCGTCGACGATCCTGACCACCACGTACAGGACCACCGCCACATACAGGCTGCGCAGCGCGCCGCCGCCCGCCAGCATCGAGAGATTCACGTAGCCGAGAACATTGGCCAGGAAGGCCACGGCGAAGAACGGAAGAACGACCAGCGATCCGATCCGAACGACTCCGTAGACATGGCCGCGCCTCGTGTCCTCGGGCGGCTGCGATCGGAGCCGCGTCCGGTAGAACCACAGGAAGAACACGAATCCGCAGAGCATCTCGAACAGGAACAGCGGGCGGGCGACCGACGGGGCGCCTTCGGCCACCGCGCGCAGCTGGTCGGTGAAGAAGAACACCACCAGCGAATAGAGCAGCGGGTAGAGCGTTCGTGCGAACAGCTTCCTCAGGATGACGACGGCCGGAACCAGCGCGATGGCGCCGAAGATGGCGGTCAGGATCTGCGGCGTCTGGGGATAGATGCGCGAGTTGACGAGAAGGGCAAGGATGAGCGCCGTGGAGATCGGCAGCTGGAAGACCGTGGCCGGCTGTCTCAAGTGCGGGTTCGCTTCGACCAGCGGCCGCGCCCAGCGGCGCAGATAGAGGAGCGCTCCCGCGAACACGACGAAGACGACCGCGTGAACGATGAGCCTTTGCGTGTTCCGCGCGGCGAACGCGCTCAACCCCTCAAGTTGCGCGCGGAGCGATTGGCGGATGTTCTTGCGCGCGCTGGTCTCCGTCCACAGCTCCGACCTCCAGATCGGCGGGGCGTCCTGCACCAGCAGACGGCCGACCAGGGCCTCGCGGCGCGCAGCGATCGTTTTCACCGCCTCGGCGGCTCGGTTCTGCTGGTCGGCGACTCGGTTCTGCAGCGCCACGACGCGCGACTGCTCGCCCGCGATGGCTACCCGTGCCTTCGCGGCGGCGTCGATGATCGCTTCAGCACGAGCACGGACTTCGGCCGGCGCTTCGCCGCTTTGCAGCTGGTCGAGGGTCTTTTGCCACCGCTCGCTCAGCTGATCGAGGCGCGACAAGTCGTCTTCGAGCTTTCGCGCCCGGGCGACCAGTTGACCTCTCCACTGCGGGAGTTTGGTGGTCAACGCTCGCCAGTCGGCTTCGAAGCTTCTGAGCTTGTCGAGCGAGGTCGAGCCTTCGACGGTCTGCGCGGTCTCCTCGAGGCGTGCGTTGATTTCGTCGGCGAGGGCCGGCAGGTCGCGTTCGATCGACGCGGTCGCCGGATCGGTCGTTCCGTCGGCCGAGATCTCCTTCAAGCTCGCAGACGCGTTCTCGGCCTGCGCGACGACCTCGGAGAGAGGGATCGGCGTCGTCGGCGCGACCGCGGGCGCACTTGCCGCCGCCTGCTCGGCCGGCGCCGGCTCGGCGCGCGCGCTCTGCGTGCAGGCGACTGCCGGCAAGATGCAGCTTGCGACCAAGAGCGCGTACCGACGCGTCGCGCTGGTCATGCGGAACGGCAAGGCCGTCGCAACAGCGGCGTCTGAGCTCGCCCGCAGCCGCCCGACGAGCGAGACGACGACACGATCGAAGTCAGAAGACCAGCGTGCCCAGAAACACGCCGAACACGAGGACGATCACGAAGACGACGAGAGCGATGAAGAACAGTACCTTGGCGATCGTCTTCGCGCCCGAAGCGACGCCAGTGAACCCGAAGAAGCCTGCGATCAGCGATATGACGAAAAAGATGAGGGCCCACTTGAGCATGACGACTCCCGGTGTCTCCGGCGGCCGGCAATAACTGCGCCCGCCCTGCACCGCCCCGTCACCGGGGCCCGTCTTGGCCGGGCTTCGCAGTCAAGCGTCGAGCGCAGCTGCCGGAGGACGCCCGCCCGATGGACGGGCCGGCGGTCCGAGGACTCGAGCGAGTCATCGAGCGTGTCGATGAAGCCATCCAGGCTCGTCGCGGTGTGTTGCGTTCGCATGAGCGGTCAGGCCTCGGCGATCGCTGCAATCGACACCTTCAGGCCGGGAATGCGCGCCGGCAACTTGGCTCCCTGCCTCGCGGGTGGATCCGAAGGAAACCACTTCAACCATTCCTCGTTCATCCCCGCGAAGTCGTCCTCATCGGCGAGGACGACGGTGACGCTGGCCACCTTCTCCATGGAACTGCCCGCCTCTTCCAGGATGGCCTGGATGTTGGCAAGGCACTGCGCGGTTTGCTCCTGGATGGTGGTGCCCCTGATCGCGCCGGTCGCCGGGTCGACGGGTGCGGTGCCGGAGACGAACACCAAGCCGCCGGCGCTGACTGCCTGGCTGTAAGTCGGCGGCGGCTTCCCCGCCTTGGCGGTGAACACGATTCTTCGGGTCACGGTGACTCCCTTTCCTGTGAGGGCACGCGCCTCTGACGCCCGACGTTCCCGCCGACGTCGCCACCGGCTAGCGCGGCCGCTTCCCCGGCGCACGCTTGCTCGACCGATCGGGCGACCTTGCGGCCTCAGGCGTGGGGGCTGGATGCGGCTTGGCGAGAGAAGCGTTCAAGGCGACCGCCATCGCGGCTTCACCGCTCAGGAGATCGCGCCAGCGCAGCTCGACTTCCGGCCTTCTCTTGCCTTTGCCAGTCAGGCGAAGGCCTTCGGGGTCCACTACAACCGTGAAGTCGACGCCGTCGACCGTCACTTGCCGCTTCAGTTCCTTGTCGAGGACGGTAACCACGTGGGCCGGACTCCACCGCGCGAAATGCCGGGGTGATTGGGCACATTCCAGGCGCGGCGGTCAAGCTCGCTCTCGCCACGATGTGGTTTGGCGAGCAAGACGCGCGTCTTAGAATGCAAACGCAGCGCAGTGCGCGCAGTTGTCTCGCTGCGGACCTTCTTGCCCCGTGGCGGATCCCGCCCCTTCCTCAGCATGACCGTGATCGTTGCCGCTCTCATCACCCTCTGCGTTATCGCCGTTCTGATGGTGGTCGTTTACCGCCACCGCCGCAGGGAGCGCGGTGCGCCCGAAGACGCTCCGGACGCGTCCCACCGGGCAAAGTTCGACACGACCCTGGGCGAGTTCCACGACATGCGCGAGGCGCTTCGACCGCTGCACCACTCGCGAGCCGCTTCGCGCCGAGATCCCAGGGAGCCGGAACGACCCTGATCGCCGCCCGGCGTTGTCTGCCGGGACGACTCGCTGGCGACGACTCGCTACAGAAGTGTCTTGTCGAAGAAGGCCGTGATGTCGTGGGCGAGCTGCTTCAGGAAGGCGTTGCGGTCGAATCCTGGGGGGTTCGCGGCGATGTCGCCGTCCGGGCTGGGGATCGACATGCTGGGCGAATCCATGAAAGCGAAGTGCCAGGCGTTGGGCACCCGATGCAGGTTGGCCGCGGGCAGATTGCCGGCGACCCATTCGGCGTGAAACTTGGGAACCAGGAAACGGTCGAGCTCCGCCACGTAGATCATCGTCGCCGGCTGAACCGCGGCGAGCGACTCGGCGGTGAGCGGCACACCCGCCGGGGCCATGGCGACGATCGCCCTCACCCGCTCGTCGCGGAGTGACGGCTTCGCCACTGCCGGCGGCGGCATCGCCGCCTCGGTGCGGCCCATGCCGCAGAAGATCGGGTCTTCGGAGGCTTCCGCCTGGCAGTGCTTCCTGATCCGGGACAGGTCCGGCCTGGCTCCCGCCAGCGCGAGCACGGTGTAGCCGCCGGCCGAGTGGCCGAGAGCACCGACGCGAGGCCCCCGACCGTCGCTGGCAATCCGAGTGCGCCAACCGGGATCGGCCAGGATCGCGTCGATAACGCGAGACACCTGGCGCGGCCGCTCGTCGAAATAGCGCTCTGGACTCTTCTCGATGAGAGAACGATCCTGCCAGTTGTCGCCGGGATGACGGAGCGCGGCAACCAGGTAGCCGTTGCGGGCGAGGGCTTGTGCCAGGAAGCTGTGCCCGAGCTCGCTGCCACCGATGCCGTGGCTGATCAGGATGAGCGCCTTAACGCTGTCGACGGGTTTGCCGCCGACGGCGACGTCGAGGCTGAACGGTCCCATCGCGATCACCCGCGGTGCGGCCGTCGTCGGGTAGTACAGGGCGACCGTCGTCGGCGGCGCATCGGCGCTGGCACCGGCCACCTGGATCTGCATCCAGCCGGCTTCATAAGCGTTCGCGTGCGCCGCAAGCAGCAGAGTGGCGAGCGAGGCCAGGATGTGGCCAAGAAGGCGGGTCATGTGGCTTCCAGTTCGTCGTGGCATTCCATTCTCGAAGCCGACTGCCAGAGAGGTGCATCGCTTGCGACGAAGCGCAGGCCGGACGTGCGAATCGACGGCTGGCGGTCGCCGGCGGCGTGACCGTGCCGAGCTCAGCACGTCCGCGCCTCGGTGTTCGTCCTCAGCACGCTTGCGACGGCTGCCGCCGACGCCAGCACCGCGCCGATGCCAAGCCCGAGCCGCGGCGCAGCATCCATCGACAGCGTGCTGAAGAGCAGGCCCGTCATGACGCTCCCGGCGGTCTGCCCGGCCAATCTCGCGGTGCCCTGCATCCCGCCTGCCGCGCCGCTCCGCTCGAGCGGCGCGGCCAGGAACATGTTGCGGTTGTTCGGCACCTGAAACAGGCCGAAGCCGACGCCGCACACGATCGTGAGCGGAATCAGCGCGAGCGGCCGTTCTCCGAGCGGCCACAGCGACGCCGCGGCGAGCCCGGCGGCGAGCGACGCAGCGCCCGCCGCACAGAGCCGCGCCGTCGACATGCGATCGGCGAGGCGCCCGGCCAACGGAGCCGCCGCTGCGACGGCGAGGGGCCACGCCGTCATGTAAAGCCCGGTCGTCCACGTGCCCTGGCCGAAGCTGTGCTGCAAGTAGAACGGCAGCGACAGCAGGCCCAGGGTGATGCCCGCGAAGCAGCAGATCGAGGCGATCACCGACATCCGGATCGAGCTCGCGCGCAGCAGGTCGAGCGGAATCAGCGGCGCCGCTTTCGGCATCTCGCGCCGGACCAGCGCCACCAGTCCGATCGCCGCCGCGGCGAGGAGCGCGATGGCGAGCGCGGGCGTCGCCAGCAGCGACTCGGCGCCCACGACCAGCGCCGCGAAGCAGCTGGCATGCAGGCCGACGCTCAGGCGGTCGAGGCGGCGCCTCGTGCCCGAGACGTCCGGCAATGCGCGCGTGCCGAGCAGCACGATCGCGCCCAGCGGCAGATTGAGCGCGAACAGCCACGGCCAGCCGGCGCTCGAGAGGATGGCGGCGCCGATCGTCGGGCCGGCCGCCGAGGACAGGGCGACCACGAGCGCGTTCCAGCCGATCGCAGCGCCGAGCTGGCGCGGCGCAACGACGACGCGCAGCAGGGCAATGCCGAGCGCCATGACGGCAGCGCCGCCGATCCCTTGCAGAAATCGCGCCGCAACGAGCCACGGCAGCGACGGCGAGAGCGCGCACAGGACCGATGCGCCCGTGAACAACGCAACCCCGGCCGTGAACACTCGCCGCTGGCCGATGCTTTCGCCGACCGCCGCGCAAGGCAGCAACGCCATCACGAGCGCCGCCTGGTACGCGGTGATGATCCAGACCGACAGCGCCGGCGCGACGTGCAGCGACCGCGCGATGTCCGGCAGTGCGACGTTGGCGATCGCCGCGTCGAGCACCGCCAACGCCATCGCGCCGAGCACGGCGGCGATCGCGGCGGCGTGCCCGGGGCGCGGCAGCTCGAGCGAGCGCTGCGCGATGCTCATGCCGTCGTCCAGGCGCCGTCGCGCTGCACGTACCTGGTCACGCGCCGTGCTTCCTGGTCCTCCTTCCTCAGGTCGCGCTCGGTGAACCGGAACAGCAGTGCCGGCCCGTTCACGCACAGCGTGTCGTGGATGTCGCCGGCGAGGTACACCTGCACGTCGCCCGGTCGCATCAGCGTCGAGCCTCGCTTGACCAGGCGAACGCTGCCATCGGCCGCCTCGAGCCTCGCGTACGTGCCCATCTCGATCTCGCCTTGCTGGATCGCGTAGATGACCCAGCTGCGGCCGTGATCGTGCGGCGGCCGGTACAGCCCGGCCTGCTCGGTGTGCGCCAGAAGAACGAAGCCGAGGTCGGCGTCACGGTAGAGCTCTTCGTTGGCCGGGCTGTCGCGATGCAGCCCGGCGAGCCAGTCTTCGGTCGGCGGTGACGCCACGACGCGCTGCATCTGCTCGCGCGCGCCGGCGACGACCTCACTGCTGAGCGGTCCCCAGACCGACCGCATCCCTTGCATCGATGCCTGAAGCGTGTTGCGCGCCATGGTCCTGCCCTCGGTGTTTGCTCTCGCGACGATCGCTCGAAGCAGATGCGAACGATAGGGATCGGCGTTGCAGGGCGGAAGGCGCATCATTTGCACTTGATCCGTGCACGCGACGCCATGCCACGGCAGACCGGTTGGAGGGACCGAGTGGCCAGACCCGATCTCAACCTGCTCTTCACGCTTCACGTGCTGCTCGCCGAAGGCAGCGTCGCCCGTGCTGCGCGCCGGCTCCGGCTCAGCCCGTCGGCCATGAGCCGGGCCTTGGCAAGGCTGCGCGAAGCGACCGGCGATCCGCTCCTGGTGCGCGCCGGTCGAGGGCTGGTGCCGTCGCCCAGGGCGCTCGAACTGCGCGACTCGGTCGGCGAGCTCGTGCGCAACGCCGAAGCTGCGCTGCGTCCTGCGAGCAAGCTGAACCTGCGCCAGCTCGACCGCACCTTCACGATGCGGGTGAGCGAGGGCTTCGTCGAGAACTTCGGTGCGCCGCTGCTGGCCCGCCTGCGCGAGGAGGCTCCGATGGTGCGGCTGCACTTCCTGCACAAGCTGGAGAAAAGCAGCGGGCCGCTTCGCGATGGCTCGATCGACTTGGAGACAGGCGTCGTCGACGACGCCATCAGCCCCGAAGTGCGCGCCCGGCCGCTGTTTACCGACTGCTACGTCGGAGTGGTGCGGGCAGGCCACCCGCTGAGCGAGGGCGAGATCACGGCCGCTCGCTACGCGGCCACCCCGCACGTCCACGTCTGGCGCCGCGAGAACGACCGAGGTCCCGTGGACGCTGCCTTGGCGGCGCTGGGCCTCAAGCGAGAGATTGCGGTGACGGTGGGCAGTTTCTCGGCCGCGCTGGCGCTCGCGCGGGCCAGCGACGTCGTCGCCACGGTGCACGAGCGACATACCGGGAACCTGTTCGCGGGCATGCACAGCTTCGCGCTGCCGTTGCCGATTCCGCAGTTCGCGGTATCGCTGCTGTGGCATCCGCGGTCGGATGGCGATCCGGCGCATCGCTGGCTGCGCGGATGCGTCTTGGACGCTTGTGCCGAGCAGCCGGTGCTTCGGTCGAGCGATGAAGTGGATCGATCGCGGCCGTAGCGTCCGCTCGATCGAGCCTGCTTCAACTGGCGGCGACTTTCAACCGGCTAACGTTCGATCTCGCCGGCGGCGAACAGGGCGTCGCCACGCGCTCGGTCGTGCTCGGCGGAACGTTCTGGTTCAGACGGAAGAGATTGGACGGGTCGTAGCGATACTTGACTGCCCCAAGCCTTTCCCAAGTCGATCCCGGATAGGCCTCACGCACCCTGGCCGCGCCCTCCTCGCCGAGGAAGCCCACGTATGCACCGCCGTCGCCCTGGCGCAGCGCTCGCGCGAAATTGTTGGCCCACGCATCGTGCACGGCCGCCTCGCTTGGATCCGCGTACATCGCGGCGATGGTCGCCATGATGCGCGAGCGACGGTGGGCGAAGGCCGTGGCATCGGCGCTCACGCGGGCCATCGCTCCACCCAGCACCCTGATCTCGATCGCGGCCATCTGCGCGGTCGAAGCTCGAAGGTGCTCGGCGATCGCCTCCGAAACGGAGCGATCGATCGTTTCCAGGAACATCGTGCGGATGGAGGCGACCGGATGGTTGCCCTGGTCGGGCGGGTAGATCTCCGGGTACGACATCGGCTTCACCGTGTCGACGACCGACCTGGCGAGCGAGCGGAACGGCGCGATGGCGCGCGCACCGGCTTCGACGTCGCCGGCGAAGACCAGCTTGGCCATCACGACGAGCTTGCCGTGCACCTCTGCGGGCAAGAACGGCAGCGGCGGTGCCTTCATGACCGTTGCGATGGTCGAGAGCTCCTCGCGAGCGGTCTCGGCCTCAGCGACGAAGGCCGTGATGATCCCCAGCGTCGCCGGCAGTATCAGCATGCCGCCCACGATCGTGTCGATCTGATGCAATCGGAACCGGAAGCGCGTGGCCACCCCGAAATTCCCGCCGCCTCCCCGAATCGCCCAGAAGAGGTCAGGATGCGTCGCGCTGTCCACGCGCAGGACTTGTCCATCTGCGGTCACAACCTCTGCGGCCAACAGGTCGTCTATCGTGAGACCGTGCTTGCGCACGAGGTAGCCGACGCCGCCGCCGAGCGTCAGCCCGCCGATCCCCACCGAGCCGGTATCGCCGAAGCCGGTCGCAAGGCCATGGGCGCCGGCGGCGTTCGTGTACTCGCGCGCGGTCAAGCCGGCTTCGGCCCAGGCTGTGCGTCCGGCGCTGTCGATGTTCAGCGCTTTCATCGCTCGAACGTCGAGCACGACACCTCCTTCCGAGACACCGTGTCCGGCGACACTGTGGCCGCCGCTGCGGACGGCAAGCTCCAGTCCGCTGGCGCGCGCGAAGGAGACGGCGCGAGAGACGTCGGCGACGTCCTTCGCCTGGACAATCAGCGCCGGACGGCGGTCGATCCCGCCGTAGTAGACGGCGCGGGCCTCATCGTAAGAAGCATCGTCCGACGCGATCGCACGGCCATCAAATAGGCTGCGGAGTTGCGGCAGCGACATCATCGCCGTTCCTCCGCAGCACTCCGATCCGCCTCGCGTCTTTGCCCGCACGTCGCCAAGTCGTAGAGCGCCGTGAGCGCGGCGTCGATCGCATGAGGGCGCGGCTTGCCAGTGGAGTCCAGCTCGTTCCACC
>Ga0068852_100003125_pt1 | contig 11534 bp, 9 predicted proteins | sample KBSCornC22_FD_66594 | JGI IMG/M metagenome (GOLD analysis project Ga0068852, IMG submission 66594) | Corn rhizosphere microbial communities from Kellogg Biological Station, Michigan, USA - KBS Corn C2-2 | ecosystem: Host-associated > Plants > Roots > Rhizosphere > Soil ... | reverse complement strand
GGGACCTGCAACAGCAGCACAACGGCCAATATAACGATCAATGCACTGCCCATTGCAACCATCGCTTACACAGGCAGCCCTTATTGCGCAACAGGGACTGCAACGGTAACACAGACAGGTCAGTCAGGTGGTGTATATTCAGCGCCGGCAGGTGTGACCATTGATCCTTCAACTGGAGACATTGATCTCGACCTCAGTACGCCCGGAACCTACACGGTTAATTATTTCTACACGAACGGTACCTGCAGCAACAGCACAACAACAAGCATTACAATCAACGCGCTGCCAACAGCAGCCATGTCCTATGCAGGCAGTCCATACTGCGCAACCGGTACAGCGACTGTAACACAGACCGGACAGACCGGAGGAACTTATTCCGCACCCGGCGGGGTATCGATCGACGCCGCAACGGGTGCAATTGACCTTGCTGCCAGCGCCCCGGGCACTTACACGATTATCTATTCATTCACCAATGGCATATGCAACAATACCGCAACCACCTCCATCAGCATCAATGCACTTCCGACCGCCACCATTTCTTATGCAGGCAGTCCGTATTGTGCAACAGGAACCGCAACCGTAACATTAACCGGTCCGGCCGGCGGAACCTATACCGCTCCGGCTGGTCTTTCCATCAGCACGACAACAGGTGATATCGACCTCGCAGCGAGCACGCCGGGTACCTATACGGTAACGTACAATTTCAGCAGCGGGACCTGTAGTAACAGCACGACGGCCGCCATCACCATCAATGCACTTCCGACGGCAACGATTGGCTACGCGGGCAGCCCGTATTGTGCAACGGGTACCGCAACAGTAACGCAAACCGGGCCGGCGGGCGGGACCTATTCTGCTCCTGGAGGCATTATTATAAATCCTGCTTCCGGTGACATCGACCTGTCAGCGAGCACAGCAGGTACATATACCATTACATATAACTTCAGTAACGGATCCTGCAGTAACAGCACCACAGCCAGCATCACCATCAATGCACTGCCAACAGCAACGATTGCCTACACGGGAAGCCCCTATTGTGCAACCGGAACTGCCACCGTAGCGCAAACCGGTCAGGCGGGCGGAATCTACTCAGCCCCTGCCGGTGTAAATATCAATGCATCAACAGGCGATATCAGCCTCGCAACGAGCACGCCGGGAACCTATACAGTCACCTATAATTTTGGAAACGGAACCTGCAACAACAGCACGACAACAAGCATTACCATCAATGCGCTTCCAATGGCAACCATTGACTACGCGGGTAGCCCATACTGTGCGACAGGCACGGCAACGGTAACGCAAACCGGTCAGGCCGGTGGAACCTATACGGCCCCTGCCGGAGTGAATATCAACGCCGCTACAGGTGACATCGACCTTTCAGCCAGCACGCCGGGTACTTATACGATAACCTACTCGTTCAGCAACGGAACCTGCAGCAACAGTACAACGTCAAGCGTAACTATCACTGCCCTGCCGGTGGCAACAATTACCTACGCGGGTGCTCCGTATTGTCTCAATGGAACCACCGCAACGGTAACACAGACCGGCATCGGGGGTGGTGCCTATTCGGCTCCTGCCGGGGTTGCCATCGACGCCGTGACAGGAACCATCGATCTGCCGTCCAGCACGCCGGGTACCTATACGATCACCTATAGCTTCTCAAACGGGGTCTGCAGCAATACAGCGACGACCAGTGTAACCATCAATGCCCTTCCGGTAGCTACCGTCTTCTATCCCGGTAGCCCGTATTGTGCAACAGGAACTGCAACTGCAACGCAAACCGGTCAGGCGGGCGGCACTTATTCTGCTCCGGCCGGTGTAAGTATTAACGCAGCCAGTGGCGACATAAACCTTGGCGCCAGCACATCGGGTGTCTATACCATCACCTACTCGTTCAGCAACGGGGTATGTTCCAACACGACGACCACGGTGGTTACCATCAACGCCGTACCCGCCCTGGTCATAAACAATCCTGCAGCCGTATGCACACCATCAACGGTGGATCTGACCGCAGCGGCCATCACAGCAGGAAGCAGTGCGGGTCTAAGCTATACTTATTTCACAGATGCCGCAGGCACGATTGTACTCGCAAACGCGAATGCCATCAATGCAAGCGGCACCTATTACATCCGTGGAACCAATGCCTCCGGATGTTCTGATATCAAACCCGTAACGGTGGTCGTCAATCCGAAACCTGCAGTGGTTATTGCCAATCCGGCAGCCGTATGCGCTCCGGCAACAGTAAACCTCACTGCTGCAGCCATTACAGCCGGCAGCACGCCAGGGCTGACCTATACCTATTTCACCGACGCGGCCGGAACGCTTTTACTGGCGAACGCAAATGCCGTCAACAGCAGTGGCACATACTATATCCGTGGGACCAACGTATCAGGATGTTCAGATATCCAGCCGGTAACGGTGACCGTCAATCCGCTGCCACTGGCCCTGATCCAGTATACCGGCACTCCTTACTGTACCAACGGTACGGCTATTGTTACGCTGACAGGAATTGGCGGCGGTGTCTTCTCATCAGCAGCAGGACTCAGTCTTAACACAACCACAGGCGACATCAACCTCGCCTTCAGCGCCCAGGGTACCTATACGGTCACCTACAACTTCACGAATGGATCCTGCAGCAACAGCACATCCACCGTGGTTACGATCAAAAACCCGACGCTCCTTGTCACCGATCCCGCAGGTGTTTGCTTCCCGGCTACAGTAGACCTTACCGATCCGGCTGTTACAGCAGGTAGTCAGGCCGGACTGACCTACAATTACTATACGGATGCTGCCGGTACAAATCCGCTGCTAAACCCGTCGGCTGTATCCACACCTGGCACTTACTATATCCGCGGTACCAATACGCTGACCGGCTGTTCATCCTTTATAATGCCAGTAAATGTTAACATATTCACGAAGCCATCGATCACTGCATCATCATCGGCTACGGATATCTGTAAGGGCAGCATGATCACGCTTACGGCGGTTTCACCGGGAAACACCATCGACTGGCCGGGCCTTGGCACCGGTGCCGTGGTTACTGCGACACCTATGGCAGACACGACCTATATGGCCATTGCTACCACAAACAACGGCTGTATGGATACGGCAACGGTAAGCATTACGGTGAAACCATTTACCATCACCCTGACGGCTAATCCTGATCCGGTGCTGGCAGGAACCAATACCACCCTGATGACCACAGCCAATTTCCCTTATTCGGTATTGTCATGGTCGCCGGCTGTCTACTTCACCGATCAGACGGCCACTATTCAAAATATTGTAGTGAAGGATACATCCAAATCCTTCACCGTTATCGGACAATCGACTGACGGATGTCTGGATACCGCCACGCTGTATGTGACGGTCGATCCGAACCTGAAGGATTTCTTTATACCGAATTCCTTCTCACCAAATGGCGACGGGGTAAATGACATTTTCAAAATCTATGGTTCTTCTGTAAAAGATGTTACGCTCAGGGTATATAACCAGTGGGGCGAACTCATCTTCGAAGGAAAGGATTCACAGGGCGGATGGGATGGAACCTGGAAGGGCCGCCCGCAGGATGTCGGTGTATACGTTTACATCGCACAGGTCACTTTCTATAATAATGTATCCATGAAGAGAAAAGGAACGATAAATCTGATCAGATAAAATCAGCAGCTATGAAAAAAAATCTGAGGGGAAGAATTTTATACCGGATCCTGATCGGTCTGTCGCTTTGTACTTCCGTCAAAGCACAGGTGGATCCGCATTTCTCCCAATATTATATACAGCCGATGACCATGAATCCTGCCTTTACCGGCGCTTTTGATGGCGATATCCGCCTGTTGGTGTATGGAGAAGCCAGTATGGAAATACACTCGTCACCCGTGGCATTTCGGCAGAAAAAACAACAAATAAAAATGCAAACTTTGGTTTCAATCTCATCAATCAGGCATCCAGCGACCAGGCCTACAGTTTTACCAACGGCTATCTGACCTTCGCCTATACCGGTGTCCGCTTTGGCGCAAATGCCGATCACTACCTGGTCATGGCTATGCAGCTCGGATTCATCAGCCGCAAATTCGACATCACCAAAATGCAGTTCGGCAGTCAATGGGTTTCCGGTGTCGGATACGACGGGTCGGGAAACTCGGGTGAAACTTTCCTGAAACCGACTGTGACCTCTTTTGACGCGGGTGCGGGCATTGCCTATTACGACGCCACGCCAAATAAAACGGCTACTTTTTTTGGAGGATTATCAGCCTATCATATCACGCAGCCTAACAATCCCTATCTGTCAGGAGGGAATCAGACCAAGCTGAATATCCGCTACAGTGCACAGGCGGGTGTGCGCATCAACGCCTCCGACCTGGTATCGGTCGTACCTACGCTTATCTACATGAAACAGGGCGACGCGCAGGAAAAAATGGGCGGAGTGTATGTCCAGGTATATGCCAATGAAAGTACCGACGTCATGTTCGGCGCTTACTACCGGCTGAATGATGCGATAGCTCCCTTTGCGGGATTTTATTACAAAGGGCTGACGTTTGGGCTGAGCTATGACGTGGACGCATCTGCAAAGAGTGCGGCAGGAAGCAAGGGAAACAGCCTGGAGATTTCCATTTCCTATATCGTAAAACGCAAGTCCGCATTCGAAACAAGCCGGTTCTATTGTCCGCGCTTTTAAAATAAATGAATTTGAAAAAAATATTCCAGTGAAACTCACGACAACATATAAATGGCTTGCTGCACTGTTCGCATTCTGTCTGATTTCAATCTCTCTTCACGCACAGAACGGCAGTGGTTATTTTAATCAGGCAGAAATCCTTTTTAAAAACAGGGAATATTATGAAGCTTCCCAGGTCTTTGAAAAATATCTTGCCACGGAAAAAAATTCAAGGCCACGGTCGACGCCTTTTGCTGTTGAGAAAAAAGTTAAGGGTAAAGCCAATATAGATCCGCACCAGGAGGCTGTTTATCAACTTGCGGAAAGCTACCGCATGATCAATGACTACCAGAAAGCAGAAAAATATTATAAGGAGGCCGTCGGATTTTCCGCGAAAGCGTATCCCGACGCACCGTACTGGTATGCAGTGACCCTGCGCGCCAATGGAAAATACAATGAAGCACTTAAGGAGATTACCACCTTCCTTGAGAAGCACACGGAAATGGACGCTACCCTGGTGGCGGCCGACCGGGAGATGGAAGACCTCAAATTTATACAGCAACAGTCTGAGCGTGCCAATGACCAGTTTGCCCTGAAGTCTTTTAAGGGACGCGACTCATCGTCCGGATATGCGCTTACCGAACGGAGCGGCGATACCGTGGTCTATACGGCCATAGTAAAAGAAAAGTCTCTTACCAGCGACACCTTATATGTGAATTCCCTCTTTGAATCTTCTGACACAGAAAATCCACTCGATCATGCCGGCGGGCTGGGCATCCAGGCAGAAAAAGGCATTCATGACGGGATGGCTACGTTCAGCCGCGATGGCAAGAACGTCTACTTCACCCGCTGGTCGAAAAAGAACAATCAGACGACTGCTTCCATTTTCCTGTCACAATGGAATGGGAAGAAATGGTCAAAGCCTGTCAAGGCACCCGATCCGGTCAACGTTGAAAATTCCAACAATGCACAACCCTGTCTTACCCGCGATGGCCGCTACCTGATCTTTTCATCGGACCGTGCGGGTGGTGCGGGTGGCTATGATCTTTGGGCTGTTTCACTCGACTCCGGCTTACAACCCATACAGGTCAGGAACCTGGGAAACGTGATCAACAGCGCCGGTGACGAGGAAGCACCCTTCCTGCACGACAAATCACGCACGCTGGTTTTCGCAAGCAATGGCCGGGTGGGTATGGGAGGATTTGACCTCTATTACGCCAAGGGAAGTTTTGGCCTGACCAACTGGGAAAAGCCCGTGAACCCGGGTGCACCGCTCAACTCAGTGAAAGATGATATCTATTTTGTGAGCACCGACGAAGAAAATCTGTGGAATACCGGCTGGCTGAGTTCAGACCGTTCTTCGGAATGCTGCCTTGCCCTGTTCCGCGTTACCGAGAACAACCACCAGCTTGTTCGCGGAACGGTGACGGATTGTAAGAACAGTCAGCCTCTTGCCAACGTACTCATTACGGTAACTGACCTGCGCCATCCCGACCGCCTGCTGGGCACTTACCGGGTAGACTCGCTGGGAAGGTATTCGATCGCACTGCACAATTCTGCGCATTTCCGGATACATGCTGCACTTGCGGATTATCAATCCTCGAGTCTCGACTTTAACCTGCCGGAACTCCATCGTGAAGACACGATCGACAATGAAAATATTTGCCTTCGTTCAGATAAAACGCCGCCACCGGAGGTGGAGGAACTGCTGAAAGACCTGACCAGATCGTCCAGGGTAGGAAATTTTGCCTATAAAAAGGCCAATCTGAATGATTCCGCCCACGACAGACTCGATTCGCTGGCGGTACTGATGAAGAGATATCCTGATATGATCATCCAGGTGGAGGGATATACGGATGGTATCGGCGGAGTGAAATATAATCTGCGTCTTGCACGTAAACGCGTGGACGCCTGTATACGCTATCTGGTTAAGCAGGGTATTCAGCCCGAACGGCTGATAGGTAAACCGATGGGCAAATGCTGTCCGATCGCACCGGATACCATCGACGGGAAAGACAATCCGGAAGGCCGGGAACTTAACCGACGGGTGGAATACAAGGTGCTGAAGTTTTAGTCCGCTGATGCGGTGTCAGCATCCTTTTCAGACTAGCCATTTGCACGAACGCCGGTCTGGAAGGCAGCTGAACGGATCCAGAGTGTCAGCGAGATGATCCAGATAATCGTGAGTGCAGCAGAAAAATTAAAATACTCATTGAGGTAGAGAACGGCACTGGCTACGCAGGTAGTAAAGATCAGGAACAGGATTACAAAGGTAGAGATCGCTTTCATAATGCACGGTTTGGGGTATGTTAGGAAAAAAATTACGGACTGATCGGGGCTGATCATGACATTGGGTACACGTAATTCAGAGGAGTGCATGGACCGGGCAGTAAATAGAATTTGGAGGGGAAATCCGTGGGGAGATTGGATACGTTCAACAGCGTATAATCATCAGCGACAGAACAAAGATTGCACGTGATTTTGGATAATGCAAGTGGGCAGGGCAGGAATTTTTATTTCCCGATTTGGGAGTGCGGAGCTTAACTTTAAGGTTTGGTGTATCCCGCATGATTGACCTTGTCTTTTATTTAGTCATCATTATGGCCCTGATTCAGGGATGGAGAAAAGGGCTGATTATGGGCCTTATTTCCGTGATTTGCGGGATCATCGGTCTCGCCGCTGCGGTGAAACTCTCCGCCGTGGTGGCAACTCACATGAAAAGCGGCCTCCATATCAATGGATGGTGGCTGCCCATCCTTGCCTTTTTACTTGTGTTTATCCTCGTTATACTGATCATCCGCTGGTTTGGCATACTGTTGGAAAAAGTAATAGACCTTGCCCTGCTGGGCTGGCTGAACAAGCTGGGTGGAATATTGTTGTATATCATCTTCTATCTGTCTGTATACAGTGTTATTCTTTTTTATGCCACACGATCGGGGATTATTTCTCAAAAGACCACCCTTAATTCCCGCTTTTATTCTCTTATTGCGCCCTTTGGACCCGGCATCATCCGATTTATCACGGGTTTCATTCCATATGGCCAGGATATGTTCAGGGCACTGGAAGCATTTTTTGATCGGGTAGCAGGAAAGATCCGGTAAAACATCGGGCAGCTTCCTGCGTTAATTAGTGGACGGGTAAGTTCCTGAAAGGGATATGCGACTTGTCGTACATTTGTAATGAAAAGATTGTTAACGGTTTGAAAGACATGATTTTTGCAGTAAAACATTTATTTTAGCGAATATTTTTCAGGATTTATTTTGAGCAGCGCGATGCATTACGAGATCAAACAGGTAGATAAATTCCGGTTCATAGAGGAAGGCGAAGGAGAACCCCTGGTCTTGCTGCACGGTCTGTTCGGAGCCCTCAGCAACTTCCAGGAACTTATAGAGTACTTCCGCAGGCACTACAAAGTGGTTGTGCCCATGCTGCCTTTGTTTGAGCTGGACATTCTCCATACTTCGGTAGGAGGCCTGGAAAAATTCGTTTATAAATTCATCGAAAACCGGAACTACCGGAATGTACACCTGCTTGGCAATTCGCTGGGCGGACACGTAGCCCTGCTGCATGTGCTTAAACATCCGGAAAGAATCAAATCCATCATACTTACCGGAAGCTCCGGCCTGTTCGAGAGTGCTATGGGAGACAGCTATCCGAAGCGCGGCGACTACGACTATATAAAGAAAAAAACAGAATTAACATTTTATGACCCCGCCACGGCAACCAAAGAGCTGGTGGACGAAGTATATGATATTGTCAACAGCCGGATCAAGGCCATAAAGATCATTGCGCTGGCGAAGAGCGCCATCCGGAATAATCTGGGGGAAGAACTCAATCAGATCAAACAACCTGCGTTATTGATATGGGGAGCCAATGATACCATCACACCGGCTTTTGTAGGCCGGGAGTTTCAAAGGCTGATCCCGCATAGTGAACTGCATTTTATTGACAAATGCGGTCACGCGCCGATGATGGAGGTTCCGGCCGAATTCAATGAGATATTACACCAGTTCCTGACCAAATTAAACGAACCTGCAGCAGTGGCATGACAGATAGATCTTATCACTAAATCCCTTGCTGTGTTAAACATTGAAATTTTATCCGCCGACATCCTGCCCCTTCACGGAGAGGACAGCATCCGGTTTGCCAAAGACATGATGATTGACCATCACCTGGTTCATTTACCCGTGGTGGCAGATAATAAACTGTTGGGCATTGTACATGAAGACAGTCTGCTTGACGCCATGTCCGAAGAAGATCCCATTATCAGTGTTCAGTCTTTATTCAGCCAGGCTTCCGTACAGGGCGTCGGACATATTCTCGATACCCTGCATGTATGCAGCGAATTTCAGCTCAGCCTTATTCCCGTGCTGGGCCAGGAATCCGAATACACAGGTTCCATTACGGCGGCTGATCTCCTTCGTCACACGAGCCGCATCATCGGCGCCGGAGACCCGGGAGCCATTATCGTACTGGAAATGGATAAGGTGAACTTTACTTTTTCGGAAATAATCAAACTCGTAGAAACCAATGACGCCCAGGTGACCCAGCTGAATACTTACCTGGATCCTGTTGCTAACGCTTTTTATATTACACTTCGCATTAATAAAATGGAAGTCTCTGACATTATCGCCACCTTCCAGCGTTATGAATACAAAGTCAAATACTATTTCGGCGAAGAACAATACGAAAACGAACTGCGCAGCAACTACAATCACCTGATGAATTATCTGAGCATTTAATTCATACCTATGATATCCATGTAATGAACCCGGAGCCATGCCTATGATCCGAAAACCGGATATACCCCTGTTGCTCTTTTTTTTGATGATCGGATATTTGTCGGTCAGTGCTGGCCCTCAAACCGGCGGCTTCCCGTTCATCCTGCCCATGCCGTCTCAGGCAGGCGCATTTGTTTATCAACAAAATAATCTTCTTCAGGACACCATTCCAAAAGACACCATACCGTTGGAAACAAGGGACAGCAGCGGCATGCTGCCCCGTATGCTGGGTCCCGACACGCTTCCATCCGGCGTGATCGTCATTCCACCCACCCGGGGCGCGCTCTACCGTGTAGGCAGCATCTACCTCAGCGGGAATAAGGTCACCCGGTCCTATATCATCACCCGCGAACTGCCATTCAAACCCGGCGATTCACTGACCCTTGCTCAGCTCGCCGTTTACTTTCGGGAAGGAAAGGAACACCTCGTCAATACCCGGCTTTTTAATGAAGTGACTGTTTCACTCCGTGGATTTCGCGGATACACCATCGACGTCAACATTGAAGTGAAGGAACGCTGGTATATATTTCCGCTTCCCTATATCCGTCCCGTTGACCGCAATTTCACTGCCTGGGCACAGCAGGGATACAGCCTCAGCCGCTTCGACTATGGACTGAAATATTCGCAATATAATTTCACGGGCAGAAATGATAACCTGCGCGTGTGGCTGATAACCGGATATTCCAGGGAAATCGAACTGGCCTACGACAGACCCAATATGGGTAAGAACCTTACGCATGGTTTCGGCGGCAGTTTTCTTATTTCCGGCATGCAGGAGATAGATGCCGTCACTTACAACAACCAACAGATATTCATCAACAGCGACAGCATCAAGAACGCGGGTAAATACCTGCAGACGCAAACCATGGTTTCTTTCCGGTACTACTACCGTCCGGCCATCCGCACCAAACACTTTTTCAGGGTAAGCTTTAACCAGCTGAAAATCGACTCCACGGTCCTCATCTATAATCCGAATTATTTTCTTAATAACCAGCTTTCCCTTGTCTTCCCAGAACTGTTCTACAGCCTCAACTATAACAAGATTGACTATGTGCCCTATCCGACACGCGGATTTCTTTTCGAGACCAGCATTCTTCAGAGAGGTTTCGCTAAAAACAACAATATGACCCAGCTGGTCGCGCGGTCAAATGAGGCTTTTTCCTTCGCGCCGAAGATGTACTTCGTGAGTCAGAATTTTGGTGTGATCCGGATTCCTTTCCGCCAGTCATTCTATAATCAGTCGCTGCTGGGCTATGGGGATTACTATATGCGCGGCCTGGAAAAATATGTTGTGGATGGTGTCGGACTTCTCCTGGACCGCAACACCGTAATGCGGGAGATTTTTAATTTTAATATGCCCTTCCTGAGAAATACTTCACACGACCATATCCCGTTCAGGATCTTTGTAAAAACATATGTTGATCTCGGTTATGTATATAATAAATATTACAACATGAACAGCCTGCAGAATACCTTTCTCTATACCTATGGCGCCGGTATTGACGTAGTGACTTTTTATGATCTGGTATTAAGATTCGAATACAGCATTAACCAGTTAGGGGAAAAAGGATTATATTTTCATATCCGAAACGATTTTTAAAATACGAGGGCTAATTTAGATGAATGAAAGTTGCGATATACAGCCGGGTCATTGAAGAACAGGAAAGGAATGAAGTGCAACAGCTTTTCGATGAGTTGCACCGCCGCCAGATTCAACCGGTGATCTACCATGCTTTTTTTGAACAGATCCGGGACGTATTTCGCTTTCCTCCGGATCTGATATTTTTCCGGCACGCAAAAGATCTCGACGAGTCCATCGACTTTCTGATCAGCCTGGGCGGCGACGGTACGCTGCTTGATACCATTGCTTTTGTAAGGGATAAAAATATTCCCATCATCGGTATCAATTTCGGGAGACTGGGATTTCTGGCCAGCATTGGCAAGGAAGACATGGTGACGGCGGTAAATGCGCTGGTCAACAGAACCTATGTTACCGATCAGCGTTCCCTGATCCACCTGGACGCCAACAAACCCTTATTCGGTGAATGTCCCTATGGTCTGAATGAATTTTCCATTCACAAAACAGATACTTCCCCGATGGTCAG
>Ga0068852_100003123_pt1 | contig 11537 bp, 15 predicted proteins | sample KBSCornC22_FD_66594 | JGI IMG/M metagenome (GOLD analysis project Ga0068852, IMG submission 66594) | Corn rhizosphere microbial communities from Kellogg Biological Station, Michigan, USA - KBS Corn C2-2 | ecosystem: Host-associated > Plants > Roots > Rhizosphere > Soil ... | reverse complement strand
AGGAATTGCAGAAGGCAATGTTTTAAAAGTTAAATGAGTATCAAACGATGGTGACCACTAGCGGAAGGGATCTGAGTTAGGCAATGACAGTAATTTGACACTTCCCTACCTGACATTCCTTTAACGTTTAACTATAAACCCGCTCTTGGTGCGGGCACCATTCTCCTTTGCTTTGGCATCGCTCGCAAGGTGAAATTTACAGACGGCATAGAAAGAAAAGCCGGTTTCTATACCGGTTACTCACCGGTGGAAGCGGAAGATCTTTAATTCAAGAATTGGATGCTGGTGCCAACTATATGATCAGCTATGAATTCAAAAGCAAGTTGTCGGCGGCGCTAAAAGCTCAATTGGGATTAATGAATACCAACCCCGATTCAAACATTCCGGGTGACGAAACAAGGTATAGAAATACAGGCTTTAATTTGTCTTCTGGGGTACAGACTTTAAGATTGTAATAATGCTCGCTTGATTACCAATGACCCGGAGAGTTTATTCCTTTCCAGGGCCATTTATTAAAGCGTTGATTGGAATGAAATCATTAATAGTTCATCTTGCATTAGCCCTGTCTTTAATGAACGGAAGACCACAGTTTGATGATTGAATTATGATAAAAGATTTTCAACTACCGATATGAATGATATTACCAGCCATAACATTGATGAAGAGACGATCAACAGGCTCGGCCTAATGATAACTCACAAGCAGGTTAACGCCCAGAGCACACCTAATGAAAGGGTATTTGAATATCCGCATTTGGTGAACGTTTTTATAATGGAAAACGATCTTTATGGTGCTACTATGCCGGAACATTATTGCTTCATTGCTTTTAGTGGCAGGCATGGATTAGTAGGCAAGCGTTTGACCATTGAAGAACTTAAGAATTCAAGTGTGGAGGAAATAAGAAAGCTTGTAGTCGACAATTCCGAAGGATAGGTAAATGCCTTTGAATTATTCTGTGGTCACCCCGTCAAATTCAATCCCTGCAAGTTCAGCTTCTTCTTTAGTAGCTCTTATTAGTTTGTCCTTGTGATGAGCGGGTGAATAAATGGTATACATACTTAATGGCGCATTTCCTTGTGTATTGATGATGTTGTGTTTTGCGCCTGCAGGAACAACAATGGCATCTCCCGACGTTATTTCGTATTCATTTCCATCGATGGTGCATTTTCCCTGTCCGGATTCCACACGAAAGAATTGGTCACTGCCCGGATGAATTTCCTCGCCGATCTCTTCCATGGCTTGGAGACTCATAAGCACAAGTTGGCTGTGTTTGGAGGTATATAATACTTTCCGAAAACTCGTGTTGTCTTTGGCTATTTTTTCAATATTTATCCGGAATCCTTTCATACTTATCAATTAAAAATTAAAAAAAATGGCTTCTTTGGTCTTGGTTTACGCCAAGGCACTTCTACGGTTTCCGATGTACAATGTCTTTCTGCCATCGAAGGCGAGTGTGTAGTCTGGCAAATCACGCCAAGGGATTTTTTCAAACGTTGACAATGACTTTCATCGCTTTTTCTTTCCCGGCATTCCCAAATACTCTATATGCTGTTAGAATTTCACTTAGTTTGAAATGATGTGTTATCAATTTTCCGGGGTCGAGTTTTCCTGAAGTAACGGTTTTTAGAAGCATGGGAGTTGAATTGGTACTTACCAGTCCCGTGGTAAGTGTGATGTTTTGTATCCACAACTTCTGAAGCTGTAAATCAACACTATGCCCGTGAACACCAACTACTGCAATATGGCCACCGGGCTTTACGATGTTTTGGCAAACGTCAAAGCTTTCCGGAACGCCAACGGCTTCAATTGCTACGTCCACACCATCACCCGTTACATTCATTATCTTTTTTACTGTCTCTTCTTTTGACGAATTGATGGTATTCGTTGCTCCAAATCTTTTCGCCGTTCGCAGGCGGTTATCATCCAGGTCAATCATATAAATTTTTGCCGGAGAATAAAACTGCGAGGTCATTAGGGCGGACATTCCAACGGGTCCGGCACCCACAATGGCAATGGTATCACCCGGTTTGACACAACCATTCAGCACGCCAATTTCATGGCCGGTCGGCAATATATCGCTTAACATTACCAGGGCTTCCTCATCAGAATCTATAGGAATAAGGTGGAGGCTATTGTCGGCATGTGGAGTGAGTACATATTCAGCCTGGGTTCCATTGATAGTGTGACCCAGGATCCAGCCGCCGTCTTTGCAATGGGCATACATCTGCTTTTTGCAGTATTCACAGGTTCCGTCGGAAGTGATGCAGGAAATGATTACATGATCTCCCTTCTTGAAATTCCTGACCGCCGTACCTACCTGTTCAATAACACCGACGCCTTCATGTCCAAGTGTAGTCCCGGGTTTCACAGCTGGCACTTTACCTTTCACTATGCCTAAATCCGTCCCACAGATAGTTGTCTTCAGTACTTTGACAATAGCGTCTGTAGATTTAGTGATCACTGGTATGGGCACATCTTTCAATTCAATTTTTCCGGCCCCTTCATAGACAAGAGCTTTCATGGTGGCTACCACAATTGTCGGTGCAGGAGTGCGTTGTAGGTGGACCTTCTTTTTTTGTGCGATCGGAATTCCAGTTATTTTCGGTTTCATGCTATTTGTTTATTCGGCAAATATGAATATGTCAATTCGCCGAAGATCTCAAACTGCCTGTCAAACTCCTGGAGTGTCCAGGGCTTTATGAAACAATCTATGGCACCGGCATCTGACAACTGTTCTTTTAATATACGGGGCATACTGGTCGAGTACATTACGACAGGAATGTGTTTTGTACCAGCATTTTGTTTAATTGCTAATAGAGCCTGGTGCCCGTTTTTCTTCGGCATATTGTAATCCATTATGATGAGGGAAGGCTGTAGATTCCTGGTAGCCGTCATGAACGTTAAATAAGCTAAGGCATTAATGGAGGAATCAAACGTTTTCACTTTAATGCCTTTCTTCTGTAATCCGGCTGAAAACATGTCAAGATCGTCGTGATCGTCATCTATCAACAGTATATAAGGTTCTGATTGGGGCATGTTCATATTTGGTGGTTTGCTATTGATTTGTCTTTTTTATTACGGAACCAATTGGTGGTTGTTCCCATAAAGACTATACGAAGAAAATGCGAGTGTACATTCGAAAGGGGGGTATAAACACTACCGGTTGTTCAGGCGCGGTAGTGTCTTTTTCAAAATGACTACGGACTTTAAAGCTAACATCTAAAATTTCATTCTGCTGTAAAGGTGAGCTTAATCCGTTTCATTATCATTACACCATTTACAAGGATTGTTATATAATTCACGGATTTCAAGAGGTCGCTGTTATTTAACGGCAAGTACGGGATTGGCCAGATATAAAGGCCTATCTTTCGTTTTTAGAAACGAAAAGTCTGGGAAACGACTCATTAGCTTTAATCTTGCTGTTTATCAACGAGTGAAACTTCTCATCAAAAACATGGTTAGCCTTCGGTGCAAGCTGATTGTAAAGTCTGAGCTTGAGAATATGCATTTGCATTTTGCGGTGGTGGAATTGGGAGAGGTGGAGATCACGGAGGACCTAACGGCGGAACAACAAGAGCAGCTGAAGATCTCCTTGCTGAAATTCGGACTCGAGTTGTTGGAAGATAAAAAGAGTATGCTGATAGAGAAGATAAAGAATATCGTTGTGGAGATGATCCATTACAGCGAGGAACCTCCGATGTTAAACTTTTCCGCTTACCTGTCTGAAAAGCTGGATTACGACTATAATTATCTCTCTAACCTATTTTCTGAAGTAAAAGGCACCACTATTGAGCACTTCATTATATCGCACAAGATCGAAAGGGCAAAAGAGCTACTTATTTATAATGAGCTTACGCTTACCGAGATAGCGGAAAAGCTACACTACAGCAATGTGGCCCACCTGTCGAACCAGTTTAAGAAGGTCACCGGCCTAACTCCTACTTTTTTTAAGAACATGAAACACAAGAGGCTGATTGCCCTTGAGAACCTGTAATGCTCTTCCTTGCGTTTTCTTTAACGCAAATCAGTAAATCCTGTAATCTAAGCAACGAATGGTGTAATAATCACCATACCCGATAGGCCGACCTTCGTGGGAGGACTACAGGCCACACTCAAACCGGAACACGTCTTACACAGACCCTGGACATCGCCTGGAGTTGCGGGTTGTTTTTATAGCAACAGCAATACGTTGAGGGGTAATAAACATACATTTTGATAGTAACACTGAAGAGTAATTTTAACGATGCGGGAAACCTCTCTGCTTTTACAGGACGGTTTTTTAAACAGCTTTTACGGCCGCCTTTCGAGATAAAGGAATTCCTGAGGCAGTGCTATTATGTGGGAAATAAATCTTTCCCGTTAGTAGCTGTGACGGGATTCATAATGGGGCTGGTTCTGACCATACAATCACGGCCGACACTAGCCCAGTTTGGCGCGGAATCCTGGCTGCCTGGAATGGTTACGCTTTCGCTTGTAAGGGAAATAACCCCGGTGATTACTGCTTTGATCTGTGCAGGGAAAATTGCATCCGGCATTGGTGCCGAATTGGGATCCATGAAGGTTACAGAGCAGATTGATGCCATGGAAGTTTCTGGTATTAACCCTTTTAAGTACCTGGTGGTAACAAGAATACTGGCTACCACATTGATGATACCGCTGCTCGTTGTATTTGCCGACGTCATAGGCGTAGCCGGTGGTTTTGTGGGCATCAACATTCACGGCGACGTAAACCTTGTAAGATACTTTTCGCAGGTAATTGAATCCCTTGCCTTCGTTGATATCTTTCCTGCCACTATCAAGACATTTTTCTTCGGCTTTTTTATTGGGATGATTGGCTGTTACAAGGGCTTTACAGCGGCTAATGGAACGGAGAGTGTCGGCAAGGCTGCTAATTCAGCGGTGGTGGTTGCCTCCCTAAGCATTTTTGTTATTGATATGCTTGCTGTACAAATAACCGATCTCTTTTACTGAAAACGAAAACAATGGACCACGAAATCACCAACACGTGCGAAAGGGGTATCACGTCCAGGTCAAACGCTGTGATAAAAGTTGAAGGCTTATACAAGTCGTTTGGAAGGAACAATGCCATACTTAAGGGTGTCGATCTCACCGTTCAGAAGGGTGAAAACCTGGTAGTACTGGGGAAGTCAGGATCGGGGAAATCGGTCACGATTAAGTGTATGGTTGGACTGGTAATACCCGACGAGGGTACCATTGAATTGTTTGACACGGACATTGGTTCGTTAGATGATGACGCACTAAATAGAATCAGGGTTAAAGTTGGATTCCTTTTTCAGAATGCTGCATTATATGATTCCATGACTGTAAAAGAGAACCTTGAGTTTCCGCTAAGGCGCCAGTTTAAAACGCTGACCGTTAAAGAAGTGGAGACGGCGATCGCAGACGTGCTGGAGAGTGTGGGTCTTGCAGAGGCGGTAAATAAGATGCCGTCAGAATTGTCGGGTGGGATGCGTAAGAGGATCGGGCTTGCCAGAACACTGATCCTGAAACCAGAGATCATCTTGTACGACGAACCTACGACGGGGCTTGACACGATTACCTCGAGAGAGATCAGTGAATTGATACTGGAAGTTCAAAAAAAATATAGTACAACATCGGTGATTATTACCCACGACATGGCCTGTGCGAAACTGACAGGTGACAGGCTTGTTATCTTGAGAAACGGTGTAATTGCGGCCGAAGGCAGCTATGAAGATTTAGAGAAAAGCGGCGACGGATGGGTACGTTCTTTTTTCATCTAACCAATTAAATATTTGTATGCGTAAAGAAGCGGGATCGAAGTGGAAATTAGGAATGTTTGTTATCATAGGAGTGGTTGTATTTGCGGGAACTATCTTTTATGTGGGGAAACAAAACAACTTATTTGGTTCGACCTTCCATTTGACAGCACAATTCAAATCAGCAGGCGGACTAAAGGAAGGCAATAACATACGGTTCTCAGGTTTGAATGTCGGTACCGTAAATACGATCGTCCTGATGGATAGTTTTGTGACGGTTGACATGGTGATTAAAAGAAAGGTGCAGGAATTCATCACAGCGGATGCAACTGCTATCATTGGATCTGATGGATTGATGGGCGACAAAGTGCTGACGATCAAGCCCGGAAGCTTTTCAAAACGCCATGTAAAAGATGGTGACCAGATCGTTACAGAAAAAGCGATAGATATGGATGATATTATGGCGAGCCTGAAAACCAACGTGGATAATGCCGGGGTTATCACTGCGCAACTTGCTGCTTTTACATACAAGATCAATAATGGCGACGGCATATTGTCGAAAGTGATTGGAGACGAAACGCTGGCGAGCAGCCTTCAATCGACGTTGACGAATTTGCAAAACACCTCACTGCAATTTTCGAAGCTTTCTGCGAGTTTAAACAATGGGAATGGTGTGCTGGGTTTAGTAAATGACGAGGGTGTCGCCAACCAAATCCGGAAAGCAGTATCAAATCTTGAAAGCACCTCAAACCAGTTCGCGCAGTTTAGCACAAAGATGAACCAAGGGAATAGTGCTTTGTCGCGGCTGGCGACGGATCAAAAGGTCGGTATGGAGATGGACAGCACGATGTATAATATTCAACAAGCAACGAAGAAGCTTGATGAGAACATGGAGGCCTTGCAACATAACTTCCTTTTGAAGGGCTTCTTTAAGAAAAAAGCTAAAGAGGATGCAAAAAAGCCAGATGAATTGAAAGGAGCGGGTGATCCGAAGCTAAAAACGGGAATTCCCATTACACAGCAAACAAAAACGCCAACAACCGGCTATTGAACATGAAGTTTTAGGATGGGAGGATTCTTTAGTGGAGGAGAATGAGTTCTTTTTCACTGATTGGTCAAATAATAGATAAATCATGTAAGATATCCAGGGAATGGTATAACGGGTTGGTGGTATTATAGAATGACCTTTGTAGTTAGCTATCAGAAAATGAACAACAAGGTTGACACTACTGAATTAGAGAAATCGCTGCCGCACATTATTGTGGAGATACTGGAGTATGTGCCGAGTTCGATCCTGATCAGGACCATAATAAAAAAAACAACGGGGAATATCACGGCGACGGCAGTTGATGCCGGCGAGGAACTGGGCGAAAAAACATCGCCTTTTGACACTTTTGTCCAGATCATTGACGGCGCGGCCCAACTTGATATTGGGAATAAAAGGTACAAGCTCAAGTTAGGTGAAGGAATTATTATTCCTGCTCACTGTCCCCATTGTTTTCATGCTAACGAACAATTTAAGATGATATCAACGATCATCAAGAGCGGCTATGAAGAGTGATAGCCTGACGGCCACGCTTTTCCTATGATGCTCCCCGCTTATTTTCTGCAAATATTTAAACTAAATAACGATGAAACTTAACGGAACGAAGTCACTAACGAACTCTATTCTAGCGATTGCAGGTGCCGCCGCAGTACTGTTTTATTATAGCTCATGCGCCAGGAAAATCGCCTTCCAAAGTTCACCTGCCGTGCCGGCAGCACGAGGTGATGTGAAGGTGAAAAAAGACAACAACAATAATTACAGTATACAGATATCGTTAAACGACCTGGCAGAGCCTAAACGGCTAACGCCCTCGAAAAGCACGTATGTAGTCTGGATGGAGAGTGCGGATAATGTGACGAAGAATATTGGGCAGATAAATAGTAGTACGGGGTTTTTGTCAAGCAAGTTGAAGGCCTCATTTGAAACCGTCTCATCAACGAAGCCGACAAAGATCTTTCTTACGGCCGAGGATGATGCTGGTATTCAGTTTCCGGGGATGCAGCTTATTTTAACAACGAATGATTTTTAGCTGGTTGGCCGTGAAGAGGTCACGCGGCTGCTATCGCCTGGAATTGGAATATCAGTGTATTTGCACTGAAAATTTCTGAAACTCGGGTTCTGTTCTTATTTCAGATGCATGGCGCCTTGAACTTAATCGTTTTCGGTTATGTGTTTCAATATTGCACCCTTCATTTTTCCAGTGAGGCTCCATGCGAAAGTAAAAAGTTCTCGTTTTTTGCTTGGTTGAGTTCGGAGTTTGATCCGTTTTTCAAAGAAGGCAATCCCTACGTAGTACGGGATGCCGTTCGGGCAAAAGATATATATGCCCGGTCGCTTTATTAGTGTTACCTTACTGATGACTGTGTTTTGATCCTGCCAAAGTGAACATGTTTCAAACAGTCCCTGCAAAACATTATGACACTCGAAAACATCACTCTCATATTTCCATCGCTTAATCAATTGTGGGCTTTTGTAAGAGAGGGTAAAATCAATTACAAGGAATTTAGTGCTGCTGACATTACACTTATGTGTGACTGTGCTCCATCCGATGTTACATTGGCAAAGGAAAAATATGGGGCAACCACGTAAGTTCACTGTTGGTGCAAAACGGACCTGCTTGTTAGCTGCCGGTTGTTGTACAAACTGGCTTGCTAAAAAAACCTGCTGCATGTACATCTCAAAGTCGCAACCAAAACTCTGCAGCGGGTAATCGTAAACAAAAACAGCCATTAAATGAATGGTATACCTGGAGCATTCAAAATTCAATTATGATACCTGCTTTCGAATTAAGAATTGGTGATTACGTCCTCGTTGGTGAAAACATTGAGGAGATCTCGACGGTTACCCGTATCAATGCTTCTACTGTCAGGAGTACTAAAGATGGTGAACAGATCACCACGCAGCACAGTTTAGAACAGATTCAGCCGGTGCTGTTAACAGACGATATTCTGAAACAATGTGGCTTTGTTTTTCACCACTACTTCAAGTTCTGGCAGCTGGTATCCACCGGCATCAGGTCGGAAATGAACATTAGTCCCGACTATGAAGTAATTGACTTTATGCGCAAGCCTATCCTCAAAAAACTTGTTTCACTTCACCAGCTGCAAAATATTTATTCCATGCTGAAAGGTAGAGAATTGCAATTTGAGGGAGCGGTCGCGCTTAACTATTAGAAATGCCGGTATTGACTGATGTGCGGCCATTTCTGTCTTTGTCAAAAATAAAGGTAGGATAGATGGCAAAAGATTTAACGCTACAAAAGCACTAATCAATAGTGCACGATACTGGTACATCAAGAACAAGAACAAACCATATGAACAAAACTGGACCAATAATAGTGATCGAAGACGATCCGGATGACCAGGAAGTATTGATAGAAATATTTGAAAAACTTGGTTACGTAAATAAGATCATCTATTTCCATGACGGCAATGATGCACTGACCTATCTCAACAAAAGCGACGTGCAACCTTTTCTGATTCTTTCAGATATTAACATGCCGAAGATTGGCGGCTTCGAGTTGAGGAACCGGGTATTTACGAATGAGCAGTTGCAAACAAAATGTATCCCGTATTTATTCTTCACCACTTCAGCGAATAAAAAATCAGTGATAGATGCTTACACCATGTCGGTGCAGGGTTTTTTTGTAAAGCCGAATTCGATGCAGGCTTTGGAGAATACGATCAGGAAGATCGTAGAATACTGGCAGGAATGCATTGCACCTAATCAATTCGACTGAGGATTTCCAGCTTCGCCTTTCACGTTGTGGGAAGGGCTTTCAAAGGAGCGGATTCTAAATGCGAGGGCAGAGAGGGCCCGCCCTGGCCTTCTAAGTTCAACAATCTTCAAATTCGCTTCCGGTTTTGCGGGACAAGTTCTCCTTACCTCATCCACCTCGCCGATGGCGGGACACCTTCACCCCTCATCCTGACAGTGAGGATGGAACTGCCTCCCTGACGGGTGCATACCGTGAAAGCGATAATCAGATAGTTCGCTGCACTCACTATGACAATCGGAAAGAGATCCTGCAATTAGAGTTACTGTCTACCAACACCCTCGAGAGAAGACCCTGCTGGACAATCAAGTGGTTGTCTTTTTCATTTGGTCTTCTGTTTTTTGACCACCGCATTATAGGTAAGAGTAACTACACAAAGTCCGATAGAAAACTCCAAGAAAGCAAAAACAGCCATGGTTCCAACAAGAATTCTTGTCAGCAAGATATTGTTGAGGTATTGTGATGCAAGGATACCAATACAAAATAACAATCCTACTAAAGCTGCATACTTTTTTGGTGCAAGGGGGATCAAATTCGGACTTATTTTAAGAAGTGGAAGGACAAATTTACTCAAGAGTTTTACAGGAGTATACCCAATATCGGTAAATGACCTAAGCGCAAATTCAATTATTAAAAACCAGTAGATGAGTGTTGATCCTGTCAGAAAAAAAGATACACAAGAAATAAAAGCTACAAGTGCCAACGTGCGAGTTTCTTTCTCATTGATAAAACTCGGTGTTTGCAGGCGGAATTGTTCATGTTGTTTTTCCAATTTTCTATTGCTTTACATTGTTTGTTCGGGAGCTGAGAGAATACTAACGTCGGTTTAGTGTTATATGCCGCCTTTATTATTAAGTCTCAAAATCTGAGGGCATTCGCATTCTATTTTCCTGGTAAGTTATATAAAGTTGATAATAGAAAAGATGATGAATGATCAATCACATTCACTTGTAATAAGAGACGTAGCCATCAGTTACTTAGTTCATCCCGTGTTCTCCGCAATTGGGTGTGAGTGTCGAGGACACGGAGGCAGTTTATGTTGCGTTGCGTAGCTTCGGAGAAGATACATTATTTGTTGGACGGTTGTTTTGAAGTACTATGGTTTTGTAGGGATTGTCTTTGGGCCAGAAAGTAAACTTCTCAAATGTTTGTCCCTTTTCGGTTAACTCACACCACCTGTGGAAGATCCTGGAGCCAAGTTTTAAGTGGATGGGGAAGATCATTTGCAAAATTGTTAGTAGTTCTGTGTACATGGCAAAAATCACGCGTGGCCCTCTGTTTTTCACCCTTCAATTATTGGCGTAGGGATATTCGAAGTCAATTTCTGTTGACAGGGCGCATAGGAGACTATGAGCGGTTCATCCTGTTTTCGCTTTCGGTTACCTTTAGGTCAAGTCAATGAGTGATTATTTGAACCACAGCGATGAGGACCTTGTAAAGGAGATCCAGGGCGGAAATACTGCTGCTTTTACTGAAGCTTATAACCGGTATTGGGAGCAACTGCTTGCCCTGGGGTATTATTATACAAAGGACAAACAGGCCGCTGAGGACATTGTTCATGATGTGTTTGCAAGCCTTTGGCTGCGGCGGGGTGAATTGCCTATTCGGTCTTTAAAAGCTTACCTGGCGACAGCAGTCAAGTTTGCTGTATTTAAAGCCATTGCCCGGGAGAAACGCAGGCGCGAGGTGGAAAAAGGGTTGTCCTTGCCTGTGCATACAAATGATGTGGTGGAAAAACTGGAAGCCAGGTTCCTGGAGGATTACCTAAACGGAGTGATGGAGGAACTACCGGATACAGCGCGAATCGTATTTACCTATAGCCGCGCGGGGAAATTGTCAGTCAAGGAGATCGGGATCAAGATGGACCTTTCGCCCAAAGCGGTGGAATATCACATAACTAAAGCTCTCCGGGCCTTAAGAGAAGCTATACAGAAAATAAAATCGTTTTTTGTTTAGGGGGTGACTTCGGTCTGCGGTA
>Ga0068852_100003121_pt1 | contig 11542 bp, 12 predicted proteins | sample KBSCornC22_FD_66594 | JGI IMG/M metagenome (GOLD analysis project Ga0068852, IMG submission 66594) | Corn rhizosphere microbial communities from Kellogg Biological Station, Michigan, USA - KBS Corn C2-2 | ecosystem: Host-associated > Plants > Roots > Rhizosphere > Soil ... | reverse complement strand
GTCCTCGGTGAAATACTTCTCGAAGATCGAATAGTCCTTGGCATTCATGCCGGTCACAATCCGCTCCGCCAGAAGACGATGATCGACCATCTTCTCCTCCTACTTCGTCGCCGTGAGCTGCGCTTGCTGCGCCGACGTAAAGGCGATCTGCTTGAGCCGCTCTATTGCCGCCCGCTGGGCCGCAAGTATCCCCGCCAACGCTGCGCGTCTCGCTTCATCGGGGTGCTCGCGCGAGCCTCTGAGCTGTTCGTAGCCGATATGGGACATGTAGGCGGCCGCCACGGTCGATAGGTCGCGTGCCTCCAGCAAGGTCGCGAGTTGCGGCAGCAGCTGCTCGTAACTGGACCGCGAAAGTTGCATTAGCTCGCCGTAATTCTCAGCCAGCTCCACATTGGCGCGATTAAGCTCGAGCTCGAAATACACGGCCCGCGCTGCGTTGCGCGCCACCGCGATCGAAGTCCTCCGACTGATGTAAAGCCCCACAAGCAGCCAGCCCAGCGAGCCAAAGCACGCCCCAATCAGCGCGGAGAGCACCTGGGTCGGTTCCATCGGAGATCCCTCAGCTTAAAGCCTCGCACGCCCCCTCGGTCGCACACAAGGCGCGAGTCCCTTCCTCGCGTCGGCCGTTCGCCTGGTAATCTTTCACGGTTCATGTGGGGTGCAATAGCTTTGACATTTGCAACGGTTACCGTTTGTAACTGTACTGACAGTTCGAATCCATTATTCTCCGCCACCTGGTCGGCTGATTCTGCAGGCGAAATCGCTCCGAGCGCCATTCTAGCGAAGGGTCCGAGCCTTAGCTCGGAATAGTATCCCGACGACCGCACCTGAGAGGCCGATTCGGCGGTTATCGAGAGAGTACTTGGCCGGTTTCTCAAAGGCCGATTTGCGTGGTTCGGTTGCCCCGGGGGGCAGGTCGCTCGGCCCCCTCGCGGAACACCTCATTTTGGGCGCTTTCCGGCGGTTGCCTCAATTTTGATGCCCAAGAGTATTGTTCATGAGTAACTCGCATCCGTCTGTAGTCGCCGTAGAAAACACGGCAGCCTCGACCGAAAGGCCGGCAGGCTACAAAGTCGTCAGGATCGCCGCGAAGCCGAGACCCTCGGAAAAGCGCCGTAAGCCAAAGGTCAAGGAGGATCCGCGGCTACTCTTCATTTTGGCGCACCAGACTATCCTGCGTTGGGAATTCGCCCTGCGGTGCATGGAGCCGCTCAAACGGAGCCCGACGGGGAGAGCCGCCGTGCAAATGGAGGTTGAGCTCGGACTGGTGCAACTGCGAACCGTGGGCGAGCGCGTTCGGCCGTTCACCCGTTCACGGAGCCTCGAGGTCCGCTTCGAGAGCGAAGAAGTGATGGTGAGGCTGGGCGACGTCGAGGCGCGGTTGGTCGGCGTCCAGCAAGAGCTGGCCAATCTTGATCCGTCGTCACCGCTTCGAACGGCCAAAGACATCGGTGAGAGATTTCTGGCCAAGGCGCGTAGCGTGGTTCGAGATTAGCTGCCATCAGTTCACCCAAAGCTGGTCCTCCAACCGTTATTGGCAACCAACGTCGGCCCGGGCGCTTGTTCAGGGTCGCAGGTTCCATGGTCATGCACCGGCTCAGCTGCCTGCAAGCCGGGCGCTGCGCACCGATGGACAATCCCGGGTATTTCGGGGATCGTCGCGACCGCATCGGACGCCGCCGGAGCTTGCCATGACCACCCTCAATATCGTTGCGATCGTCTGGACCCTTCTCGCCCTGGCGCTGATCCCGATGCAGCTCAGGACCACTGCGCCCTATGGCCGGCACAGCCGTACCGACTGGGGGCCGTCGATGTCCAACCAGCTCGGCTGGTTCCTGATGGAGCTGGTTTCGCTGCTGATCTTCGCCGGATTGTTCCTGGCCGGCCCCAACGTGAAGACCACGCCGATGTGGGTGTTCTTTGCACTCTGGACCCTGCACTACATCAACCGCAGCCTGATCTTCCCGTGGCGGACGCACACCAAAGGCAAAACGATGCCGGTCGCGATCGTCGGCAGCGCCGTGCTGTTCAACATCGTGAATGCCGGGCTCAACGGGCTCTATCTGGGTTGGTTCGGTGACGTCTATCCGCAGAGCTGGCTCGGCGATCCCCGCTTCATCGTCGGACTCGCGGTGTTCGTCATCGGGGCCGGGATAAACCTGTGGTCCGACAACCGGCTCATTGGCCTCCGCGCCGGCGGCAAGCAGGGCTACTCGATCCCGCGCGGCGGGCTGTTCGAATTGGTTTCGTCTCCCAACCTCATGGGCGAGATCATCGAGTGGTGGGGCTTTGCGATCATGTGCTGGAACTTGCCGGCCCTGAGCTTTGCCGTCTGGACGGCCGCCAACCTCATCCCGCGGGCCATCAGCCATCACGCCTGGTACCGCCGGACCTTTGCCGACTACCCCAGGGACCGCCGCGCGGTTATTCCAGCGGTCCTCTAGAACGCCATTCAGGTGATGCGTCGCTTCTCGAGCTTGCGCGCCAGCGTACGCCGATGCATGCCGAGGCGGCGCGCGGCTTCGGAGATGTTGAAGTCGGTCTCGACCAGCATCTCGTTGATACGCTCCCATTCGAGCGTCTTGAGCGAGGTCGACCGATCCGAGATCGGGGCGCCTACATCTCCCTGCGCGCGATTGAAGGCTGCCTCGATATCGTCGGTGTTGGACGGCTTGACGAGATAGTGCGAGGCACCGAGCTTGATCGACTCCACCGCGGTGGCGATGCTCGCGTGCCCGGTGAGCACAACGATGAGGGTCGACGCATCGTGCTCGTGAAGGGCTTGCACGCACACCAGCCCCGAGGTCGTGCCGAGCTTGAGGTCGACCACGGCATAGCCTGGAGTCTCGCGCGTAAGCAGGCCCGCAAGCCCATCGAGATTATGGACCTGCGCAACCCGGTAGCCGCGCCGTTCGAACGAACGCTGCAGGGTGGCGGCGAACTTGGTGTCGTCCTCGACGATGACGAGGAAGGGCTGCTCATCCGCCATCTAGGCTCCTTCCGACTGGTCCGCCGCGAGCGGCAGATAGAGCGTCACCTCGGCGCCACCGCCGTCGAGATTGCGAGCCTCGGCGCGCCCCTGCAAGCGGCGCATCACGTTCCACACCAGAAACAACCCAACACCGTGGCCAGGGCCCTTGCGGGACGACTGCGGCTTGCCGAACGCTGCGAGCGCCGCCGCATCGAACCCGGGACCGCGGTCGGCAATCGTCAAGACGAGCTCGTCCTTGCCGCGCGCCGCCGTCAGGCCGATCCAGTGCGGCGAGACCTCGGCGGCGTTGTCGAGCAGGTTCCAGATCGCCTGGCGCAGCGCCCGGTCGGCAATCATCGCCACTCCTGCTGTCCGGTCGCGCCGAACCTCGAGCCCGGCGTCGCCGTGCGTTGTCGCCCACATGCTCACCACGTCGTCGAGGAACGCATCCACGGCGATGCTCGCGAGCTCCTCGCCCCGCGGCTGGCCGGCTGATCGCAGGATATCCGAGACGATGGCCTTGCAGCGCTGCACCTCGTCCTGCATGTCGGCGAGGTCGGCCATCAGCTCTGGATCATCGGCGACCTTGGGCATGCGGCGCCAGTCGCCGAGAATGACCGACAGCGTTGCGAGCGGCGTTCCAAGCTCATGTGCAGCGCCCGAGGCGAACAGGCCCATGCGGACGATGCCGTCCTCCTCCGCCGAGCGCTGCCGCATCTCTGCCAGATGGGCGTCACGCAACTGCAGGTTGCGGCTGATGCGGGTCACGAACAGCACCAGCAGCACCGCCACCAGCGCAAAGCTCAGCCAGCTGCCGACGGTGTTGAGGTCGCCGACCCACGGCAACAGTGTCGGCGGATAGGCGAGCGGCAGGTGGCGGACGCTGAGGATCGCGACGCAGAGCCCGCTGACAGCCACCAGTAGCCACGCCGACCACGTCTGCAGCAGGATTGCCCCCAGGACCACCTGGAGCAGGTAGAGTGAGATGAAGGGATTGGTGACTCCCCCGCTCAGATAGAGCTGCACGGAGAGCACCGCGACGTCGAAGAGCAGCGCCAGCAGGATTTCGGTGTTGGTGATGCGGTAACGCGGCAGCGCCAGGGTGACCAGCAGGTTGACCGCCGCCAGCAGCCCCACCATGCCCAGCATCGGCAGCGCCGGCAGCGGCACGCCGATCACCCAGACCACACCTACGATGGTCGCGAGTTGCCCCGCCACGGCGATCCAGCGCAGCTGCACGAGCTGGCGCATGTTCTCGGCCGTGGTCGCTTCGTCCGGCCGCAGATCAGCCGGACGGACGGGCCGGCGGGTCAAGGCGAGGAGCGGGGTGTCCATCAGCGAAACTTTGCCGAGCGCAGCACGAGGATCGATCCAGCGGCGCTGAGCAGCGCCAGGCCGAACCAGGTTAGCGCGTAAACGAAGTGGTTGTTGCTGAAATTGATTACCGTCAGCCCGCCAACCGGGTAGCCGCCGGGATTGGGCGTCGCATCGGCATCGACGAAGAACGGTGCCACATTGTCGAGGCCGCAGGCGCCCGCGATCTCGGCCACGTCGCGCGAGTACCAGCGGCCGTCCTTTGGGTCGTTGGGGCGCAGGAAGCCGCCGCCGGGCTCGCTCATGCGCAGCAGCCCCGTGACGGTCACCGATCCCTCCGGCTCCGCTGTGGCGCGCGTCGCGGGGTCGCGCTTGTCGCTCGGCACAAAACCGCGATTGACCAGCACTGTCCCCTGTGCCGTCTGCAGCGGCGTCATTACCCAATAGCCGCCGCCAAGCTCGGTGAGCGCCTGCACCAGCGTTTCGCAACGGTTGAGCAGCTGGCCCGTCACCACGACATGCTTGTACTCGTCCTCGGTGGCGTTGACCGTCGGCCAGTCGTCCGGCGGCGGCAGCGCCGAGGCCGGCGCCTTGACGCGTGCATCGACGGTCGCGATCAGGTCGAGCTTCCAGTTCAGCCGCTCGAGCTGCCACGCGCCGAGCGCGGCAAAGCCGATCGCCGCCAACAGCGCGAAGGCTAGGAGCGCGATGCGCTTTGTGGGCAGGGCTACATCCCGTCGGACATCGTGCCGGGCGGCATCGGCATCATGTTGGTGTTGAGGTGGTACATGATCCAGATCGAGCCGGCGATCGCGATGGCGACGATGACTGCGGTGAAGATGAAGGCAATCAGCGTCCAGCCGCCTTCCGAGCGCGTGTCGAGGTGCAGGAAGAACACCACATGAACCAGGATCTGCACCAGCGCCAGCCCGAAGATGATCAGCGCCGTGGCGACCATGCTCGACAGCACGCCGGCCATCACCAGCCAGAACGGGACGGCCGTCAGCACCACCGACAGTACAAAGCCGATGATGTAGCCGCGGGTCGAGCCGTGCCCGTGCGTATCGCCGTGACTGTGGAGGGCCGGGTCGAGGTTGGCGTCGGAGGCGCTCATCGAATCACTCCAAACAGGTAGACGAAGGTGAAGACGCCGATCCAGATGATGTCGAGGAAGTGCCAGAACATCGAAAGGCACATCAGGCGGCGCTTGTTCTCGAGGATCAGCCCGCGCATGCCGACCTGGACCAGCATCACGGCGATCCAGATGAGGCCGAAGGTAACGTGCGCACCATGCGTGCCGACGAGCGCAAAGAAGGCCGAGAGGAAGGCGCTCCGCTGCGGCCCCGAGCCCTCGGCGATCAGATGGCTGAACTCGTAGAGCTCGATGCCGATGAAGCCGAGGCCAAAGAGCGCTGTGACCACCAGCCAGATCTGCACGCGGCTGGTCTGGTCCCGCTCCATCGCCAGCATGCCCAGCCCGTAGGTCAGCGACGAGACCAGCAGCAGGCCGGTGTTCACCGCGACCAGCGGCAACTCGAAGACCTGCCGCGGCCCCGGCCCGCCGGCATAGGCCATGCTCAGCACGCCGAACGTTGCAAACAGCGCCGCAAAGATCAGCGCGTCGCTCATCAGGTAAATCCAGAAGCCGATCATGGTGGCGCCGTTGCCGCCGTGATCGTGATGCTCCTGCTCGGCGAGGTGCCAGGTGACGTCGGCGTCGGCGGGGCTCAGTTCGGTCGTCGCCATGCTCACGCTCCTGTCGCCCTGCCGAGGACCTCGGATCGGGCGCCTTCGATGCGCGCCACCTCATCGGGCTGGATGAAGTAGTCGCGGTTGTAGTTGAAGGTGTGCCCAATGCCGACGACGAACAGGCCAATCAGGCTCAACGCAGCGAGCCACCAGATGTACCAGATCATGGCGAAACCGAAGATGAAGGCCAGCCCCGACAGGATCACGCCGGCCGCCGTGTTGCGCGGCATATGGATGGGCCGGTAGCCGCCGAGCGGCCGCTGGTAGCCGCGGCTCTTCATGTCGTACCAGGCATCGAGGCCGTGGATCACCGGGGTGAAGGCGAAATTGTAGGCCGGCGGCGGCGACGAGGTCGACCATTCGAGCGTCCGGCCGTCCCACGGATCGCCGGTCGTATCCTTGAGCTCAGCGCGCTTCACGATGGCCATGACGATGCTCATCACGAAACCGAGGATGCCGATGAGGATGATCACCGCACCAATGGCCGCCAGCACGAACCAGGGCTGCAGCGACACGTCGTCGATGTGGTTGACGCGCCGCGGCACCCCCATCAACCCGACGATGTAAATCGGCGTCCAGGCCAGCCAGTAGCCGACCACCCAGCCCCAGAAGGCGACCTTGCTCCAGAACGGATCGAGCTTGAAGCCGAAGGCTTTGGGGAACCAGTAGTACATCCCCGCGAACAGGCCGAACACCACGCCGCCGATGATGACGTTGTGGAAGTGCGCTACGAGGAACAGCGAGTTGTGCAGCACGAAATCGGCGGGCGGAATAGCGAGCAGCACACCGGTCATGCCGCCCACCACGAAGGTCAGCATGAAGGCGACGACCCACATCATCGGAATCTCGAAGCGGATCGAGCCGCGATACATCGTGAACAGCCAGTTGAAGATTTTGGCGCCGGTCGGGATGGCGATCACCATCGTCGCGATACCGAAGAACGAGTTGACGTCGGCGCCCGAGCCCATGGTGAAGAAGTGGTGCAGCCACACCAGGTACGACAGGATGGTGATCACCACGGTGGCATAGACCATCGACGAATAGCCGAATAGCCGCTTGCCGGTGAAGGTCGAGGTGATCTCCGAGTAGATGCCGAACACCGGCAGGATGAGCACATAGACCTCCGGATGTCCCCACATCCAGACGAGGTTCCAGTACATCATCGGATTGCCGCCGTTGTCGTTGGTGAAGAAATTCGTTCCAACGTAGCGGTCGAGCAGCAGCAGGCCGAAGGCGGCGGTGAGGATCGGGAACACCGCGATCGCCAGCACGTTGCTGCACAGCGCCGTCCAGGTGAACACCGGCATCTTCATCATGGTCATGCCGGGGGCACGCATCTTGATGATCGTCGCCACCATGTTGATCGACGACAGCGTCGTGCCGATGCCGGCGATCTCGAGCGACCACAAATAGTAGTCCACGCCCGTATCGGGGCTGTATTGCCGCTCGGCCAGCGGCACGTAGGACAGCCAGCCGGTGCGCGCGAACTCGCCCACAAAGAGCGAGGCCATCACCAGGATCGCGCCGGCGACGGTGAGCCAGAAGCTCAGGTTGTTGAGGAACGGGAACGCCACGTCGCGCGCGCCGATCTGCAGCGGCATCACGAAGTTGACGAGGCCCACGACCAGCGGGATCGCCACGAAAAAGATCATGATTGTGCCGTGGGCGCTGAAGATCTGGTCGTAGTGCTCGGGCGGCAGATAGCCCTCGTTGGCGCCGAACGAAATCGCCTGCTGGCCGCGCATCATCAGCGCGTCGGAGAAGCCGCGCAGCAGCATGACGATGCCGAGCACCAGGTACATGATGCCGATCTTCTTGTGGTCGACGCTGGTGAACCACTCCTTCCACAGATAGCCCCAGAGCTTGAAGTAGGTGATCGCACCCAGCACCGCGAGGCCCAGCACGGCGACGACAATGAAGGTCCAGAGCACGATCGGCTCGTGGAACGGAAGGGAGTCGAGCGTGAGCCGTCCGAATATCGTTCTGATCAGGGCTTCGTTCATGGCATTGGCCTAAAGTTAGAGCGGCGGCACGGATCGCGCCGCGCGGGACTACATCGTGTGACTGCTGGAGGTGCTTGTGGGCTTGAGCCCGGACTCGTTGCTTATGTCCGCGCTGCTGCCACCTTGGTTGATCGTCTTGTCCACTCCGATCTGGGCGGGGCTCGTCTGCGCTGGCGGCGTCTCCGACGCGGCGCCCGGCGCCGCTCCCTCAGGCCCTGCCGGCATCGACATCGCCTCGGTGCCCTGCGCTGCGTCGTGCCTGGCGATGTCGGCGGCGCAGGTCTTGCCCGCTTCGACGCAGCGATTGACGACACGGTCGAACAACGCCTGCTGCACCGAGCCGAAATGCGCCACCGGATCGCGTTCGCTGGGCTTGGCGAGAGCGAGGAACTTTTGGGCGTCGAGGGCGGTGCTGCTCCCCTTCACCTCGGCGACCCATTTGTCGAAATCGGCCGGGTCGAGCCCATGCAGCTTGAACCGCATGTAGGAGTAGCCGTCGCCGGTGTAGTTGCCCGAATAGCCCGTCGTCTCGACCGGCCGGTTGAGCACCGCGTGCAGCATCGATTGCATGCCGGGCATGGTGTAGATCATCCCGGCGAGGGTCGGCGCGTAGAAGGTGTTCATCTGGTCGGTGGCGGTGAGCGAGAACCGCACCGGCACGCCCACCGGCAGCGCCAGCTCGTTGACGGTGGCGATCCCCTGCTCGGGGTAAATGAAGAGCCACTTCCAGTCGAGCGCCACCACCTGGACGTCGAGCGGCTTGGTGCCGGCCGCCACCGGCTGGCCGGGAGCAATACGGTCGAGCGGCCGGAACGGATCGAGCAGGTGCGTGCTCGACCAGGTAATGGCGCCCAGGCAGATGATGATCAGCAGCGGGCAGGCCCAGATGACGAGCTCGAGCCACGTCGAATGATCGAAGGCGGGATCGTACTTGGCCCCGGCGCCCTTGCGGTAGCGGCGGGCAAAGACCACCGTCAGCACCATCACCGGCACGATGATGACCAGCATGAACGCCGTCGCGATCAGGATCAGGTCGCGCTCCTGCATGGCAACGTCACCGGCAGGATTGAACACGTCGCCGCTGCACCCGGCCAGGGCCAGGAGCAGGGGAATTGCAAGCAGGCGGGCTGCGGGCCGCAGCACTTCTAAGTTGAGCTGGCGCATGGGCGAGCGCTAACCTTGGCAATGAGGCTCCGACATTGGACATTTTGTCCAATGCCTGACGCAAGTCTTTTGCGGCAGGACTGAAATGCCATTTGGAAAGCTGCCGCAGTCCGTGCGACTATAGGACGTCATGCGGTGGCGCATCAATCCAGGGAGCAGGCCACGTGACCGCAACAAATACAGCAAGTTCGACGCCCCTCGAGCGCGACGCCCGGCTGGTGAATGCCCACGAGCACCGCGTCGCCCCCGGCGAGATCGCCATTGGCGTCATCATCGGCCGTACCAGCGAGTTCTTCGATTTCTTCGTCTATGCCATCGCTTCGGTGCTGGTCTTCCCGTCGCTGCTGTTTCCCACTGTGGATGCGGCGACGGGCACGCTCTACTCGTTCGCGCTGTTTCCGCTGGCATTTATCGCGCGCCCCATCGGCTCGCTGATCTTTATGGCGCTCGACCGCAAGCACGGCCGCGGCGCCAAGCTGACGGTGGCGCTGTTCCTGCTCGGTGGCTCGACCATGGCGATGGCGTTCCTGCCGAGCTTCCAGCAGGTCGGCTGGGCTGCGGCGACGCTCCTCGCGCTGTTCCGTGTCGGCCAGGGCATTGCGCTCGGCGGCGTCTGGGACGGATTGCCCTCGCTGCTCTCGCTCAATGCGCCCGCCAACCGCCGCGGCTGGTTCGCGATGGTGCCGCAGCTCGGCGCGCCCATCGGGTTGCTGCTCGCAACCGGCCTCTTCATCTTCTTCCTGAGCACGCTGTCGCCGGACGATTTCCTCGGCTGGGGCTGGCGCTATCCGTTCTTCGTCGCCTTCGCCATCAACGTCGTGGCGCTATTCGCCCGGCTCCGGCTCGTCGCCACGCCCGATTTCGAGCGGCTGTTCGAAAGCCGCGAATTGCAGCCGGCGCCGGTGATGGCGACGCTGCGCGCGCAGGGCCGCACCGTCATCCTCGGCGCCTTCGCCCCGCTCGTCAGCTTCGCCATGTTCCACCTGGTGACGGTGTTCCCGCTGTCCTGGGTGACGCTGTTCACGCAGGATACCCCTGTCAGCTTCCTGCGCATCGAGATCGCCGGCGCCGCGGTCGGCATCCTCGCCATCCTTGCCTCGGGCCTCCTCGCCGACCGCTTCGGCCGCCGCACCCTGCTCGCCGTCTCGGCCGTTCTGATTGCCGCCTATAGCGGCTTTGCGCCGCAATTTCTCGATCGCGGCGGCTGGGGCGAACTCGCTTACATGCTGGTCGGGTTCGCGCTGCTCGGGCTTGCCTTCGGGCAGTCGTCGGGGGCGATCAACTCGTCGTTCGCGCCGACCTACCGCTATACCGGAGCGGCCGTCACGTCCGATCTCGCCTGGCTCATCGGGGCCGGTTTCGCGCCCCTCGTGGCGCTGGTCCTCGCTACCCATCTCGGCCTGTGGTCGATCGGCCTCTACCTGCTCTCAGGGGCAGTCTGCACCTTGCTGGCGCTCTACTTCAATCGCGACTGGGCCAGCCGGACGACGTCGCACGAGTAGATGCCACGGCCGCTGTGTCATGCGGTGGCCCGGACAGCCCGGCCGGTGCGCGGGCCTCAGCTTGCGTCGTTGTTCCGGCGCAAACATGGACGACAAGATGCCGCTTCAAAGGTGCATCCGTTCCGCCCTTCCGGCTGGAATGATGTCCCCTTCAACACGTCGCAGGAGGTCCCCATGAAAATTTCGCACGCGCTTGTGGCCGCCCTCGCGGCGGGCACGCTCCTCGCCCTGCCGGCAATGGCCACTGCCGCGACGGACACCGGCCTGCCGCAGATTTGCCGATCCCAGGCCGACGGCGGCATGGATATGAGCGGCATGGACATGGGCGGCACGACCACCGGAACGGCGAGCACCGCCGCCCCCGGCGCCGCCCAGCTCGACCAGGCGCACCAGGATCTGATGCGGGGCATGGACGCCATGGATGCCCAGATGATGCAGGGGATGCAGGCGCAGGATCTCGACGTCGCCTTCATCTGCGGGATGATCCCGCATCATCAGGGCGCGATCGACATGGCCAGGGCCGAGCTCGCGCATGGCACCGACCCGTTTGCGCGCGCGCTGGCGCAGGACATCATCGCCTCGCAGCAAAAGCAGATCGACGACATGCGGGCCTGGCTCGCCAAGCAGCCGAAGTAGCCGCGGACACCGGCCTTACGACGGCGACAGCAGGCCAAGGACGCTGACTAGGGCGATCACGCCGGTGCCGACCACGAGCTCGGCCACCGTCCCGTTGCGGAGCTGTTGCGTACCCGGACCGTCGTTGGGGATGCGGGGCATGAACACGTAGCGGTTGATGAGCGCCAGGATGCACATGGTGCCGACCAGCGCAACTTTGATCA
>Ga0068852_100003120_pt1 | contig 11543 bp, 8 predicted proteins | sample KBSCornC22_FD_66594 | JGI IMG/M metagenome (GOLD analysis project Ga0068852, IMG submission 66594) | Corn rhizosphere microbial communities from Kellogg Biological Station, Michigan, USA - KBS Corn C2-2 | ecosystem: Host-associated > Plants > Roots > Rhizosphere > Soil ... | reverse complement strand
CTATGACGCTCTCGGCGACTGAAGTCTGGACGCGCATTTTGGACCGCGCCCGCCATGAGCTTCCTGAACAAACGTTTCGCACCTGGCTAGAGCCGACCGAGCCACTCGCGCTCGAAGGTGATACGATCGTCATCGGCTCGCCCGATCAGTTCGCGGCAGATTGGAATGAATCTAAGCACGCGCAGTTGCTGACCAGTCTTGCGCCGATCGCGCTCGGTCACCCGCTGTCCGTAGTCTTTCGTGTCCATGAAGAGCGAAAGACTCGAAACCAGATGGACTTGTTCGTGGCTCCGCCCGCGACCATGGCGCCAGAATCACGCCAGAAACAGGGCGGTATCAACGCACACCTGAGCGAGAGATACACCTTCGAGCACTTCGTCATCGGCAAGTCCAACGAACTCGCCGCTGCAGCCGCACATGCCGTATCGCAGGCGCCCGGCAAGGTCTACAACCCGCTATTCCTCTACGGCGACACCGGTCTTGGTAAAACGCACCTCATGCAGGCGGTCGCGCACGCCGTGATGGAGCGGCAGCCCGAGATCCGGATCACGTTCATTGGAACAGAACAGTTCACGAACGAGATGATTGGCTCGATTCGCGAACGCACGACTCAGGATTTTCGCCGGCGATATCGGGAGACGGATCTGCTCCTGGTTGATGACGTCCAATTCCTGAAAGGAAAGGAATCGACCCAGGAAGAATTCTTCCACACGTTCAACGCGCTCTACGAGGCCGGCCGTCAGATCATTCTGACGAGCGATCGACCCCCGTCCGAAATCCCTGGTCTGGAGGCCCGTCTAGTGAGTCGATTTCAGTGGGGAATGGTTGCGGATATCGAGCTGCCCGATCTGGAGCATCGGATCGCGATCCTTCGGAACAAGGCGCTGATCGACCATCTCGAGATGACCATTCCCGAAGAGGTCATTCGGTTCATCGCCGAACACGTCCGGTCGAGCGTCCGCGAACTCGAAGGCTCCATCATCAAGCTGCTGGCCTACGCCTCACTCAAGCATCGTGAGATCACCGTCGACGTCGCTCGCGAGGCACTTCGCGATAAGCTGCGGCCGGGCGAAGCTTCGAGCGGGGCGAGCACGGGCCTCAACCCGGATACCATTCAGCAGGCGGTCGCGAAAGAATGGGGAGTGACCACCGAGGGGCTCCGGTCCAAGACTCGAACCAAGGCGCTCACGGCTCCGCGGCAAGTTGGAATGTATCTCATGCGTGAGCTACTCGGCCTACAATTGGTGGAGATCGGCGCCGCTTTTGGAGGTCGCGACCATTCCACGGTGATCCACAGTCTCGAACGCGTGGCCGGTATGCTTCAGGAAGACCCAACATTTGCACAACGGATCGCACGACTACGCGTGCTATTGGAGGGGCTTGCCGCGTAGATCGATCAAGACAGCTTTTCAACATGTTCATCGAGGATGGGTGTCGCTTATCCCCAGGAATACGTTGCTGAGCACATTTGAGGTATTTCTCTCGGTACGAAGCTGCACTTCGTGTGGAGTATGTTCGTGATCCACATTGACTCCACAATCCAAAAGGCGATCTAACTGCCTGCGTCTCCGATAGTTGCTCGTTATCCACGAGATTCAACATTCCCTACGACTACTGCTAGCTTAGATGCTATTACAGAGTAGAAGAGTAGCGATGACCCCTTTCCACACCCTTGGCTCACAGGAGCGGTGATGCGCTTCACGATTTCCCGGGAGAAGCTTCAGGAGGGGCTGGCAGCTGTGGCGGCGAGCATTCCCGCCAAGACGACTCTGCCTGTCTTGGCCAACATCCTCGTCGAAACTACCGACAAGGGTATTCGCCTTTCGGGCACCGACCTCGATATCGCGGTGAGCACCGAGGTGGCCGCGGATGTCGAAGCCGCTGGTGCCATCACCATACCAGCGAAGAAGCTCTCCGAGATCGCGCGCGAACTACCGCCGTCTCCCGTCAAGATGGCTGCGGCAGGTGAGCAACGAGTCACACTGGATTGTGGACGGTCGCACTTCAAGATTCTCGGGCTTCCACGGGATGAATTCCCGAGTTTTCCCACTGTTCGCTTCAATGAGAGCTGGCGGATTCGATCGGGTGATCTCCAGAAGCTCATCTCCCATACATCATTCGCCGTCAGTACGGAGGAGAGTCGCCCGATCCTGAATGGCGTGCTCTGGGAGCTCAAGCCCGAGTCCATGCGTATGGTTGCGACCAACGGACATCGGCTCGCGAAGATGGAAGTGCCGATCAAATCAACGGGGGCTCCCGCGAACGATTTGATCGTTCCGCCGAAGGCGCTCGAGCAGATCCGCCGCCTCTTTCCGGCTGACGAAGAACTCGAGATCGCACGAGGAGAGAATCACCTCGGTTTTCGATCGCCCTTCACGTCAGTTTTCACCCGTTTGATCGAGGGACCGTATCCCAACTACGACCAGGTCATTCCTCGAGACAATGATAGGGTAGCCGTCGCCGACAAAGTCGCTTTGATCAGCGCGCTGAAGCGAATGTCCGTGATCGCGTCGGATCAGACGCATCGAATTCGCCTCTCGTTCAACAGCGGAATGCTTCGGTTCAGCGTTCAAACGCCTGACCTTGGCGAAGCGACCGACGAGTTGGCCGTTCGTTATGCTGGCGATCAGCTCGACATCGGTTTCAACGCGAGCTATCTGCTGGAAATACTCCGGTATATCCCAACGGACGAGGTCAAGCTGACTTTCAAGGCGCCGGAGCGGGCTGCTACCGTCGAGCCGGAAGGCTGGAATGATCCAGCAAGCTATTTGTGTCTCGTCATGCCGCTTCGCCTCGTCGACTGATCTAGAGTTCATCGTGCGATCTGCTGCCCGAGACACGCGCGTCGGATGAACGCGCTACAGACACTAGCCCAGGCTGCTGGTGTCGCCTATGCCGCTGGCCTCAACCTCTACGCGACCGTCGGCATCATCGGGCTTGCGACACGCATAGGGTGGATCGGTCCTCTTCCCGGTGGCCTCGCCGGCATTACGTCGTGGTGGGTCATCGGGATCGCGCTGTTCCTGACGCTCGTGGAATTCCTCGCCTCATTGATTCCGGCGGTTGCATCAGCGTGGGATACGATTCATTCGCTCGTCCGGCCACCCGCGGCCGCGGCGCTCGCCGCCGCGACGGCCTGGCATGGCGATCCAGCGTTCGTCCTCGTCGCGGCGCTGCTGGGCGGTGGAATCGCGGTGACGACGCACACGACGAAGCTCGGACTCCGCTACGCCATCGACGCGTCTCCCGAGCCGATCAGCAACGGGGTCACCAGCCTCACGGAGCTCGGGCTCGTGACGACGCTGGCCTTATCCGTCTGGAGCCATCCGTATCTCACGCTCGCTTTCGCGCTGGCGGTTCTCGTTGCGCTGATTCTGATCGTCCGGCTGATCTGGCGCACGCTCCGGCAGGTGTTCGCGGGCCGCTGGGTGCCACGGAAGGGGTTTCTTCAAGATGCACGAACGAGTGACCGACTTTCTCGACGCGAGGAAGAGTAGGTTCGTTTCTGAAGAAGCCGTTCAGGAATATTTAATTATTAATACTTAAGTACTAATTCGCCCCTCTCCTCGCGTATGCGAGAGAGAATGAGTTGGATGCTGCCGGCCTATAAGCCGGGTTCTGTCGAGGGGATACCTCGGACGGTCATTCCTCTGGGAGCGTGGTCGCCCACGCCCTCGAGCAGCCTACCCGCAGCGTCTTGATCGGGGCGGGCCGCCCCTCGCTGCCTATTTGGCCTTGCTCCCGCTGGGGTTTGCCATGCCGCGTGTGTTACCACGCGCGCGGTGGGCTCTTACTCCACCGTTTCACCCTTGCCTGTGCTCGCAGAACGAGCCATCGGCGGTTTGCTTTCTGTTGCACTTTCCGTCGAGGAGTGATCCTCGCCCAGGCGTTACCTGGCAGCGCGCCCTGTGGAGCCCGGACTTTCCTCGAGCGCTCGCGCGCCCGCGACCATCCGGCCGACAGCATCCGATGGAAAGATAACCGCGGCGTCGCCTGTGACGAGAGAGTGACGCGTGCACACTATCGTCTGACCTCCATCGTCGACGCGGAGCAGCAAGAAGCTCCGCCTCCGCTCTCACACCGCGCATTGGAGGTGAGCTGTGTCCCACACAGGCCAGACCAGAACTGATCTTCCGCCGATCGCCACACTGTTGACCCTCGACGAGCGCCCCAGAGTGGATGCGGCGGGAGAGGGATGTTACCGAACGTTGCACCGGGACAGCGTGGACGATCTGATCCGCGATCTCAAGACCCATCAGGTGCGGGCAGTGCTGGTGTCGGTGAGCTGCGTAGGTAAGCAGACCATGCGCGTTGCCTCACTCGTGCGGGAGTTCCCCCGGATTCCGGCGGTGGCGCTGCTCAGTGAATTCGAGGTGCGAACTCCCCACGCGGTGCTCGCCCTCGGTCAATGCGGTATCCGCCGGCTCGTGGACGTCCGGCTGCCGGCGGGTTGGCGTGAGCTACGCGGTGCGCTCATGGCCGATACGGGAGACTCCGGACAACGAACCATGCTCGGGCAGCTCGCGGTGGATCTCGCCGCCGTACCGGAGGACTGCTGGCGCTTCTTCGAGACGATCTTCACTTGCTCGCCACGTATTGGAAACGTGCGCCAGCTCGCACGGCATCTGGACGTGATGCCAAGCACCATGATGAGCCGCTTTCTTCGCGCTGGGGCGCCGACACCGAAGACCTATCTCGCCATGGCCCGACTCGTCCGGGCGGCACGGCTGTTCGAGAATGCAGGGTTCTCGATCGCGAACATCGCCAACCATCTCGACTACAGTTCGCCGCAAAGCTTCGGTCGCCACGTTCGGACTCTGCTCGGCATCACGGCGGGTGAATTCCGCGAACGCTACGATGGGTTCACCATGTTCGATCGCTTCCGGACCGACCTCGTGCTTCCGTACGTCGACGTCCTGCGGGAGCTGCGTCCGCTCACCCCTCCGGCAGGATGGACTCCCGGCGCGGGTCGCCGGGGGAAACGGGAAGGAGAAACTCGTGCGTGAACGGCATCGAAGCCACGGCAAACCGACTGACCGATTCCCGCAAGCGATCCGCCAATTCGGCGAGCTGTCTCGACGTTGCGCTCATGCTCGTCAGTGCCTGCGTTTGCTCGGTTGCCAGGTGCGACGCCGTTCCGGCTCGCGCCGATGCCTCTGTCGCAACGCCCTGAACACTCGTCATGGTCGTGCTGAGCGTCGCCATCGTTACCGACTGCGCTCGCGATACGCTTGCGGCCTCGGTGATGACGTCCGCGATGCGGCGGATCCCCTCGAGCATGGCGCCAAGTGCGCGGTTGGCCTCATCCGCGACGTCGCCAACACCTCGCACCTCACGCTCGCCGTGCGCCATGGAATCCACTGCGGCTGCGATGTTCTCTCGCACGGAAGCGATCGTGCTAGCGACGTCCTTCGCCGCACGAGCACTCTCTTCCGCGAGCTTTCGGACCTCCTCGGCGACGACGGCAAATCCGCGCCCGTGCTCGCCGGCCCGCGCCGCTTCGATCGCCGCGTTCAGTGCCAGCAGGTTCGTTTGACGAGCGATCTGTGCGACGGTATCGACGAAGTCGCCCACCTGCTCGGACGCTGTTGCGAGTGCGCCGACCGTCACAGCGGTGGACTGCACGCGATCGCTGATCGCGACGAGAGTGTTCGACGCGCGGCCGATCGCGTTTCGGCTCGCCTCAGCAGCGCCAACGAGCTCCCGCGCGTTCATCTCCATCTCCTCCGCTCGCTCGCGCAGGCGCTCGGACGCATGTCGAGCCTGTTCGACATGACGCGTCCCGTCCTCCGCAAAGCGTCGCTGACTTTCGAGATGACTGTTCAGACTGACCGCCGTGCGTGCGAACTGCGTTCCACTGGCGGAGAGGGATCCGGTTGCTCCCGCCAGCCGATCCGCCAGCGCAGCGACCTGCTCGGCTTCACGTTGCACCACGGCGATCAACTGGCCCAGCTCTCCCACCATTCGATTGAATCCGCGCTGTAGCAGACCAAGCTCGTCCGAATGATGGGCGTTGGCGCGTGCAAGCAGGTTGCCGCCCTCCACCTCACCGATCACGTCGCGAGTTTCGCGAATTCGCCCGATCAATCGCGACGCTATCGGCACCAATTGAGTCGCCACCAACAGCACTGCGGCGGCTGTTGCCAATACCCACACGGTGTCGGCGGCGCCGTGAGCTGCGGGTAGTCTGACGATCGTGAAGGCGATGGCTGAGCTTGCCGCAGTGAAATACCCGAGTGATCGGCCTCGATCGAAGGAGTAGGGCACGATCACGGCGAAGTAGAGCACCGCCAACGAGTCTCGGCCCATGATGCCCACTACGACGCTGACCAGACTCACGTCCAGCGCCGCGACGGTGTAGCGCATCCACCAGGCGTGCATCAAGCTGCCGGTCGCCAGGTACGTCAGCAGGGCGTTCACGCCGATACAGGCGACGAAGATCAACAGCGTCCGGCTCACCGAGATTGGCGCGACGTGCGCGAGCGCCGCCGCCAAACCCGCCGTGCCAAGAACTCCGGTCAGGAGGTATCTCCGGCGCGCGCCCAGCCGGAAGGTGATCAGGTCCTTGTCGCGCTCATCGCTCGACTGGTGAGCGGAGCGGCGCATGATGGAGGGAGGAACAGCTACCATGAAACTCCAACCGGAGAGGCACGTCCGGCGATCACCGGTCGTGCGCCAAATGTCAGTCCGCCACGCGGCTCGGTCAAGCAACGTGGCATGCGTGGGTCGATATGTCCGGCGGGAATCCACGTGTGGTGCAGCACGTCTGCATGGCAAGCTTGGTGCATTGTCGGTCCACGTGAGCTCACCCACGGACCCGTCCGGGACGCGTTCCATGTCGGAACGTGCCTCCGCAAGCGAACACCAGTTCCGTCTGCTGCGCGTCGAGGTGGCCGATCGGCTGAAACCACACGCCACGGCGCTTGCCGCGCGCTGGGAGTCGCAGGCCAAGAGCGTCGCACTGCTTCAGCAGCCCAGCGACCGGTCAGCACCTCAACACAGCGCGGCGAGTGAAGCGGCAATCGGCCTGGTCGAATCGCTCATCAACGCCCTCACGGTGGACGACGAAGAATCCGAGGAAGCCATCTCCAGTGGCTTTCGGTTCGGGTCGGATTCATTCGATCGTGGTGTCTCGCTCCACCACACCATGAAGGCGCTCGATCTGCTGTCGAGCATGACGTTGTATGCGGTGGAGTCCGAGCTCGACGCACGTGAGGATCTCTCTCGCGGACGCGCATCCGATGGACTGCGACTGGCGCGACACCTTCAGCGTCGAGCGGCGCTGATGACGCTGGCCGCTACGCGTGGCTACACCCAAGCGTACTCGGAAGCGCTTCGTCAGCGTTTCCGTCACCTTCGTCACGATCTTCGGAATCCGCTTGGCACCATCACGAGCGTGCTGGCGCTGATGGACGATGAGTCCGTCCCGCTCGAGGCACGAGTGAATCCCAGCTTCCGCGCGATGGCGAAGCGCAACGCGCGCACGCTCGAGCAGATGATCGCCGATCAGTTGAGTGACGCGGCGGCGTTGCTCCCGGTGGTCGCCGGCCAGGACGTCTCGCTGCGCACAGTCGCTTGCGGCGTCCGCCGCGAGCTGCGAGAGGAAGCGGAGCGACGCGGGGTGAGCGTGCTCGTGGGCGCGGTATCGCCCCGCGGCCAGCTCGACGCCTCCGGGCTTGAGCTAGTGCTGCACGGCGCCCTCCTCGCCGCGATTCAAGAATGCGCCGAGGGAGAGCAGCTTCACATCGAGTTCGGCGATTCCAGCAAGGACCGCGCGGTGATCATCTTGTCGTGCGAGTCGGGACGTCCTCCAATCAGCGACGGCGCAGTGCTCGAACGTCTCCGCGCGCTCGCGGATCGGATTGGTGCGTCGGTCGACGCGGGCGAACAATTGACGCTGTCGGTTACCATGCAAACGCGTACGCGCCCGACCACAGACGACGGCGATCGGCCGCGATCGATCGCGCGTGATCCCGTCGGCCTAGTCGACGGCGAGTCGCTTCACGATCTCCGAAGCGCGCGCGAGGGCCATCACCGATAGGCCGGCACCAACGAGCGCCTCTCGACCGCCTTCCTCACGGTCGACGAGGGCGAGCACGCCGGCCACGATTCCACCACCGGCCCGAATCGCTTCCACCGCTCTCAGCGCGGACCCGCCCGTTGTGATCACGTCTTCGATCACGGCCACGCGGTCGCCCTCTCGAAAAGGGCCTTCGATCAGTCGGCCCGTGCCGTGACTCTTGGCTTCCTTGCGCACCGTGAAGGCACGAAGTGGTGCGTTGCTCGCCGCGCTCGCGTACGCGATCGCGTAACTGATCGGATCAGCGCCGAGCGTCAAGCCACCCACGGCAGTCACGTTCCAATCCGACTTCCGCAGCGCCGCAAGCGCGAGCGGGCCGATGAGCGCCAACCCATCTGGGCTCATTGTGGTCAGACGCGCGTCGATGTATAAGGTGGACTGCCGCCCAGAGGCGAGCGTGAACTGGCCACGGCGCGCCGAGCGCTCGGCAAGAAGCGAGAGAAGACGATCGTGAGTGGTCATAGTCGTGGCTGAGGTTAGCGGCGTGGGAGAACCGGGTCAATCGACCGACCGGGACGCAGAGCAACGCGTTGGTCTCGGCCTGCTCTCTCGATTCATCGGGGCCGTCTTCCTCGTCCTGCTGGGGGGCCTTCTGTTGCTGGATCGCGCGCTGCTGCGCGCGAACCGCAACCAGGCGCGGCTGGACGTGCAGTCGAGTGCCCTGCTCGCGGAAGCATTCGTCGCCGCGCACAGCACGCTACTCGGCCGAGTGAACACACTCGTCGTCGAGCATTCCGCCGCAGGAGATAGCATGCTGCTTCGCAGCGAGGCGGAGGCGCTGCTGCGTTCTGCGCCGGAGGTGCGCCGACTCTGGGCGACATCGTCGGATGGCGCGCGACTGTTCGAGGTCGAGCGCTCGACCGGCGTGGCTCCGCTGCCGAGAAGACTCGTCGACAGCCTCGATCACGTGCGGGCCCAGGATCGGCTGGCGATCGGCATCGCCGATCGTTCCTCCAGCGACTCCACTGGCAGTGCGCTCATCTCGATGGTGCGGCCGATCGGCCCCGTCGATGATGACGGCGTGGCGGATAGTGTCGGGACGAACGGCACGGGTAGGAACACACTCATTGCAACTCCTCCGAAAGGAACGGTTGGACTGGTCGTGGATGGCGTAGCGCTTCGGCGTCTCTTGAACCGGACGTCTGCCGATACACGAATGGCGTTGGTCGTACTCGTCGGCACAGATACGCTGACAGCGTTGGGCTCGCGGTCGGACGAGCGTGTCCTCGTCGGCGCGGTGGAACATGCGATCGCGCGATTGCCGAATGGCGGCACGTGGACGGTCGTGGCCATTCATGCGTTGACGACGAGAGGCCAACGATGGGGGATGTGGGCGCTCGGTGTGGCGGGCGTGCTCTTCCTGGCGATCGGACTGCTCAGAGAGCAGAAGCGCGCCCTCCACGTGGCAGCGCGGTCAGTGGAGCTCGAGCGTCTGTACAGCGACGTGAAGCGGGCGAACCAAGCGAAGAGCGAGTTTCTGGCGAACGTCTCGCACGAGCTGCGGACACCACTCAACGCGATCGTGGGATTCGTGGAGCTGCTCCGCGACGGTTTCTACGGTGACTTGACGCCGCGACAAGTCCCGCCGGTGGATCGCATCGCGGCGTCGGCGACGCATCTTCGGCACCTCGTGGATCAGGTGCTCGACATCGCGAAGATCGCCGCCGGCCGCCTCGAGGTGCACGCGGAGACGATCGTGCTTCGTCCCTTCGTGCTCAATGTGGCGAGCGAGCTCGAATCTCTGGTGAGCGAGAAGGGACTGGCGTTGTCGATCACGGTTGGTGCGTCACTCCCCCGAGTGCGGACCGATCCAACGCATCTGCGGCAGATCCTGATCAACCTGATCGGGAACGCGGTGAAGTACACACCCGCCGGATCCGTCAGTGTGCGAGCGCGATTGCTGGGCGCCCCGGATGAGATCGGGATGCGCACGCCGACGCCGCGGGCGGGGATGGACGATCCGTCGGCCGCGGCACTCCTCGCGCGCGCGCCGCGCCCAGGGATCTGGGTCGCGCTTCAGGTCCTGGACACCGGTGTGGGTATCGCGCCGAGCGATCTCGCGCGCATCTTCGACGAATTCGAGCAGGTGAACGCTGGCCCGCGCGGCGACTCGATGCAGCGCGGCACCGGTCTCGGTCTCGCCATCTCGCGACGCCTTGCTCGACTACTCGGCGGCGAGATCAGCGTGGAGAGTGTGCTGGGTCGCGGCTCGACGTTCACGATTTGGCTGCCGGTCAGCCCGGCGGATCTGGCGCGCGAGCGCCCCGCCACCGGCGAAGCGCAGGTCGTGCCGACCGCGTAAAGCACTTGAACTGGCCGCGCGCTACCGCCGAAAGAGCGACTTGACGCGAGACAGGAGCCCTTGGCTGTCATCGACCGCGCCTTCCCGGAGCGCGCGCTCCAGCTCGACGCCGAAGGTGATCGTGTCGGGATAGCGCTGTTTGGGATCCTTGCTCAGACCGCGCATGATCACCTGCTCGACCGCGGCCGGAAAGCGCAATCCTGGCCGAGCGCTATTGAGCGGCGTTGGCGGCTGCGAGAGCAGCTGCGAGAACATCTCGCGCGGCGTCTTGGCGGTGAACGGCAGACAGCCGCTCAGCAGGAGATAGGCGATGGTCGCGAGGCTGTACTGATCGGCCGCCGGGGTGACGAGCTCGCCGGACAGCGCTTCGGGCGCGACGTACATCAGCGTGCCGACGAAAAAACCGGCGCGGGTGAGGCGCTGCTCTGGTGCCATGTCGGTGTCCGTCGCGATCCCGAAGTCGAGCAGCTTGACCTGTCGAGTGGCGGGATCGTACATCACGTTGTCCGGCTTCAGGTCGCGGTGCACGATGCCGACCGCGTGCGCGGCTTGGACCGCGTTGGCGATTTGCGTGATGATCGCGGCGACTTCGTCGTTGGGCAGCGGAGCGTGCTGCTTGATGTACCGCTCGAGCAGCTCACCCTTCGCCCACTCGATGGCGAGAAAGTGTAGCCCGGGTCCGGCCTCTCCCACCTCGATCGTCTGCACGACGTTGGGATGACGCACACGCTCGCCATATCGCGCCTCGCGGACGAATCGCGCGACCGCGGTTTGATCGTGGCGGAGTTTTTCGCGCAGCACCTTCACCGCGACTATCCCGTGCGTCGGATGCTCCGCACGGAACACCGCCGATGTTCCCCCTTCGCCGACTTCGTTGCGAAGGACATATCCCGCGAGCGTCTGCCCGATCAAGTTTTCTTTCGGCACCGAGCGAACCTAACTCCGATTCAGGTACAGGGGCAAGGAAATCTCGATGCGAGATCACATGTCGGCCGCTATGATGCCGGCGACACGCGCCGTGTTTTCTTGACAAAAGTTCAGGGTGTTCCTATATAGGCGCCGCACGCCGATCGGTGTGCCCAGCACCACGTAGTGCAGGATCGATTCACTCCGTTGGAGGCAGCGCGCAATGGCCAGAGGGAAAGTGAAGTGGTTCAATGA
>Ga0068852_100003118_pt1 | contig 11545 bp, 14 predicted proteins | sample KBSCornC22_FD_66594 | JGI IMG/M metagenome (GOLD analysis project Ga0068852, IMG submission 66594) | Corn rhizosphere microbial communities from Kellogg Biological Station, Michigan, USA - KBS Corn C2-2 | ecosystem: Host-associated > Plants > Roots > Rhizosphere > Soil ... | reverse complement strand
GCGGCGGGCGCGGAATCGAGTTTCAGCGAAGTTTCAGATGAACCGGAATCCACAAGAAAGACGAACGCCCGAGCAGATTCGCGCGGGCAACAAGCGGCTCGGCCTCACCCTGCTCGTCATCGCCGCCGTTTTTTTCGTGGGTGTCGTGATCAAGCAGTGGTGGCTGTCCACCCACTGATGCAGCAATTGACGCAGTAGCGAGGAAGTCGTCGTATGTCGAAGCCGGAAGAGGGCGCCGCCGATCGCGCGTTCAATCGTTCGATGCTGGTGAAGCTCTTCGTCGTGGCCGGACTGATGTTCGGCTTCGGCTTCGCGCTGATTCCGATGTATCGCGCGATTTGCCAGATCACCGGCATCAACAACCTGGTGCAGCGGGATGTCAGCGAGCGCGAGGCGAAGAACTCGCAGGTCGACTATGGCCGCACGGTGTCGGTCGAGTTCGATGCGAATGCGCGCGGCCCGCTCGGTTTCAAGCCGGAGCACAACAGCCTCGACGTGCATCCGGGCGAACTGACGACGATCGTCTACGACGTGACCAACGGGCAGGGCCGGCCGGTGGTGGCGCAGGCGATTCCGAGCTACGCGCCGAAGCAGGCGACGGAGTTCTTCAAGAAGATCGAGTGTTTTTGCTTCACGCAGCAGACGCTGGCCGCGAACGAGTCGCGCAAGATGCCGGTGGTGTTCGTGATCGATCCGAAACTGCCGAAGGACGTGAAGACGATCACGCTGTCGTACACGTTCTTCGAACTGAATACGCCGGCCGAGCCGGCGCCGGCACCGCGCAAGACGGCGGCGCAGGGCGCGGCGAAACCGGACGCATGACGATGGAGACGGGGCGATGACGGAGACCAAGCGGAGCGGGTCGTTCGGCCAGGCGGTGCGCGCGGTGTTGTGGTCGTTCTTCGGGGTGCGCAAGCGGCGCGACCTGGAGGCCGATGCGACGCAGCTCAATCCGCTGCACGTGCTGATCGTCGCGTTGATCGCGGCCGGCGTGTTCATCGGCGTGCTGATCCTGATCGTGCGTGCGGTCGTGGGCTGAGGCCCGCGGCCACGAAAGAATGCAGTGCGTGGCGCCCGGGCGCCGCGTGCGGGAAAGAGCGGCGGCGGTCGCGCCGCGCAAGAAATACAGCCGGAGCGGTTTCCGGTACATAAATTGGACTGAAGTGGAGAATCAAGCATGAGCGGTCAAAACCAGACCCCGTACTATTTCGTGCCGCATCCGTCGCAGCATCCGATCAGCGCGGCCGTCGGCCTGCTGGTCATGCTCGGATCGGTGGCGCTGTGGATCAACGGTCACGACTGGGCGCCGTACACGGCGCTGCTCGGCCTGCTGTGGTTGCTCTTCACGCTGTATCACTGGTTCGGCGACGCGATCGCCGAGTCGGAAGGCGGTCATTACGGCAAGAACGTCGACAAGTCGTACCGCTGGAGCATGAGCTGGTTCATCTTCTCGGAAGTCATGTTCTTCGGCGCGTTCTTCGGCGCGCTGTTCTATGCGCGTGAAATCGCGCTGCACCAGCTCGGCAGCCTCGACTACAAGCTGATCTGGCCGGATTTCTCCGCCGTGTGGCCGAACGAAGGCCCCGCCGCGCTCGCCGGTCACTTCAAGACGATGGGCCCGTGGCCGATCCCGACGCTGAACACCGCGTTCCTGCTGTCGTCGGGCGTGACGCTGACGATCTCGCACCACGCGCTGCGCGACGATTACCGCAAGAAGGCGATCGCCTGGCTGGCCGCGACGCTCGCGCTCGGTATCTGCTTCCTGTTCCTGCAGGGCTTCGAGTACTACCACGCGTACAACGAACTGAACCTGACGCTGAACTCGGGCGTGTACGGCTCGACGTTCTTCCTGCTGACGGGCTTCCACGGCTTCCACGTGTTCCTCGGCGGCACGATGCTCGCGGTGGTGCTGGTGCGGATGATCCGCGGCCACTTCAAGCCGGATCACCACTTCGCATTCGAAGGCGCCGCGTGGTACTGGCACTTCGTCGACGTCGTCTGGCTCGGCCTGTACGTCGTCGTCTACTGGCTGTAAATGGAACAACGGCCCGCGCAGCGATGCGCGGGCCGTTTTCATTGGCGAAGGCGACGCAGCGGCCGGCTGCTTGCGCTCGACGCCCCCGGCGCCGCCGCGACTCAGTCAGGCGGCGCTTTTGCTTGGTGGCGCCACCATGCGGCGAAATGTCACGGCAGCCGGCGTGGCGAATGCATCAACGCCCGATCGGCAGGCCGGTCGAATGGATCCAGCCCATCCAGTTCGCGAACAGGATGAACAGGAACAGCGACACCGACAGCCCGACGCGGGTGGCCAGCGACCAGACCATGCGTTTCGTATGGCCGCGGTCGTGCATCATGAAGTAGAGCGCCGAGCCCATGCTGGCGATGATGAGGACGAAGGCGATGGGAACGAGGATGTGCATGACACGAACCGGACGACGGCAATTCGAAAGGAAGAGGATAATTATCGCACTTCGCTTTCGCGAATGCGCCCGGCGGGCGGCCCGATGAAGATCCGCTGGCTGCCTGCGCTGCTGATTCTCGTCGTCGTCGCGGTCACGATCCGCCTCGGGTTCTGGCAGCGCGAGCGCGCGCACCAGAAGGAAGCGCTGCAGGCGAGCATCGTGCGCTACGAGCACGCGGCGCCCATCGACGTCGGTGCGCAGCCGATTCCGCTCGCGTCGATCGAGTTCCACCGCGTGCGGGCGAGGGGCCGTTTCATGCCCGAGCAGGCGGTGTTCCTCGACAATCGGCCGTATAACGACCAGCCGGGTTTTTACGTCGTGATGCCGTTTAAACTCTCGGGCGGCGGCGTCGTGCTGGTGAACCGCGGCTGGCTGCCGCGCAACATCGCCGATCGCACGGCGATCGAGCCGTTCGCGACGCCCGACGGCGACATCGAGATCGAAGGCATCGCGCGCGCCGACGCGTCGCGTGCGTTCGAACTCGGCGAAGGCGGCTCGGCCGCGCACCAGAAGATCCGGCAGAACCTGGACGTCGCCGCGTATGCGAAGGAAACGGGGCTGCCGCTGCAGCCGTTCGTGATCCAGCAGACGAGCGACGACGGCGACAAGCTCGTGCGCGACTGGCCGGCGGCGACGACCGGCGTCGAGCGCAATTACGGTTACATGTTTCAGTGGTGGGCCATGGCGGCCGCCGCGCTCGGCTTCGGCCTGTACGCCGCGCGGCGTGCGGCGAAGAAGTCGGCCGGCGCGTGAGCGCCATGCCCGGACGCGGCGGCGGCGCCGCGGGTTCGTTTCGAGAGGTCTGATTTGTCCATGCAATCTTCCCGTCAGGGTCCGGCCGCGACGCCGGTTTCGCCGGCGGCCCGCAAGCGCGGCCGCTGGATGCTCGTGCTGCTCGGGCTCGTGTGCGCGGCGCCGATACTCGCGTCGTATTTCACCTATTACGTGATCAAGCCGAAGGGCGGCTCGACCAACTACGGCACGCTGATCGAGCCGCAGCGGCCGATCCCGGCCGACCTGCAGGTCACCGACGAAACCGGCAAGACGGTGCCGCTGTCGTCGCTGCGCGGCGTGTGGCTGTTCGTGATGACCGACCGCAGCGCGTGCGACGACGCATGCGCGCAAAAGCTCTATTTCATGCGCCAAATCCGCGTCACGCAGGCGGGCGAGCGACACCGGCTCACGATGGTGTGGCTGCGCAGCGATGCGGGCGCGGTGCCGCCGAAGGTGCTGGAAGCCTACCCGGACACGCGCCGGCTGGTCGCCGATCCGGCCGCGGTCGCCGCATGGCTGCCGGCCGACGCCGGCACGAAGGACAGCGACCACCTCTACATGGTCGATCCGAACGGCAACCTGATGATGCGTTTCCCGAAGAACCCGAACCCCAGCAAGATCAAGGCGGACGTCACGAAGCTGCTGAAGTGGTCGAGCATCGGCTAAGGCGAGACAGCGAGGCAACTATTCGATGTCGTATCTACTGCAACTCGGCCTGATCGGCCTGTGCATCGCGCTGCTGCCGCTGTCGTACGTGTGGGTGAAGGCCGACGACGACAAGTTCCGCAAGCTGGTGTGGATCACCACGTTCCTGACGCTCGACCTGGTGATGTTCGGCGGCTTCACGCGGCTGACCGATTCGGGGCTCGGCTGCCCGGACTGGCCCGGCTGCTACGGCACGTCGTCGCCGTTCATCGCGCACGCCGCGATCACGGCCGCGCACCAGGCGATGCCGACCGGCCCCGTCAGCATGACGAAAGCGTGGATCGAGATGATCCATCGCTATTTCGCGATGGCGATCGGCGTGCTGATCATCGCGCAGGTCGTGATCGCATGGTCCGCGCGGCTGCGCCGCCGCCCGCTGCACGTGTCGCCGTGGTGGCCGACGAGCCTGCTGCTGCTGATCGTCGTGCAGGGCGTGTTCGGCGCGTGGACGGTCACGATGAAGCTGCAGCCGGTGATCGTCACGACCCATCTGCTGCTTGGTCTCGCGCTGCTCGGCACGCTCGGCTGGCTCGCGGCGCGGCAGACGCCGCTGCCGTCGCATGATCCGGAGGCCGGCCGCTACCGCGCGGCCGCGCTCGCGGCGCTGGTGCTGCTGGTCGTGCAGATCGCGCTCGGCGGCTGGGTGAGCACCAACTACGCGGTGCTCGCGTGTACCGATTTCCCGACCTGCAACGGCCAGTGGTTTCCGCCGATGAACTTCGGCCAGGGCTTCCACCTGTGGCGCGCGCTCGGGATGACGAAGGACGGCGACGCGATCACGCAGGATGCGCTGGTCGCGATCCACTGGACCCATCGCACGTTCGCGTTCGTCGTCGTCGCGTATCTGGTCGCGTTCGCGCTGAAGATGCGCCGCTTCGAGTCGCTGCGGCGGCCGGCGAACGGCGTGCTGCTGGTCGTCGTGCTGCAGTTCCTGACGGGCCTGACCAACATCGTGCTGCAGTGGCCGCTGCCGGTCGCCGTCGCGCACAACGGCGGCGCCGCGATCCTGCTGCTGCTCGTCGTCATGTTAAACTTTCGCATCCTTTCAAGCCGCCCCGGCCGTGTCGTGCAGCCCGCGCGCGACGCCGCCCCGGCGTGACCGTCCCCATGCAAAGCACCCTCTCCCAATCGCCCGGTAGCCGGTTTTCGCAGTACATGGCGCTGACGAAGCCGCGTGTCACGCAGCTCGCGGTGTTCTGCGCGGTGATCGGCATGTTTCTCGCGACGCCGGGCATGGTGCCGTGGCATGTGCTGATCGGCGGCACCATCGGCATCTGGCTGCTGGCCGGCGCCGCGTTCGCGATCAACTGCCTCGTCGAACAGAAGATCGACGCGATGATGCGCCGCACCGCGTGGCGTCCGTCCGCGCGCGGCGAGATCACGACGCCGCAGATCCTGCTGTTCTCGGCGGTGCTCGGCAGCGCCGGCGCCTGGACCCTGTATACGTTCACGAACCCGCTGACGATGTGGCTGACGATCGCGACGTTCGTCGGCTACGCGGTGGTCTATACGCTGCTGCTCAAACCGATGACGCCGCAGAACATCGTGATCGGCGGTGCGTCGGGCGCGATGCCGCCGGCGCTCGGCTGGGCCGCGGTCACCGGCGCGGTGCCCGGCGACGCGTGGATCCTCGTGCTGATCATCTTCGTGTGGACGCCGCCGCATTTCTGGGTGCTCGCGCTCTATCGCCGCAAGGATTACGAAAACGCGGGCCTGCCGATGTTGCCGGTCACGCACGGCGAGAAATTCACGCGGCTGCACATCCTGCTGTACACGGTGATCCTGTTCGCGGTCACGCTGATGCCGTTCATCTCCGGGATGAGCGGCGTCGTCTACCTGGCGAGCGCGGTGCTGCTCGGCGCGGTGTTCCTCGCGTATGCGTGGAAGATCTACCGCGATTATTCGGACGAACTCGCCCGCAAGGCTTTCCGCTACTCGATCGTCTACCTGTCGCTGCTGTTCGCCGCGCTGCTCGTCGATCACTATGCGCGCCCGCTGCTCGGCGTGTAACCGCACGGTTTGAACGCAATGCTCCATTCACGGTTCGGGCGCCGCGCGCGCCAAGGCTGGATGCTCGCCTGCGCATTCGCGGCAGCCACGCTGCTCGCGGGCTGCGACAACGCGCCGAAATTCCAGAATCTCGACATCACCGGCAACACGCAGTTCGGCAGCGATTTCTCGCTGCCCGACACGACCGGCAAGGTGCGCACGCTCGCCGACTTCAAGGGCCGTGCCGTCGTGATGTTCTTCGGTTATACGCACTGTCCGGACGTATGTCCGACGACGATGGCCGAACTGTCCGAGGCGCTCAAGCAGCTCGGGCCCGACGCGGCGAAGCGCGTGCAGGTGTTGTTCGTCACCGTCGATCCGGAGCGCGACACGCCCGCGCTGCTCGGCCAGTACGTGCCCGCGTTCGATCCGTCGTTCATCGGCCTGCGGCCGGCCGACGAAACGCAGCTCAAGAAGGTCACGAAGGATTTCCGCGTGTACTACGCGAAGGTGCCCGGCAAGACGCCCGGCAGCTACACGATGGATCACACCGCCGCGAGCTACGTGTTCGATCGCGACGGCAAGCTGCGCCTGTTCGTGCGCGACGGCCAGGGCCCGGGCCCGTGGGTCCACGACCTGAAACTGCTGGTCGACTGAGCGGCGCGCGCCGCATCGCCCGGGCGCCCGCCCGGCGACACGCGTGACGGCCGCGACGCGCCGTCACGCATGCTTCCCTCTTTCCCTCGATCTGCATGCACCGCCTCGCGCTGCCGCGGCGGCGTGCTTGCGCACGTGCAGCGGCGCGCGCGCGCGTTACGGCAGCGCCGGCACGTTGAAACCCTGCGCGGCACGCGTGATCTTGAATTCGGTCACCCGATACGTCGCGAGCCCTTCGGTCACGAACGGATCGGTGTCGAGGATCGCGTCCAGTTCGTCGCGATCGATGCGGGCCGCGAGGATCACGCCGCCTTCGCGCGGCACCTTCGGCCCCGCCGCGATGAAGATGCCGCGCTCGAACAGCGGCTGCAGATACGCACGGTGGCGTTCGAGCGCATCGTCGATGCGCTCGAGCGACGCGTGGTAATGGATGTCGATGACGTACATGGATGGCCCCGGATGTCGCCGGCGCGTGTCGCGCCGGCCAGCCGGTCTTTTTAGCACAGCGGCCGCTCCATGTCGTGCCGGCCGTCGTGCGTCGGCCGCGTGTATTCAAGTTGTAAGTCTCGCTGCCGTAAATACGGGGGCAACCGTTTGCGCGCGACCGGCCTTTCGCGCGCATCGCGGCATCGACTTCGACGACGAGGCACGCAGATGAGCAGAATGAGTTTGAACCGCAAGCTGTGGCTCGCGCTTGCGCTGGTATGGGTCGGGCTACTCGGCGTCGGCGCATGGAGCGCGTACGAGACGCGCGCGACGATGCTTGCCGAACGCAAGGCCGGCATCGCCAACCTGGTCGAATCGGCGGCCGGCATCGTCAACGCCTATCACGCGCTCGCGCAGAGCGGCACGCTGCCCGAGGCCGACGCGAAGCGCGATGCGCTCGCGAGCCTGGCGGCGATGCGGTACGGCGAGTCGGGCTACGTGTTCGTGATGGATTCGAAACCCGTCGTGCTGATGCATCCGACACTGCCGAAGCTGGTTGGCACGCAGGTCGGCGACTATCTCGATCCGGACGGCAAGCCGCTGTTCGTCACGATCCTGAATGCCGCGAAGGCGACCGGCAGCGGCTTCGCCGAGTATCGCGGGCGGCTGCCGCACAGCGAGACCGCGGTGCCGAAGATCAGCTACGTCACGCGCTTCGCGCCGTGGGACTGGAACATATCGAGCGGCGTATTCCTGAAGGACATCGATACCGTCTACTACCGGACGCTGTTCGGTCACCTCGCGGTCGTGCTGGTGATCGGCTTCGTGATCAGCGCGGCGATGCTCGTGATCATCCGCAACGTGCGGGGCAGCCTCGGCGGCGAGCCCGATGAAGCGGCCGCGCTGGCGAGTCGCATCGCGCAGGGCGACCTGACGCGGCCGGTGCCGGTGCGTGCGGGCGACAGCACGAGCATGATGGCGGCGATGCGCGACATGCAGGCGCGCCTTCAGGCGACGATCGGCGGGATCCGCCAGTCGGCCGAGTCGATCGCGTCGGCGAGCCGCGAGATCGCGTCCGGCAACGACGACCTGTCGCAGCGCACCGAGGAGCAGGCCGCCTCGCTGGAAGAAACGGCCGCGAGCATGGAGCAGCTGACCGCGACGGTGAAGCAGAACGCCGACAACGCGCGGCAGGCGAGCGGGCTCGCGAACAACGCATCGGAGATCGCGCGGGCGGGCAACGACGTCGTGAACCGTGTGATCGGCACGATGGGCGAGATCGACGACAGCTCGCGCAAGATCGCCGACATCATCGGCGTGATCGAGGGCATCGCATTCCAGACCAACATCCTCGCGCTGAACGCGGCGGTCGAGGCCGCGCGCGCCGGCGAGCAGGGGCGGGGCTTCGCGGTGGTCGCGGGCGAGGTCCGTTCGCTCGCGCAGCGCAGCGCGACGGCCGCGAAGGAGATCCGCGAGCTGATCGTCGCTTCGGTCGAGCGCGTGCGCAACGGCTCGACGCTGGTCGGCCAGGCCGGCACGACGATGGGCGAGATCCTGCAGGCGGTCGCGCGCGTGACCGACATCATGGGCGAGATCGCGGCCGCGTCGGAAGAGCAGGCGAGCGGCATCACGCAGGTCGGGCGCGCGGTCACGCAGATGGATCAGGTTACGCAGCAGAACGCGGCGCTTGTCGAAGAGGCCGCCGCGGCCGCGGCGTCGCTTCAGGAACAGGCCGGCCGGCTGCGCGGCGCGATCGGCGCATTCCGGGTCGGCGATGCCGCCGGCCTTCGCTGAAGTGCAACTAACGGCCGAGTCGCCCGCACGCCGCGGGCACGGCCGCGGTGCATACCCATATGAGCGGGATGTATTTCACTTCCGGCCGATCCTGTGACACCATTTGCCCCTTCCTGCGAGTCCGGGCATACCCGTATCGCGCCCCCATTTTCAGTTAGCAAGAAAGCGAGAAACAGATGAAGCGTCGCAGTCTCCTGAAGGTATTTTCCGTGCTGGCCACCGGTGCCGCGCTGACGCTGTCGGCGGGTGCGCAGGCCGAAGACAAGGTGATCAAGGTCGGCACGGTGGCCGGTCCGGATTCGGAAGTGTGGCAGGTCGTGCAGAAGGTCGCGAAGGAGAAGCAAGGCCTGAACGTGAAGGTCGTCGAGTTCAACGACTACGTGCAGCCGAACGCGGCGCTCGATTCGGGCGACCTCGACGCGAACAGCTTCCAGCACCAGCCCTACCTCGACAGCCAGGTGAAGCAGCGCGGCTACAAGCTCGTCACCGCGGGCCTGACCTACATCTCGCCGATCGGCGTGTACTCGAAGAAGTTCAAGTCGCTGAAGGACCTGCCGCAAGGCGCGAAGCTCGCGGTGCCGAACGATCCGTCGAACGAGAACCGCGCGCTGCTGCTGCTGCAGACGCAAGGCGTGATCAAGCTGAAGGCGGGCGCCGGCACGGGCGGCAACAACGCGACGGTGCTCGACATCGCCGAGAACCCGAAGAAGCTGAAGATCTCCGAGCTCGACGCCGCGCAACTGCCGCGCGTGCTGTCGGACGTCGACGCGGCCGTGATCAACACGAACTACGCGCTCGCCGCCAACCTGCAGCCGACCAAGGACGCGATCGCGCTCGAATCGCTGACGAGCCCGTACGCGAACGTGATCGCCGTGCGCGCGAAGGACAAGGATCAGCCGTGGGTGAAGAAGCTGGTCAAGGCGTATCAGTCGCCGGAAGTGCGGGAATTCATCAAGAAGCAGTTCAAGGGCTCGATGGTCGCGTCGTTCTGAACGCGATCTATTGATCGAATGAAGGCCTGCACGTGTGCAGGCCTTTTTTGTTTGCAATCGGAATGCTTTCGAGATGCAGGGGCAGCGTGAAGATTACACGCCGCAATGGCATGGGCGTTCATGGATAAAAGCCGTTTGGTAACGGTTCGACACATTGGTATGAAACATGTGCGCGACCGCTCGAATTCGGAATCGCTATGCACTCTCTCTCTCTGGCATCCCGCCGTGCCCCGTCATTGCTCACGTCGAACCGAATAACGATTCATTCCGAATGAAATTCCATCATCGTTGCGGTGCGGTCGGCCAATAGATCGATCGGTTTTTTCCGTGCGGTAATCGTGCGTCTTCGTTAGGCTAAAAAACATTTTTAAAAATTACGAACGAGGACGCTGAATGGATGCTGTCGAGAAATTGAATGAGGCCTACCATTACTATGGGATGGTCAATCTGACTGCGGGAGAGTTGTTCTTCTGGATCATGGTTGACGAAACGATGAATCAGTTGGGCGTCGATGATGCCGTGTCGGTTGGTATGATCTTGCTTGGTAGAAGTAATTTGCCGACCAGGGCAAAGCCGAGCGACGCAATACAGGGGACTTCGCGTGCAAGCAAATACTCAAGAAGAGTTTTTCAAAAGGCTCAATTCCCGTTTGGTTGGAGATTTCCGACACTGGTAGGCGGGCCCGTGCGAAATTTGAAAATCAGGTTGGTTGGAAACATCGGAACCTTCGTAGGAAGAACGATCCCCGTGCTTGGTTGGGTAATTCTTGTAAGCGATATTTCCATTATTGTCAGCAAGACGGTGGCTCACTACAATAGAGTTGCAAGGGAGGGGGATAGGTTATGGTAAATATTGAAAGAAGGGTGGTTGAGTTTATAAGGAAAAAGTCCGGATTATCTATATCATTCATGGCGGATGAGATAACGGAAAGTACCGACTTGGATCTGGATCTGCGTTTTGATGATAGTGAGGTCGAGGATCTGATGCGGGAGTATTCGGTAAAGTTTGATGTTGATATAAGCGGGTTCGATATAAAAAAATATTACCCGGAAGACGATTCCTCATTTTTTGACTTGATCAATCCGTTTAAGAAGAAAGTGATTCATCGTGTTCCGGATCTGAATGTTCGGATGCTGATCGCATCGGCCAAAGCGGGACGCTGGCTTTACGACTGACGGCTTACCGAGTTTGTCTGCGGCCTGACGGACGCGCGGTGCGGCGTTGCCGCATAACATCGCGCAAACCTTTTTTCATATTGGTGTACATGCTGGCGGGGCGACCGCGCGGTGTTCGCGCGCTCACATCTCGCCGCGCCGCGAGCAGATCGACATGATCTGCTGGATCGCGTAGTTGTCGCGTACGCCGGGCAGCGACTGCACGACGCACTCGTGAAAGCGCCGCTCGCGCGGCAGCAGCATCGCGTTGTTGCGGTACAGCGCGTCGCACGAGCGCTGGATCAACTGGGCCGCCGCGCCGTTACGGCTTTCGCGCAGCGCGTTGAGCATGCAGTCGTCGTACTGCGCGTAGTCGTCGCCCAGCGCGAATGCCGCGCCCGGCAGCACCAGCGCCGCGGCCGCGCACGCGATCGCACGGATCGCCCGTTTCATGTGCCCTCCGAGGGTGGGGATGGGGTCGGCGGACAGCATAGCGTAAAGCGGCAAGCGCGGCTGACGCGTTGCGCCGATACCGTGCGCGGACCGCCGTCGGCTTCCCCTGCTTTTCCTCTGACTAAAATACCGGTTTCGT
>Ga0068852_100003115_pt1 | contig 11550 bp, 10 predicted proteins | sample KBSCornC22_FD_66594 | JGI IMG/M metagenome (GOLD analysis project Ga0068852, IMG submission 66594) | Corn rhizosphere microbial communities from Kellogg Biological Station, Michigan, USA - KBS Corn C2-2 | ecosystem: Host-associated > Plants > Roots > Rhizosphere > Soil ... | reverse complement strand
CGAGGATACTGCACTCCTGTAGGCGAGCGCGGTGTGCGACTGTCTGGCGGTCAGATCCAACGCATAGGGCTGGCGCGGGCTCTGTACAAAGATGCTACTGTGCTCATCCTCGATGAAGCAACAAGTGCACTCGATGACGCTACCGAGGCCAATATCATCGAAGCGGTACACCGGCTGGGTAGAGGCTATACTGTCCTGATGATCGCACATCGAACTACCACTCTGCGCGAGTGCGACATCATTTATAAGCTTGATTCAGGTCTGCTTGTGGAAAGCCGTTCTCCAGAGCGGCTGTTCGGCGCCTCGGTTTCCGCATCGGATTACCCTGCCGCAAATGAGCTGCCGACAATCTCGAAGAGGCGCGTCCCATGACTGGTGAGTACGGGCGCGCTCATCCGAGCCGTTCCGGCAATCCATGGCGATCGGGCTCGTCGGCAGAGCGTCTCTCCGGCTCGCCGGGCGGCGCATATTCACACAGATATCAGGGGGCGCAGCCTTCGCGCCAAGCGCCGCGTAATGCACGTGACCAAGCTGCGACCATGTCGCTGCCGGCGCTGTTCCCCGTCCTCGTGCTTCTGATGCTTTCAGTGACTCTGCGACACGACGACACCGCGGGCAACTTCGACTCGCAAGTCGCGGTTCGATTGGTCGCCTACTCACTCGCTGCCTTGTCAGTCCTGTTCGCGCTCGGGCGGCGCAAAATGCATCTGAATACGGGAGTGGTCGCCTGGGCCCTGGTCCCAATGTTCATAGCAGTGACGGCGCTGTACGCACCGGAGCCACTATTTGCTTTGACCGCCGGGTTGGGCCATCTCGCCTTACTGCTCTTTGGGTGGCGGGTAGTAAACCGGCACGGACAAAGACGTGCGGTGCTCGGGATCATCATTGCGGGCACGATTGTCTGTGCCCTTTCCATATTCGTGTTCTACGCCCTTCCCGACCTCGGTCGCTCAACATTCGACGCTCTCAGTGGCGATCCGGGCGACCGCATGCGGGGAATTACCGCCCAGCCAAACTCGCTCGGTTCCATCAGCGCGCTCACGGCTATGCTGGCTGTGATGCACTTCCCGATGTTCACCGGGCGGCAGCGGATGCTTGCCGCCGCTGCCATCTTCATCGCCGGATTCTGCATAATCTACAGCGACAGCCGCACGAGCATTCTGGCGTTGCTGTTGTGCGTTGGAATGTGGGCGTTGTGCCGTACTAACGCAGCGCTGAACCTGTTCGCGGTCGTCGGCGTTGGCCTTCTCGCATGCCTCGTCATCGCGTTTGTCCCGGACGTTAGCGCATATCTTTCGCGAGGAGGCGCGAGATCGGACGACCTCACCTCCTTCAACGGCCGGTGGGCGATCTGGAACGTGGCTTGGGAGCATATCCAAGCCTCTCCGCTCCTCGGACAGGGATACGGGGCCTCGCGCTCGTTCCTCCCCACGGACGATCGGCTATTCGCGGCCGCGGTCAATTCGCACAACGTCTACCTGGAAATGCTGTTTTCAGGCGGCGCGGTGTTGTTGGGACTCTATCTGCTGGCAATCTCGATATCGGTCATACGCAGCGCGATGCAGAGACGCACGGAAGCGCTTGTCGCTCTCGTCTTTTTTCTCATCGTCGGTGCTGGGGAAGCGACGCCCTATGCTGGACTTCCCCTCTTTCCTGCTGCTGTCTTCTATATCGTGGTTGCCCTTTGCCTGGCGCGGCCGACACCAAGCCAGGCACCGAAGCGGCGCGCACCCAAGTCCGCCGCCGGCAGCAACCGCCACTTTCTCGGCGCGGGAGCTTCCGCAATGAAATCCCAGCACTAATGAAACCTGCGCTGCCGCCTCGCGGGCTCTGATGCACGTGCGTGCATGAGCAGAGTTTCCGCCTTTCTGCTTACCACCTGTCACTTGCAGAAGGACGGACTGGACGACCTGTTGCGGTTGATCGGGTCAGTAGACTCGGCGCTGCTCCAGCAAGAGCTCGACAGCCTTCAACACATTATCTTGCTTCAGGGCTGCGGCTCCGGCCGTCGTTCTCAAATCGAGGCGCGGGTCCCGCCGTGGGTCAGGCTGCTTTCGACCGCTCGGAGCTTGTCTTCTCCGGCCGCGCGTAATGCGATGTTAGATCACCTGCTGGCCGACAAGGGCTTCAATCCTGACGCCTTCGTCGGCTTTCCCGATGATGATTGCTGGTACCCGCCTGGAGCCCTCGCCTGCGTTGCCCGGCATTTCGAGACGAAGCCCGGCCTGCAACTGCTGGTCTCCCGTTATGGTCCGTCTCCGTCCGCCGCCGAGTGCGTGACCGCGCGCCGCGCCAGTCTTCAACAAGCGCTTTCACGCGGAGCCTGCGCCGCGCTCTTTGTTCGCGCAGCGTTAGTCGCACGCCTCGGCGGCTTTCACGAATTGCTCGGCCTAGGAACGACACTCTGTGGAGGTGAAGACACGGAGTTCGTTCATCGCGCTTTTCATTCTGCCAAGGGTGAAGTGGCTTACGTGCCCGGAATGCTCGTCGGCCACGCTGCGGCGGAGCCGGCCAAGAAGGCGAAATATTATGAGGGCGGTTTAGCGGCTTTGATGGCTCACAGCCGCAGTTCTTCGGCGGCGCGCGTGGCTTTGACGCGCAAAATCGTCGTGGGCGGTTGGTTGGTCGTCAGACATCGGATGTCTCCCAGCCAGTATTTTCGAGCCCTCCGAAAGGCCCGTGCGAGCGCACCTATCCTGCGCGCCGGGCTCTCCGCGACCGGGGTGAGGCAAAAAGTCTAAGCTGACGCCGAGCTGTGCGGCGAGCCTTCCGCCGCGCCTGTTCGCAGCGCCGACCACGATCGGGCAGCGCGTGTGCGCAGCAGTCGCAAGCAAGTCCGGGCGACCCTCTGGCGCTGCAGCAGAATCGAAGCCAGGCGGATCCAATGGCGCCCGCGGAGCGCGGCGAGTGCCGGCATTGCCTTCGCCACATCCTCGAAGTCACGCCGGCGGCCCGCAAGAGCGGAACGCGAGTGCGGCGAGAGTTCAGGCCCGAGTTCCCGCAACACTCGATCGCCGAGCTCAGAATGGAAGCGCAAGTGCTCCTCGGACCAGCTTAGGGAGCCTCGCCTGCGGCGATAAATGTAGCCGGCGTAGCAAGTGCCGATGCAGCAAAGTTTCTGCGCGAACAGGTGAGCGTAGAATAGGAAGTCCTCACCGCTCGGAACTGAAGGGTCATAGGCTATTCCAGTCTCGCTGAGAAATTCGCGCCGAATCAGCGGCTTCATGTAGCCCATGGGGAAGGACCGCCGGAAGAGACGTGAGCCGGTGAAGAAATCCTCCTGCGAGAAGGGAAACGTCGGCTGCGTGAATCCAAATGCATGGTGCGCGGAGATTGTGTTCGGGAACGCGGTGATGATCTGGTCATCGAACACCAGGTCTGCGCCGTGCTTCTCACCGATACGCATCAGCAGCTCCAGCCGGTTCGGATGGAAGAGATCGTCGGCATCGAGCGGAGCCAGCCATCGTCCTTTCGCCTCGGCGATGCCCGCATTGCGCGCGGCGGAGGCACCGTGACCTTCGCTTAAGATGACGAGCCTGAAGCGGCGGTCCGCCTCGGCGAAGCTCTCAATTATCGCCGCACTTCCATCGGTCGAGGTATCGTCAACGACGATGCACTCAAAATCATCGAGCGTTTGGTCGCGAACGCTCTGCAATGCGTCACCGAGGAACTCGGCCGCATTGTGGCACGGAATAATGACGGATACGGCTGGCGACCTCACGATGCCGTGATCTCCGTCCGTCCAAAATTGTGCTCGACCATCTGACCTACCGACCCAAGCCCAGGTTCAGGTTAGCATAGCCGGGCGCATAAGCATGCTTAGTCGTGAAAAGGCGGACGTGCCGAAAATGCGGGAGTAGACCCGCGCCGGAGCGGACGTTTAGGGTGACAGGATGATTGAGCAGTGGCGCTGGCGGCTCTCGGAGCTCCCCGATCAGTTCGTTCTCAATCAGGATGATCGGCCGCCGTTCCCCGCCTGGGTCTCTCGATCAATCGGCAGATACACGCTCCATGTCCACCCGGATACGAAAGTGCACGAGTTTGCGACCTCGAACGGGCAAGTACTTGTCATTGGGTCGATTGTCGCCGCACCGCATGAAGAGATCGAAAAACACTCATGCCCGCCCGGCCAGTTCGTGGCGATTAGCGCGTCGGAGGTGTTCTCGGATGCCGGGTCGCTCAAACAAGCCTTCTTCGACCGCGATACGAAGACTGTCGCATCCTCTCCGCGCCTTCTCGAGCGCCTTGGTGACAGGGCAGTCTCTCCCGAGTTGTTCCACGGATCGCGGCCCGACTGGTATTGGGGGCCGCGGACGAGTTTTGGCGAGATCGATTTTTTGCTGCCGTCGCAGTGGCTTGACCTCGAGAGCTTCACGCCGAAGTTCCGCACGCTCCCGCAGGCGAGTGAGGGCTTGGCGCTCGAACCGGCTAAGATGCTCGAGGGTGAGCTGGGCAAGTCGTTCCAATTGCTGCGACGCGCGGGACACCCCATCCGACTGGCGATGACCGGCGGGATCGACAGCCGGACCCTGTTCGCAGCGGCGATCAAAGCCGGCGTTGAGTTCGAGACATATACGATGGTGTCACCGCAGGTTCACCCGCTCGACCTCGCGGTTGCAAAGCAGATCTCGGAGCGATTTGGTGTTCGCCACACCACCTTGCGGGCAGGCAGGGTCAACACCGACGAACTGGACTGGTACCTGTGGCACTCGGCCGGCCTAACCGTGACCCTGGATTCCGACTTTCATGCCGCGGGGCTTTGGGATCACTTTGGCCGTGATGCCATCCACATCCGCGGGCTCGGTTTCGAACTGGGGCGGCACAAGTATCGTGACTTCCTCGAGGCGGAGGACGAGGCTCTGATCCACACCGATCCCTATGAACTGTGGAAGAAGTTCACGCGACCGTGGGTGCGGCCCTTTCATCGGTACAACCATGAGGCTTTTGGAACCTACGCACGCTGGCTGGCCGGTACGCTGGACCTTAGTGCGATGGATTTTCGTGACCGGCTCTACCTCGAGCAGGGGATCGGGTCATGGTGTGCTTCCGCGGAATACGGGCTCGGCGCAACGGGAGCGAAAAGGGTTTCCCTGGGGAACAGCAGCGCACTGTACAACCTGTTCTTGCGAGACGAAGCCGGATCCAAGAAGCACGGTCCTCTGCAGCGTGAGATGATGCGCGCCATCGACCCTGCCTTCCTCGACTATCCTTTTGCAAAGCCATCCCGCGCTGAGCGTCTGCGATACAGGGCACTCGATACCTTAAGGGCAGTCCGCATCCGGCAGCGCCTGAAACGCCTCCGCTGACAAGGCGCCGGTTAGGTCCGCGGCGCCGCGCCCCCAAGCAGCCGGTCGACGACAACGGCGAGGGACTCGCGCCACGGCGGCGGCTTATAGCCGAAGGTTGCCTCGAAAAGGCTTGAATCCAGCCGACTGTTGAGCGGCCGGGGCGCTCTGGCAGGCCAGTCGGAGGTAGCTATTGTCTCGATCTGTGCCGAAGGACCGCCCAGCGCGCGGCTAAGTGCGAAGATCTCGCGAGCGAACTCGGCCCAGCTGGTCGAGCCCGTGCCCGCGAGATGATAGGTTTGGCCGAGGCCGCGCTTGGGCTGGGCCCGCCACGCCTCTATCATCGTTAGAATACCCTGGGCCAAATCGAGGGCGGACGTGGGATTGCCGATCTGATCGCCGACGACCCGGAGCAGCGGACGTGTTTCCGCCGCCTCAAGCATCGTCTTCACGAAATTGCGCCCGAACGGGCTGTAAACCCAGCCGGTGCGGAGGATTGCGTGTTCCGGCAAGACCGCGCGGATCGCCTCCTCGCCCTCCAGCTTCGTGCGCCCGTAGACGCTTTTCGGCCCGGTGGGATCCTGTTCCCGCCACGGGCCGTCACCGCTGCCGTCGAACACATAATCGGTTGAGACATGGATTAGGCAGGCGCCGGTATCGCGAGCCGCCTCGGCGAGCGCCCGCGGACCCGTGACGTTTAGCGCGCGCGCCAGCTCCGGCTCGTCTTCCGCCTGGTCCACTGCCGTATGGGCCGCGGCATTGATGATCACCCGGGCCCCACTTTCGCGTACGGCGCGGTGAAGGCTGTTGCCGTCCGCGAGATCGGCCTGCGGGCGGCCGATGAAGCCGACGTCGAGCCCGCGACCGGCCGCACATTCGGCAAGGCTGCGCGCTAGCTGTCCCCCGCGGCCGAGGACCAGAATTGCGCTCACGCGCCAGGCCGGTAGCGGAACACGGGAGGGGCGTCGGCGAGCGCGGGCGCGAGGCGATCCTTGTCTGACAGAATCGGCTCACGACCCTCGAGTGGCCATTCGATACCCAGAGCCGGATCGTCCCAGCGTAAACTGCGCTCGTGCTCGCGCGAGTAGGATGCAGAAACCTTGTAAAGCACCTCGGTGTTGGGCTCGAGCGTCAGAAAGCCGTGCGCAAAGCCTTCCGGGACGAGGATCTGGTTCCAGGCATCCGCCGAAATGATCAGCGACACCCATTTGCCGAAGGTTGGGGAGCCGTGCCGAATGTCGACTGCCACATCGAAGATCGCCCCGCGTGCCACCCGGACCAGCTTGGCCTGCGCGAAGGGCGGCCCCTGGTAATGGAGCCCGCGAAGCACGCCAGCTTCCGCGGAGAGGCTGTGATTGTCCTGGACGAAATCGAGCGCGACGCCGTGCTCGGCCAGCGCCTTGGAACTCCATACTTCGGAGAAGAACCCGCGATGGTCCGCGAAACGAGGGGGACGAACCTCCAGCACTTCGGGGATGCCAAGCGGTTGGATCTCAAGCACATCCTACTCCGGAGCCAACGGGCCTGAACTCACTATATCGTATCATTGCGGAAATACCGCCTTCGGCAGGTCAGAGGCCGAGACGTTCGCGGCCGTGTTTCTTCTCGCGGAGAGGCTGCCACCAATCCCGATGCGCGAGATACCAGTCCACCGTCTTCGCCATTCCGCTTTCGAAGCTCTCCTCTGGCCGCCAGCCAAGCTCGCGCTCCGCTTTCGACGGGTCGATTGCGTAGCGCCGGTCGTGGCCTGGCCGGTCGGCGACGAACTCGATCAGTGTCTCGTAAGGGGCGCCGCTTCGACGCGGCTCACGTTCATCGAGGAGACGGCAGATGGTGCGCACGACATCGAGGTTGCTCCGCTCAGCTCTGCCTCCGATCAGATAGGTCTCCCCGACTCGGCCGTCGCTAACGACTAGGTCCAGGGCGCGAGCATGGTCTTCGACGAACAGCCAGTCGCGCACATTCTCGCCGTGCCCGTAGACCGGCAGCCTCTGCTCGTGCAGCGCGTTCAGGATGACAAGCGGGATCAGCTTCTCCGGGAAGTGATAGGGGCCGTAATTGTTCGAGCAGTTCGAGACGATCGCCGGCAGACCGTAAGTATGCCGCCAGGCGCGGACGAGATGGTCGGAGGCAGCCTTTGAGGCAGAATAAGGTGAAGAGGGATCGTAGGGCGTGTCCTCTCTGAAAATGCCGCTGTCGAATGGCAGGTCGCCGAATACTTCGTCGGTTGAAATGTGGTGGAAGCGGAAACGGTCTTTCTGCTCGCCTTCAAGGCCGCGCCAATAGCCGAGCGCCGCCTGGAGCAGGCGGAATGTGCCGACGATGTTGGTTTCGATGAACTCGCCTGGCCCGTCGATCGAGCGGTCGACGTGGCTTTCGGCGGCGAGGTGCATTACGATGTCCGGTCGCTCCTCGGCGAGCAAGGCGGTTACCCGCTCCGTATCGCCGATATCGGCATGCACGAAGCGATAATCGGGGCTGCTTTCGATCTCGGACAGCGAGGCGCGGTTTCCGGCATAGGTCAGCTTGTCGAGGTTGACGACGCGGGTGTCACCCCGGCCGATCAGGTGGCGGCACACCGCCGAGCCGATGAATCCGGCGCCGCCGGTGACGATGATCGTTCGCGAGACCATCAGAATCGAGATTCGTGGGGAAGGGGTGCAAGCATCGTGCGGCCTTCGGCGGCGCGGCGGCGCAGGAAATTGGCATAGTCCGACCTGCCCATCCGGTCGGCGGCCGCAAGGAGCTGCGACTCGTCGAGATAGCCGAATTCGTACGCGATCTCTTCAGGGCACATGACCTTGATGCCCTGCCGCTGCTGAACGGTGCGGACGAACGCGGCGGCGTCGTGGAGGCTGTCGCAGGTTCCGGTATCCAACCAAGCGAACCCGCGGCCGAGCCGAGTGATTCGAAGGCTTCCCCGCTCGAGATACGCTCGGTTAACGTCGGTGATCTCGAGCTCGCCGCGAGCCGAAGGCTTTACCGCTGCCGCTATATCGAGCACCCCGTTATCGTAGAAGTAAAGACCGGTGACCGCCCAGCTCGATGGCGGGTTCTTCGGTTTCTCCACGATATCGATCGCTTCGCCGGTCTCGGAATCGAAGCCGACGACACCGTATCGCTCGGGATCATCGACTTGATAGGCGAAAACAGTCGCTCCGGTGGTCCGGCCTGCCGCCTCCTGGCACAGGCCCGACAGACCAGCGCCAAAGAACATGTTGTCGCCGAGGATCAGCGCGACCCGATCGTCGCCGACGAAGTCGCGACCGATAATGAATGCCTGTGCAAGACCTTCGGGCCGTTCTTGCTCAGCGTAGGTGAGGCGTACGCCGAACGCGCTGCCGTCGCCAAGCGTCGTACGGAACTGCGGCAGATCGTGCGGCGTGGAGATGATCAAGATGTCGCGGATTCCGGCGAGCATCAAGGTCGCAAGGGGATAGTAAATCATCGGCTTGTCGTAGACCGGCAGCAACTGCTTCGAGACGGCAAGAGTCACCGGATAGAGACGGGTGCCACTGCCCCCGGCCAAGATTATGCCCTTCAAGCCGAACCCTCCGGGATCATGTGAGGCCCTGAAGAAGATACGCGCGAAATTCCCATGGCGCCATCAGCTTGACAGCTCCTGCCGATGGCCCTGTCCCTGGTTTCGATACCATGCCTGAAACATCAGGATCGCCCAAAGAGCCGGGGTTGAATCGCGACGACCGGTCAGGTGCATGTCCCAGCGTCGATGGACGACGTCCGGATTGAACCAGCCCTCCTCCATCATCCGCCGTCTATCCAGCAGGTCCTCTGCCCAGGAGCGCAGGGGACCCTTGAGCCATTCGCCGATTGGGACTGCGAACCCCGCCTTCGGACGATCGAACAATTCTCGCGGCGCCTGAAGGTACAGAAGCTCGCGCAAGATATGCTTTCCCGTGCCACCCCGCATCTTCATTGAGGTGGGGATCCGCGCCGCGAGTTCGGCAACTCGGTGGTCGAGGAATGGGACGCGCGTTTCAAGACTCACGGCCATCGACGCGCGATCGACTTTGCATAGGATGTCGTCGGGCAGATAGGAGACCGCATCGTAGTACATCATCCGAACCTCGTCCGGCACATTCCGCCCGGATAGCAAGTCCCGAGTGACCGAAGAGGGGGCCGCTCGCAAAACTGGAGAGTTTTCGAAGCTCCACTCGTCCAGGAAACTACCATAGACGTCGTCGATGTTGTGCGCCGCTGACGAAACCCGCAGCGCCTTCTGGACCTTTGAGCCAATGTCCACATGCCGACCCCTCGCAAACAGGCGCCAGGCTTCGCTCCAGAATTTGGCCGGCACTCGGGCGATCGGCGCTCCAATGGCGCGTATTGGCCGAGGGACGCGATGAATGGTTCGCCACAGGCGCGGCGCATAGATGTGACGATAGTAGCCACCGAAAAGCTCGTCTCCTCCGTCCCCTGTAAGCGCAACCGTGACCTGCGACCGCGCCACGCGGCTGACAAGATAGGTAGGGATCTGAGAACTGTCGCCGAACGGCTCATCGTAAATCCGGGGCAGTAACGGAATAGTAGCGAGCGCATCCTGCTCGGTAACAATGTGCTCGTGGTGAATTGTCCCAAGCTGCTTAGCCACTTGTCGCGCGAAAGGAGCCTCATTGTAGCGCGGGTCTTCAAACCCGATTGAGAAGGTCCTCGCTGGCCGGTCCGAGACCTGCTGATAAAGAGCCGCGATCGTCGAGCTGTCGATTCCCCCTGAGAGGAACATGCCAACCGGAACGTCCGCAATCGATTGTTCGGCTACAGCGCGAGTCAGTGCGCGTTTGAGTTCTGCAAGAGCTTCGGCTTCGTCGTTGATCGGGTCGGTCACTCCCGCGAGCACCGTATCCCGGTACGACCAGTATCGCTGGAGTTTCAGCTGCCCCTCGCCGGATTCTCCGGGGGCTTCGTTCAGCGGAATTGCTGCCGCGGCTGCAGGAATTGTCAGAACACAACCGGGCGGCAGCTTGAAGACTCGGCGGTAAACGGAAAGCGGCGCGGGAATGTAGCCCTGCGAAGCGAATGTTCGCAGAGCCTTACGATCGATGTCGGCCTGGAAGCGAGGATGAGCCGAGATCGCCTTAAGTTCGGAGCCGAACAGGAAATCCTTTCCGGCCCAACCATAATAGAGCGGCTTCTCGCCGAAGCGATCACGCACAAGGGTTAGATTACGGGCGTGGCGATCCCACAAGCCGAAGGCAAACATACCGGCTGCTTTGCTGATGGCAACTTCGAGCCCCCAGGCCTCGATCGCCTGCAGAAGGACTTCCACGTCGGAGTGCCCCCGCCAGCCTTCAGGGGGCGCGGAGCTCGTACGCTCGAGTTCCGCACGAAGCTCGCCATAGTTATAGATTTCGCCGTTGAAGGTGATCACGTAGCGTTGGGACGAGGAGTGCATCGGCTCGTGTCCAGCTGCCGAGAGATCGATGATCGACAATCGCCTGTGCCCGAGAGCGACACGAGCTTCCGGGTCAATCCAGGTTCCACTGTCATCTGGCCCGCGATGGACGAGCGCGGCAGTCATCTTATCCAGGATGGCACGATCTATTCGCCCAGCAGCTATCAGTCCCGCGATACCGCACATCACCTGTTACTCACTGGGGGGATCTGCTTTCCGTAACAATGAGCAGCGGAAAAGCTACATCTTTAAAGGAGATGATCTCCGGCATAGCGCCAGCCGTGGCTGGCAACGGCTTCTTCGATAACCTATCGTCCCCCACACATGGGTAGACGCAGTCGGCATCGGATCTTGGCCGTGGCTTCCGCCGGCGGTCATTGGGTTCAATTGGCGCGGCTCAGTGAAGCATTCGAAGGTTCGGATGCACTCTATGTGACGACCGTCGCCGGACAAATCGCGCCGAGCGGCGATCGCGCCGTGGCCAAGATATCCGATGGGTCTCGCAACGAGCCTTGGCGTCTCCTGGCCGCAGGCTTGCAGCTGGGCCTGCTGATGCTCCGCTTCCGGCCGCATGCGGTCATCACCACCGGCGCAGCTCCTGGCTACGTTGCCCTCCGTCTCGGCAAGCTCTTGGGGTGCCGAACGGTGTGGCTCGATAGCATCGCCAATGCGGAAGAACTCTCGATGTCCGCGCGACTGGCCCGCCGCTATGCGGATTTGTGGCTGACTCAATGGGAAGACCTCAGCCGTAAGACGCCTGGTCTCGACTATTGGGGCCAGGTCCTGTGATCCTCGTCGCGGTCGGGACCCAGTTTCCATTCGATCGCCTGGTTGAGACCGTCGACAGGTGGG
>Ga0068852_100003106_pt1 | contig 11561 bp, 14 predicted proteins | sample KBSCornC22_FD_66594 | JGI IMG/M metagenome (GOLD analysis project Ga0068852, IMG submission 66594) | Corn rhizosphere microbial communities from Kellogg Biological Station, Michigan, USA - KBS Corn C2-2 | ecosystem: Host-associated > Plants > Roots > Rhizosphere > Soil ... | reverse complement strand
TGCCCTGTCATACGAGCTGCGGCAGGATTTTGACAAGGCTGTATTCTATTTTGAAAAAGCGATACTGGCCAGTCAGAATGATGATAAGATAAAGGACTATCGAAATGACATCGAGAGGGTGGAGATGAAGAGGGAGATAGCGGTAAGGCATGCGGGGGCTTAAGCTAGTAGTGAAATTTGTTGTATCGTATTTATCATCAAACTGTTAGGCTATTGCAATCAATAGCCTATTTTTATTGTCCACTTCTCGCGCTCCGGGCCAAAGCTTCTAATTTCTTCATTTGCAAATCCATCTGGTGTATAATTGTTTGATCGTAGTCATTCTTATTCTCACCAAGTTTACTGATCAGCACTAACATCTCAAGCCCCATTAAAAGAAGGAACCACATAATCCATACGAAGAGGGCAGCTCTCGATCTTGTTATTAATCGGATCATTACATTTAGTTCATCCAAAAAACCATTTTTGGATTTTATCTCATTTTCCAATTGAGGTCTGATATTCAAAAGAGCGCTATCTTTTGCCGATTTTTGTTTTCTTAGATCCGAGATTGTCTGTTCCAGCGGCGCTATCAATTGTAGTTTCGGGTTGGCAATGTTGCTCGTCCTAGCGGACGTCGTGTATACTATTTTTTCAGCTGTAATTGGTTTTCCCGCTGAATCGTATGTCGTCGAAGCCACTTTTTGAGGTTCGACGTGTGATTCAACCTGCCTGATCAAAGGCGTTTTAGCAACTTCGGCAATGGTACTCAGCCTCTCAGAGTCTCTCTTTTTTATGGCGCTGTCAAGACCAGCAATCTGACTCACCAGCAATGCCGAACGGGAAGGTAATACCTGGTCTACGCGATCCTGAATATAGGTGATCTTTTCCAGTTCAATATCTTCCTTGAAGACGATCTGATCGATAACGATCGAGCCGATGATGGCCATCAACATTGCAATAAAGGCCCTCGCCGCATATAGTTTCTTATTTCGTCCGACAGCTAAAATAATTTGCCGTTCGATCTGAATAATAATTACCACCATTATTACCGCTCCTGCAAAAGAACCTGTCAGGCTATCGTATACATACCGTCTGGTAAACATAAAACCGATGAAAAACCATAGTATACACACGATCAACAGTGCAGATGTATATTTTTTTACTGCCTTAGCTGATACCTCACTCGATGCCCTCACTATATCATAGTTATAGCCTGTCAGAAAACAGCCAAATTTTATCCACCAGGTGCGCATAAAAAGATGTTTAGATTTTTCTTTTTAAAATAGAATGATGCGATATGGCGGCAAGCCCATTCTTAAATCCCTTAGTATAGCTCATTAGCACGCCCTGACCATCTCCCCGGCCATTGCGGGAGTCTTCTTCAATCTCCTGGATCTTCTTTATATGGCTTTCTGCTATATCCTTTTTCATTTTAAGCTCGTCAACAGTATCGATCATACCACTGCGGCCGCGGCTCTCAATATGAAAATCGATCTCTTTTATAAAGTCCTCATAATAGGTTTTTACCTTTCGGATCGTACGCTCCAACTCATTCTTTATAGATTGCAAATTTTGCTCTAAATGATTTATATCCGGATTTATCAGCGCATCATCATATCCTTTTGCCTCATGGTTCCGATCCAGGAACTCAAATAAAACATTGATAGTTTTCTCAGGCGGGGCCTGCGTATTCTGCTCTGCAGAAGGTGGATTTTCGCTGAATGTCTGTTCCGGAATTGGTGGAAGATCCATTTTGGGTAATGCTCCTGGTTGATCCCAGCCATTGGAATGACCGTTGTTTTTGTTAAAAAAACTAAATAATCCCATAGTTGTTTATTGTTTATACGATTAAAGTAGGAACATTATATTTACTATGTCCCCGGCTATGACAAGACTCACATAAGGATATGAGCAGGTGATCCTCATAATCCCATGGAGCCTTATACTGATTATTTCGGACAACGAAATGGTACTGACGGTGGTGGATCTGTAAGTTCTGCTGGCTTTTACAAATGACGCAGCGATGTCCGTCACGGGTGAGTATTTCGGCTCTTTTTTGCTTCCATCTCTGATCAAATAGAAGAGCTCCATAAGAACCGTGAGCTGGAATGGTAGGTTTTTTGCCGTTCAACTTTGCCTCAAGCAAGGCTTTATCATCTTCATTCTGAATATAACGACGATAGACTTCATTGCCTTTGAATGCAATGTATCTATATCTACTTTGGGTGGGATCTTTCATGGTAAGGTTCGGGATTAAACTGTCATGCTAGAACGAGCATGTAGTTTTTTTATTATACCAAACCCTTCCGAAATAAGTGATTACACTTATCAGCTCCATTCTTCCCTATCCCTCTTATCCTGCTTTTTGGTCACTCTTTTAGAGATAATGATGCTCAGCTCATACAGCAGTATGAGGGGCAGGGCCACGATGGTCTGGCTCATCCAGTCGGGGGAAGGCGTGATGATCGCGGCGATAAAGAGAATAGCCACATAGGCGTATTTCCTGTATGTACGAAGAAAGCTGGGAGTTATCAGTCCAATGCTGGTCAGCACAAAGCTGATCAGGGGCAGCTGGAAGGCCAGGCCCGAGCCGATGATAATGTCTATCAGGTTTTCGATATAGTCGTCCAGGGTCGGCTTTGTGACAACGCCACCGGCGGCGCCGATGGTATAATTGTACAGAAAGCTAAAGGTGAAGGGCGCCAGGAGAAAGTAGCCAAAGGCTACCCCCAGCATAAAAAAGAAGGTCACCCAAAAAATAGCGCCGCGGCTGCTTTTCAGCTCCTTTTGAGAAAGGGCGGGTTTGACGAAGCGCCACAGTTCCCAGAATACATAGGGGAAGGCGACGATAAAGCCACCTACGATGGCAATATTGATGCTGGTGATGAACTGGGACCCAAACTGGGTGGTCATCAGCTCCAGCCCCTTTACGGACTGGAGACATAGGGCGTCCCCGAAGCCCAGCTTTTGTCCGAGATGGCAGAGACCGGTATAGCTCACGAAGTCATTGCGTATCGGCCCCCGGATGATCTTGTCGAAGATCCAGTCCATCTTGACAAAGATGACGATGGCTACTATGATGACGGCAAATGCGCTGCGGACGAGATGCCAGCGGAGGGCCTCCAAATGGTCCACAAAGGACATTTCTTCCTGTTCCGAATTTCTATTAAAAAGGTTAAGAGCCATATAAAGTACTTATAGCCAATCACTTGCAGCTTTGACTTGCAGCCGGAAAGCCCCATGACGACCGCGAAGTTAGTTTGAAATTGCCAACCCTGACACGGGGTATATAAAAAAAACAAGCACTCCATTACAGAGTGCATTGTTTACTCCTAACTGACCTATGAAAAAGTTCGCCTCGGTGAAGAGGGAGGAATATCTTTTATTTCAGGAGTGCAGCGTTGGCTGCGTTGCTGATGCTAAGTTGGATAAAAATGACAGGATGAAAAAGAAATCGGGGCTGATTAACCACGGGTTAACATACGTTAAGGGGATGCCTATTTCAGCACTTTCAGGCGGACCATTTCTATCCGGGTGTCGGAGACGTTTAGTATTTCGAACTCATAGTCTCCAATGATGATGCGGTCTTTCAGGTGAGGGATGGTCTCATGCTGATTGATAATATAGCCGGATAATGTTTCCGAGCCATTCTGAGGCAGCTCGAAACCATATTTTTCATTGAGATAATCCAATTCAAGCCGGCCCGAGAAAATATATTCGTCGGCGGATAATTTTCTTTCTTCGAACTCTTCGGTGTCGTATTCGTCCTTGATCTCACCGAAGATCTCCTCCAGCAGGTCCTCCATGGTGACGATGCCGGCGGTGCCGCCAAATTCATCCACGACCCAGGCAATGCTCTTTCTTTCGCGGCTGAACTTGCTGATCAGGTCTGTGGCGCTCATACTTTCCGGTACGGCGGGAATGGGCAGTAAAATGCTTTTGATATACGGCGGCTTTTTGAACAGGTCGAGCTGATGGATATAGCCTGCCACATGATCCAGGTTGCCGTCATAGACGACGAGCTTGCTCAGTCTTGTCTCCACGAACTTTTTCCGGGCCGCCTCGATCGGCGAATTTATATCGATGCCGTCGATCTCTTTTCTGGGTACGAGACATTCCCGCACTTTTACTTTTGGTAACCGAATGGCTGCGTCGAAGAGCTGTTTGTTGAGGTCCTGGTTATCTTCTTCCGAAGGTCCCGCCTGTTGCGTCAGGTGATCGATGTTGACGGAGGATAATGCTCCTTTACGCTCGTCTATCCGTACATTGAAAACATATTTCAATACCCACTGTGAAATACCGATGAAAAGGCTGGCGATAGGATAAAGCAGCCGGCTGAAGAAGTCCATTGTGCCGGAGAAGAAGCTCAGCATGGCGTCGCTCTTCGAACGGAAGAGGGCCCTTGGTATGAATTCTCCGAAGAACAGGAGGATCACCGACGCCATAAACGTCTCTGCGCACAGCCGGATGAAATTCACCCATCCTTCGGGCATATGGACCTTATTGACAAGCAAGTTCCAAAAGGGTAAAAAGGTTTCGCCGACCATCAGTCCAAAGAGGACCAGGCCGATATTGAATCCAACGAGGGTGGTACCGAGGAACTGGACGGGATGGTCCATGAAATGAGAGAGGATGACGCCACTGCCAATCCCCTGTTTTTTCTTCAGCTCAATAGCCAGTTTGTTGGCGCTGGTGAATGCCACTTCTATCCCTGAGAAGAAAGCGATTATCAGCCAGGCTATCACGATGCCAACAAGGGTATACGTATTCATACACTAATTTAATCGGAATTTTCGAATATCTGAGGCCTTCGCCGGACCTGCTTAGATCTTCGTCGGAAGAACTTCGTCGGAGTGCCGGGCCCTCACTCCTCCTTGTTCGTACCCTTCGTACCTCGGGTACTTCGAAAGGTCCTTCTCGATCGAAACCTTCGTTACACTGGGTTACCGTCCTCCATGGTCGGGACCTTGCGGTTCCAGACGACGAACCTCCGGTTCGTTAGCATACCTCATAGTCTTTGGGGGAACCTCTTTTAGAGCCCCAGGAACGATCTGACGGCCACATCTGCCTCTTCGCAGGCTTTCCGGAGATCGTCGTTGACAATGATCCTGTCGAAATGATGTTTGAACGAGATCTCATACGAGGCCTTATTGACCCTGGCCATCAGGCTTTCGTAAGTCTCCGTGCCTCTGCCTTCCAGCCGGCGGCGCAGCTCGTTCACGGAGGGAGGTTCGATAAAAAGGGACAGGGTGGATTGAGGGTATTGTTCCTGGATGTGGATCGCTCCTTTGACCTCGATGTCCAGCAGCGGGGTCCTGCCTTCGTCCCAGATACGTTGCAGCTCCTTTTTCAGCGTACCATAGTATTTCCCTTCATAGACCATTTCCCATTCCACGAAATCGTTCTGCTGTATCTTTTGTTTAAAGTCCTCCAGGGTGAGGAAATAATAGTCTACGCCATTGGTTTCATGAGACCGGGGACTCCGGGTGGCAGCCGAGACGGAAAAAGCCAGCTGGGGATATTTTCCCAGCAGATAGCGGGTAATGGATGTCTTGCCTGCTCCCGAAGGCGCTGTTATGATGATGATCCTGTTGTCCTGGCTCATATTCTATTGATTTGGGCTCCCAGACGGCGCAAACGCTCGTCGATGTGTTGGTAGCCGCGATCGATCTGCTCGCTGTTCTGGATCACACTGCGACCTTCCGCGCTGAGTGCGGCGATCAAAAGGGCGACCCCAGCCCGGATATCAGGACTGCTCATGGTAATGCCGCGCAATTTTTGTTCCCGGGCGGTGCCGATGACGGCTGCCCGGTGAGGGTCGCAAAGGATGATCTGGGCGCCCATATCGATCAGCTTGTCGACAAAGAACAGGCGGCTTTCGAACATTTTCTGATGGATCAATACGGACCCTCTGGCCTGGGTAGCCACTACGAGGACGATGCTGAGCAGGTCGGGTGTAAAGCCCGGCCAGGGATGGTCATAGATGGTCAACACGGAGCCATCCAAAAAATTCTGTATCTCGTAGATCTCCTGTTCGGGAATATAGATATCATCCCCCCGGAACTCCATTTGGATGCCCAATTGCCGGAATTTATCGGGGATGACGCCCAGGTTTTCCAGGCTGACGTTGCGGATGGTGATCTCGCTTTGGGTCATGGCGGCCAGCCCGATAAAAGAGCCTATCTCGATCATGTCGGGCAACATACGGTGTTCGGTGCCGCCTAAATATTTTACGCCCTCTATTTGGAGGAGGTTGCTTCCGATGCCGCTTATACGAGCGCCCATCCGGGTGAGCATTTTGCACAGCTGCTGGATATAGGGCTCGCAGGCGGCGTTGTAGATAGTGGTAGTGCCTTCTGCCATGACTGCCGCCATGATGATATTGGCCGTACCGGTGACGGAAGGTTCGTCCAGCAGGAGATAGCAGCCTTTCAGACGAGCGGCTTCCAGGTGGAACAGGCCTTCTTCAGGATGGTAGCTGAATTGGGCGCCCAGCTTTTCAAATCCGATGATATGGGTATCCAGCCGGCGTCTGCCTATCTTATCGCCCCCTGGCTTTGGAATGAATGCTTTTTTGTAGCGGGCCAGCATGGGACCGGCCATCATGACGGAGCCGCGCAGTCTTCCGCTCTTCTGGCGGTAGGAGTCGCTGCGGAGGTAGTCGATGTCCACCGTATCTGCCTGGAATATGCAGGTATCGGGAGCTGTGCGCTGGATCTTCACGCCCATCTCGCCCAGGAGCTCGATCAGCAAATTGACATCGAGGATATCCGGAATATTTGTGATCGTGACTTTTTCCGGAGTAAGCAATACGGCGCTAATGATCTGTAGGGCTTCGTTCTTTGCGCCCTGTGGTATGATCTCACCCTTGAGTTTCTTACCACCTATGACTTCGAAGGAGTTCAATTAATATCTTTTCTTTTTGAATTTGCCCGGACGGTCGTTATTCCTGTCGTTGCGATTGTTGTTCCGCTGCTGGAATTTCTGGTTGCGCCCTTTGCTCCGGTATTCGCCGAAGTTCTGACGGTCTCTGTCCCTGGACTCATTGGGGCGGAAGCTCTTCACGTACGGAGTATTGGTGAATTCCAGCTGTCCCTTGGTGATCTGGGAGAGCTCGCTTTGGATGGCGTCGTCATGTACGGTCTCCTTATGCCAGTTGTTATACGCAAGCTTCATATAGTAGGCGACGGCATTGGCGAAGCCATTGCGTTTTTCCGGATTTTCTTCCGCGAGGGCCTTGTTGATGACGATCTCCAGGTTCTTTCCAAGATGCGAGAGCTTGGGATAGCGCTTGGGGTATTTCAATGGCTTGGGCCGGGCGCGTAAGGTTTCCCTTGTGGGGATGGGATAAGGAGAGGATACCTCCAGTTTGAAGTCGGAGATCAGGAAAAGGTGATCCCATAATTTATGCCGGAAATCTTCTACATTTTTCAGGTGTGGATTGAGAAATCCCATGAGCTCGATCACGGCCTGTGCATTCCGTTGTCTTTTTTCTTTATCCTCCAGCGTCACCAGGTATTCGATCATCTTTTGGATATGACGACCGTATTCACGCATAATAAGGTGATTTCGCGTCGTGTTGTATTCCATGTTTTCCATATTTGGTCAAAGCTAGGGTAAAAAGTTTATAATGACAAGCCGCCCAGGGCGAGGGTCAGGGCGCCCAAATGGGTCATTTCCCTTCTGCATCCGTACGCCTGATGCGGAAATAGATCCCAAACCACATTTTAATCAATAGAGTAAATTGTAAGGGACTGATAATTAATATAATTTTTTATGCACATAATAGAACCAGACGAACAGGGGTCGTTTGAAGGACAGACAGAAATTTTAGACCTACCTTTGCAGCATGCTGATCTTATTGGATTGCAGACCATTGCAAAAGGCGGGGACTTCCCGTGAAACGAGCTGGTTTATAATCTCTTGTGTAAAGGAGCTGATGATCCGGCAGGGGGTGGAATGGATATTCCTGCTGGATAAGAGTGGCGAAGAGCTTGCTTTGCCGGCAAATGGAAAACAGCTGGTTCGTAAGACCCTTCCCGGCAGGCTGGGAGATAAACTGTGGTATAGCTGGCTGATGCCAAGGATGGCAAGGCGGGAAAAAGTGGATCTGGTGATGACAGGGGGTGGTAGCCCAAAGACGCCAGGGACGAACAAGGCCATAAAAACACCGCTATGCACCTGGGAGATGTCCGAAAAAGGTCCGATCTTCTCTAAGGATGGAACAGAGGTCCGGATACCGCTGGCCCCGGATGGGGAAGTGCGGTCTTTGTCAGCAGCCGAGCGGGAGAAATTGAAGGAGGAGACAGCGGGGGGTAGAGAGTATTTTTTTGCCGATGTCACCGGGCAGGGGGCGTCGAGGGTGATGAACCTGTTAAAGGCATTCTCGTTATTTAAAAAGCGGCAGCTATCCAATATGAAGCTGGTATTGGCAGGCGCGGGGACCATCGACAAACTGGACTCTTACAAGTACAGGGAAGATATTTGTTTGTTCCCGAAGGGGACAGAGGGCCTGATGGAGGCTGCTTATGCTGTTATCCAGACGCCTTACCGGAGTGATCCGGGTATCGCCCTATTGAGTGCCTGGCGGGCAAGGACGCCTGTTATTATGGTGGCGAATGGGACCAAATGGGACCCGGAAACCGTTTTACGTGTGCCGGCGGATAATGTAGGGGACCTTGCGGAGGCGCTGAAATCCCTGTATAAGAATGAGGGCATTCGTAATGAGCTGATAGAGAAAGGGGCGTCCCGGGTGGCTGGTCTCAGTATCCGGGAGTCGGCGGCAGCCATCGGAGCGTTCCTGGGGATCTAATGACCGCAACCTTCCTGTCCCGGCCGAGGAACCCTGATTCGCCAGGATATGAGAACTAATTAACTAAATTGCGGCTTGAAAATTTATCTATGGCAAGATCTTCAATCAACATCGATGTAACATTAGACGCTGACCGGGTACCGGAGCAGATCACCTGGAACGCTACGGATACGACGGCGGAAGCCGCCCGCAAGGCCAAAGCGATGATGCTGGCTTTTTGGGACGGGACTGACAAGACAGCCCTCCGCATCGACCTGTGGACAAAGGAAATGATGGTAGATGAAATGGCCGATTTCTTTTATCAGACCTTTATGACCATGGCCGAAACATATCACCGGGCTACTCAGGATCAGGGTCTGACGAATGATATGAAGCAGTTTGCAAAGAATTTTTATAATAAATTCAGGGAACAACAATTAAAAAACAACAAAGCCTAAATTTCTTTGGCATGAGTTTAGAACAAAAAGTTATGGCAGAGCTGAAAACAGCGATGCTTGCAAAAAATGAAGCTGCCCTGCGTGGTCTCCGCGCCATCAAGGCCGCGATCATTGTCGCTAAGACATCTGAAGGAGCGGGAGGGGTGTTGAAAGAGGAGGATGAGACAAAGCTGCTCCAAAAACTGGTCAAGCAGCGAAAGGATTCCCTGGAGATCTACCAGCAGCAGCAACGGGCGGATCTGGCGCAGAAGGAACAAGAGGAAATTGCCATCATAGAGCAATTTCTGCCCAAACAGCTGAGTACGGAAGAGTTAAAAACGGCTCTATCAAAGATCATTGCCGAGACGGGCGCTTCCTCTCCCGCAGACATGGGGAAAGTGATGGGGGCGGCTACCAAGCAGCTGGCGGGCCAGGCGGATGGCAAGACCATCAGCGCCACCGTGAAAGAATTGTTATCGAAGTAATATGTGGATCGATGTCCTGTTCGGGGTCCTTTTGCTGGTAGCTGTCTTCAAAGGATTGCGGCGGGGGTTTGTCATTGCGGTAGTCGCAACATTGGCATTTATCATCGGGCTTGCTGCGGCTATGAAGCTGTCTGCCACGGTGGCGGTGTATCTGAAGGCGCATACGACGTTGTCGGGTCGCTGGCTTCCGGTTTTGGCTTTTGTGCTGGTATTCCTGGCCGTGGTATTATTGGTGAGATGGCTGGGCCGGCTTATGGAGGCGGCTATAGACCTGGCGATGATGGGATGGTTGAACAAACTGGCAGGGGTTCTGTTATATGCCGCGATATATACGATCATACTGAGCGTATTGTTATTTTATGCCGTGGAGCTGCGCCTTATATCCGACAGCACATTGGCGTCGTCCATCACGTACTCCTTTATCCGCCCATGGGGGGTGGTGGTGATCGATGGATTTGGCAGTCTGATCCCCTTCTTTAAGGGGATGTTCACCCAGTTGGAAGATTTTTTCGGCCATTTGAACAGAAGTCTACAATGACAGTGGACTAATGATATGCAGGGAGGTTTGGAAGGAGTACCAAGGAAGATGGGTATTTTAGGGCTGGATTATTAGAACTATTTGAAATATTATCGGTTATAGGTAATATGCGGATTGTCGTTCGGACGAGTCGCCCTTGGCGACCTAGTTGTTGTAAAAATGTCCTAAAAACGGACCTCCGGGGAAATATAGTCCGTTTTTTAGGAAAGATTTAATGTCTGTCCTTCGGACAACGAGCCTCCGGCCCGTTCTGTATTTGCAGGAGATGGCCTTAAAAGGTCGATTTTTCGAATAAATAGAAGGGATGCTGCTTTTTTCGGAGAGAGGTATTTTTTTGCAGTAAATCGCTATTTTTACGAATAATTACCGGGATAGAATTTAACAGATGGAATACGAAATCAAACAAGAAGAAAAGTTCAGATTCATCGAGGAAGGGGTAGGAGAACCGCTGATATTACTACATGGTCTGTTCGGTGCGTTGAGCAATTTCAGCGGACAGATCGACTATTTCCGTAATCAGTACAAGGTGGTAGTCCCATTGCTGCCCTTGCTGGATCTGGATCTCCTGCACACGTCGGTGGGGGGACTGGAGAAGTTCGTCCATAAGTTCATCGAATACCGCGATTATAAGGATATCAACCTTTTAGGTAACTCCCTGGGGGGGCATGTGGCGTTGATGTACGTCCTTCGGCATCCTGAAAGGATCAAATCCCTCACGTTGACAGGTAGCTCCGGACTGTTCGAGAACGGCATGGGAGACACCTATCCCAAGCGGGGGGATTATGAATATATCCGCAAAAAGACGGAATTTACCTTTTATGATCCTAAGATGGCCACCAAAGAGCTGGTGGACGAGCTGTACGAGACGGTCAATGTACGTCTGAAGGCGCTTAAGATCATAACCTTGGCCAAGAGCGCCATCCGGAACAACCTGGGCGAGGAAGTGAGCCAGATCAAGCACCCTACCCTGCTGGTATGGGGAAATAACGACAATATTACCCCACCCTTCGTAGGACAGGAATTCCACAAGCTGATCCCAAACAGTGAGCTGCACTTTATCGATAAGTGCGGGCATGCTCCGATGATGGAAAGGCCGGAAGAGTTCAACGGCATCCTTCATAAATTTTTGCGAAAATTGAACGAACCGGCAGCGGTAGCCTGATTTATTACGTCTTAGTATAGAGGGATTTTTTACTTTTATATTTGAATTTTGAATACCACGTACTCGTGTTGAACAAAGAGATCATATCGGCCTCTATCCCATCCTTACACCTGAATGACCCTGTGTCCCAGGCCCTGGATCTGATGGCGGATTTTCATGTCACCCA
>Ga0068852_100003104_pt1 | contig 11562 bp, 14 predicted proteins | sample KBSCornC22_FD_66594 | JGI IMG/M metagenome (GOLD analysis project Ga0068852, IMG submission 66594) | Corn rhizosphere microbial communities from Kellogg Biological Station, Michigan, USA - KBS Corn C2-2 | ecosystem: Host-associated > Plants > Roots > Rhizosphere > Soil ... | reverse complement strand
CAGCGGCGTTTTCTTGAAGGTGCCGCCGACCAGCTTTCCCTGCGGCACAAGCACGTTGAAGCCGGGGATGATCGCAAGCTTCATTTGCTTCGCGATTGGCTTTCCCTCGATCTCGCGAGCGATCAGCTGCTGGAGCATCAGGCTGCCCTGGCTGTGGCCGATGAGGACGAACGGGCGTCCATTGTTCTTCGTCGCGAGGTAATTGCGCCATGCCGACGCGACGTCGCGATAGGCCACGGCAACCGCGTCGCTGATGTCACCTCCCGCCGAATAAGCAGCGATCGCTCCGAGCGTCATCTGCCGGTAAAGGGGCGTATATGTCCGGCAGGCCGACGCGAAGCGCGCGAACTGCGTTTGCGTCGCGCCATTCTCTTCAGACGGTTGAAGATCGCTGTTCATTCCCGCGTCCAGCGAGACGGTCGGGTAGACGTAGAAGCAGTCGATCGGAGGATCTGCGGCAACGGTAGACAAACCTCTCGAGCCGTAGCCGTTCGGACTTAGCGCGGTAGTCGCAAGCGGAGTCGAGCAGACGTCCTTCCGATCCGGCAGGCAAAGCCAGGCCGAGTCCTTCGAATAATCTGGCGGCGGCGGAGTGGGGGCGGAAAGGCCGAGAAGGGACGCAACAACGCTTGAAATCACTTGTCCTGGGCTCCGCTATCGAACAGTCCGGCCTGGCCTCCCTGCGGCACCGGCAGCCCGAGATGGGCATAGCCGCGGCCGTTGAGGCAGCGCCCTCGTGCCGTGCGGGCGATGAGGCCGAGCTGAATGAGATAGGGCTCGATCACGTCCTCGATCGTGTCGCGCGGTTCGGAAAGACCCGCGGCGAGCGTCTCCACGCCGACCGGGCCGCCGCCGTAGAGATCGGCGATCATCATCAGGTAGCGGCGATCCATCGCGTCGAGGCCGAGGCTGTCGATCTCGAGCCGGGACAAAGCCTTGTCGGCGACATCCGCGTCGATCGTATCGGAGCCGGACGCATGGGCGAAGTCGCGGACGCGGCGAAGAAGGCGGCCTGAGATGCGCGGAGTGCCGCGCGAGCGCCGCGCAATCTCGCGAGCGCCGTCGTCGGTGAGCTCCACGCCGAGCAGGCGCGCCGCGCGGCGGACCACCTGCTCGAGTTCCTCGACGGTGTAGAAGTTGAGCCGGACCGGAATTCCGAAGCGGTCGCGGAGTGGCGTCGTAAGAAGCCCTTGTCGTGTCGTGGCGCCGATCAATGTGAAGTGGGGTAGATCGATGCGGACCGAACGGGCGGACGGCCCTTCGCCGATCATCAGGTCGAGCGCGCGGTCCTCCATCGCGGGGTAAAGCACTTCCTCGACGGCGGGATTGAGGCGGTGGATCTCGTCGATGAACAGGACGTCGCCGTCCTCGAGATTGGTGAGGAGCGCGGCGAGATCGCCGGACTTGGCGATCACCGGACCGGAGGTGGCGCGGAAGCCGACGCTCATCTCGCGCGCGAGGATTCCGGCCAGCGTCGTCTTGCCGAGACCCGGAGGGCCGTGAAGCAGAACATGGTCGAGCGCCTCGCCGCGGCTTTTCGCCGCGTGGACGAAGACGCGAAGATTCTCCCGCGCGGCCTGCTGGCCGATGAACTCGTCGAGGCTCTTCGGACGAAGCGCCGCATCGGCATCCTCGCTGGTGCGCTCGGGTGTGGTGATTCTGGCTGGATCAGTCGCCATCGACGTTCCGAAACGCAGCGATTGCAGCGGTCTTACGCGTGCGCGCGCGAGCTTCCGCGGCGAGCGTCAGCAAGCGGGTAGTGTGGCGAAGGAGCTTCGGTTCAAGCACGGCGTCGATGATGCAATATCCCGCGGCTGTAGGACAGCGCTTTCAATCGATGTGGTCGATGCCGTCGCCGACGATCTCGACCCAGTCGTGCTTGCGCCCTTCCCAGACCGAATATTCGGGGCTTCCGAAATAGGGATCGTCGAACGTGCCAAGCGGAATGGCGATGAGGCCGTCGAACTTGCCGTTGATCGTGTAGTAAACGTCGGAGCCGCACTCGGGGCAGAAGTGGAAGGTGGCGGGATTGCCGCTGTCGCCGGCCTTGACGAAGGTCTTCGAGCTTCCCTCGATCGTCACTTGGTCGGCGGGCCAGCGCGCCTGGACCGCGAAAGCGCTGCCGGAGCGCTTCTTGCAGTTGAGGCAATGGCAGACGGAGAGCCGGACGGGTTCGCCGGTAACGGTGGCGGTGAGCTGGCCGCAGCGGCAGGAGGCGGTGCGCGCGGTCATTTCGCTGCCTTTCTCAATGCCAGCCGCACAAGCGCGTCGAGGCCGGCATCGGCGCCCAGCTCATCCTGCGCGGCGTTGACGGCGGCGCTGGCATCGGCGGGTTTGAAGCCGAGGTTGGCGAGGGCGGAGAGCGCGTCGCTTGCAGCCCCGGCACGGGGTGCTGGACCTCCGCCGCCGGTTAGCCCCACGACGCCGAGCTTGCCCTGGAGTTCGTTGGCGATGCGGGCCGCAAGCTTGGGACCAACACCATTGGCGCGGCCGATCATGGCCTTGTCGTCATTCGCGACGGCGCGGGCGAGCTCATTCGGGTCGAGGACCGACAAGATCGCGAGGGCCAGTCGGCCGCCGACTCCCTGAATGCTGGTCAGCGCGCGGAAGGCGTCGCGCTCGGCCGCGGAACCAAAGCCGAACAGCGTCCAGGCGTCCTCGCGAACCTGAAGCTCGGTGAGGATGAGGACCTCGCCGCCGACCGCGCCGAGGGCCGCCAGCGTCTTGCCGCTGAGATGAACGAGATAGCCGACGCCGGCAACGTCGATCACCGCGCTGTCCGCGGTGAGCTCGGCGAGGATTCCGGAAAGGCGCGCGATCATCAGCCGTAAGGCTTAAGCGATACGCCGCGCCGTCGCCAGATGATGCGCGTGGGTGATCGCGACCGCGAGCGCGTCCGCGGCATCGGGCCCGGCGATGCTCGCGCCCGGCAGCAGGCGCGAAACCATCGCGTGGACCTGCGCCTTATCGGCATTGCCGACACCAACCACGGCCTTCTTGACCAGGCGCGCCGCATATTCGCCGACGTCGATACCCGAGCGAGCGGCGATCATAATGATCACTCCGCGCGCCTGGCCGAGCTTCAGCGTGGATTGTGGGTTCGCATTGACGAAGACCTCCTCGACTGCGCCGCTGTCGGGGCGATGATCGGCGATCAGCGCTTCTAGTTGGTCCCCGAGTGACGCCAGGCGCTTCGGTAGTTCATCGCCGGGCTTTGTCGTCAACTGACCGTTGGCGAGATGGGACAGCCTGTTGCCCTCGGCCTGGATCAAGCCCCAGCCCGTCGTTCCGAGCCCCGGATCGAGGCCGAGGATCTTCACGCGAGGTTCGCCAGCTCCTCGTCGGGAATCTTCTCGTTGCCCCAGACGGTCTGGACATCGTCGTCCTCTTCGAGCGCTTCCATGAGGTTCGCGAGCTTCTGCGCGTCCTCGCCGCGGACCTCGACCTCGGTCGATGGTCGCCATGCGAGCTTTGCGCCTTCGGCTTCGCCGAGCATGTCCTCGAGCGATTTCGCGACCTCATGGAGGCTGTCGACGCTCGTCCAGATGCGGTGGCCGTCCTCGTCGCTTTCGACATCGTCGGCGCCCGCTTCGATGGCCGCTTCGAGGACCTTCTCGTCATCGCCCGCGCTGGCCGGATATTCGATCAATCCAAGGCGCGAAAAGCCGTGACTCACGCTTCCGCTCGCGCCGAGGTTGCCGCCGTTTTTCGAGAAAGCGGTGCGGACGTTGGTCGCTGTCCGGTTGCGGTTGTCGGTCAAAGCTTCGACGATCAGCGCGACGCCGCCCGGGCCGAATCCCTCGTAGCGGATTTCCTCGTAATTCTCGGCGTCGCCCGCGGAGGCCTTGTCGATCGAGCGCTGGATATTGTCCTTGGGCATCGACTGCGCGCGCGCGGCGATGATCGCGGCTCGAAGGCGCGCGTTCGCGTCGGGGTCGGGCAGGCCCATCTTCGCCGCGACGGTGATCTCGCGGCTGAGCTTGGAGAAGAGGGCTGAGCGCTTCTTATCCTGCGCCCCCTTCCGGTACATGATGTTCTTGAACTTGCTGTGGCCTGCCATGGCAGTTCTCTACGCCAACCCTAGCGCCTGGCGATAGGTCTCCAGGATCGCGTCCTGCTCCTGGCGGGTGTGGGTCTCCATTTTCCGGAGGCGAACGATCATCCTCATGATCTTCGGATCGTAGCCGTTGGCCTTCGCCTCGGCATAGACGTCGCGGACATCGTCCGAGATGCCCTTCTTTTCCTCTTCCAAGCGTTCGATCCGCTCGATGAACAGCCGCAGCTGATCGGCCGCGACGGTGCCCTCCGCCATGTCTCTCAATCTCCGATTTTTAAGGTTCGAACGGCGGCTCTAGCGGGTTGAACGGTCATATCAAGCGGCTAAGGCAGCGCGGTGACGGAGACTCTCGCCCCCCGCGGCCGCAAGGTCAAAATCCTCGCGACCCTCGGCCCGGCATCGAGCGATGCGAGGATGATCCGCAAGCTGATGCTCGCCGGCGCCGACGCCTTCCGGATCAACATGAGCCATGGCGACCAGAAGACGAAGGTCAAGCTGGTCGAACATATTCGCGCGCTCGAAAAGGAATTCCACCGACCGACGACGATCCTGTTCGATCTTCAGGGGCCGAAGCTTCGGGTCGGGCATTTCGAGGGCGGAAGCGCGATCCTCGAAAAGGGCAAGCGCTTCATCTTCGATCGGGACGAAAAGGCCGGTGACAGCAAGCGCGTGCTTCTTCCGCACGCCGAGCTCTTCGAGTCGATCAAGCCGGGAAACAAGATCCTGATCGACGACGGCAAGGTGCGCCTCAGCGTAGTCGAAGCGGACGAGGGTCGAATCGTCAGCGAGGTGAGGGTCGGCGGACCGGTTTCCGACAACAAGGGCGTCAATGTGCCCGACGTGGTGGTGCCGATCCCGGCGCTGACCGACAAGGACCGCGACGACCTCCAGTTCGCGCTGGAGCAACGGGCGGACTGGGTGGCGCTGTCGTTCGTCCAGCGGCCCGAGGACGTCGCGGAGGCGCGATCGCTGATTGGCGATCGCGCGGCGCTGCTCGCCAAGATCGAGAAGCCCGCGGCAATTGACCGGCTGAACGACATCGTCGCTCTGTCGGACGCGGTGATGGTCGCGCGCGGCGACCTCGGCGTGGAGCTTCCCCCCGAGCAGGTGCCGCCGCTCCAGAACAAGATCGTCGCCACCGCCCGCCAGTTCGGAAAGCCGGTGGTGGTCGCGACGCAGATGCTGGAGTCGATGGTGACATCTCCGACTCCCACGCGCGCTGAAGTCAGCGACGTCGCGACCGCGATCTACGATGGAGCCGATGCCGTCATGCTTTCGGCGGAAAGCGCGACCGGCCAGTATCCGTGCGAGGCGGTGCAGATGATGGACCGGATCGCGAGGAGCGTCGAAGGCGATCCATCATACCAGGCTCGAATCCATTTCACCCAGACGCGCCTTGAGCCGACGACTGCGGATGCGCTCGCTGGATCGGCGCGCCAGATCGTGACGACGGTCTCGGCCACGGCGATGGTCTGTTACACGAGCTCGGGTGCGACGGCGCGGCGGATCGCTCGCGAGCGCCCGTCGGTGCCGTTGCTAGCAATGAGTCCGTCGCAGCATACCGCGCGGCGGATGGGCCTGCTGTGGGGCGTGCACGCCGTCCATTCGCGCGACGTCGGAAGCTTCGAGGAGATGGTGGAGAAGGGCAAGCGCATGGCGCTCCGCCACCAGATCGCGAAGGGCGGCGACCGAATCGTGCTGATGGCGGGAATCCCGTTCGGCACTGCGGGATCGACCAACGTGCTCCACGTCGTGCGTCTCATCGGCGATGAACTGGAGCGCTACCAGGCGAGCAAGAGCGCCTAGCCAGGCTGCTTCATTCGGCCGCTACCGCGATCGGCAGCGGCCGCTTCGGCTTTTTTCTTTCGTCGATCCGCCTGAATGTCGCCAGCGCCTGCCCGACGATCTGGTCCATGTTATAATAGCGATAGGTCGCGAGCCGGCCGACGAAGGTGACGCCCTCGGTCGAATCCGCAAGCGCCTCGTAGCGCTTGTAGAGCGCCTGATTCTCCTCGCGCGGAATCGGATAATAGGGATCGCCCTCTGCCGATGGATATTCGTAGGTAATCGTCGTCACGGGCGCTTCCTGCCCAGTCAGGTGCTTATATTCGCTGATCCGCGTGTAGGGCACGTCGGGCGACGGATAGTTCACCACGGCGACCGGTTGGTGCTGCTCCTCGTCAAGAGTTTGGTGGTCGAACTTTAGGCTCCGGTACGGCAGCCTGCCGAAGCGGAAGTCGAAATATTCGTCGATGGGGCCAGTGAAGATGATGTGGTCGGCCTCAACCTCGTCGCGAACGTCGCGGAAATCCACCCCGGTGCGAATCTCGATCAGCGGATGATCGAGCATTTTCTCGAACATCCTCGTGTAGCCGTGGAGCGGCATCGCCTGGAACGTGTCGCTGAAATAGCGGTCGTCGGTGTTGGTCCGCGTCGGAATTCGCGACGTGACCTGCTTGTCGAGCTCGCTCGGGTCGAGTCCCCACTGCTTGCGGGTATAGCCCTGGAAGAAGAGCTCGTAGAGCTCCTTGCCCACGGCGTTGATGACGACATCTTCCGAAGTCTTGATCTCGTCCACCGGCTCGGCGCGCGAAGCGAGGTACGCCGCCGCTTCCTCGTCGGTCTTGAGGTCGAGGTCGAAGAGCTCGTTGAGCGTCGTACGGTTGATCGGGATCGGCACCAATTTGTCGCGCACCAGCGCGCGAACTCGATGCTCGTACGGCCTCCAGTCGGTGAATTGGGAGAGATAGTCGACGACCGCATCGCTGTTGGTGTGGAAAATGTGCGGCCCGTACTTGTGGTAGAGGATTCCGGCCTCGTTGGGTTCGTCATAGGCGTTGCCGCCCACGTGCGGGCGCCGGTCGATCAGGAGGACTCGAGCGCCATGTTGAGAGGCAAGGCGCTCGGCAAGGACGGAGCCTGCGAAACCGGCCCCGACAATTAAATAATCGTAGCGGCCGCCAGAGGCGGCCTTTGCTCCCTGTTGCTCGGTCATTCCGCGGCGACCAGAAGTGCAGGCGAAGTCGTACCGGTGCGTGTTCCCAGAACATCGGCGATAAGGCCCGCCATACGCGCTTGGGTCGTGTCCCAGCTCGACGCTGAAAGCATGAGGTCGGCTTCGGCGAGCCAGCCGCTTTCGGGATTGCGCGACAGCTCCAGAGCTTCCTCGCAAGCGACGACGAACTCTTCCGGCGTGGACGCAATCTTCACGCCTTCGAGTTGACCGTAGTGGCGCACGACGTCCCTGATCGGGGTCGAAACCACCGGCTTTCCGCCCGCGAGATATTCGGGGGTCTTGGTCGGCGAGATGAACTGAGTCGATTCGTTCATCGCGAACGGCATCAGCGCCACGTCCCAACCGGACAGATAGGCGGGCAACTGCTCATACGTCTTGCCGCCAAGGTAATGGATGTTCGGTCGCCTCGGCAGGTCTTCCGGAGCGATTTTCACGACCGGGCCGACCATCACGAACGACCAGTCGGGGCGCATCTCGGCTGCCTTGGACAGAAGCTCGGTGTCGAAGCGTTCGTCGATCACGCCGTAGAAGCCGAGCCTCGGTCTCGGCAGGTCCTCCTGATCGGCGGGGTCGAAGAGCCGTGCGCGTGCCTTGCAGAAATGGGTCCGGTCGACCGACGACGGGAAGCAGTGAATATTGTCGTGGCGGTCCTTCTTCGCTTCGAAGAGGCTCGATCCGCCGGTGAAGACGACATCCGCGCGGCCGATCAGCTCCTGCTCGAGATCGAGCAGCTTCGCCGGAGCGAACTTGAATTTGCTGAGCTCGTCCATCGCGTCGAACACAAGGACGTCGGGCTCCAGATGCCGCGAGAAAGGCAGCATCATAGGCGTATAATACCAGGCGACCAGCGGCCCCTGCAGCGATGCGAGATGCGCGTCGAGAAGGCGCTTGAGCGTTGCCTCGCGGGCGTCCTCGGGCATGCCCTGCGGCAGATGCGGGACGATGATCCGCACGCCCGGCGCATCCTCAGCCTCACGGACCTGGAGATAGGCCGTTTCGCTCGCGTCGATGTTGACCGGCTCTTCCCAGAAGACCACGGCCATCTCGTGCGCGAAGCGGCTCATCAAATGCTGCGGGCGCTGGAAGACGAAGTTCCACCGCAGGTGCGAAAAACAGATCAAAGTTGTGGGTTGCGGATCCTGGGCCGAGGGCTCGGCTTCGTATTCCACTGGCACCCCGACGCGAGTCAGCATTTTGGGTTTGAACTCCTTGTTGTGGTTTGCCCAAATGCTGAACGGACCGGAGAGCGCTACGGTTCCGCAAGACTGACCCAGGTTAATGGAAATTTGCTCCATGCTGCGGCGCAGCAATCGGCAGTGCGCCCGATTGACCGGACGAACGCCGCGTGGAAGTAGCCAATGCCAGGGAGAGAGGCTGTTGGCCACGACCATCGAAGAGCTTGAAAAGCGCCGTGAGCTGGCGCGCCTGGGCGGCGGCGAGAAGCGCATCGAAGCGCAGCATTCGAAGGGCCGGTTGACCGCGCGCGAGCGCCTCTCGGTGCTGCTCGATCCCGGCAGCTTCGAAGAATATGACATGTTCGTCGAGCACAATGCGACCGACTTCGGGATGGAAGCTCAGAAGGTCCCGGGGGACGGTGTGGTCACCGGATCGGGGACGATCAACGGCCGCCTGCTCTATGTCTTTGCGCAGGATTTCACGGTGTTCGGCGGATCTCTGTCGGAACGGCACGCGCAGAAGATCTGCAAGGTCATGGACATGGCGATGAAGGTCGGTGCGCCGGTCGTCGGGCTCAACGATTCCGGCGGCGCGCGAATCCAGGAGGGTGTTGCCAGCCTCGCCGGCTATGCCGAGGTCTTCCAGCGCAACGTGCTTGCCAGCGGAGTCATCCCGCAGGTCAGCCTGATCATGGGCCCGTGCGCGGGCGGCGCGGTCTATTCGCCGGCAATGACCGACTTCATCTTCATGGTGAAGGATTCGAGCTACATGTTCGTCACCGGCCCCGACGTGGTGAAGACCGTGACCAACGAAGTGGTGACGCAGGAGGAGCTCGGCGGCGCGGTCACGCACACCACGAAGTCCGGAGTGGCAGACGTCGCGTTCGAGAACGACATCGACGCGCTTCTCGCCACGCGCGAGTTTTTCGACTTCCTGCCCTTATCGAACCGCCACGATTTGCCCGAGCGGCCGTGCACCGACCCCGTCGACCGCGTCGAGGACAGCCTCGACACGTTGATCCCGCCGTCGGCCAACCAGCCCTACGACATGCACGAGCTGATCCGGAAGGTGGCGGACGAGGGCGACTTCTTCGAGCTACAGCCGGCGCACGCGGCGAACATCATCACCGGCTTCTGCCGGATCGAGGGCCGCACGGTGGGCGTCGTCGCCAACCAGCCGATGGTGCTTGCCGGGGTGCTCGACATCAACTCATCGAAGAAGGCCGCGCGCTTCGTGCGCTTCTGCGACGCGTTCGACATTCCGATCCTGACCTTCGTCGACGTGCCCGGCTTCCTCCCCGGAGTCGGGCAGGAGCATCACGGCATCATCAAGCATGGCGCGAAGCTGCTGTTCGCTTATGCCGAGGCGACGGTGCCCAAGATCACCGTGATCACGCGCAAGGCTTATGGCGGGGCCTATGACGTCATGGCCTCCAAGCATCTGCGCGGCGACTTGAACTACGCCTGGCCTACCGCCGAGATCGCGGTGATGGGCGCCAAGGGCGCGGTCGAGATCATCTTCCGCGGCAAGACCAAAGAGGAGATCGCCGAACGCACCCGCGAATATGAAGAGCGCTTCGCCAACCCCTTCGTGGCCGCGAGCAAGGGCTTCATCGACGAGGTGATCATGCCCCACTCGACCCGACGGCGGGTCGCGATGGGCCTAAGGAAGCTGAGGAACAAGCAGCTCGAGAACCCGTGGAAGAAACATGACAATATTCCGCTGTGAGCAGCAAGTGGTACACTCGGCCGGTCCTGTTCGTCGTGGACGTCGAGCGGTCCGTTCACTTCTACGTTGACAAGCTCGGCTTTAGCGAAGCCTGGCGGCACGCCGAGGACGGCCGGACTTTGGTCGCGCAGGCTGACCGCTCCGGCTGCGAGCTGATCCTGTCGTCGCAATGGCCGGAGAAAGCTGGCTCAGCGCTCATCTTCATCTCGCTCGACCTGGACGAGCTGGCCGGTGCCCGCGCGGAGTTCGAGGGCCGCGGCGTTGCCGTGAAGGACGGCTGGTGGGGTTACAGGCTGGCGATCGTCGAGGATCCGGACGGCAACCAGCTCTACTTCCCCTACCCGAAGGACGGCGAGTAGGCGCCGGCGCCCGCTACGATCCGCTGGAGCCGTTCGGGAGCGTAACTTCACCAAGAGCCAGTACTGCGGCGCGCACGAATGGTGTCGGCAGAAACATTATAATAGCATTGTAATGAGAATATATCTCTCTTATCTTTTCAGGCGAGGAGATTGACATGCGGAATGCGCGTACGACTGTCTTGATGACGCCCGACGAGAAGGCGGACCTTGAGAAGCGGGCCGCGAGCATGGGCGTCTCGAGCGGCGAATACATTCGACTGGCAGTCGACAACTACGAGAAAATTTCTCCCGGAGAGGAGGCTGAACTGGCGGCACTCGTTGAGCAGGTGAACGCGGCAATTCCGAAAATGCATGCGTCGCTCGATCAATCGATTAAGACTCTGGAAGAGCTGCACGAGGAAATGGACGCCTTCCTGCGGGAGAAGGGCATTCGTAAGTGAGCGCCCTTGGCGACGCTTTCGCCGCCCTTAAGAATGTCATCCTCATGCAGGACAAGCTTGAGCGGATGCAAAAGCAGATTGATGCGTCCGCAACCGACCTCCGCGGCCTGCGCGATTATGCGGTCGAGATCGATAAGCGCGTGGCGCGCATTGAGGGCATCATGGAGGGTGTGGCGCGCGCTTCGGCTGCGCCCAAGTCGCCCCGTCGAATATCGAAGAAATGAGCACCTACAACGCCACCGTCCGCTGGAGCCGCAATGGCGATCAGGGTTTTGCCAAGGGCCGCTACAGCCGCGCGCACGAATGGGCGTTCGACGGCGGTGCGGTGGTTCCGGCGAGCGCGAGCCCGGACAATGTGCCGCCGGGAACCGCCGACGAGGCCGGCGTCGATCCGGAGGAGGCGTTCATCGCCTCGCTGTCCTCCTGCCACATGCTGTTCTTCATCGATTATGCGCGGCGCGACGGGTTCGTGGTCGACAGCTATGTCGATGAGGCGATCGGCGTCATGGAGAAGGACGCTGATGGGAAGATCGCGGTGACGCGGGTGACGCTGCGGCCGCGGGTCGCTTTCTCCGGTACATCGCCTAGCGCCGAACAAATCGATCGTCTTCACCACCGATCCCACGAGGATTGCTTCATCGCCAACTCGGTGAAGACGGAAATTCAGGTGGAATCTCAGGCCGAATAGCTGCGGCCACTAACTCTCGTTTATTGCCAATGATGTCAGCAAGGATGTAACGGCGACGCCCTAAGCGACTCGAAGTAGGCCCAGTAAACAGGGGAGGC
>Ga0068852_100003102_pt1 | contig 11566 bp, 6 predicted proteins | sample KBSCornC22_FD_66594 | JGI IMG/M metagenome (GOLD analysis project Ga0068852, IMG submission 66594) | Corn rhizosphere microbial communities from Kellogg Biological Station, Michigan, USA - KBS Corn C2-2 | ecosystem: Host-associated > Plants > Roots > Rhizosphere > Soil ... | reverse complement strand
ATCCGGTTCGCTACCTGACAGAGTCCTACGTCGCTATATTTTCACCAGACGGCGGGTCTGTGCTCTATGCGACTCCCCATGGGGACATCTATTCAATGGCGGCGGAGGGAGGTGAGCCGCGACTAATTCTCGCCTCACACGCTCCGGAAGGTGAGATCGTGCGAACCGGGGATCTGAGTTGGGCACCGGACGGAAGTACCATTCGGTTCACCCGTGACCTGAAGATCTGGGAGGTTTCGTCGAGTGGCTCCAATGCTCATCAGCTGCTTCCTGGCTGGCACACATCGGCATCGCAGTGGGGCGGTCAGTGGACCCTCGATGGGCAATTTTTTCTATTCGTGACAGGAAGCATAGGAAGCCTGAACAGATTTCCGAACAACAACCGGGGCGGCCAACTCTGGGCAATTGACGAACGACGCGGAAGGCTGCGGCCGCCAATTGCGGAGCCAATTCAATTGACATCCGGACCCATGGTTTGGGGTCCGGCCGTCTCCGCTCGGGATGGGCACAGGATCTTCTCTCGCGGCATGTCCTTTCGTGGCGAACTCGTCCGCTACGATAAGCGGTCCAATCACTTCGATCCCTATTTGGGGGGTATTTCGGCTGAAATGGTGGCCTTTTCAAGGGACGGAGCATATGTGGCTTATGTCACGTTTCCCGACGGCATTCTGTGGCGAGCCAACCGGGATGGCACTGGACTCCTGCAACTGACCAAACCGCCCTATTACCCGAGAGATGTACGCTGGTCGCCCGATGGTTCGCAGATCGTGTTTACCGATAATTCGCAGAACGGTACGGACGCAATCTACGTGGTCCATTCTCAGGGGGGCACTCCCGAGCGCTTCATTCCCGAGGAGAGTGGGCCGCATGCCGATCTCACCTGGTCTCCCGACGGCAAAAACGTGGTGTACTCCACGATCCCATGGCTTAGCGTCGGAAACTACTCCGTAGCCAAAACTGAAGTACGGATTCTCGAACTTGCCACTCGGAGAACCACTACCCTGCCTCATCGATCGGAGGGATTTTGGTCGCCACGATGGTCTCCGGATGGGCGATACATTGCTGGAATGCGGTCCAAAACGGACAATCTGAGCATCTTTGATCTGAAGACGCAAACGTGGAAAGACCTTCTTCAAAAGGGGCTGAGTAGCCGAGATGACAAGCTCATGCCCCAAATAGGTTTTCCCAGCTGGTCGAAGGATAGCAGGTTTATCTACTTCCAGCGTTCAACGGATAATCGTGGCATCTTCAGGATCCCTATCTCCGGCGGCGATGAGGAGCGGATTGTTGATCTGAAGGAATTTCGAAATATGGGGTGGTACACCGGTGGTTGGCTGGGTCTTGATCCAACCGACGCACCGCTTTTGCTTCGCGATACTGGGACCGATGAGATATACGCTTTCACACTGGATCAGAAATAACGGTGTCAAGAATCGACGGTGCTCGCCCGTCGCTTGCCGCACTCGGAATCGACGCTCGAGTGCCGGTGATAACTCGCGATCAGGTGAACCGTGCGAAGCCTGATCCAGACCTTTTCCTGAGAGCGGCAGATGCATTGGGGACCTCCATTTTCGACTGCATCGTTGTGGGTGATAGCGTGTGGGATTTGCTTGCCGCACGACGCGCCCGCGCGCTGGGTGTAGGGTTGGCGTCCGGCGGTTACGGTCAGGACGAACTTGAGAGGGCAGGAGCGTATCGAACTTATGAAGACCCGCTCGACCTGCCCGCCATACTCCTTGCGCCAACGGTAGAAAGTCTGTTCAGTGATGCCGGCCTCGCGGCATGCCACCGGCTGCGTCTTGCCGTTCGCGTTGGCTACTTCAATCTGCCGCAGAATATTCACGATCTGCTCTGGGGTATGCTTCTTCGCCTTGCCCATACGTCGCCCCTTCTATTCGAGTTTCGCTCAACCAAACTGGTACAGAATTTGCCGGGCACTCCATTCCGCGTAGGTAGACGATTAGAGTCTTCAATCTTGGTGAGCCGATCAAAAGCGCGGGAGTGTTTCCGGGAGCGGGATGGAGCCGGTCTCCCTCCGAATTCACACCGTCACCATGTGTGATAGGCCAGAACAGTTGGAGGGCCAGCAACCGAGTCTGTGAGATCGGTCTGAAGCACAAACTCAACATTCTTGTTTTGCCATCCGGCTGGCACGGATTTCAGGGCCTTCTCAAGAATTTCGGGTTTTGATACAAACTCGCCGGCTGCTTGCGTCCCGCTGCCTGTGATACCTGCGGCTACGATTGTGAATTGACCGTTGTTCGAATCGAGCAGGCGAGCCACGAGTGCGAAATCTCTTTTCATCTCATTCGATTTGCCATATACGACTTGCCATACTTGCCCGCCTGGGGAGTTCTCGTGAATCGACAGTGCGCCGTCAGCACTTTCCACAAATTCGAAGTAGAGGCCGTGTGTAATCTGCATTGTCCATTTGTTATTGAAAGCGCCAATGAGCGCAGAGGGGGAACTGCGTAAATCCTCAACTGTATAGCGGTCGCCAATTCTTATTTGGATTGGCTTGGCAAGGCTGCCCAACAGGCCGGAAACCTTGACGACGGCCTCAACATCACCAACAGCTACCCCGTAATCCGGATATGGAGATAGCTGGCCCCAATCGATCTTCGTTTTCGGATCGAGAGGAAGCGCCCGGTTTGATCGCTCGACTTCTGTTTGGAACGTACCAGGATGAGAGTTGGAGTAGGCGCGATACAACTCCAGGCTCGGCCGGTAGAAGACCGGCTTGGCCAAGCAGAGCAGGACGGGTTGTTGACTGGCGAGGGCAGGCCCCCAGAATTGATTTGTTACCGAAATACGTTGGTTCTCTTCGTGAGCCCTGGCCCACCAAGAAACTACCAAAATTGCTGCAATGAGGCAGATCAACCCGAGGAATACGGCTGTGCGTTTCCGCAACATTTGGGTTGATCTCGTCTGCGTGGGGCTTGGAGTTTCCGGTTGAGCGGTCACATGCGGAGCACGAGGATGAAAATGGGGAGCATAGGACCCCGTGGTCAACTCAATGCGAACGGCTGGCTGCCCGTCATCACTCTGATAGAACTGCTCAAGGCGGCGACGAACCTCGCCGGCCTGTACGCGCACCACGGGATCTTCGCCGGTGGAATAATCCGGCGGCCGATGAAATACCTCGGTTCCGATGGTTCTTTCTTTCAGGTCATCCGCTCGGCCATCGAGCTTGCAGTTCACGATGTATTCAAGGAACTGGCGACTTCGCTGACTGTTTTTGAAGAACCGACTGGCGAGCACCCGATCGAGCTCTTGAATGATGCTCGCGCGGAATTGAGCATCGGCTCCTTGAACCTTATTTGATTTCTCAGAGGCTGCATTAACCTCTGTTTCGACGCCCATGAGATTGCCTCCAAATCGTAGTTCATCGAAGCAGTGTTTCAGCAAGCACGCGTAGTGCGTAAGGGATGAAAGTGTAACAACTCATCTCATCCAGCCCAATTCAGAGGGCTTATTTCGGTTGAACTTCAAAGGTGCTTCGGTGTGGGCACCCCTGCGTCCCTGTTTCGCGAGAAGTCTATCACTTTTCACAATAGCCGGCGCGGCGCGCTCCGATTGCCGGCGTTTGTTCGATTCCGATCAATCGCGTGGTCGGCATACGGTAAGCCACTGTTAGTTACTTTCCCCGCCTCCCTTGAAAAGGTTAAGGTACGGCAGAAGTTATCGAGGGACAAATTGCTCGTGTGCGCGGCACAGGCGAATATGCGAATTTGCATGCGGTCCTGCGCGGCCCAAAAGTGAGTCTCGGCCTGAATAGCTGAGGGAAAGGCCCTTAGGCAAAATGGAGCTAAATCTGAAACGACTTTCTTGGTACTGGAAATTCTTCAAGCCTTCAGCTTTTTGGACAGCGTTGCTGGCGGTATCTGTGGGCGCGGCAATCTGCCATGGTCAGGATGGGAGGGGCAAATTCGTGCTTGCCCGGGATAACCGGACCATCGTTCTGGAACCCTATGGTCCCGGTATCATGCGCATCACCATGAGCCCGTCCCGGGAGGTCGCACTCGCAGCCCCGGGATACGGATTCGTCGGAACACCTTCCGCAGCGGGTTGGACGCGCAGCCAGGACTCTGAAGGATTTGATCTAGTTCGATCGGCCAAGATGATGATTCGAATTGCTCCGGAGAACTTTCCTACACCATCGGCGATGCCATTGGACGCCATAAACCAATCATTGCGAGATCACTACTTCCCGCCGGGAAACACCGGCACCACGCGATTCGCAACACACGACGACGCGATGACAATAACTACGGCAGACGGAAAGCCTTTGTTGAAGCTGGCGCGCTGGTTTATGACGCCAAACCGCGCCCAGCCCGCCACGGCCAATATTAAAAAGACAGATGAGCCAGGCTATCGAGTATCCGCAATCTTCGATTCACCCAACGGTGAACACTACTATGGACTCGGCCAGCAGCAGCAGGGCGCTCTGGATCTGCGCAACCATAGAATCGATTGCTGGCACGACTACGACGGGATTGGTGGAGAGAATGTCTGCGTCCCGTTCATGGTATCGAGCCGCGGTTACGGTCTCATTTGGGACAACCCATCCAAGACCACCGTAAGTCTTGGTTTCAACCAGCAAAACGCGTGGTCATCAGATGTGGGAGATCGCGTTTCCTTCTTCATCATTTCAGGCGAAAAGGTCGACGATATTTACCGCGGATATCGGCAGCTCACCGGAATCGCGCACATGTTGCCGAAAAGCGCGTACGGCTATATTCAGAGCAAGGCGATCTATCCCACCCAGGAACAGGTGCTCGACATCGCAAAGGGGTACCGCGACCGGCAGTTGCCGCTCGGCATTCTGGTCGTGGACTTCCTGAACATGACCAAGCAAGGGGAAATGGATCTGGATCCTGCCCGGTGGCCAGATCCGGCAGCCATGAATCGAAAACTCCACTCCATGGGGGTCGATACCCTTTTAAGCGTATGGCCGCATTATGCAGCGGACACGCAGTTCTACCCAATGTTGAAGGAGAAGGGTTGGCTCATCAGCAGGGCTGACGGCACTCCAGATCCGGGCCGATTTGCGGATGTGATCGGACCGAATATTGATACAACGAATCCAGAGGCTGCCAACTGGTGGTGGGAGAAGATCCGGGACCGTTACGTGAAACCGTACGGTTTTGACTATATATGGCTAGATGAAACCGAGCCGGACATTGATCCTTACGACGATTTCTTTTACGTGGGATCGGGAAGGCGCTTCTACAATCTGTACCCTCTGTTCCACACAGCATCGGTATATGAAGGTTTCCGTCGCGATTTTGGTGACAGTCACAGAGTGATGAGCCTGGTCCGAGCGGCTTACCTGGGTGCGCAACGCAATGGTTCGGTGTTCTGGTCGAGCGACATCTATTCCACCTGGGACATGCTGAAGCGTTCCATTCCTGCGGGGCTGAACTTTACAGCAAGTGGCATGCCGTATTGGGACACTGATATTGCCGGGTTCTTTTCGCCGAGGATTCCAGCTGACTACCACGCGCCGCACAAGCCTCTCATCGATGGATCCGATGTAAAGGACAACGTTGGGAACTACGAGGATTATCCCGAGCTGTTTGTTCGCTGGTTTGAGTGGGGAACTTTTCAGCCCGTGATGCGTGCCCACGGAGAACGTATGCACAATGAGGTGTGGGCATATGGCAAGCAGGCCGAGGGTATTCTCAGCAAGTATCTGCGGCTACGCTACGAGTTGATGCCGTACATCTACTCGCTTGGATATGGTAGCTATCTGACCGGCGCTCCATATACTCGTGCGCTGTTCATGGACTTCCCGAATGATCCTAAGGTATCGAATATTCCGGACGAATACATGTTCGGCTCGGCAATTCTTGTGGCTCCCGTTTCGGAGCAGGGCGCGACTTCTCGCAGCGTATATCTGCCGGCAGGTTGCGACTGGTACAACTACTGGACGAACGAGAAGATCAAAGGCGGCCAGACAATCACCGCTTCCGCTCCGATCGATACGATTCCACTGTTTGTACGCGCAGGTTCGATCATTCCGCTGGGATCTACGATTCTAAGCACGCAAGAGCCGCAGAACATAGCCTCGGTGCGAGTGTATCCGGGAGCGAACACGGACTTCACATTGTTCTCTGACGACGGGAAGACCTATGCCTATGAAAAGAACCAGGGGAAGATTACCAGGCTGCATTGGGACGACTCGAGCAAGAAGCTGACAAGTGAAGGCGATAAAGCCTGGACCGGACCAGATGGAGATGTGGTCACAATCGTAGGCGTCAGATAGCGAGGAAACGTCGAGCAGTTCAGGCGGTGCGTAGGAGCTACTTAATCTCGAGCACCGCCTGCACTGGAGATTGTCGGTCGAGCCGCCCGCGAGTACGCACTGATCCGTTCCCTACGCGACCCTTGTGATTGGATTGATCCCAGTACACGAGGTTTTTTGGTTTCTACTCAAAGAGGACACTCTTTTCCTCGTTGGATTCGAAGTAGATGCGCTTGAATCCCCGTACATCTGGACAACTCGTCGCCCGCGCGAGGGCCATTGTTCTTGAGTTCTACGCAAACTGACCGAGCAAATCAGTGATTCTTGATTTGTCATCGAGGTTCGGATTGCGAAAGGGAGAGTCGATCTGAGCTTGCGATTGGATTGCGAAAAGGGGAATGCCCTATGAGGGCGGTGAAGGAATAGGAACACAATTTACATTGATTAGCTTCGCGACTTTGCGGGCGGGCGGAAGGGATCGCACTTGCTGACAGGCAAAATGATCTTAGATCTGTCGAATCATAATTCCACTTCAGCATATTTTGATTAGACAGCGAGAAAAAGAAAGAGGACCGGGAAAGGGGCTCCGGTCCTCTCTTGTTGGAGACAAGCTAGAAGCTGGCGCGCAGATGCATTTGCATGCTCCGCGGAGGTAACTGGCTGGTGGACTTCCCAAACGTACTGCTGGACATGTCTCCCGTTACAGTGCCGAGGTTGGTCCGATTGAACAGGTTGAATACTTCGCCCTTGGCTTCGATCTTCATCTTCTCTGAGAAGAACCACGGGGCATTGAAGTACTTGGTGAATGAGAAGTCGAAGATTTTGTACCCTGGCCGGTCATAGGTATTGCGTCCCAAGCTTCCTTCTACTCCAAGGCCCGGAGCGGGGAATGCTGATGACGCAAAAATTCCGTTCAGGAACTGATTCTTCGATTGTCCGCTCAGCTGACTGCCAAAGTTCGGCACATTGGGTACGTCGTAGTTGGTGCCATCGGCGTTGTAATCACCTCCGGCGTTTCCAGTCAGCGTGCTTCCCGCCGGACAGTGGTTGCTTACAGGAGCCACCGCTCCGCCGTTGCATATCGGCTGGAATGACGAGTTATTGGTCACCGTGAAAGGCAGACCCGTTTGCCCAACCCATTTGCCACCGAACTGCCATCCACCAAGGATGTTCTTTAATGCAACATTCGTATAGTTGTTCGGAACATCCCAGGTTCCATCGGCTGTGAACTGCTGACGGATGTCGAAATCTGCGCGGCCGTGCTGTGCGCCCAGATTCCCCGATTGAATGACATTTGTATTCGAGGTTACGGAACCGCCGGAAAGCGACACGGAATTGCTGATCTGGTCAAGAGTCTTCCCGTAAGTGTAGATGCCTCGCAGTGCAAAGCCATGTGTGAATGGTCTTATCACTGACAATGAACCGAAGTTGCCTGAAGATGTGCCGTTGGATGTGGCATATTCAGTTCCAGCAAAATTGGGGTTCAAACGCGTGAGGGTATTGTTGTTTTGAATCAAATCACCCGCATACCGATTTATGTCACTGTTGAAGACGGGCAAATGCCGCGCACCTGACGCGGAATAGTTCACTTCAACAATAAGGTTACTTTGCACTTGATGCTGCACACTCAAAGACCACTCCAATACCTGAGTCATCTTGTAGTTTGGATCGTAACCACCCATGCTGGCTTTCTTAACCACGCCGTTGATTTTGAGAGCTCCAGTGGTTGGGTCGATGGTGGCATTGCTTGTGTCAATTACCGGACAGGTCATGTTCCACGCGCCGTTCGGCGTACAAAGGAAGAACGTAGGAGTTGGATCTCCCGACCGCACATCAAGAGATGGACCGAAGTAGTTCGGCAAGTTTCCGGCGGTCATGTCTGTGATGTGCAGATAAGGTGGCTGATCCTGGAATACACCGAACCCGCCTCGCACCGCAGTTTTGCCCGTACCGAACACATCCCAAGAGAAACCGACACGCGGCGTAAATCCTCCAATGTTGTGATCGAGCACATGGCTGGTGCCGGCCAGCTTTGCGACGCCAGCCGTGACCTGCGCATTCAATGTTGAACCGCTACCGAGTACAAATTTGCTCAATGTCGGCTGATAGATGCTGAAGAAGTTCGTCATCAAATCGTATCGCACACCTAGATTGAGCGTGAGCCGCCGCGACATCTTCCAGTCATCTTGCAGGAAGTAGCCCTGAATCAGAGCACGATAATATCGATCATAAGGAGCCTGCTGATGAGTCTGCAGGTTGACCTTCGATCCATTCTCTGAAACCGGTTCATCCTGGATCAGATCAAGCAGGTTGTTGAAGTTGAATGTGGGACGGGTGAATGCGCCTTGCTGGTGATCGGCTTCGCGGACATTGAACATATCCACGCCGAACTTGAGCGTATGCGTCCGCACATTAGCAGTCAGCACATCGTGCCAGCCATAGGTGCTTTGTGTGAAATTACCTGGCGCCCATGATCCAAATCCCGCAAGATTTGTGACGTTTACGTACGGAATTCCCGAAGTCTCAACCTGCGTCAGGTTCGCTCCGTATGGCCGGATGAGGTTCAATCCGGTCTGGTTGAGCCAATGAGGTGAGAAAGTGTGCGTCCAATTGATGTTCACGAAGTCTGAGCTGTTAGCGTTGCCTTGAACACTTGCTGGACGGGTTCCGCCCCCCGGGCCTGAATAGTACGTGCGAATGGCGTCTACATAGAGGCGGTCGCTATTCCGAATGTAATCGTCCACTCGGAAGCTCCATTGGTAACCATTTTTCGGAGCGCTGTAGCTTACAGGAATGGTGCCTATGACATTCAACGTCGCAGGAATGCCAGCCGGGGGGGCAAAGTAGCCGGGTGTGCCGCCCTGACTTGTCGGCAGAATGTAGGTGCTGTACGGCACGAGACCCGAAGTCGGGTATATCTGCGGAGGCGCCATCTGCAGAATCTTGGTGCCTATGGTGTTTGGACGGTTAGTCTTGGCCCAGTTCACCAGGTCTTGTGTTTCCACAGTCGCTGTATAGCTGTTTGGATTGCTGGCACGCAGTACGTCGATGGCGCCGAACCAGAAGAGCTTGTTCTTGAAAATCGGGCCACCCATCGTGGCACCCATTTCATTGCGGGTAAATACAGGAACCTTCGTCTGGAAGTGAGTCTTCGCCAACAGCGTGTCGTTGGTGAAATACCAATCCAGGGTTCCGTGGAACTGGTTGGAGCCCGATACGGTATAGACGTCGACCGTGGCGCCTCCATTCCTTCCCTTTTGGGCGTCGAAGTTGTTCGTACGAACGTTTACCGACTGAACAATTTCAGGGTTGGGAGAAATCGATGTGCCGCCGCCACGTGAGGGTGTATTGGTAAACGCGTCATCGATCTGATACCCGTTCTGCTCCTGTCTTAAGCCAGAGGCGTTCAGGTTGATCGCGTATTCATTTGTGTAATTGTCATTGCCGCTTGTGACGACACCGCCGCCCGTCATACCCGGAGTCAGAGCAGCAAGGCTATAAATATTTTGGCCCGATAACGGCGTTTGTTGCAGAGTGACGCTAGAAATGATGGAACCGGTTGTCGGCGTTACCAGGTCAACTGTCGCCGCCGAGGCTGAAACTTCCACGTTTGTGGAGACTTCGCCAACCTTCAGCTCAGGATTAAGGGTCCGGATCTCTCGAATCTGTAGCGTCAGGCCTGCCTGTTTCCAAGTTTGGAAGTTCGGCATTTGGATTTCGACGGTATAAGTGGATGCAGCGATCCCGTCGATGCGGAAATAGCCGTTCTCGCCAGAATGAGTGGTTCTGGTTACCCCGAGGCGGTTGTCCGTTATGGTGATGTTTGCACCGGCGATCACCGCGCCGGAAGTGTCGTGCACTATACCTTCGATTCCGCTTGAGAATTGGGCGAACGCCCTAGTGCCTCCCAAGCCGAACAGGAGTAACAAGAAGATCATGATGCGTTGCGTGCAATTCATGCTGGTCTCCTCTTTGAATGCTCAGCCTGTTTCCGTGTTTAGTGCTGTTTGTTTGGACCTCAGATACGAGAAGGCAGACGACCTTCCGCATCCGTCAAAAGGCCTACCGCGAGATCGATAAGGAGTTTGATCAAGCATTGCGGGGGGAACAAGTAACACACGGTTCTCTTACTGTGTGTAATGTTCGTAAACTGTATGTTTCTAGACAGATACGCATGACGGAGGGGCCCGTATATGGCCGACACATCGCTGCTGGCCGGGGGTAACCCCGTTCCCTAGGGGCCAGTGGATCGCATTTCAGGTGCATGGGATTTCTTCGGCGCAATGCCGAAATCTGGGTTCTTGACAAAGAGCTTGGGTGTTGATTTACTTAGCCGCATTCGGAATTTGCTCATTGCGGCACGATCCCCCCAGATGAGCGAACTTGGCCTGGGGATCCGCTAAGTGATCCGGCGAATTTGCTCCGAATCATACGATTGGTGAGTACCCCATGAATTCGTTCGTCTTATCTCCGAAGAGACCTGACTCTGAGCAGTCCACACCAGAAACTCCGCCGATCGATCGAAATTCTGCCCTGCAGGAACTGGACCGCATTCTTGCCAGCCGCTACTTCAAGAGTGCGGACCGTTCGAAGCAGTTCCTAAAATTCGTAGTACTGAACAAACTCGATGGAACTCTTGAGCGCCTGAAAGAGCGGACCATCGGGATTGAGGTATTTCACCGTCCAGCTGGTTATGCCACCGGCGAAGATCCCGTCGTACGGGTCCAGGCAGGCGAGGTACGCAGGCGCCTGGAGCAGTATTACGCCGAATTGTCCTCACCTCCCGCATTGCGGATTGAATTGCCGGTAGGTTCGTATTCGCCCATCTTCCATCTTGGTTCGGACGCCCGCTCAAAAGCGAGTCGTGCAATTGCCGTCCCGCCGGAACGCAAGCCGGCAAACAATTGGAAGTTCACGACTTTCCTGGTGGTTGCGACTGCGATTGTGATTGTTGTTATCGGTAGAGGACTCATCAATCCTTCTCACAAAGCTGCTGATTCAAAGAGCGGGTTGGACCTTTTTTGGGGTCCAGCGATCACAAGCCAACAACCGGTACTGATATGCATTGCGAACGCTACTGACCACTCGGCGGAAGAGAAGCTACTGCAGGCGCGGGCGCAACAATTAGGATCCAGCGCCGCAGCCAATCGGTTTTTCCGATTACAGGAATCAGAGAGTGTTAGCGGGCAAACTCCGGAGGGCCTGCCGATTTCTCCGGAAATTGTCCCTGCTTCAGATGCTTCAGTGGCATTTGCGCTGTCCGGCTTGTTCGGCAGACTAGCCAAGCCGAGCCAGCTTCGGATTGGTGCTGCGGCCACC
>Ga0068852_100003101_pt1 | contig 11570 bp, 9 predicted proteins | sample KBSCornC22_FD_66594 | JGI IMG/M metagenome (GOLD analysis project Ga0068852, IMG submission 66594) | Corn rhizosphere microbial communities from Kellogg Biological Station, Michigan, USA - KBS Corn C2-2 | ecosystem: Host-associated > Plants > Roots > Rhizosphere > Soil ... | reverse complement strand
GCGTCATGGAATCCCGTCGCACGCGCCGTCTGGCTGATCGCCGGTTCTTTCCTGCTCGGCTTCATCGCGTTCCAGTTGATGACGCTGCTCGCGCGCTGGCTCGGCAAGTCACCGGCGCCGCAGTTCATCCTCGCGGTGGGCGCCGTGATTACGACCGTCGGTGCCGCACAGCAGTGGCGACTCTCGGTGCTGCTCTCGCTGCTGGTGCTCGGCGTTTGTGCGCGAAATCTCGACCGTCAACATCGCCTGATCGACGTCGAGTTCGGACGCGCCGCGCAGATCTTTTTCGTCGTGCTGTTCGTGCTGACCGGTGCAACCTTGCACCCCGATCAGCTCGGTGCGATTGCATGGATCGGTCTCGCGTTCGTCATTGCGCGCTCGCTCGGCAAGGCGATCGGCCTTTACGCGCTCGCGTGGCCGGCACACGTCTCCGCACGGCAGGCAGGCACGTTGTCGCTCGCGTTGACGCCGATAGCCGGATTGACGATTGGCATGACGCAGCCGATCTACGACATCGCGCCGGAATTCGGTGCCCGGTTGGCAGCGATCGTCATTTCGGGAGTTGCGATCCTGCAGCTGCTCGGCCCGATTGCCACGCGGTACGCGCTGATTCGCGCCGGCGAAGGCGAGCCCGGCGCGCGCGATTGATGGTGTAAGACGCAATGCCTGCGCTCGAATTCAGGAAGTCGGTTGCGCTCACCGTCGGCGTCGAGCTCGAGCTGATGCTCGTCAACACGCGCGACTTCAATCTGGCGCCCGACGCGGACGATTTGCTGCGCCGCGCGACGCGCGAGGCGCCGGGCGGTGAGCTGAAGCCCGAGATCACGCAGAGCATGGTCGAGATCAACACGTCCGTGCACGAGCGCTATCCGGAGCTTCTCGCGGAATTGCGCGGCACGCGCGACGTATTGACCGGACACGCGCGCAAAATGAATGTCGCGATCGCCGGCGGCGGCACGCATCCGTTCCAGAAGTGGAGCGATCGGAAGATCTACCCGACCGAGCGCTTCCTGTCCGTCTCCGAGAAATACGGCTTCCTCGCGAAGCAGTTCACCGTGTTCGGCCAGCACGTGCACATCGGCTGTGCGAGTCCCGACGACGCGATCTACCTCAATCACGCGCTGATCCGCTACGTCCCGCATTTCATCGCGCTGGCGGCGTCGAGCCCGTTCTATCAAGGCGTCGACACGGCGTTCGACTCGTCGCGGCTCTCCATCGTCAATGCGTTCCCACTGTCGGGTACGATGCCGCTCGTTGCCTCGTGGGCGGAATTCAACCGCTACTACGATCGGATGTTCGACCTCGGTATCGTCGCCAGCATGAAGGATTTCTACTGGGACGTCCGGCCGAAGCCCGAGTACGGCACCGTCGAGGTTCGCGTCTGCGATACGCCGCTCACCGTCGATCGTGCGGCGCAGATCGCCGCGTTCGCGCAGGCGCTCGCGCGCTGGCTGTGGGAAGCGCGGCCTATCGACGTGACGCCGGACCTCTACCTGACGCACAGCCACAATCGCTTCCAGGCGTGCCGGCATGGCTTCGCCGGAACGCTGATCGATGCGCGTAACGGCACGACGCGCACGATTGCCGATGATCTCCGCGAAACGCTGCGCGAGATTCAGCCGCACGCGCAGATGCTCGGCTCGCAGGATGCGTTCGAGGCGCTGCACGCGACGGTTTCGCAAGGCAACGACGCCGGCTGGTTGCGCGGCGTGCTGACCGAGACCGCGACGCTTCCCGACGTTGTCCGTCGGCAGGCGGAGCGGTGGGCGACGTGACCGACGCTTCATTCGCGAGCTGCGCATCATGCTGACGACGCTGCTCTATTCACTGCCGGCGCTCGACCGGACGAACAGGACATGCTGACGACGCTGCTGTACTCGCTGCTGGCGCTCGACCAGACGGTCGCGACACTCGCGACACAGTACGGTCCGTGGCTCTATGCGATCCTGTTCGTCGTGATCTTCGCCGAAACGGGGCTCGTCGTTTGCCCGTTTCTCCCCGGTGATTCGATCCTGTTCATCGCCGGCGCCGTTGTCGCCGTCGCGGGGCTGAATGTGCACGTGCTCGCAGTCGTGCTCGTCGTCGCCGCCGTGCTCGGCGACTCCGTCAACTACGCGGTCGGCCATTACATTGGTCCGAAGGTGTTCCAGCGGCCGGATTCGCGCTGGTTTCGGCAGGAATACCTGCGGCGTACGCAGGCGTTCTACGACCGTTACGGCGGAGTCACGATCATCATCGGCCGCTTCGTTCCCATCATCAGGACGTTCGCGCCGTTTCTGGCCGGCGTCGCCGGCATGTCGTATAGGCGCTTCCTCGCATACAACGTCGCGGGCGGCTGCCTGTGGATCGGCTTGCTCGTCTACGCCGGCTTCCTGTTCGGCAACATCCCGTGGGTCAAGGACAACATGTCGCTGATCGTCGTCGCGATCGTCGTCGTGTCGCTGATCCCCGCGGTGACGACGTTCATCAGAGAGCGTCGCGAATCGAAGGCCGCGACTTCGACGAAGTAGCGCGCACGCGCTGAAGACGGCTAGATGCGACGTGCCAGCGGCGCGGCCAGCCCTACGTAGGAAGCTGGCGTCAGCGCCAGCAACCGCGCCTTCGCATCGGCAGGTAACTCGAGTGTTTCGATGAACGCGCGCAGCGATTCCCGCGTCATGCCGGTTCGCCCGCGGGTCAGCGCCTTCAGCTGCTCGTAGGGCTCGGGCAGTCCGTGACGGCGCATGACCGTTTGAATCGCTTCGGCCAGCACTTCCCAGTTCGCGTCGAGGTCCGCGGCGATCCGTTTCGTATCGACGTCGAGCTTCGCGAGCCCTTGCCGCAGCGCCATCAAGCCGAGTGTCGTATGGCCGATCGCAACGCCGAGATTGCGCAGCACGGTCGAGTCGGTCAGGTCGCGCTGCCAGCGCGACACCGGCAGTTTTTCGGAGAGGTAACGCAGCAGCGCATTCGCGAGCCCGAGGTTCCCTTCGGAATTCTCGAAATCGATCGGATTGACCTTGTGCGGCATCGTCGACGAGCCGACCTCGCCCTCGCGCATCCGCTGGCGAAAATAGCCCAGCGACACATAGCCCCATACATCGCGGTCGAGATCGATGAGGATCGTGTTGGCGCGCGCGAGTGCATCGCAGTATTCGGCGATGCCGTCGTGCGGCTCGATCTGCGTGGTGTACGGATTGAATTCGAGGCCGAGACTCGTGACTGCGCGCGCCGCGATCTTCTCCCAATCCAGGTCGGGATACGCGATTGCATGCGCGTTGTAGTTGCCGACGGCGCCGTTCATCTTCCCCTTGATCGGCATCCGGGCGAACGATGCGATCTGGCGCTCGAGCCGCGCATACACATTCGCAAACTCCTTGCCGAGCGTGGTCGGCGTCGCCGGCTGGCCGTGCGTACGCGAGAGCATCGGCGTTTCTGCATGCGCATGTGCGAGCGCCCGCAGGTCGGCCGCCACCGCTTCGAGCAGTGGCAACAGCGTTACTCGGCGTGCCTCGTCTAGCGCAATACCATACGCGAGGTTGTTGATGTCCTCGGACGTGCACGCGAAGTGAATGAACTCGGCGACGCGCGCAATCTCCGGAAACGACGCGACGCGCTCCTTCAGCCAGTACTCGACGGCCTTGACGTCGTGGTTCGTCGTGCGCTCGATTGCCTTGACGCGCACGGCGTCGGCAACGGAGAACGACGTGCCGATCGCATCGAGCGTGGCCTGCGCTTCGCGCGAGAACGACGGCACTTCAACGATAGCGGCCTCGGCCGCGAGCGCGCGAAGCCAGGCGATTTCGACGCGAACACGCTGGCGAATCAGTGCGTGTTCGCTGAATGCGTCACGCAGCGCATCGACCTTGGCCGCATAGCGCCCATCGAGCGGCGACAGCGCAGTAAGACGTGCGTTTTCGGCGTCGTTCATGGCGTGCGCACAGCATTCAATTTTAACATGCGATGCTATAATGCGCGTCCGCGTATCGCCCGCCCCGCATCTTCTTCCGTGCTGAAACTGATCGCCTCCACGACGAGTCCCTATGCGCGGAAGGTTCGCATCGCGCTCGCGGAAAAGAAGGTCGAGTACCAGGTCGTCGCCGCGGCGCCGTGGGATGCCGGCAATCCCGTTCACGCGTACAACCCGCTCGGCAAGCTGCCGGTGCTCATTCTCGACGACGGCACGCATTTGTACGATTCTCGCGTCATCGTCGAGTACATCGATCTCGTCAGTCCGGTATCGCGGCTCATTCCCGAGCCTGCTCGACAGCGGATCGCCGTCAAGAAATGGGAAGCCTTGGCGGACGGTATTTGCGACGCGACGGCGTCGATCGTCGTCGAGCGCCGGCGTCCGTCGCATCTCCAAAGCGACGAATGGATCGACCGGCAGCGGCGCAAGATCCGCGAAGGCGTGGCAGAGTTGTCGCGCGAATTGGCTGATCGCGCGTGGTGCCATGGCGAGAGCTATTCGCTCGCCGACATCGCGACGGGTTGCGCGCTCGGCTACCTTGACTTGCGCCATGCCGAGCTCGACTGGCGCAAGCCCTATCCTAATCTCGAACGCCACGCCGACAAGCTCGGCAAGCGCGCATCGTTCACCGAAACGACGCCGCCCTCCTCCTGATCTCGCGGCGGAGCGTGCTGCGCTCGCCTGCTACAACGCCTGCTTGAGCTGGTCGAGAATCGCCGGATTCTCGAGCGTCGAAATGTCCTGCGTGATCGCTTCGTCCTTGGCGATCGAGCGTAACAGCCGCCGCATGATCTTGCCCGACCGCGTCTTCGGCAGGTTGTCCCCGAAGCGAATGTCCTTCGGCTTCGCGATCGGCCCGATTTCCTTGCCGACCCAATCGCGCAACTGCTTGGCGATCGCCTGCGCGTCGCTGCCGCTCGGTCGCGTGCTCTTCAGCACCACGAACGCGCAGACAGCCTCGCCCGTCATGTCGTCCGGCCTTCCAACGACGGCGGCTTCCGCGACCAGCGGGTTCGCGACGAGCGCCGACTCGATCTCCATCGTGCCAAGCCGATGGCCCGACACGTTGAGCACGTCGTCGATGCGACCCATGATCGTGAAATAGCCGGTGTCCTTGTCGCGCACCGATCCATCGCCGGCAAGATACAGCTTGCCGCCGAGCTCATCGGGGTAATACGACTTCCGGTAGCGATCGGGATCGTTGTAGATCGTGCGGATCATCGATGGCCAAGGCCGCTTGATCACGAGGATTCCGCCTTGTCCGTTGGGCACATCCTGGCCCGTCTCGTCGACGATCGCCGCCATGATGCCGGGCAGCGGCAGCGTGCACGAACCGGGCACCAGTGCCGTTGCACCGGGAAGCGGCGAGATCATATGGCCGCCCGTCTCCGTCTGCCACCACGTGTCGACGATCGGGCAGCGCTCGCGGCCGATGTTCTTGTAGTACCACATCCATGCCTCGGGGTTGATCGGCTCGCCAACGGATCCCAGCAAGCGCAGGCTCGACAGATCGTGATTCGACGGCGCCGTCGCCGGCGCGACATCATTTGCCTTGATGAGCGAGCGGATCGCTGTGGGCGCCGTGTAGAACACGCTGACCTTGTGCGTGGCTATCATCTTCCAGAAGCGGCCGGCGTCCGGATACGTCGGAACGCCTTCGAACACGACTTCCGTCGCGCCGCACGCAAGCGGTCCATATGTGATGTACGTGTGACCGGTGACCCAGCCAATGTCGGCCGTGCACCAGAAGATGTCCGAAGGCTTGATGTCGAACACCCACTTCATCGTCAGCGCCGCCCACAGAAGGTAGCCGGCCGAGCTGTGCTGCACGCCCTTCGGCTTGCCGGTCGACCCCGATGTGTAGAGGATGAACAGCGGATGCTCGGCGCCAACCCACTCGGGCTCGCACGTGTCGGATTGCGACTTCGTGAGCTCGTGCATCCAGACATCGCGCCCCGCCGAAAAGCCGACGTTGCCTCCGGTGCGGCGATACACGATGACGTTGCGTACCGCGTCGCAGCCGCCGATGCCAAGCGCCTCGTCGACGATGGACTTGAGCGGCAGCGGCTTGCCGCCGCGCATCTGCTCGTCGGCCGTGATCACGGCGACGGCGCCGGCATCGACGATGCGCTCCTGCAGCGACTTTGCAGAAAAGCCGCCGAACACGACCGAATGCGTCGCGCCAATCCGCGCGCATGCCTGCATCGCGGTGATGCCCTCGATCGACATCGGCATGTAGATGACGACACGGTCACCCTTGCGGACGCCGAGCGATTTCAAGCCGTTTGCGAGGCGGCAGACGCGCTGATGGAGCTCGCGATAAGTGACGCGCGTGACGGCACCGTCGTCGGCTTCGAAAATGACCGCGACACGGTCGCCATTGCCGCGCTCGAGGTTGCGGTCGAGACAGTTGTACGAAACGTTCATCTGGCCGTCTTCGAACCACTTGAAGAACGGCGCGTTGCTTTCGTCGAGCACTTTCGTGAACGGCCTGTGCCACGCGATGGTCTCGCGCGCGAGGTCGGCCCAGAAACCCTCGAAGTCGCGCGCGGCTCGCGTGCACATCGCGTCGTAGTCCGCTCGCCTGACGTTGGCCTGGGCCACCCAGTCGGCGCGAGGCTCGAAGACGCGGTTCTCATGCATGACCGATTGAATCGACGACATCGGACTCCTCCAGTGCAAACGGTGTGCGATCGTCGACGGCGACCGCTGACGGAAGTCTACCGAACGCTGCACGAAGCCGCCACGCGGTAGCGCAAGGCCTCGAAAGGTTCGTCGATGGTAAAATTTCGGGTTCCCGCAGGAACTCGTTTGCGCAGTTGAGACCCGCCATCCGCACACCACCTGATCCACGTCTTCGCCCGCTGCCGCAACTGATCTTCATGAGCCGGTGGCTGCAGCTGCCGCTCTACCTCGGCCTCATCGTCGCGCAAGGCGTCTACGTCTGGCAGTTCTGGATCGAGCTCATTCACCTCGTTCAGGCAGCGTCCGGCGACAGTGCTGCAGCGCAGGCGATCATCGCGAGCGTGACTCCACCTGGGGCGGCCCCGAATTTCGTCATGGGGCGCGAGACGGTCATCATGCTGCTCGTGCTCGGCTTGATCGACGTCGTGATGATCTCCAACCTCCTGATCATGGTGATCATCGGCGGCTACGAGACGTTCGTGTCGAGGATGGACCTCGCCGGTCACCCGGACCAGCCCGAGTGGCTGTCGCACGTCAACGCGAGCGTCCTGAAGGTGAAGCTCGCGACGGCAATCATCGGCATTTCATCGATTCACCTGCTGCGCACGTTCATCAATGCGCAGGCGTACGACAGCAAGACGCTGCTTTACCAGACGGTGATTCACTCGGTGTTCCTGCTGTCGGCGCTGTCGCTCGCTGCCGTCGACCGCATATTGCCGCTGCCTACACATGTTCGCGACATGACCGGCAACGGCGGGCATTGACGCCTCCAAACCATCCCCGGATATGCAATGACGACGACCATCGCAGAGGAAGATCTGATCCAGAGCGTCGCCGACGCGCTGCAGTTCATTTCGTACTACCACCCGGCTGATTACATCGCGGCACTCGGTGACGCGTATGCGGTCGAGGAGTCACCGGCAGCCAAGGACGCCATCGCGCAGATCCTGACCAATTCGCGGATGTGCGCCGAGGGCCATCGGCCGATCTGCCAGGACACCGGTATCGTCGTCGCATTCGTACGCGTCGGCATGGACGTGCGCTTTTCCGGCGCGACGATGAGCGTCACCGACATGATCAACGAAGGGGTTCGACGCGCGTATCTGCATCCCGACAACACGTTGCGCGCATCGATTCTTCGCGACCCGGCAGGCACGCGCACGAACACCAAGGACAACACGCCGGCCGTCGTTCATTTCGATCTCGTGCCGGGCGACACGATCGACGTCCGCATTGCGGCGAAAGGGGGCGGATCGGAGAACAAGGCGAAATTCACGATGCTGAATCCGTCCGATTCGATTGTCGACTGGGTGCTGAAGACGGTGCCGACGATGGGCGCCGGCTGGTGCCCGCCGGGGATGCTCGGCATCGGCATCGGCGGCAGCGCCGAAAAGGCGATGGTCCTCGCGAAGGAAGCGTTGATGGACCCGATCGACATGCATGCGCTGAAGGCGCGCGGCCCGTCGAATCGGTTGGAGGAGCTGCGGATCGAGCTCTTCGACAAGGTCAACGCGCTCGGCATTGGCGCGCAGGGTCTCGGCGGTCTTGCGACGGTGCTCGACGTGAAGATCCTCGACTATCCGACGCACGCCGCGAGCCTGCCGGTCGCGATCATTCCGAATTGCGCTGCAACTCGCCATGCGCATTTCACGCTCGATGGCAGCGGCGTCGCGAAGCTCGACCCACCGGATCTTTCGACATGGCCGGACGTCCAATGGTCGCCAGCGCCGGAATCGCGTCGCATCGACGTCAATGCGCTAACACCCGAGGAAGTCGCGAGCTGGAAACCGGGTGAGCGGCTTTTGCTGACCGGCCGCATCCTCACCGGTCGCGACGCCGCGCACAAGCGGATCGTAGACATGCTGGCGCGCAATCATCCGCTGCCGGTCGATTTCCGCAATCGGATCATCTACTACGTCGGGCCGGTCGATCCGGTGCGCGACGAAGTCGTGGGTCCGGCCGGCCCGACAACTTCCACGCGCATGGACAAGTTCACCGATACGATGCTCGCGAAAACCGGATTGCTTGCGATGATCGGCAAGGCCGAGCGCGGTCCGGTTGCGATCGATGCGATTCGCCGCCATCGCGCCGCATACCTGATGGCGGTCGGCGGCGCTGCCTATCTCGTGTCGAAAGCGATTCGCCACTCGCGGGTCGTCGCGTTCGCGGATCTCGGCATGGAAGCGATCTACGAGTTCGACGTCGTCGACATGCCCGTCACCGTGGCCGTCGACTCGAATGGCGAGTCGGTCCACACCACCGGCCCGCGCGAATGGCAGAAGCGGATCGGGAAGATTCCGGTCGCCGTCGCGTGAATGCCGACCGCTCGCACGCTGCGTTGCGAAGCGGTCGGACCGCACAAAGAGACGCTAGAAATGCCCCTTGGCGATCCGAAAGTCCGCGTCGAATGACGTGCTGTTTTGGACGGTGCAGTACGCCATATACGTGACGGGTGCTCCGCCACCGAACGGAGTAATCGACTCGAACTGGGCACGAACATTATCGTAGTCGCCCGCCGGGGCGCTGAGCTCAGCAAAGACGTCGAGCAGCCGAATGAGCTCGTTCGATTGCAAATCGATGATTCGGCTTCCGATCAACTGGCTGTCTCCGCTCGCCAAAGTAACCACGACGCGACCGGCTCGCCCGTCGCGATTGTAGATGAAGCAGTTCGATTGGTAGGTCGGAAAGGCCGCCTGTCGCCGCAAACCCATGACCTCGTGCAGATCGAAGCAGCACGTGTCGTTGAACCCTTCGACAGAGAATCCATTTCCCGACGGTGTCTCCACGCGCGAATACAACGCGAATTGACCGCTGAAGCCCGTCGTCAGCGCACCGAAATTCGCGCCTGGGTTCAACGCCGGGCACAATGCGTCAAGCGTGACTTTGACGACGCTGCCTGCGGCGATATCGATTCCTCCGCAGGAAAGCGCACCAGGTGTCGCACTGGTCGAAGCGCCTTGAAACGTGAAATTGACCGTGATGGGGCTGCTTCCCGGGTTATGAATGAACACGGTGCTGGTGTACGAACTCGTCTTCGCAACGACCGGCAACGTCTGCGCGCTGCCATAACCAATCTGCTGTGCATGGGCAATCGTGCAGAGCAGTGCGATCGAAAGGAGCACAGCGAGCTTCGAAGTCAAACGCACCATTGAGTGCCTCCTGGCGCCGCATCGCGACGATTTGGACCCGATTCTACGTTCGAAGAACGTCATTGGTGTCTCGGCCGACGAAAGGCCCCGGGGTATCAAAGATCCATTCGCGTATCCACGTCGCGCAACACACCTTCATCGTCGACGTCGATCCACGTCACGCGCGCGGCGTTGCGATCGATCAGCGAGCGCGCGCCAGCATCTCCTGTCAGTAACATCAGCGCTTCGCGATTTGCGCGCGCGAAGCCGACGGGATGACCGCGCGCGCCTCGCAGACTCGGCGCTGCGATGTCGCCGCCCGAGGCGATCGCATCGACGACGAGGCGAATAGTCGCCGGACGTATCCACGGCATGTCGGCGAGCGCGATCACCCATCCGTCGGCCTCAGCGGCAGCAGCGACGCCACATGCGAGCGATGCACCCATGCCGTCGGACGCGTTCTCGCAAACGGTAATGCGCATGCCCGCGGCGGATAGCACGGCCGAAAGCGCGGTGTCGTGGGGGCGCACCACCGCGATCGAATCGGGTAGCGCGGCGAGCAGATTGCGCGCCGCGACAACGCCGACCGGCTCCGCGCCCGTTTGCGGCTTGCGCTGGCTCGCAAGCGGCGCGAGCAGCTTGTCACCGCCAAAGCGCGAGCCTTCGCCTGCAGCAAGAAGAATACCGACGATCCGCATTGGTGTTCCGTTACCGCGAGGCGTCAGCGACCTTGACGTCCCTTACTCCGGCAACAGCCGGAACTTGCCGTCACGAACGGTGACCAGCACGCGCGCGCGCTCATCCATGCCGTTGTGATTCGTCGGCGACATGTTGAATACGCCCTGGCAGCCGACGACCTCGCGCTCATGCTCGAGCGCATCGCGAAGTGCTGCGCGAAACGCTTCGGTGCCGGGCTTCGCGGCCTTGAGCGCTGTCGGTATGGCGCGCTCGAGCAGAAGTGCTGCATCCCACGTGTTGGCGCCGAATGTCGCCGGCTTCACACCGAACTGCTTTTCATACGCAGCGATGTAGGCGAGCGCGACGCGGCGCGTCGGGTTCGCGTCGGGGATCTCGTCGATGACGAGCATCGGTCCCGCGGCCAGCACCGTGCCCTCGACTTTTTCCTTGCCAAGCTTGATGAAATCGTCGGTGGCGACGGCGTGCGTCTGGTAGATCGTGCCCTTGAATCCCTGGTCGCGCAGTGTCGCTTGCGGCAGCACCGCCGGGCCGCCGACGGCCGCGACCAGCATGGCGTCAGGCTTCGCGGCGATCAGCTTCAGCGTCTGCCCGGTGACGCTCGAATCGTTTCGCGCGTAGCGCTCCACGGCGATGACCTTGACGCCGGCTTTCTCGCCGAGCGCGCTGAATACCTTGAGCCAGTTGTCGCCGTATGGATCGTTGAAACCGATGAAGCCGACGCTCTTCACGCCATTCTTCTGCATGTGCGTCAAAAGCGCCGCGGCGATCAGATCGTCGTTCTGCGTCGTCTTGAACACCCAGCGCTTTTTCGCGTCCAGGGGCTCGACGACCGCGGAGGTGCCGACGGTCGCCATCAGTGGCACTTTGGCGTCGGCGATCGAGTCGAGGATCGCGAACGCGTTCGGCGTCGTCGAGGGCCCGATCACCGCATCGACGTTGTTCTCGCCGATCAGTTTCTTGACGTTCTGGACTGCTCGCGTCGCATCGCCGCCATCCTCGAGCGAGATGTACTCGACGTTTTGACCGCCGATCGTGCGCGGAAGGATGTCGCCGGTGTTCTTCTGCGGAATGCCGATCGCGGATGTCGGACCCGTCGCGGACACCATCAG
>Ga0068852_100003099_pt1 | contig 11574 bp, 10 predicted proteins | sample KBSCornC22_FD_66594 | JGI IMG/M metagenome (GOLD analysis project Ga0068852, IMG submission 66594) | Corn rhizosphere microbial communities from Kellogg Biological Station, Michigan, USA - KBS Corn C2-2 | ecosystem: Host-associated > Plants > Roots > Rhizosphere > Soil ... | reverse complement strand
CCGCCCTCGTGATTGCCTCTTTCTATACGTCGATCAGCGGCGTGGTGAAGGCGGAGCTGTTCCCGGGCACGGTGCGCGCACTGGGCGTGGGTTTCACCTATGCGGTCGGCAATGCACTGTTTGGCGGCACGGCGGAATACGTGGCGTTGTCACTGAAATCAGCGGGCCACGAAGCGTGGTTTGCCTGGTATGTGACCGTCCTCGTTGCAGTGGCATTCGTGGCGTCGATGCTGATGCCGGACACGAGGCAGAGAAGTTACCTCGACGGGACGTGGGAGTCCGGCTCCTCGCCTGCGCCAGGTCGCTAAAGGCGGCACCTGCATCGACAGCGTTTGCCGGTTACCACGCTTACTACGCAAGTCGACGCGCCTCGCCGGCGTTGATGCTGGTCGTGGAGGCGTTGCGGCCTCCAGAAAACCCGTGAATGCGTCTGGCCGTTGGAATGTTCAAGGCGGATGTTCAGAAAGGTGTCTTGGCGCAGAATCGCGTTTGAAGTAATCAGGTGAGCCCACGACGTGCACGGCGATTAGGCCGCCCAGGGGCAGCGCAATCATGTCCTCAGACGCGTTGATCACCCACGACGGCCCTGTCTACCCCGAGCGCGCTCGTATTGGACGTCGCGTCGCTGCACGGCATCCAGGTATTCCAGCATTGTTTGATGTGCTCGTTTGACCAATGGGGCGGACAGCGGCTCCGACCCGACGGCGGTTTCGCCGCGGACGTAGTGATCGAGGACTTGGGACGCCGCAGCGACCGGCACCTGATACTGCGTTGCGATGATCGGCGCCTGACGGGTGCGTTCGGCGATGCGCCAGTCGAGGTCAACGGCAATGTGCGCGATTCCCATCAGCGTTCCGGTCGAGATTGGAGCAGCCGGCGCGATCGAAAGGTTCGGCGCGCTGCGGGCCATCTGCGGTATCGCGCGGCTCTTGACGGGCAGTGCCGCGATCGTTCGGGGCGTCGTAAGAAGTGCTGACGTCCATGTGGGCGCCGTAGCATCGCGTTGCGTCAGCGGATCGACCAGCCCGAAGGTCTCGCGCAACGAGCTGATGATGGACGTGTGGTCAAACGTCTGGTTGGGGAATATCTGCGAGCCGAGGCCGATCGGCAGCCACGGCGAGACCAGCATCGCCGGCACCCGCACGCCATAGCTGTCGAAGGCGCAGTCGCCGGGGCTGGCCGCGCGCTGGTGACTTAGCGGTGCATCGCCCGGTGGAACGGCCTCATGCGGCGCGATGTGATCGAAGAAGCCTCCGTGCTCATCCCATGTGACTAGAAGCGCACTGGCGGTCCCAATCGGGCTTTGGAATATTGCGTTGTACACGTACGTGATGAGCTTTTCGCCGGCGCTGACCGCGCCGAGCGGATGCTGCGAATTCCCACTGGCGAAGTTGCCGAGCGCGGCGTAGTTCGGTTCAATGAAGGTGTACTCCGCCGCATCTTTCGTTTGCAGGTCGGTCCACAGCAGTTGCATCGGCCGAAAGAACTCATCCAGCTTCTCGACCATGCCACGCAGGCTCAATACCTGAGGGAAGGTATCGCCGCGGTAGACCCGCCACGTCCCACCCTTGGCGACGAGCTGCTCAAAGATGTGCAGATGATCGAATCGCAGATATTGACCCGGTTGCGTAACGGCACCGATGGTCGCCAAGTTCCCAAGGCTGTTGTCGAGTCCTGCGGATGAGCCGGCATGGGCGAACAGCCGATTGGGCCATGTCGGACCCGGCATCGACGAGAACCAGTTGTCAAAAAGCAGGCCGTTCTTTGCCAGCTTGACGAGCGTCGGGATCGCCGACGGCACAAAGCCCTGCAACCCGGCTCCAATGAATCCGGTCATGGCGCCGCCGGTGATCTGATCTCGCACGCTTTCAAAATCGTGCGGCGGATCGGTCGATAGGCGGTTCGGGGCGCCCGGCTTGAAGTGGAACGATGCGGGTGCTTGCGGCACGCCGGACATTCCCGAGAACGCGAAGAAGTGGTCGAACGACCGATTCTCGAGCATCAGAACGAATACATGGTCAATCTTAGCCATGGCCGATTTGTTACCAGCTTACAGAGCTATACTGCACTGGCCAAGCGCTCTATATTGTCGATCGAAGGTACTGGTACAGAGTCTCTCGACTGATTCCGTAGCTTCGAGCAAGCTCGGCCTTCGGCATACCGCTACGCGCGCACTCCACCAGCTCGGCCGTCTGCTCTGCGTTCAGCGCCTTTCTGCGGCCCTTGTAGACACCCTTTGCCTTGGCGATGGCGATGCCCTCACGCTGGCGCTCTCGGATCAGGTCACGCTCGAACTCCCCGAACGCGGCGAGCATTGTCATCATCAGCTTCGCCATGGGGTCGGCCTTCCCGGAAAACGTCAGGTGATTCTTGACAAACTCCACGGTGACCCCGCGGCCCGTCAGTTCGCGGACCGTCCGCAACAGGTCTTCGGCGTTACGGGCGAGACGATCCATCGAATGGACGACGAAAAAGTCGCCGTCCCGCGCGTATTCGAGCGCAGCCTGCAACTGGGGACGCTGTGTGTCCTTGCCGCTTGCCTTGTCGGTGAACGTGCGGTCCAGTTCGATCCCATCAAGCTGCCGCTCGGTGTTCTGGTCGAGCGTGCTGACACGGACGTACCCGATGCGATGGCCTTTGCTCATCAGATCTTTCCTCGATGCGTCGGCCGGATGGTCGAGCGTCAAGATAAGTCTAAGAGATGAGCTTACATTTGTCAAGAAACGCCGATTTGCACTCTATTCGGACGCGGTTTATCTCTGCAGGGAATGTCAGGATGGCGTCCACCCAAACTGGACGGCTACGTGTGGCGTGTCCCATTGCACGGTCCCACGAGCTGGAACGCGTCGACGCCCGGTGCGCTCGCGCACCCGTTAGTTGCCCTCGTGGTACTCGACTGGCCGAGATCAGCCATTAGCCGCCGGTCGGTGTCGTCGTCCAAGTGACCGGAAGCAGACGCTCATCGGTGCCTGGTGACGCGACTGCAATGAAAATAGGGCACGCAGCGCGCTGCGGTTACCGTACCCCGGTCGAGTTCGCGGCGCTTCATCGCAGGATTGGTGGCCAACGGCCGGCAAAAGACGCAACGGGCTGACCGGCGAGCATCTGACCGAGCTTCATCACACGCCTAGCGGTTCAATTCAACAATTTACTTACTGCTACTGCCGCATTTCCACTGGACTTTGCTAACTCGCACTTGGCACTGCAGCGGGGCAGCTCAGATCATCGAACGGCGCGGAGCTTAGCGGTTCAATTCAGATCAGGGGAATTCGGATGGCAAAGCGTGCGCGCGCAAATTACCTCTTCGCAACCTCAATTGTTGTTCTGCTGTTAATCAACGGCGGCGTGATCGCCGAAACGCAACAACAGCACGTGCATGATATGTCTCATGGCGTCATGCCGTTCGATGTAGCGAAGACCGTGCACATCTTCAAAATGACCGAGACCGGCGGCGTCGAACGTGTAGTTGTGAAGGACAAGAGCGCCACCGACCAAGTCCTCCTCATTCAACAACATCTCCGCAAAGAAGCTGGCCGCTTTCAGCAGGGTGACTATTCGGATCCGGCCTTGCTGCACGCGGCAAATATGCCGGGGCTCAAGGAACTTCAACTTGGCGCGAAGGGAGTCAAAGTTTCCTACTCCGAGCTTGCTGACGGTGCGGAGATTGCATTTAAAACAACCGATCCACATCTGCTGACTGCAATCCATCGCTGGTTTGGTGCGCAGTTGTCTGAGCACGGCTCGGACGCGAAGCCAGAATGAGAGTGTCGTGGTCTCGCGGATGTTTTGGCGTCCGGCAACACACAGGAGTAGGTGTCGGAGTGTCCGCCTTTTAGGGGCTGACCGCCTGCTTCGGGTCGATCTGCGACCGTCGATGATCTGGCTGAGTACGGCCAACTCCTGACGTTCAAGCTCGTCACGTCAGTTTCCCGTGAGCAGTCATTGACGAGGTGACTTGCAACTGCCGATCCCGCGCGGCCTTCGCCGCCGACGCCGGAAGTGATGGCGGAATTCGCGGCGCGCCAGCGCCACACGCACATGCCTACCGCGGGGCTAGTCGATCTCGGCGGTGGTGCCGGGCGCCGGCGTGAAACCCAGGTCGCCGCGGGCGAGTGCCTTCTCGCGTCCACCGAATTGTGCGAGCAGCTGGGCCTGTCGCCGCTTCGCGCGCGCGTCGGTCGCTTCCGGATCGAGCGCCAGGCGCAGCAGCCGTTCGCCTTCGGCAAGCGTCGCAGCAAGCTGCGCGTCGCTGGCAACGTCGATCAGTTCTTCCGGATCAGCATCAAGGTCGAAGAGCTGCGGCGGTGCCCCGACGTAGTGGCAGTACTTCCACTTGCCGAAGCGCAGCATGAACGCGCCCGCGAGGGAGCCGATCGCGTGATACTCGGCAATGACCGGCCGCGGCGAGTTCTCGCCGTTCGCCAGCGCGAACAACGATGCGCCGGGCAGCGCGCGTCCGCCGACGCGTGGCGGCAGGCCAACCGCTTCGAGGATCGTCGGCGCGCAGTCGATGTGCGACACCGGCGCGGCGACGACGCGGCCAGCCGGAACGTCGGGGCCGGCCATGATCAGGGGCACGCCGGCGCTTTCCTCGTATAGGGTGGACTTGCCCCACAAGCCGCGCGCACCGACGTTGTCGCCGTGGTCGCTCGTGTAGATCACGCGCGTGTTCGGCGCCAGTCCCGCGTCGCGCAGCGCGCGCAGCACGTAGCCGACGTTCTCGTCCATCGCCGACACGAGGCCGGCGTACCCGGCAATCGCCCGCTTGACATCGGCCTCGGACGCGAAGTGTGGATCGTAGTCGACGGTATGCGCGTACGTGTCGAGAAAAGGATGTCGCGGGCGCGCGTGCTTCGCATACTGCTTCGGCATCGGCAGATCCTGCTGCCAGTAGCGGTAGAACCACTGCGGCGGTGCGGTGAGCGGAAAGTGCGGGCACGCGAACGACACGAACAGCACCCACGGTCGGTCGGACCACTTCGGCGCCTCCTCGTGCAGCCATATCTGCGCGCGCGCCGCGATGTCGCGGTCGTACACCGTGTAAGCCGACTCACCGGGGCCGGCGCGCTTGGCCATCTTGTCGCCGCCCTTGCGCTTCGGGATGTTCTCGCGGACCAAGCCCTTCACGTCGCCGATGCCGTCGATGATGTGCATCGGCACGATTTCTTCGGAGAAGCCGTGGTCGTCGCCCGGACGGCCGCGAAAATGCAGCTTGCCAATCGAGACGACGCGATGCCCGGCGTCGCGCAGTGTGTGGTGCCAGCTCGGGATTGCGCCTTCGTAGCCGTCGGCGTTGTCCCAGTAGCCGATGTCGTGCACGAAGCGGCCGACGGCGAATGCGGCCCGCGCCGGTACGCAGATCGGGGAGGTCGTGTACGCTGCCGTGAAGCGCGTGCCGCCTGCGGCAAGCGTATCGAGGTTGGGCGTGGCGATGAAGGAATGGCCGGCGGCCCCGAGAAATTTCGGATTGTGCTCGTCGGACATGAGCACGAGCATGTTGGTGGCGCGCATGCGGAAAAGTATCGCATAGCCGCCGCGCTCGACACTACAGGTACGCCGGGGTAGCGTTGGCGGTTGCGAGACGCCGCGAGTGCGTCCAAGGAGGAACCATGAAGCGCCTGAACCGCATGCTCCTGCTGCTCGTGGTTTCCGCACTTTGCGCGCTGGATGCGAGCGCCCAGACGTATCCGAACCGTCCGATCAAACTGATCGTCGCCGATTCCGCCGGTGGCGCACCCGATCAACTCGGGCGCCTCATCACGGAGAAGCTTTCGAATAACGTGGGCCAGCCGGTCATCGTCGACAACCGCCCCGGCGCGGGCGGTGCGCTGGGCGCGGAACTCGCAGCGAAGTCGGCGCCCGACGGCTACACGCTGCTGCTGACGACGACGGCCATCTACGCGATCCTGCCAAACCTGCGCAAGAACCTGCCCTACGATCCGGTTAGGGATTTTGTGCCGATCACACGCATCGCCACCGCGTCGAACGTCCTCGTCGTGAACAATGAGCTTCCGGCGAAAAACATCGCCCAGCTGGTCAAGCTCGCGAAGGAAAGGCCCGGTGCGCTCAACTATGCGTCGGCCGGCGTTGGCACGCCGGCTCATCTGGCCGGCGAGATGCTGAAGCTGCTGGCCGACATCAATGTCGTGCACGTTCCGTACAAAGGTGCGGCGCCGGCGCTTGCGGACGTCATCGCCGGCTACGCGCAGTACATCATCACCTCCCCCCTCGCCGCGGGCGCGCATATGAATGGCGGCCGGGTGCGCGCGCTCGCGACCACCGGGACCGAGCGCAATCCAAGCCTGCCCGACTTGCCGGCGATCGCCGAGACGATTCCCGGCTACGAGATCACCCAGACGTGGGGAATCGTGGTCCCGGCGGGCACGCCGCCGGAGATCGTGAACAAGCTGAGCTCCGAGGTCGTAAAGGTGATGAACCAACCCGACGTGAAGGAGAAGGTGTTGGCGACCGGCGCGACGCCGGTCGGCGATTCGCCTGCCCAGTTCGAGGCGTTCATGGCGAAGGAGCGGCAGCGGTTGGGCGACGTCGTCGCCAAGAGCGGCATCGTTCTCACCGACTGACGACTGCATCCTTCGTCGAGGGTCGGCTCGACGGCTCCCGCGTTTCGGCGACCAGCTACGGAGCCGCACCGGCGGGGCGCGCAGCGTCCAACCGCAGTTGCCGCAGCCACCGGCCGCCCAGCATGCCTTGATACGCCCGAGCATGTTCCGCGCAAACGGCTAGGCATTGCAATCAGCAGTGAATTGCCCGCGGGCGTGAATCCTTGCTCCATCCCTCATACACCTATTCTGAGTCGACTGAGGCGCCCCGTCGCCGCAACTCGAACGGCGGCTTCGATCGGTTTCGGTGACCGGTTAGTTGAAGCATTGCCGAGGCTTCGGGTCGACTACGGCCCCTCGTTCATCCCGAATGCAGACGTTCGCCGCAACGTCTGCTGTCCGCAACCGCATCAGTCTCAGATCGGCCATAAGCGGTCGTTTACGCACTAGGCGTCACCGTCCTGTGAAGCTACCTCTTCTAGCCACGGGTACGCGCGGCTAGCGCTGAACCTTGACACTGGGTCATTGTTGGGCCGTGGCCGGTCGGCCATGACCCGTCGTTCTGTTAGATAGCCAATTTGCCAGCTAGCCTTCATCCCTTAAGGACTTCAGCCCGCAGCTGCAGCGATTGCGGGATCGTCAGCGCCAGCGCCTTTGCGGTCTTGGGATTGATCACCAGCTCGAACTCAGTCGGCTGCTCGATGGGAATGTCGCCGGGCTTGGCGCCTCGGAGAATGCGATCGACGATGGAAGCAATGCGACGGGCAGCAGCCCCGCCGACGGCGCCGTACGACAGGAGCTGACCTGCTTCCGGCATGCGGCGCCCTTCGGCGATAGTTGGCAGCGCGTGTTGCAGTGCCAGGCGGGCGATCTGCTCGCGGTTCGAACCGAACATCGGATCGCCGCGAACGATCAAAGCGTCGGCTCGGCCGTTCGCTATCTCCGTGATCGCCCCAGGAATCGCATCCGCGACCGTTATTTCGACAAAGTGCGGCTGCAGCTTGAGCGATGCGAAAGCACGCTCGTAGTCCTTCTTCACCTCATACCAGTACCGATTCGCGCGGTCGACGATCTCGCCGACGCGCGTGGCGCTCGGAATAAGCTCGCGAAGGATCTCCAGTCGCTTCACGGCGAGCTCGGGTGCAATAGTGGACCAACCAGTGATGTTTCCGCCGGGATGCGACATGCTGGAGACGAGGCCCAGTCTCACCGGATCACCGCTGATGGCAACTATAGGTATAGTGGTCGTCGCATTCTTGGCCGCAATCCCCGCGACGGCGCCATCAGTCCAGATCAGATCGGGATGGACCCGCACAAGCTCAGCCGCGAGGGCCGGTACGGCCTCGGACTTGCCCGCCGCCCCTCGCCGCTCGATGATGAGGTTTTCACCCTCGATCCATCCCAACTCGCGCATCGCCTCGTAGAACGGGCCCGGTTCGGAAGTGGAAAGCGTTCCGGCTGAGAGCATGCCGATCCGCCGCACCTCCTTGGCCTTCTGCGCCCGGACCACGAACGGGGAGCCGAGGCATGCGATAGTAGCCGCGCCGAAAAAGGTTCGCCGATCCATTACCGAATCATCTCGTCTGCATGGAGCAGCAGCGGTTGCGCGGCATAAGCAGCGAATGATGGGTAGACCGAAGCAAGGCTGAACGCGAGGATTGCTCTACGGAGCATCTTTTCTCCTCAAGGATGTCCTTCAGAACGCGCCTGACGCTACGCCGCTGCTGTCAGGTGGTCAAGAAAACCGGACGGGGGCGTGGCGCCCCTGCAACACGCTCTCGCGAGGGTTGCGAGCGACTGCTTTCCGTCTACCGAAACTTCCGCTTGGGGTCGATCTCAGCCGGTCGTGATGTCCCAGCTCAGGCAGTTGCCAACCGGTGCTTCTGGCGCCGCTGGCGGACTTGCCCATTTTCGATGCGTGGTGGGGCGCCAACGAAATATTTTGATTCGAGGAGCGCTTCGACGAGCGACGAGCAATCATTCCCATGAACAGACATTTGTGGGAATGATTCGACTTGCGCAGCGACCGAGGCCGTCTGACACTGCCTAACCGCCCTTCGAACTCGTTTAGAACTAAGAGGCCAATACCCAGTGAAGCCAACCCGCAATCCCGAATCCGTGGCCGGCGACTGGTACATCGACAGCGCGTGCATCGATTGCGGCGCCTCGCGCCACGTTGCACCCAATTTGATCGTCGAGCGACACGGCAAGAGCGTTTTCGCGCGGCAGCCGACGACACCCGAGGAGCAACTTGCCGCCTGGCGCGCGGTGCTCGTGTGTCCAACCGCGTCGGTACGCAGCGAAAAGAAGCAGGTACGCCCGCAAGCCCCCATCTTTCCACAGGAGCTCTGCGACGGCGTGTGGCGCTGCGGGTTCAATGCGCGCTCGTCCTTCGGGGCGCACTCGTACTTCGTCGCGCGCCCGAGCGGCAACCTCCTCGTCGATTCGCCACGCCTTGCGACGGAGCTCGTGAAGTGGTTCGACGACGCCGGCGGTATCGCGCATATCCTTCTCTCGCACCAGGACGATGTTGCAGACGCCGGCAAGTACGCAGAGCGGTTCGGCGCGCGGGTGTGGATCCATCACGACGATCGGTCCGCCGCGCCGTTCGCGACCGACCTCCTCGAAGGCGAGTGCACCCGCACGATCGCGCCGGGCCTCGTCGCGATTCCAGTGCCCGGACACACGCGCGGCAGCGTCGTGTACTCACTTGAGGATCGCGTGCTCTTTGCCGGCGACTCGCTCGCCTGGAGCATGCGCGAGCAAGACCTCGTCGCCTTTCGCGATGCATGCTGGTATTCATGGAGCGCGCTCACCGCTTCGCTCGCGAAACTCGCCGATTATCGCTTCGAGTGGCTGTTGCCAGGGCACGGGTGGCCGGCGCACTTGGCCGCAGAGGAGATGAATGCGCGGCTGCGCGAGCTCGTCACGCGCATGCGCGAGGGTTAGGGCCGCTCGCCGTCAGCTGCTGCGAACGGTTCAAGCGACCAGCGGTCGCGCCGTCGCCGACGATGACGTGGTTCATCATGCGATGTCCCGTCCGGTAGCCCGCCATCGGCGATGTTACCGGCGCTATCCACAGCTCCTGAAGCGCCGGTCCCATCCCGCGGTACCGCGACCGCGCAAAGAACGTGCATCGGTCCCACTGAACGCACGCGTTCCAGATCCTCTTGCGAACGCACGAACAAGGAGCCCACGAAGCCGAGCGCGTTCACCGGTATCGGTTCGAAGCATGCGCGTGAGCGAGGGACGACGAGCATCCAGCTTCGTCGAACGAGCAAGTTGTACGGCGCCGACTGAAACTCTCCTTCTGCACCGGCCACGGCGGAAATGCCGCACCGATTAAGCAACTCGCGATAGACCGCGTGCAATACGGGAGCGGTTGCCGGCGGCACGATGCGTGCGAACGCATGCCTGAACGACAGTCGACAGCTGCTGAGCAACCGCTCCATCGGTACTACGTCTGGGCTCTCCGGTGCGAGCGGGAGCGGCACGAGCTGTAGGTGTTGGCGCGCTTGGCTGGCCCCGGCTTCGATGCCGCCGTTGTAGAAGCCGAGCCAATCGACTTCGCTCAGGCAGATGACGAGCGCCGCGAAATCATCCACGGTGAGCAGGCGCTCCTGGCGTTCGAAGCGCCGTGGGACGAGCAGCGCATGACCGGCGAGGAGCTGGAACTTGTTCAGCAGGATGTAATGTGAAGGCGCGAGGTCGGATACGAACAGGTCCGGGTCGTAGTCGCCGAGCGGATCCGTGGCCACCGGGCCATACCGCGCCTCGTCCTTGCGCGCAAGGCTCGACATCACGCGCACGACGAAACGGACGCCATGGTCATCGAGCAAGATGGTCTTAGTCTCGATCGGCTGTAGCGCACCGTTTGCCAAGGCGCGCCGGGTCGCCTCTAGGACGACGGACAGGGAAAACACAGAGCTATGTTCAACTCAGCCCAAGCAGCGGGAAATGGTCGCGGATCCGATCAGTATCGCTCGCTCAATCAAAAAGCGCTCGAAGGCGATTTCTCTAATTCGCGCATCAGCGCTTCTGCCTCCACACATCCTCTGCCACCACGCAAGATTTCTCTAGTTGGCGACGCTTGTCGTCGCGGTGGGTACATTCGCTGTACGGCTACAGCAACGGACCTGCAGGCCATGCGGGTAGGAAAGGCAGTCGAGAAGAAGGTACGGCAGCGGTTCCGTGCGCCGCGCACCGATCCAGCGGTCAGACAAATGCCGGGATCACGATCCGCGCAAGGTCGTCGCCGCATTCGATGATGAGCGCCAGCGCAGGATGTCCGGGTTCGTTAGGGGTCGTGTCGTCGACGGCAGTGACGTGGCCTGTGAGTCGGAACATCAGCGTCGGCGTCATGGCGGGCAGTTTAAAGAGTGCGCGGTTCGCCTGTGGCTGGCAGTTTTGACAGGATGGCGCCTTTGCGCTGACCGGTGTCAGCCGCGCCGACGCGTGTTACCGCGTTGGGAGGAATGGAAGGACGAGCCCGCGAGCATCGACACGGGCGCCGATCCTGGCGAGCAGCAGAAACGAACCCACGAGCTTGCGATGTAGGAACATGGATTCGGGTGGTGGCGATCGCAGGAGGCGGCGCCGAAACGCGAGGTCAAACGTGAGGGCGCGCACACGCGCCGGCAGGTCAGAGTTCGGAAAATCGTATGGGCCGACACGGCGAAGCGGCTCGCATACGAGAAAGATGACGTCGATCACCGCTTGCAGGCGTTCTGCGGAATCATCGGACGACGCGTACCCAATCCTAATTGCCTCGCGCGCGACGCTTTCGCGATCGTCGGCAATGACGCTGCGCGTAATGCGAGCGTAATTGCGGACGAGAGCCGCCTGCAGGCGTTGTGTCGCGCCGAAATCGAGAAGTACGATGCGCCGGCTGATACAGGTAGTTCGCGAAGTTGGGGTCTGTCTGCATGATGCGAAATTCGAACAACTCGCGAAACACGAGGCGCTCAAGTAGCGCTCCTACAGCATCACGCCGCGCCTGGGGCGCCTGCTCGAG
>Ga0068852_100003098_pt1 | contig 11576 bp, 9 predicted proteins | sample KBSCornC22_FD_66594 | JGI IMG/M metagenome (GOLD analysis project Ga0068852, IMG submission 66594) | Corn rhizosphere microbial communities from Kellogg Biological Station, Michigan, USA - KBS Corn C2-2 | ecosystem: Host-associated > Plants > Roots > Rhizosphere > Soil ... | reverse complement strand
CGAACCTCCGTCCAGCCACGGTCTTTCCCGAGCTGGCCGATGCGTCGACGCTCAAGCCCGAGGTCGTGAGCGGCCTGGACATCATGATCGTCCGCGAGCTCACGGGGGATATCTACTTCGGGCAGCCGCGCGGTGTGACCGGCGTCAAGGGCAGCCGCGAAGGCTTCAATACGATGCGCTACACGGAGCCGCAAATCCGCCGCATCCTGCACGTGGGTTTTCGCACGGCGCGGCAGCGAGGCAAGCGGCTCTGCAGCATCGACAAGATGAACGTGCTCGAGACCACCCAGCTCTGGCGCGACATTGCAGTGGAAATCGCGCCCGAATACCCCGACGTGCAGCTTTCGCATATGCTCGTCGATAACTGCGCGATGCAGCTCGTGAGGAACCCGCGGCAGTTCGACGTGATCGTGACCGGCAACATGTTCGGCGACATCCTCTCCGACGAGGCTTCCATGCTCACGGGGAGCATCGGCATGCTGCCGTCGGCATCGCTCGACGCGAACGGCAAGGGCCTGTACGAGCCCATCCACGGCTCGGCGCCGGACATCGCGGGCAAGGGGCTCGCCAATCCGCTCGCCATGATCCTGTCGATGGCGATGATGTTCCGCTACACCTTCGAGCGGGCGGATCTCGCCGGCCGCATCGAGAAGGCGGTGCGCTCCGCGCTGGCCTCGGGCCTGCGGACAGGCGACATCGCCGCCAAGAACACGAAGACGGCTACCACCGCCGAGATGGGCCGGGCGGTGGTGAAGGCGCTCTGACAGACAACGCAGCAATTGGGACCCGGCCGATTGCTGCGAAGCGAGGCCGGGGATGGCTACTTGGACTCCCGCGTGCGCGGGGAATGACGACAACTTGGGAACGACGAAGGATCGAAGATGACGACCGTTGGATTCGTGGGCTGGCGTGGCATGGTGGGTTCCGTCCTGATGGAGCGGATGCGGGAGGAGCACGACTTCGACGCGATCGAGCCGGTGTTCTTCACCACCTCGAACGTGGGCGGCGCGGGCCCGTCGATCGGCAAGCCGGTCGGTCCGCTCAAGGACGCCAACGACGTGAGCGAGCTGAAGAAGCTCGACGTCGTCGTCACCTGCCAGGGCGGCGACTACACCAACGCGGTCTTCCCGAAGCTGCGCGCCACGGGCTGGAAGGGCTACTGGATCGACGCCGCCTCGGCGCTGCGCATGGAGAAGGACGCGGTCATCATCCTCGACCCGGTCAACCGCGAGGTCATCGATCGCGCGCTCGCCGACGGCGTGAAGTGCTTCATCGGCGGCAACTGCACCGTGAGCCTCATGCTCATGGCCATCGACGGGCTCCTGAAGCAGGACCTCGTCGAATGGGTCTCGGCCATGACTTACCAGGCGGCCTCGGGCGCGGGCGCGCAGAACATGCGCGAGCTGCTGCAGCAGATGGGCGAGGTCCACTTCGCCGCCAAGTCGCTCCTCGACGATCCGGGCTCGGCCATCCTCGAGATCGACCGCGAAGTGGCCGGGATCCTGCGCGACGAGGGCTTCCCCACCGAGCATTTCGGCGTCCCCCTCGCGGGCAGCCTCCTGCCGTGGATCGACAAGGACCTCGGCAACGGCCAGAGCAAGGAAGAGTGGAAGGGTCACGCGGAGACCAACAAGATCCTCGGCCGCCAGGGTCCCCGGGAAGTCGCCGTGGATGGCCTCTGCGTCCGCGTGGGGGCGATGCGCTGCCACAGCCAGGGCCTCACCATCAAGCTGCGCCGGGACGTGCCGCTCGCGGAGATCGAACAGATCCTCGCTGCCGCCAACCAATGGGTAAAAGTGGTGCCTAACAAGCGTGAAGAGACGCTGAAGGGCCTCACGCCCGTGGCGGTCACGGGCACCTTGGGCGTCCCCATCGGACGGCTGCGCAAGCTGCGCATGGGCGGCGAATATCTCTCGGCCTTCACCGTGGGCGACCAGCTCCTCTGGGGCGCCGCCGAGCCCCTGCGCCGCATGCTCCGCATCCTTCTCAAGGCCCGCGTGCCGGCAGCCGCCGCGGCCTGAAATGATGTAACTCCCGGTTCTTGTGGAAAAAACGGCTTGAAAATCGTCCAGTTTGGGCGATAATGTTAAGGATCGGGTGAGAATGGAGCGATAAGCCCCTGATGGCAAATTACATTTCGACGGCCTCCCACAGTGGGACGGGAAGACACATGGTGCGCATCCTGAGAGGGGGTGCCGCGCTGGCCGTGGCAGTTGCTGCGACGTTCGCCAACGCGGCGGGGCTTGGAAAGCTGACGGTGAATTCCGCGCTGGGGCAGGTGCTCAACGCGGAGATCGACCTCGTGGCCCTGCAACCCGGCGAGGAAGATTCGCTCACCGCCCACGTGGCCTCGCCGGAAGCGTTCCGCGATGCCCGCATCGAATACTCCCCGGTGCTGCGCATGCTGCGCTTCGCCGTGGACAAGCGCCCCAACGGCCAGCCATTCCTCAAGGTCACGAGCCAGGGCCCGGTGAACGAGCCCTTCGTGGACGTGCTGATCGAGGTGACGTGGCCCGCCGGCCGCCTGCAGCGCGAATATCCCATCCTGCTGGATCCGCCCGGTTACGCGCAGTCGAAGCCCGTGCCGCCCACCGTGGCCGCCGCGCCCACGGCACCGTCCACCGCGGCTACGCCTCCCGCCAAGGCCGCGCCGTCCACACCGGCTCCGTCGGCCCAGGCGCCGGCGACCACTCAAGCGCCCTCCGCCGGCAACGCTGCAGCAGCGCCGTCGGGCGCGCCCAGCGCCAGCCGCGAGCTCGCCGCCGGCAGCGGCAGCCGTGCCGCTCCCGCAGCGCCGGCCGCTACCCCCAGCAGCGATACGTACGGCCCCGTGCAAAACGGCGACACCCTCGCCCGCATCGCGGAGAACGTGAAGCCCGCGAGCGTGAGCCTCGAGCAGATGCTGGTCGCGCTCTATCGCGAGAACAAGGGCGCCTTCGTCAACAACAACATGAACCGGTTGAAGACCGGGCAGATCCTCAAGGTCCCGTCCACGGACGAGGTCCAGAAGATCGAGAACAAGGACGCCACGCGCGAGTACCGCACGCACGTGGCCGATTGGAAGGCCTATCGCGACCAGCTCGCGAGCGGCGCGGCGGCCATCCCCACGCGTCCCGAAAGCACCAATGCGGCGAGCGGGCGCGTGTCGTCCGCGGCAGTCACGCCGCCGCCGGCCGCGAATGCGCCGTCGGGCGATGTGCTGCGCCTGTCGAAGTCGGAGGGCGGCAATGCGGCGTCCACCCGCGGCGGTGGGCAGGATCGCCTCAACGCGATGCAGGAAGAGCTCACCGCCAAGGACAAGGCGCTGCGCGAATCGCAGTCCCGCGTGGCGGACCTCGAGAAGCAGATCCGCGACATGCAGCGGCTGATGGAGCTCAAGGGTGGCGCGGCCGGCAAGGCGGATGGCAAGGTCGCCGTAGCACCCCTGCCCCCGTCGACCAAGCCCGCCGAGGCGCCCAAGGCTGAAGTGAAGCCCGCGGAGCCGCCGAAGCCCGCGCCGGTCACGCCGCCGGAGCCGGCGAAGCCCGCCGTGGTGGCCGAATCGTCGAAGCCCTCGGAGGCGGCCAAGCCGGGCGAGAGCAAGACCACCACCACGACCACCACGACCACGGAAGCAGGCAAGACCACGCCGCCGCCGCCGCCCAAGGTCGCGGAGAACCAGGCCGCGCCGAAGAAGGCGCCGAAGCAGCCGGTGGCCCCGCCGCCCAGCTTCGTGGACGAAATCACGGATAACCCGCTGGTGCTCGGCGGCATCGGCGCGCTCGTCCTCGGCATCGGCGCCATCCTCTTCATGCGCCGCCGGCGCAATCGCGAGGTCGACGAGACGCCGAGCCGCATGACGAGCTCCTTCCCGTCGGATCTCAAGCAAACCACCGGCACGGGCAGGCCCGCCGCGGGGCTCGTGGATACGGGGAACAGCTCCTTCCTCACCGACTTCGACAAGACCGGCCCGGGCACCATCGATACCGACGAGGTGGATCCGGTTGCGGAAGCGGAGGTGTACATCGCCTACGGCCGCGACGCGCAGGCCGAGGAGATCCTCAAGGAAGCGATGGCGCGCGACCGCAATCGCCACGAGATCCCGTTGAAGCTCCTCGAGATCTACCACGCCCGCAAGAGCGCCACCGCGTTCGAGACCGTCGCGCGCGAGCTGCGCAGCAACGTGGGCGAGGATTCGCCGCTGTGGCACAAGGCCGCCGCGATGGGCGCGCAGATCGATCCGACCAATCCGCTGTACGGCGCCGCGGCCCATGAGGCAGGCACCGTGGCCGCGATGGCGGCCCCCGCCGCCGCCCCGCGTCCCGATCTCGATTTCGACATCGACACCAGCCACGCGCGCGACCACACGGCGCACGCGCAGCCGAGCTTCGACCTCGACCTCGACGCGGGTCACAAGGCGGAGGAGCACACGCCGCCTGCGTCCCTCGATTTCGATCTCGACCACACGCCCCACACGCACGCGCCGATCGACGTGCCGCTCGAGTCCGCCAGGGAAGAGAAGCACGCGTTCGACTTCGACCTCTCCAGCCTCGATTTCCCGGGCAGCAAGTCCACCAAGGTCCCGGACCTCGACCTCGGCAACGAGCCTTCGCACGACGTGAACCTCGCGGACCTCAACCTCGAGAGCACCTCGGTGGGCGCGGGCAGCGAGGGCGTGGGCACGAAGCTCGAGCTCGCCAAGGCGTACCTCGAGATCGGCGACAAGGATGGCGCGCGCGAGATCCTGCAGGAGGTGGCGAAGGAAGGCTCCAACGCCCAGCGCGCCGAGGCCGAGAAGCTGATGTCCACCCTCTAACCCAGGAAGGCACCCCGGGGACGCACGCTGTCCCCATCACCTGGCGGGCCGCGGCCCGCCAGGCCGTTTCTGGAGCCCCTTCATGCGCCTGGCCCTCGGTCTCGAATACGACGGCACCGCGTTCTGCGGCTGGCAGACCCAGCCTTCGGGCTGCGGCGTGCAGGACCACGTGCAGGCGGCGCTGTCGCGCTTCGCGGACGCACCGGTGGAGATCGTCGCCGCGGGCCGCACCGATACGGGCGTGCATGCGAGCGCACAGGTGGTCCACTTCGATACCGCGGCCGTGCGCGATGCGCAGGGATGGATCCGCGGCACCAACACGTATCTCGATGGTGCGGCGCGCGTCCTGTGGGCCGCCGACGTGCCCGGCGATTTCCACGCGCGCTACAGCGCCCGCGCCCGCACCTATCACTACGTCCTGCTGAACGAGCCGGTGGCCCCGGCGTTGCTGCGCGGCCGCGTGGGCTGGTTCCATCGCGTGCTCGACGAGGGGCGCATGGCCGAGGCCGCCCGTGCGCTCGCGGGTGAGCACGATTTCAGCGCCTTTCGCGATGCGCAATGCCAGGCAAAAAGCCCCGTGCGCCTGCTGCACGAAGCGCGCGTGCGGCGCACGGGCAACCTCATCGCCTTCACCTTTCGCGCCAACGCGTTCCTCCACCACATGGTGCGCAACCTCGTGGGCGCGCTCGTGTACGTGGGCTGCGGGCGCCAGGAGCCCGCCTGGATCGCGCAGCTCCTGGAAGCGCGCGATCGCACGCTCGCGGCACCCACGTTCGCGCCCGACGGGCTCTACCTCGCGGGCGTCGAGTATGATCCGGCGTTCGCGCTCCCGGCCTTCCGGCCCAATCCCTTCCTCGCCTCGATCGTTCCATGACGGGCCACCGCACGCGCATCAAGATCTGCGGCATCCGCGAGCCGGCGATGGCGCTGCACGCGGCCAATGCGGGCGCGGATGCGATCGGCCTCGTCTTCCACCGCCCGAGCCCGCGCTACGTGGAGCCGGCGCGGGCCGCCGCGATCATGCAGGCGCTGCCCCCGTATGTGATGGCGGTGGGACTCTTCGTGAACCTCGCGGAATCCGAGGTGCGCGCCATCCTGGCCGAGGTGCCACTGCATCTCCTCCAGTTCCAGGGGGACGAGGAACCCGCGTTCTGCGAGGCCTTCCGCGTGCCCTATGTGCGCGCCGTGCGCATGGAGGAGGGGACCGATTTGCTAGAATATGCATCTCGCTTCGCGCGCGCGAGGGCTCTCCTCCTCGACGCGCACGTGCCCGGACTTGCAGGGGGCACCGGGCGAAGCTTCGACTGGAAGGCCATTCCGCGCGGCCTTCCGATGCCGATCATCCTTTCCGGCGGCCTCACCATCGAGAACGTGGGCCACGCGGTGCGCGAAGTGCAGCCCTGGGCCGTGGACGTGTCGTCCGGCGTGGAGGCGGAGCGCGGCGTCAAGGACCCGCGCAGGATCGACGAATTCATTCGGAGCGTGCAACGTGAAGATGCAGGGTGACCTCCCGGGCTCGGCCTGGACCGATTACGCGCTGCCGGACGCAACGGGCCACTTCGGCCCGTATGGCGGCGTCTTCGTCGCGGAGACGCTGCGCCAGGCGCTCGACGAGCTGAACGCCGCCTACGAGAAGTACCGCAAGGATCCGGAGTTCAAGGCCGAGCTCGCGTGGGAATACGAGCACTACGTCGGCCGTCCCAGCCCCATCTACCATGCGCGCCGGCTCTCGGAGAAATGCGGCGGCGCGCAGATCTACCTCAAGCGCGAGGACTTGAACCACACCGGCGCCCACAAGGTGAACAACACCGTGGGCCAGGCGCTGCTCGCGAAACGCATGGGCAAGCCGCGCGTGATCGCGGAAACCGGCGCGGGCCAGCATGGTGTCGCGTCGGCCACGGTCGCCGCGCGCTACGGCATGGAGTGCGTCGTCTACATGGGCGAGGAGGACGTCGCGCGCCAGGCGCAGAACGTCTATCGCATGAAGCTCCTGGGTGCCACGGTGGTCCCCGTCTCGAGCGGCTCGAAGACGCTCAAGGACGCGCTCAACGAAGCGATGCGCGACTGGGTGACGAACGTCGAGGATACGTTCTACATCATCGGCACCGTCGCGGGCCCGCATCCCTATCCGATGATGGTGCGCGACTTCAACTCGATCGTCGGCCGCGAGTGCGTGACGCAGATGCCGGCCATGACCGGGCGCCAGCCGGATGCGGTGCTCGCCTGCGTGGGCGGCGGCTCCAATGCGATGGGCATCTTCCACGCGTACATTCCCGACGAGCGCGTGCGGTTGATCGGCGTGGAGGCGGGCGGCCTCGGCATCGCCACCGGCAAGCACGCGGCAACCCTCTCCGCGGGCAGCCCCGGCGTGCTGCACGGCAATCGCACCTACCTCATGCAGGATGCCGATGGGCAGATCCAGGAGACGCACTCGATCTCCGCCGGCCTCGACTATCCCGGCGTGGGGCCCGAGCATTCGTGGCTCAAGGATGCCAAGCGCGCCGAGTACGTGAACGTGACCGACGACGAGGCCCTCGCCGCCTTCCACACGCTCTGCCGCACCGAGGGCATCATCCCCGCGCTCGAGTCCAGCCATGCCGTGGCGTACGCGATGAAGATCGCGCCCACGATGGCGCGCGACCGCATCCTGCTCGTCAACCTGTCCGGGCGCGGCGACAAGGACATGCACACGGTCGCCAAGGCCTCGGGCATCACTTTCTGAGCCCCATGAGCCGCATCGACGCCGCATTCGAAAAGGCCCGCGCGAAGAAGCGTGCCGCGCTCATTCCGTTCGTGACTGCCGGCGATCCCGCACCTGCGCAAACCGTCGCGGTGATGCATGGCCTCGTCGCGGGCGGCGCCGACGTGATCGAGCTGGGCGTGCCCTTCTCGGATCCGATGGCCGACGGCCCGGTGATCCAGCGCTCCTCGGAGCGGGCGCTCAAGCACGGCGTGTCGCTGAAGGACGTGCTCGCCTACGTGGCCGAATTCCGCCGCACCGACGGCGCGACACCGGTGGTGCTGATGGGCTACGCGAATCCCATCGAGCGCATGGGTCTCGAGGCCTTCGTGAAGGCGGCGAAGGCGAGCGGTGTCGATGGCGTGCTGATCGTCGACTACCCGCCCGAGGAAAGCGGCCCGTGGCTGCAGGCGCTCGAGGGCTCGGGCATCGCGCCGATCTTCCTGCTCTCGCCCACCTCGAGCGAGGCGCGCATCAAGCTCGTGGCGGAAGTGGCGCGCGGCTACATCTACTACGTCTCGCTCAAGGGCGTGACGGGTGCCGCGAACATCGATACCTCCGATGTCGAGGCGATGATCCGGCGCATCCGTGCGCATACGCAGGTGCCCGTGGGCGTGGGCTTCGGCATCCGCGATGGCGCGACGGCCAGGCGCGTGGGCTCGGTCGCCGATGCGGTCGTGATCGGCAGCCGCATCGTGCAGGACCTCTCCGACAATGCGCCCGAGGCGGCGCCGGAGCGCGCGCGCAAGCTCCTCGCGGAATTCCGCGAGGCCCTCGAGGATGCAAAGGCGGTGGCATGAGCTGGTTCCGCAAGCTCCTGCCTCCCAAGATCAAGCGCGACGTCTCGCAGCAGAAGAAGGCCGTTCCCGAGGGGCTCTGGAGCAAGTGCCCGTCGTGCGAGGCGGTGCTGTATTTCACCGACCTCGAGAACAACCTGCACGTCTGCCCCAAGTGCGGCTTCCATAACCGGCTCTCGGCGCGCCAGCGCCTCGACCTCTTCCTCGATCCCGAGGGCAGGGCCGAGCTCGCATCGGAAGTCGTGCCGATGGACCCGCTCAAGTTCAAGGACAGCAAGAAGTACAGCGACCGCCTGGCCGACGCCGAGCGCGACACCGGCGAGACCGACGCGCTGGTGGTGATGCAGGGCGCGGTGCACAACGTGCCGCTCGTGGCCGCCGCGTTCGAGTTCTCGTTCCTCGGCGGCTCCATGGGGTCGGTGGTGGGCGAGCGCTTCGTGCGCGCGGTCCAGGCCTCGTGCGACGACGAGCTGCCGTTCATCTGCTTCACGGCGACGGGCGGCGCGCGCATGCAGGAGGGGCTCCTCTCGCTCATGCAGATGGCGAAGACCACCGCCGCGTTGCACCAGCTGACCGCGGCGCGGCAACCGTTCATCTCCATCCTCACCGATCCGACCATGGGCGGCGTGTCCGCGAGCTTCGCCTTCATCGGCGACCTCGTGATCGCGGAGCCGGGTGCCCTCATCGGTTTCGCCGGCCCGCGCGTGATCGAGCAGACGGTGCGCGAGACGCTGCCCGAAGGCTTCCAGCGCGCCGAGTTCCTGCTGGAGAAGGGCGCCATCGACATGATCGTCGACCGCCGCCAGCTCCGGCAGAAGGTCTCGCGCCTCATCACGCTGCTGCGGCGCGAGCCCGTCCCCGAGGCTTGATGGCGGTCCGAGGCGGTTTTCGGACATGACGCGCAGCCTCGATTCCTGGCTCGAGTACGTCTCCGCGCAGCACCCGTCGACGATCGCCCTCGGCCTCGAGCGCGTGCGCGAAGTCGCACAGCGGATGGGCCTGCCCGTCGCCCCGGCTTCCGCCGTCGCCCCGGCTTCCGCCGTCGCCCCGGCTTCCGCCGTCGCCCCGGCTTCCCCCGTCGCCCCGGCTTCCCCCGTCGCCCCGGCGAAGGCCGGGGCCCAATTTGACGCCGTCGCCCCGGCGAAGGCCGGGGCCCAATTTGACCCCGTCGCCCCGGCGAAGGCCGGGGCCCAATTTCCCCCCGTCATCACCGTCGGCGGCACCAACGGCAAGGGCTCCACCTGCGCGATGCTCGAGCGCATCCTCCTCGAAGCGGGCTACAGGGTCGGCCTCTACACCTCGCCGCACCTGCTGCGCTACAACGAGCGCGTGCGCATCAACGGCGAGGACGCGTCCGATGAAGTCCTCGCGGCGTCGTTCGAGCAGGTCGAGAGCGCGCGCGGCGGCACGCAGCTCACGTACTTCGAGTTCGGGACGCTGGGCGCGCTCGCCGCGTTCGCGACGGCGAAGCTCGACGCGATCGTCCTCGAGGTGGGCCTGGGCGGCCGCCTGGACGCCGTGAACATCGTCGACGCGGACTGCGCCATCGTGGCGAGCGTCGACCTCGACCACCAGGCCTTCCTCGGCAACGACCGCGAATCGATCGGCTTCGAGAAGGCCGGCATCTTCCGTGCGGACCGGCCTGCCATCTTCGGGGATGCGAACCCCCCCGCACGTCTCGTGGAGCATGCCGAGGCCATCGGCGCGCAGCTCCAGCTCTTCGGCCGCGACTTCCGCTTCGAGGCCGGCGAGCGGCAGTGGGATTTCATCGGCCTGCATGGGGCGAAGCGCGCGCTGCCCATGCCGGCCCTGCGCGGGCGCTGGCAGCTGAAGAACGCGTCTTCGGTCCTCGCGGCGCTGGACGAGATGCAGGAGCGGCTGCCGATCTCGCTCGGCGAGGTGAAGCGCGGCCTCACGCTGGTGCGCCTGCCGGGCCGCCTGCAGGTGCTGCCGGGGCGTCCCGGCATCGTGCTCGACGTCGCGCATAACCCGCATGCCGCACGGGCGCTCGCGGGCGCGCTGGGCGACATGGGCTTCTTCAAGAACACGCGCGCGGTCTTCGCGATGCTCGCCGACAAGGACATCGGCGGCGTGATCGACGCGCTGCACCATCGCATCGACGCGTGGTATGTCGCGGCCGCCGATGCCGAGCGCGCCGCGCCCGCGGCCGAAGTCGCGGCACTGCTCGCCCAACGCGGGCTTGCCAGCGTCACGCGAACCTTCGCGACCGTGCCTTCAGCGCTCGAGGCTGCGCGTCGCGACGCGGGTCCCGATGATAGAATTCTCGTCTTCGGATCGTTCTACACCGTGGCCGAGGCGCTGCGGTCCGCAACAAGCTGACTGCGCCATGGCGTCCTCCACTTCCCCTGAAGCGAGCGAGATCCGGCGGCGTGGTCGACGCCGGCTCCTGGGCGCGGTCACGCTGGTGCTGCTGGCGGTGGTCTTCGTGCCGATGATCCTCGATAACGAGCCGCGCCCCCAGCGCACCGAGCCCTCGCTCATCATCCCCAATCGCGAGCTCGCGAAGCCGCTGCCGCAACCCGCGCCCGCGGCGGCCGATGCCGCAAGCGCGCAGGGAGCCACCGCCGCGACATCCGCCGCAAGCGCGCAGGCAACGACGCCCGCGACACCTTCCGCGAAGCCCCCACAGGCCGCGCAGGCGCCCGCTACGGCCCCGGCATCGCCGGCAGCCCCCTCGGCAGCTTCCGGCGCGCCAAAGCCCGCCACGGTCGCCGTTACGGCCCCCAGGACCCCGGAAAAGGACAGCGCGAGCGCCCCGAAGCTCGAGGGCTACGCCGTGCAGGTCGGAGCATTTCGCGACGAGGCGCACCTGCAGCAAGTCCGCCAGAAACTCACGGCCGCCGGCGTCGTCCATTACACCGAGAGGATCGATTCCGGCGGCGCCCCGGTCACGCGCCTGCGCGCCGGTCCCTTTCCCACGCGCGAGGCGGCGGAAAGCGCCCGTGCCACGTTGCACCAGGCCGCGCTCGAAGGGCAGGTGGTTCCTCTGCCATGAGGTACATTGAAAGCGGGCGCGGCGAGCCCCATCTGTCCCATTCGCGCCACCGCAGGAAGGAACGCTAGATCCATGTGCGGCATCGTCGGAGTCGTGGCCCGCAGTCCCGTGAACCAGCTCCTGTACGACGGGATGACGGTCCTGCAGCACCGCGGCCAGGATGCAGCCGGCATCGTCACCGCCGAGGGCCACAGCTTCCACATGCACAAGGGGCGCGGCCTCGTGCGC
>Ga0068852_100003097_pt1 | contig 11578 bp, 6 predicted proteins | sample KBSCornC22_FD_66594 | JGI IMG/M metagenome (GOLD analysis project Ga0068852, IMG submission 66594) | Corn rhizosphere microbial communities from Kellogg Biological Station, Michigan, USA - KBS Corn C2-2 | ecosystem: Host-associated > Plants > Roots > Rhizosphere > Soil ... | reverse complement strand
CGAACGACCGGCAGGTCCGCTCCGGCGAACAGGCGCACGTAGTCGTCGAGCGACTGCACCAGCGGCGATACGAGGAATCCGCCGGCCGCGGCGCCGCGGCCGAGCCGGAAGCGCTGGATCGTGCCGCCGGCGAGTTCCAGTTCGATGAACTGCGCGGGCTCGCGCAGCAGCGTGGCCATGACGTTGCCCGCAGCGGCAAGTTCGGAGCGCAGCGTCAGTACCGCGACCGTTTCAGGCGCCGTCGGCAGGTCGATCCATTCGCTCCAGCTCGCCTGCTGCCAGCCGGCTTGCGCTGGCGACGGCGGCGGCGCGAATGCGGCGTCCTTCTCGAGCAGCAGATAGGATTTTTCCACCAGTACCGGATGGTAATTCTGGTATAGCGTCGTGAACGCGAGCGCGTTCTCGCTCGTGGGCAGGTTGCTGTCGATCGGCGAAAACGCGAGCAGTACGAAATCGGTGCGGCCAGGGCCGCTGTAGGCCTCGGCATTGAGCCGCTGCAGGTGCGGCGTGTAGGCGCCGTAGCCCTGGAACACGGGCGACGGCCGATACGCGAAGCCATTGATGATCACGACGCCCTGCTGCGTGCCGACGAGATCCACGCTGCGCGTGCCGACGATGGCGCGCGTGTGCGGCAGGTCGAGCCGTACCCGTTCCCGATCCAGCGCCGCGTCAAGTGCCGGCCCGTAGTGGAGGGGATGCACGAGCAGGAAGGCGTTGTGCGCCAGCACGCCAAGACTCGCAACCGCCATGTCACCGAGCTGGTGAGTCGCGCCTGCATTGACGGTGCGGTCTGCCAGCGGCACCACCGCGAGCGCCAGCGCGATGCTTGCTGCGCGCATCCATGTCGTGGCCGCAGGCGCCATCGCCGGCAGCAGCGGCAGCACGAGCCAGGCCGTCACGGCGAAGATGGCGACATGCGTGTCGGCGCGCGTGAAGCCCGCGCGCCACGCGACAAACAGCGCGAAGCCGCACAGGACGACGCACGCAAGCCGCGCGACGTCGCGCCGTGCGCGCCAGGCCGTGCACAGCCCCACAACGCCGCAGCAGCCCATCACGGCCAATCCATAGAGATCGAACCGCAGCGGCGGAAAAAAGCCCATCGCCGCGGTATAACCGCGCGAGATTTCCAGCACGGTACTCACGAAGGGAAGCAGATCGCCGAAGCGCTGTCCGCTCGCGATCCACAGCGTCAGCGAGCAGATGGGAACGAGCAGCAGCCAGACCATCGCATGACGCCGCATGCGTGTGTGCACCAGTATCACGGTGCCAGCGAGCCACCAGGCCACGATGAGCAGCAAGGTGCTCATCTTGATGAGCAGGATCGTCGATGCGTACAGCGCCGCGACGATCAGCAGCAGCCACAGCGCACGCGTGCGTCCGGCCGCGGCGTGCGCGTGCATGCCGGCCAGCGCAAACACCGGCATCGCGAGCCACACCGGATCGGCCGCCAGCAGCGGCGCCGCAAAGATGACGGCAGTCGCCAGCACGAGGCGTTCGGGCCAGCGCTGCACAAACCAGCCATTCGCAAACAGGAACGCCGCTGCAGCGGCGAGCGCAATCTGCGTCGCGACGAAAGTGCCGTAGCTCGCGGGATCGCACGCATTCAGCGGATAGAGATAACCGAGCGGCCCGTAGGTGAACGCGATATCGCTACCCCAGCGCAGCCCATGCAGGCTGGCCCACTTGAGCACCATCGTCCACGACGGATCGAGCTCGTCGCCCGCCACCGAGCCGCCGAAGCGCACGCTCGCGACGAGGAACAGCAGACCGACGAGTGCGGATGCGGCAACATCAACGAGCGTCACGGCGCGGCTGCGTGGATTGGGCGTCGGATACGGGACGCTCATGCCGTCGATTCCGTATTTGCGACGTTCAAGCGCAGCTCGCTTGAATCCGTGGTGAGGCGCGGCTCGTGCTGACGATAGCGTCGAGGGCGCCTGCGCCGCCTTGCAGCGAAGTTGTGGAGTAGGGAGACAGTAATCGGCAACTCCATTGACGGCTGCGGGCGGATAGCGGCCAAGGATCTTAACGAGTAGCGCGTGCAGCACAAAGGCGGGCCTGACAACGCAGACGACGTGTGCGGTGAGTTCCACTCCATCACGCTCACGCAGTGCTGCGGCGAACCGGTAACGTCGGGCTTGGCGCCCGCACCGCGACACGTGAGAATCTCCGCATCTCGCCCACGCTCCATGAAGGACCGACCGATGCGCCGCACACTGATCCGTTCTGCCACCTGCCTCGTGCTCGGCATGTCTGTGTTTGCCGCTAGCGCTTTCGGCGATACGGCGAAATCCCGTCTCGAGCAGCTCATGGGCCCGAAATTCCGCGCAGCAGGACTTGATCGCGCCACACCTGAGGAGATCGCGGTCCTCGAGCAGTTCATGATCGAGCATGCCGGCGAGCTGCGCGCGCTGACGCCGGCATCGGACACCGCATCGGCTGCGACCGTCGTCGCGGCAGAACCCACGCGCGCCAGACATGGCGACACGAAGTCGACATCCAACGACGCCTCCACGTCGAGCCGCATCGCCGGCGCGTTCAAGGGCTGGGGGCCCGGCACGACGCTGACGCTCGAGAACGGACAGCGCTGGCGCGTCTCCGACGACAGCACGCTCGCGGTGCGCGCGATGGATCGTCCTGCCGTGACCATCGAGCCCGGCGCGCTGGGCACCTGGTGGCTGCGCGTCGAGGGCTACAACAGCGCGGCGCGCGTGAAGCCGGCTAACTGAGAGCCGCGGGCAGTTGCAGCTTCAGTGGACAACGCGACCAGCCGCGGCGCGCGCGACCGTTGAATCCGTTCCGATGATACGTTGCTGCCTGATCCTGGCCTGCGTCGATGCAACCGAATGGCTCGGTTCGAATCGCACCGTGCGCAGGTAAGTAGCGCAGCCTGAGATATCGATGCCGGGTTTTCGTCGCGTCGAGCGAGACGGCTCTTGAACCCTGCATCCACACCTGACGTTGGAGTTCCGATGGAACGCGTCCGACATCTCATCGTTGTGCTGGGTGATCAGCTGACGCCGACGCTGGCCAGCCTTGCCGCCGCAGACCCGGCCCGCGACCGCGTGCTGATGGCCGAGCTTCACGACGAAGCGACCTACGTACCGCACCACAAGAAGAAGATCGCGTTTCTGTTTTCCGCCATGCGCCATTTCGCGGATGAGCTTCGCGCGGCCGGATGGACAGTGGACTATGTGAAGCTCGGATCGCCTGGCAATCAACCGAGCTTCAGCGCGCAGCTCGCTCAGGCCATCGCGGCGCATCGGCCGGAACGGATACGCGTGACGGCACCCGGCGAGTGGCGTGTGTTGCAGGAGATCCTGGGATGGGAGGCGTTGTTCTCCATTCCGGTCGATGTCCTGCCGGATGATCGCTTCGTGTGTTCAGCGCCGGCGTTCCGGGCCTGGGCGAACAGCCGCACGTCACTGCGAATGGAATATTTCTATCGCGAGATGCGGCGTCAGACGGGCTTGCTCATGGACGGCGATGCACCGGCCGGCGGCCAGTGGAACTTCGACAGCGAGAATCGTAAGACGGCGCCCGACGACCTGTTCATGCCGCGCCCGAAAGTGTTTGACCCCGATGCGATTACGCGAGAGGTCCTGTCGCTGGTCGAAGCGAGATTCGGACATCACTTCGGCGACCTGACGCCGTTCTGGTTCGGTGTCACGCGCGCCGACGCTGAAGCCGCTTTCGACGCATTCGTCGATCGCGCGCTGCCCCGGTTCGGCGACTACCAGGACGCGATGCTCAGGGGCGAGCCATTCCTGTATCACGCGGTAATCTCGCAGTATCTCAACTGCGGTCTGCTGGATCCGCTGCGTGTGTGCCGCCGCGTCGACGCGGCCTACCGCGCCGGCAGCGTGCCGCTCAATGCCGCCGAAGGCTTCATCCGCCAGATCATCGGCTGGCGCGAGTACGTCCGTGGCATCTACTGGCTGAAAATGCCGGGCTATGAGCGCAGCAATTTTTTTTCGCATACCCGCGATCTGCCGGACTTCTACTGGAGCGGCGACACGGAGATGGCCTGTGTCCGGGCAGCGGTCACGCAGACCCGCGAGCAGGCCTACGCGCATCACATCCAGCGTCTGATGATCACCGGCAACTTCGCGCTGCTGGCCGGCATCGATCCGCACGCACTGCACGAGTGGTACCTGAGCGTTTACGCCGACGCCTACGAGTGGGTGGAGCTGCCCAACACGGTCGGCATGAGTCAGTTCGCGGATGGCGGGTTGCTGGCATCGAAGCCCTACGCCGCCAGCGGCGCCTACATCAACCGGATGTCCAACTACTGCGCGTCATGCGCCTTTGACGTGAAGCAGAGGACAGGGCCAAGAGCCTGTCCGTTCAACGCGCTCTACTGGGACTTCATCGCGAGGAACCGCCAGCAGATCGCCGGCAACCCGAGGATGGCGCAGATGGTGCGCACCTATGACAACTTCGCCGCGGATGAGAAAACGCGCATCGGCGAAAGCGCAGCGACGTTTCTGGCGAGCCTGTGATGGAGAAGCGCTACACCAAGTCCAACCTGCCGCTCAAGAATTGCGCAGCGTGTGGCAGGCCGTTCGCCTGGCGCAAGAAGTGGGCGCGTGACTGGGAGAACGTAAAGACCTGTTCGCAACGGTGCAAAGGCGAGCTGCGCCGTCTCGCCGGCGGTATCGCCATGTCGGCGCCGTGATGTCTGCGGCACTCGATCCCGTGTGTCATGAGTCTGTCGCCGACGACCGGACGCGGATGCGCTAGGCTTCGCCGGCAGCGAGCACTGCATCGGACGGAGCGACGCGGATGGGAATGGCGTTTTCATGGCTGTCGACGGCGTCGCTGTCACCGGCGGAAGTACTCTCGGCATTGAGTCTCGACGACACTGGCGCCGCGGTGAGCGCCGGCGAGTGCGACGTCGCCGGCGCGGCCTTGCCGCAGGGCGGATATGTCGTCGTGGCAAACGCATTCTGGCATGCGCTGATCCACCCGACGAAACTCGCGTCGCTGTCGCTCAAGGCACCGGTGATCGGCTGTGCCGAGAGCGAGAACGTCAACGCATCGACCGCGTTTCTCTGGCGCGACGGCGAACAAGTCTGGCAGGTCACGCACATGCGCGACGAAGGGGCCGGTCATCTCGACATTGAAGGCGACGCACCCAGGGAAACCGCGGCGCTGCGTGAACAGGCCATCAAGCGCCACCGCGCGGACGGCTACGACGCCGTCTACGGTGTTCCCTCGACTGTGGCCAAGTCCTCCAGCGGCTTCCGCTTCGGCGAGCACCGCGGCTTGCGTTTCACACGCCTCGTGCCTCGCCAAGTGAAGGTCCTGGCCGGAAGCACGCAGATCACCGTCGAGTGGCCGAACGCACGCGACGAGCTGACCGCCACGCTGGGTCGCGCATTGGAAGCGATGCTGGTTCCGCTGGGCTTCGACGTGCGGCGCGATCCCCGCGGCGACGAATTCTTCCGGACCCGCGACGATACGACGCTGACGATCTTCGGTGTCGGGTACGACGACCACCCGTTTTATACCTGTGACATTTTTATTTCGGTGCGCCAGGAAACGGTCGAGCAGCTGATCGCGAGCGTGATTCCGCAGCACACCAGCTCGTCCACCTGCGACCTGCGATTGGCGAAGCTCGAGGGACACGACGGGTTCGACATGAAGTCGACCCAGCACATCGAGGCCTTCATCAGGTTCCTCGGCAAGAAGGTGCCCGCGCTGGTTGAACGCTGCGGCCAGGTCCGCGAGCTGGATCGCATCGTCAACGCGGACCGCGCCCAGATCGACGGCATCGATTTCCTGTCCGCCGAAGGGCCGATCGTGCTGGCGTGGCTCGCCGGCAATCCGAACTTCGAGAGCATGGTGGCGTATGCCGATTCGCGCTACGACCGGCACGACATCGAGGGCGACACGCCCATCGTGCAATTGGCGGACCATCTGCGCCGGAACGTGCCGGTGGAATAGCCGCGCGCTCACTATCACGCAGCGCTCAGGACAGGAACCCTTGCTCGAGCCCGTCGAGCGCTTCCTGGCCGAGCCGTTCGAGATCGGGCTTGCCGTCTTTCTCGTACCAGTAGCGCATCGTCGCGCGAATGACGCCGATCGCGGCGCCAGCCATCAGGCGCGCGCGGCGTTCGGCGGCGGCACCGCGGCCGAAGCGGCGGCGGAACGTGGCGGCCATCGCCGTCTCCCAGTCGCGGTCGATCTCGTGCTCGCGCGCGGCGAGCGCCGGGACGGAGTCGACCAGGCGCTGCTGCGCGAGCAAGGCGACGCGGTTGGCCGAGTAGTCGTGCGCGAAGGTCTGGCAGATCGCACGCAGGCCGTCGATCGGATTGGTCGAGTTACACGCGCCGTCGAGCAGGGCGAGGAAGCGTTCGAGGCGCTCGCTGCGGTGCGGAAATGCGAGCGCTTCCTTGTTCTCGAAATAGCGGAAGAAGGTGCGGCGGCTCACACCGGCGTCGGCGCAGATCTCGTCGATCGTCGTCTGCTCGAAGCCGTGGCGATGGAAGCGGCGGTTCGCCGCGGCGATCAGCGACTGACGGACCGCGCTCTTCTTGGCTTCTCGCAGTGGCATTTCCGCTCCGGCACGGCTATAACGGCCATCCCCTAAAGTGCCACTGAGTGCCAGTTTTGGCTAGTGTTCCCACGACGGTTCCCTTCGCGCCGGTGTTCTGGCGCGGCGCAGCGCCCGCGTTCGCGCCGGCCGAACTCGCAATCGCCAGCGCGCAGGTGCGCCGCACCGCGGTCGTCCTCCGCGATGATCGCGACGGCCGGCTCGGCGTCGGTCTCGACGGCACTCTGGTCGGCGCCGGCGAAAGCGGCGCATGGCCGGTCATCGGGATGCTGCCGCCGCTGTATCCCGAGTGGCTCGGTGACCGCAGCTTCAACGAGATGCACGGCACGCGGTTCCCCTACGTCGCCGGTGCGATGGCGAACGGCATCGCCACGACGCGGCTCGTGATCGAAATGGCGCGCACGGGCTGCCTCGGCTTCTTCGGTGCTGCAGGTCTGTCGCTCGCGCGCGTCGAAGCGGCCGTCGACGAACTGGCCCGCGAACTCGATCCGCGCGGACTGCCCTGGGGCGCGAACCTGATTCACAGCCCGAGCGAACCCGCGATCGAAGACGCGGTCGCGGAACTCTTCATCCGGCGCGGCGTGCGCTCCGTCGAAGCGTCGGCGTTCATGGCTCTCACGCCGGCAATCGTGCGCTACGCGGCGAGCGGCCTGTCGGTCGACAGCGCAGGCACCATCGTTCGCCGTCATCGCGTGCTCGCAAAAATCTCGCGCGAGGAAGTGGCGAAGCAGTTCATGGCTCCGATGCCGGGCGCGATGCTGGAGGCGCTGGTGGCTCGCAACCAGCTCACGCGCGCCGAAGCGGATCTCGCCGCGCGCGTGCCGCTGGCCGAAGACATCACCTGCGAAGCGGATTCCGGCGGCCATACCGACAACCGTCCGCTGGCCGCGCTGCTGCCGACCATCATGGCGCTGCGCGATCGCATCGTGTCCGCGCAGCGCTACGTACGGCCTATCCGCGTCGGCGCTGCGGGCGGCCTCGGCACACCCGGCGCGCTGGCGTCGGCCTTTGCGCTCGGCGCGGCGTACGTGCAGACCGGATCGGTGAATCAGGCCTGCGTCGAAGCGGGTCTCGGCGAAGGCGCGCGCGCGATGCTCGCGCAGGCCTCGATGGCCGATGTGATCATGGCGCCGGCGGCCGACATGTTCGAGATGGGCGTCGACGTGCAGGTCCTGCGTCGCGGCACGATGTTCGCGGTGCGCGCGAAGAAGCTCTACGACATCTACCGCGCGCATCCCTCGCTCGACGCCGTTCCCGCCGCCGATCGGGCGAAGATCGAAAAGGAAATGCTGCGCGCGAGCTTCGACGAGGCGTGGGCCTCGACGCGCGCGTTCTGGTCGTCGCGCGATGCCTCGCAAGTCGCGCGCGCCGACACTGATCCCAAACACCGCATGGCACTGGTGTTCCGCTCGTATCTCGGACTCTCCAGCCGCTGGGCGATCGATGGTGTGAGCGATCGGCTGACGGATTTCCAGATCTGGTGCGGCCCTGCGATGGGCGCCTTCAATACCTGGGCCGCGGGCAGCTTCCTCGAAGCGCCGGCCAATCGCACGGCGGCTCAAGTTGCATTGAACCTGCTCGAAGGCGCCGCGGTCATCACGCGCGCGCAGCAGCTGCGTACCTTCGGATTGCCCATCCCGCCATCCGCCTTCGATTTCCGTCCGAGAGTTCTCGCATGAGTTCACTGCAGCGCCAGCCAATCGCCATCGTCGGCGTCAGCGCGATCTTTCCCGGCTCACACGATGCGAACGGATTCTGGCGCGACATCCTCGCCGGCAAGGATCTGCTGACCGATGTGCCGCCGACGCACTGGCGCATCGATGACTACTATGACGCGGACCCGACGGCGCCCGACAAGACCTACGCGCGCCGCGGCGGTTTTCTGGCGCCGATGGATTTCGACGCGCTGGGCTGGGGCATTCCGCCGTCGACGATTCCCGCGACCGACACTTCGCAGCTGCTCGCCTTGATCGCCGCGCGCGCGGTGCTCGAAGACGCCACGCGCGAGCAGTTCGAGACGATGGATCGCTCGCGCATCTCGGTGATCCTCGGCGTCACGAGTGCGCAGGAGTTGCTGTTCTCGCTGGTGTCGCGCCTGCAGCGTCCGGTGTGGCAGAAGGCGCTGCGCGAAACCGGTTTGCCCGAAGACGACGTGCAGGCCGCCTGCGAACGCATCGCTGCGCACTATGTGCCGTGGCAGGAAGCCTCTTTCCCGGGGCTGCTCGGCAATGTCGTGGCGGGGCGCATCGCCAACCGGCTCGGCCTTGGCGGTACCAACTGCGTGACCGACGCGGCCTGCGCGTCGAGCTTTTCCGCGATCCAGATGGCGGTCAACGAGCTGCAGCTCGGCGATTCCGACCTCGTGATCAGCGGCGGTGTCGACACGCTCAACGACATCTTCATGTACATGTGTTTTTCCAAGACGCCGGCGTTGTCGCTTAGCGGTGACTGCCGTCCGTTTTCCGACCAGGCCGACGGCACGATGCTCGGCGAAGGACTCGGCATGGTCGCGTTGAAGCGGCTGTCCGATGCGGAGCGCGACGGCGACCGCATCTATGCGGTGCTGCGCGGCGTCGGCACCTCATCGGACGGCCGCGCAAAATCGGTCTACGCGCCGGTATCGGCAGGGCAGGCGGTTGCGTTGCGCCGCGCCTATGCGCAGGCGGGCTTCGGTCCCGAAACGATCGAGCTCGTCGAAGCGCACGGCACCGGCACCAAGGCCGGCGACGTCGCCGAGTTCGAGGGCTTGCGCAGCGTCTATGCCGAAGCGGATGCCACGCGCACGCAGTGGTGCGCGCTGGGTTCAGTGAAAAGCCAGATCGGCCATACCAAGGCGGCCGCGGGCGCGGCGGGCCTGTTCAAGGCGGTGATGGCGCTGCACCACAAGGTGCTGCCGCCTACGATCAAGGCCGACGTCCCGAACCCGAAGCTCGAGCTGCCGCAAAGTCCGTTCTATCTCAATACCTCGGCGCGACCGTGGATACGCGACGCGGCGCACCCGCGCCGTGCGGCAGTCAGCGCGTTCGGTTTCGGCGGCTCGAATTTTCATCTCGCGCTCGAGGAATACGTCGGACCGGCGCCGCGCGCGGAGCGGCTCGCGACGCAGTCGCACGAACTCATCGCGCTGAGCGCGGCCAGCGCCGAGGCGATGATCGAGCGGATCACGCAGCTTCGGCGGTCCTGTGCGGGCCGATCGGGTTCAGAGACGATCTCGTTGTCCTCGCTCGCGCGAGCCTCGCGCGACGGGTTCGACCACACCGCTGCCGTGCGCCTCGCTGTTGTTGCGGCCAGCATCACCGACCTCGATGCGAAGCTCGAACTCGCGCACACGAAGATCGCTGCGGATCCCGCGCTGTCGTTCCAGCTTCCGGACGGCACGAGTTACGGCGTCGGCCCGCCCGATGGCGCGCTCGCGCTGTTGTTTCCGGGGCAGGGCAGCCAGTACCCAGGCATGGGCGCCGCCGCGGCGATGCAGTTCGATGCAGCGCGCGCGGTGTGGGATCGCGCGGCCGGACTGCGCGTCCATGACATCGTGTTCGGTCATTCGAGCGAAGCGCTCACGCACACGGAAAACGCGCAGCCGGCGCTCGGCCTTGCATCGATGGCGCTGCTGAACGTCTTGCGCGATCTCGGCGTCGACGGCGCGATGGCCGCCGGCCACAGCTTCGGCGAGATCGTCGCGCTGCATGCGGCGGGTGTCGTCTCCGAAGCCGATGCGCTGCGCATCGCGCGCCGCCGCGGCGAACTCATGCGCGACGCGGCGGCGAGCGGCAGCGGCGCGATGTGCGCGCTGGCGTGCTCGATCGAACGTGCGCGCGAGCTGATCGGTCCGTCGCTCGCCATCGCCAACCACAATGCGCCCGAGCAGGTCGTCGTGTCGGGATCTGTCGAGGCGATCGCCGCGCTCGAGGCACGCGGCGTCGCTGCAAAACGCCTGCCGGTTTCCGCCGCGTTCCATTCGGCCCAGGTCGCGCCCGCGTGCGAACCGTTCGGCGAATTCCTCAGCGCCATCGAATTCCACGCGCCACGCATGCCGGTCTATTCGAATGCGCACGCCGCGCCTTACGGTGAAGGTATCGGCGGCGCTGATATCACCGCCGTCCTTGCGCGTCAGATCGCCGAGCCGGTGCGCTTCGTCGAGACGATCGAAGCGATGTATGCCGCAGGCGCACGCTGCTTCGTCGAAGTCGGACCTGGCACGGTGCTCAAGGGTCTCGTCGGCGCGATTCTCGGTACGCGCGGGCATCGCGCGATAGCGCTCGATCGCAAGGGCAAGTCCGATCTCGAGCCGCTGCTCGCCGGCATCGCGCAACTCGTGGCCGCGGGCCACGTGCGCAAGGTGTCGGCGTTGTTCGCCGACGTGCGCGTGCCGGCGCCGCGGCCATCGCACAAACACGGCATCGCCATCAGCGGCAGCAACGTCGGCAAGCCGTATCCGCCGGCGGATCCGTCGCAACTGCCTGCTCCGAATCCTGCACGTTCCACTCCGCCGCGTGCGGAACCCGCACCCGTTGTCGAGGTACGCACCGTGAAAGAAGAATCGCCGCTGTCGCCGGCCTGGCTCGCCACGTTCCAGGAAGTGCAGCAGCAAACCGCAAACGCCCATGCGGCGCACCAGCGCGCGCTGAGCGACAGCCACACGCAGTACCTCAAGCTTGCGGAGAGCGCGCTCAACGGATTGACTGCGCTGCTTGGCGGAGCGGTGCCTGCAACGACAACGGTCGCGGCGCCGCTCGTGAGCGCTGCTTCGCAGGCTATCGCGCCGCCAATCGCCGCCGCGAAAATCGCCGCGCCGCAGACGGTGGCGCCGCAGATTGCAGCGCCGCTGTCGGCTACTTCAACACCGTTCGTAGCAGCTGCAACCGCGACCGTCGCATCACACTCGCCCGTTGCAACGCCGGCGCCCGTCATCGTTGCGGCGCCTGTTGCCGCTCCCGTCGCCGTGCCCGCGCCAGCATCAAACATTGACCTCGCTGCGCTCCTGCTCGACATCGTCGCCGAGAAGACCGGCTATCCCGC
>Ga0068852_100003094_pt1 | contig 11584 bp, 8 predicted proteins | sample KBSCornC22_FD_66594 | JGI IMG/M metagenome (GOLD analysis project Ga0068852, IMG submission 66594) | Corn rhizosphere microbial communities from Kellogg Biological Station, Michigan, USA - KBS Corn C2-2 | ecosystem: Host-associated > Plants > Roots > Rhizosphere > Soil ... | reverse complement strand
TAGCCGCTCACCTTGAAGCGCGCGCCGATCTTCTGCGCACCGGGGCTGTCGCCGTCGACGTAGACGGGAACGAACGCGCGCGAGCGCTCGATGAAGTCCTGGCGATTGAAGAGCGTCGCCTTGACGTGGTTGCACGGCGGGCACCACTTCGCGCCCCAGTACATGAAGACCGGCTTGTGCTCGTCGCGCGCGGCGGCGAACGCGGCGTCGACCTGGGCGTCGTTGGCGGCGTCGTGCCATGCGATGCCGGCGTGCGCTGGCGCGTCGGCGTGCGCTGCGGCGGTGGTCGTTGCGGCCGCAGCACGCTCGGCTGGCGGCGCAGGCGAGGTCGCCGTGGCGGTCGCGGCCGGCGCCGACGGCGGCTGGCGATCGCAGGCGCCGACGAGCGCGGCGAGCGCGCACGCGGCGAAGACGGCGATGCGAGGTTGAGCTGCCATCGTGGACTCCGGTGAAGTCCTCGATTTTCGCGCAATCAGTCGACCGGCGCCGGCGCTTCGCGCACCGGATCCCGCGGCGCGGAGGTGAACTGCGCGAGCGCGACGCCGGCGAGCGTGACCGCGGCGCCGGCGAGCTTGACCGCGGTGTAGCGCTCGCCGGTCGCCGCCCAAGCGACGAGACCGGCGATCGGCGGCATCAGGTACATCAGCGGCGCGGTCGGGCCGACGCCGCGCACGGCATTGACCCAGCCCCAGACGATCCAGCCGAGGAACGCCGCGACGATGACGGCGTAGAACGTCCCCGCCCAGATCGCCGGCGAGACGTCGGCCCAGCGCACCGCGATTCCCGCGGGGATGCTGACGACGACGACCGGCAGACTCGCGAAGAGGACGCCGTACGTCATCACCGTGACGCCGCCGAGGCGCTCGATCAGCGGCTTGGCGGCGACGGTGTAGTACGAGAAGAACGACGCCGCGACGAGGAGGACGAGGTCGCCCGCGCTCGCCTGCCAGCGCCCGCCGAACAGCTTGTCCGAGAGGAAGACGACGACGCCGACGCACGCGACCGCGACGCCCGCCACCGAGCCGCGCGTCAGCGCCTCGTGGCCGTGCCAGTGCAGGATGAGCAGCGTGAACACCGGTCCGCAGGCGAGGATGATCGAGCTCGAGAACGCCGTCGACCAGTAGATGCCGTAGGTGACGAGGCCGACGTGCAGCAGGTGGCCGACGAGGCCGAGCTTGAGCAGCGCCAATGCGTCGGCGCGCGACAGCCGCGGCCAGCGCATGCCGAAGCGCAGGCAGAGCAGCAGCGCAGCGGCGAGCGGCATCATCAGGTAGCGGACGAAGAGGAACCCGCCCGGCGAGAGCACCTCGAAGACCGCCTTCTGGACGCTGAAGTTCGCGCCCCACAGCACGATCAGGCCGAGTGCCGCCCAGAGCGCGTGGCGCGAGCGATCGACCGTCTCTCGAGGGCCCGCAGTCGCGACGTCGTCCATCCGCGGTCAGCCCTCGTCGCGTGCCGCGTCGAGGCGACCGTCGTTGCCGTCGCCGGCGAGCAGCATCTGCGCATCGTCGAGCCGCCAGCCGTCGACCGGCGTCGCGCGCGCGAGCGCCATCCAGAGCGCGAAGCCGATCGCCGCCGGGCGCTTGGGCGCGGCGCGCGCGACGACGAAGCCGTCGCCGTTCGCGACCAGGACGCCGCACTCGCGCGGGATCTCGTCGGGCTCGGCGATGCCGTCGGCGATCACGTACCAGCACTCGCCGCCGAGCGCGAGGTACGCCTGCCGCTTGCAAGCGCGGCGCACGTCGGCCAGCAGGTCGGCGCGGCGGACCTTGACCTCGTGGACGACCGGCTCGGCGTACGCCTCGACGGTGGTGTGGCGGATCGAGAAGACGTCGGGCATCGCCATCGTCCAGCCGGCGTCGACCTTGGCGCGGACGGCGAGCCCGCGCCACGCGAGGCGGCCTGCGCGCGTCATCGCCCGCGCGACGCGCTCGACGAGTGCCTCGTGCGGATCGCGCCGGGCGCGGTTCTTCGCCAGCGTCTCGGCGAGGACGTCGATGCCGGCGTCGGTGAGGCGAAGCGTCTCGCGGCCCAGCGCGTCGCGCTCGCGGGCGACGAGACCCGCGGCGAGCAGCTCGACCTCGATGCCGTCCTGGCAAGGCCAGCCCGCCGAGCGATAGATGTCGCGCAGCCGTCGGCGGTGGTGGACGCCGAGCGGCGTCCATGCGCGGCTGGCGAACGAGGACGCGTCGGGCATGGTCGGCGGGATGCGATCGGCGGCGGGCCTTGCACCATAGCGCGAATCACGCGAGGGAATCGCTCGCGCGGGTACGATTCGACGTCCTGTCCGACCTCGAGGATCACGCGCGATGACGACTCGTTTCCGCCCTGCCCTGACGTTCGCCGCCCGTGTCGCAGCGACGCTCGCGCTCGCTTGCGCCGGCACGTCGGCCGCGCTCGCCGCCGACCCGAAGGTGCTCAACGTCTACAACTGGTCCGACTACATCGCCGACGACACGCTGAAGAACTTCGAGAAAGAGACCGGCATCAAGGTCAACTACGACAACTACGACAGCAACGAAGTGCTGATGGCCAAGCTCGTTGCCGGCAACTCCGGCTACGACATCGTGGTGCCGAGCTCGCACTTCGCGAAGCTGCAGATCCAGGGCGGGCTGCTGCAGAAGCTCGACCGGTCGAAGCTCACCAACTGGGGCAACCTCGACCCGACGCTGCTGAAGTCGCTCGAGACCGTCGACCCCGGCAACCAGTACCTCGTCGACTGGCTGTGGGGGTTCGTCACCGTCGGCATCAACAAGGACAAGGTCAAGGCCGCGCTCGGCAATTTGCCGATGCCCGACAACGCCTGGAGCCTGATCTTCGATCCGAAGTACGCGAGCAAGCTGAAGAGCTGCGGCGTCAACTTCCTCGACTCGGCGTCCGAGGTGCTGCCGGTGGCGCTGATGTACGTCGGCAAGCCCGCGTACAGCAGCAACGCCGCCGACTACGACGCGGCGGCGAAGATGCTGGCGTCGGTGCGCCCGTACGTCACTCGCTTCTCGTCGTCGGGCTACATCAACGACCTCGCGGGCGGGTCGCTGTGCGCGGTGATGGGCTACTCGGGCGACATCAACATCGCGCGGGCGCGCGCGCTCGAGGCCAACCCGAAGCAGCCGCCGGCGATCGAGGCGCTGATCCCCAAGGGCGGCGCCACGCTCTTCTTCGACACGATGGCGATCCCGAAGGACGCGAAGAACGTCGAGAACGCGCACCTGTTCATCAACTACATCCTGCGGCCCGAGGTCGCGGCGTCGCTGACGAACAAGGTCTTCTACGCCAACCCGAACAGGGCGTCGCTGAAGTTCGTCAAGAAGGACGTCGCCGAGAACAAGACGATCTTCCTGAGCGACGCCGACAAGTCGCACATGACGGCGCCCGACGCGGTGCCGCAGGCGATCCAGCGCACGCGCACGCGCGTCTTCACGAACTTCAAGGCGGGCAAGTAGGTCCCGCGCGGCGCCGCGGGATCCTTCGCGTCGCCCAGGAAGACCCGAGCCGCGCGCGGCTCACGTCACCTGGACGCCTTTCCAGAACGCGACCCGGCCCTTGATCTCCTTGGCCGCCTCGCTCGGCTCGGGGTAGTACCAGACCGCGTTCTCGTTCATCTCGCCGGCGACGATCAGGCTGTAGTAGTGCGCCTGGCCCTTCCAGGGGCAGCTCGAGCGGTGATTGCTGAAGGTCACGTACTCGCGCTTCAGGCTCGACTCCGGGAAGTAGTGGTTGCCCTCGACGACGACGGTGTCGTCGCTCTCGGCGATCGTCGCGCCGTTCCAGGTGGCTTTCATCGTGCGTCCTCGCTGCGACGCGGGAATACTAGCCCCACCCGAGGCACGACGATGATCCACGAAAGGCAGGCACGATGACGCAAGTACGCAAGGGGCAGGCACCGGCGCAGCTGGGCCGCGACGAGTTCGGCGAGCGCTTCCGCCAGCTCTTCTTCGATCCGAACTTCGACGCCGAGCGCGACGCCCTCGTGCGGATCGAGGCGATCGCCTGGCTCAACTACGAGCAAGGCCGCAAGGCACCGAAGACGCGCAGGGCCGGTCCGGGTCACGCCGACCCCGACTACGAATTGTCGGTCGACTGGCTCGCCGCGCAGGAGCGCATCGAGCGCGCCCAGGCGCAGCAGCGCAACGCGGCGTCGCCGACGCGCGCGCTCGTGATCTGCGGCTCGCCGCGCAACGACGGCACCTGCCCGGGCGAGATGTCGAAGACGTTCCGGCTCGCGCGCGACGTCGAGGAGACGCTCGAGGGCGAGCAGATCGAGGTCGACTTGCTCGACCTCAGCCATCTCACCTCCGAGTACGGCCGCAAGATCCATCCGTGCAAGGGCTGCGTCTCGACCGCGATGCCGCTCTGCCACTGGCCGTGCAGCTGCTATCCGAACCACTCGCTCAACCAGGTCCACGACGCGATGAACGAGATCTTCGAGCGCTGGGCAGCGGCGCACGCGATCGTCATCGTCACGCCGACGCACTGGTACTCGTCGTCGAGCGCGCTCAAGCTGATGATCGACCGCCTCGTCTGCGCCGACGGCGGCAACCCGGACCCGACGTCGACGCACGGCAAGAAGCCCGAGGAGGCGAAGGCGCTCGAGCTCGCCGGCTGGCCGTATCCGAAGCACCTCGCCGGGCGCGTCTACGGACTCGTCGTCCACGGCGACGTCGCCGGCGTCGAGAGCAACCGGCGCGCGCTCTCGGACTGGCTCGACTGGATGGGACTGATCGACGCCGGCGGCCGCGCCCGCCTCGACCGCTACATCGGCTACTGGGAACCGTACGCGACGAGCCACGATGCGCTCGACGCTGACCGCGCCGTCCGCGAAGAGACCAGACAGGTCGCGCGCGCGGTCGCACAGGTGACGCGCGAGATGCGCGCCGGCAGGATCGCGATGCCGCTGCGCGACGAGCCGGCACCGCGGCCCAAATGAACGTTCGCGAGCGCGGTCGCCGCAGACGGGGTACGCTCCATTGTTGCACTGCAACATACGCCCCACGCCCCGCATGCATCCGTTCCTGCGCAAGATCCTCGATGCCACCCGACTGACCCGAGAAGGCCGCCTCGTCGAAGCGACCGCTGCCATTCGCGAGGCGGTCGCATCTCCCACCGAAGCAGGCACACACGTCTCACGCGAGCACGGCGACGACGTGATCGACGTCGACGCCGTCGAGGTGCCGTCGTCCGACAAAGACGACGCGGTGGAAACCGGCCCGATCGGCGAACCGCTGGATGCGGTCGACGACCCAGTCGCGGAACCCGGCACGGAACACCGCCCCACACCCGGCGAAGGCCGCTTCATCGAGAGCAGCTTCACTGGCAGCGCCGGAACGCTTGCGTTCAAGCTCTTCGTTCCCGGCGGCCGCGACGGCGACGCGCTGCCGCTCGTCGTCATGCTGCACGGCTGCACGCAGAACCCCGACGACTTCGCCGCCGGCACTCGAATGAACGAGATCGCGCAGGAGCAGGGCTTTCTCGTCCTCTATCCGGCGCAATCGCAGCGGGCCAACGGCCAGCGGTGCTGGAACTGGTTCTCGCCGCGGCACCAGAAACGCGGCAGCGGCGAGCCGGCGCTGATCGCGGGGATGACACGCCACATCGTGCAGACGCACAGCGTCGACCGCGATCGCGTCTACGTCGCCGGCCTTTCCGCCGGCGGCGCGATGGCGGCGATCCTCGCGCGCGAATACCCGGACGTCTTCGCCGCCGGCGGGGTGCACTCGGGAATCGCCCCCGGAGCGGCGCGCGACGTCGCGTCGGCGCTCGCGGTCATGCGGTCGGGTCCGGGCGCGGCGTGGCCGTTGCCGGCGTTCGGTGCGGCGGCCGACTCGGCGCCGACGCGCCGCTCAGCGCCGCTGATCGTCTTCCACGGCGACGCCGACACGACCGTCGCGATTGCCAACGCCGATGCGGTCCTCGCCAGCGCGATCGGTGACCCCGCCGTCGTCGCGACGACGACCCGGGGCATCGCGGCGCGCGGCGAGCGCGCGTTCCGGCGCACGGTCTGGCGCCGCAGTGACGACGACGCGGCGAGCGTCGCCGAGCACTGGGTCGTGCACGGTTCGCCGCACGCCTGGTCGGGCGGCGACGCGAGCGGTTCGTTCACCGATCCCGCGGGGCCCGACGCCTCGCGAGAGATGCTGCGCTTCTTCGCCGACCATCCGCGCGTGTCGTCGGTCGCCGAGGCGGTCGGGAGCTCCACGTAGACTTTCGGCCGCCATGGCGTCGACCCCCTTCGCGCTGCCGCTCGTCGCCGTCGCGCTCGCGCTGGCGGGCTGCGCCGCGCCGGTCGCTGCGCCGCCGCCGCAGGTAGCACCGGCGTGGCAGTCGCCGCTGCCGCACGGCGGTACGGTCGCCGAGCTGCGCCGCTGGTGGGCCCAGTTCGACGATCCGCTGCTCGCACGGCTGATCGACGCCGCCGAGCAGGCGAGCCCGACGATCGCGAGCGCCGGTGCGCGCATCGCCGAAGCCGAGGCGCGGCGCACCGCCGCCAACGCGGCGCTCGTGCCGTCGCTCGACGCGAGCGCCAACGCAGCGCGCGGGCGCCAGGACCTCAGCCTGCCGCTCGGCACGAGCGCGACCGCCGAGCTGCGCGCGAGCTGGGAGCTCGACGTCTTCGGCGGCAACCGCGCGGCGCGCGACGCCGCGACCGAGCGGCTCGACAGCGCCGATGCGCTATGGCACGACGCCCGCGTCGTCGTCGCCGCCGACACCGCCAACACCTACGTCGCGCTGCGTTCGTGCGAGGCGCGCCTCGCGCAGACGCAGCTCGACGCCGCGTCGCGGGCCGAGACGGCCCGGCTCACCGAGCTCAGCCGCCGCGCCGGCTTCGAGTCGCCGGCCAACTCCGCGCTCGCACGCGCGAGCGCCGCGCAAGGCCTCCTCCTCGTTCGCCAGCAGAGCGAGCAGTGCGATCAGACGGTGAAGGCGCTGGTCGCGCTCACCGCGATCGCCGAGCCCGAGCTGCGGACACTTCTCGCCAACGCCGTTGCGCACGTTCCCGAGCCGGCGGCGATCGACGTGCCGGCCGTTCCCGTCGCGGCGCTCGCGCAGCGCCCCGACGTCTATGCGCGGGCGCGCGACGTCGCCGCCGCCAGCGCCGACATCGGCGAGGCCGAAGCGGCGCGGCTGCCGCGCATCACGCTCACCGGCGCGCTCGGCGCGAGCCACCTCGAATTCGGCGGCGGCTCGTTCAACGGAACGCTCTGGAGCATCGGCCCGATCGCCGTCAGCGTGCCGCTGTTCGACGCCGGCGCGCGCCGCGCCAACGTCGTCGCGGCGCGGGCGCGCTACGACGAAGCGACGAGCGCGTACGCGGCGACGCTGCGCGGCGCGATCCGCGACGTCGAGAACGCGCTGATCACGCTGCAGGGCACCGCCGACCGCAACGCCGACGCACAGATCGCCGCCGACAACTTCGAGATCTCGGTGCGCGCGACCGAGGCGCGCTACCGCAGCGGCTTCGGCACGCTGTTCGAGCTCGAGGATGCGCGGCGAAGCGCGCTCACCGCGCAGATCACGCTGATCGAGCTTCACCGGGAGCGCGTCGCCGCGTGGATCGCGCTCTACCGCGCGCTCGGCGGCGGCTGGTCGGAGTCGCTCGACACGCGCACCGCCGCCGACGAGCGGCGCGCCGGAGCGCCTGCGCGATGAACGCCGCCACGCTCCGCCGCGGCGCCGTGATCGGCGGCGCCGCCGTGCTCGCCGCCGCCGCAGCGCTCGCGCTGCGCGCGAACGCGGTCGATGAGAAGAGCGAGAAGAGGCCCGCCGCCGCGAAGCCGGCGCTGAGCGTCGTCGTCACGCGTCCGCAGCGAGCGACCCTGCCGCTCACCGTGCACGCCAACGGCAACATCGCGGCCTGGCAGGAGGCGAGCATCGGCACCGAGGCGAACGGCCTCCGCCTCGCCGAGGTCCGCGTCAACGTCGGCGACGTGGTCAGGCGCGGCCAGGTCCTCGCGACGTTCTCGCCCGAGACAATGCAGGTCGACCTGCTGCAGACGCGCGCGTCACTCGCCGAGGCCGAGGCGACGCTCGCCGACGCCGCCGCCAACGCCGAGCGCGCGCAGAGCCTGCGCGCGACCGGCGCGCTCAGCGAAGCGACGATCAACCAGTACGTCACCGCCGAGCGCACCGCGCGCGCACGTCTCGAGGCGCAGCGCGCCGCGGTGCAGGCGCGCCAGCTGAAGGTGACGCAGACCGCGGTGGTCGCTCCCGACGACGGCGTCATCTCGGCGCGCAGCGCGACCGTCGGCGCGGTGCTGCCCGCAGGACAGGAGCTCTTCCGCATGATCCGGCAGGGCCGGCTCGAATGGCGTGCCGAGGTGCAGGCCGCGGACCTCGCGCAGATCGAGCCCGGCACGCCCGCGACGGTGACCCCCGCCGGCGGCACGGCGATCGCCGGCAAGGTGCGCATGGTCGCGCCGACGGTCGATCCGCAGACGCGGCTCGGCATCGTCTATGTCGACCTGCCGTCGCCGGGCAGCGCGCGCGCCGGCATGTTCGCGCGCGGCGAGTTCGAGCTGGGCAGCTCGAGCGCGCTGACGTTGCCGGCGAGCGCAGTGCAGCTGCGTGAAGGCTTCAGCTACGTCTTCAAGGTCGGCGCCGATTCGAAGGTGACGCAGGCCAAGATCGGCGTCGGCCGCCGCGTCGGCGACCGGGTCGAGGTCACCTCGGGGCTCGAGCCCGATGCGCGCGTCGTCGCTTCGGGCGGCGGCTTTCTCGCCGAGAACGACACCGTCCGCGTCGTCGACGCGGCGGCGGTGCCGGCGAGCGCAGCGAGCGCGACCAACAGCAAGGCGCCGCGACCATGATGAACGTCTCGTCGTGGTCGATCAAGAACCCGATCCCCGGAATGCTGCTCTTCATCATGCTGACGGCGGTCGGCCTGATGAGCTTCAGGGCGATGAAGATCCAGCAGTTCCCCGACATCGACCTGCCGACGGTGACCGTCACGGCGACGCTGCCGGGCGCCTCGCCGGCGCTGCTCGAGACCGAGGTCGCTCGCAAGATCGAGAACTCGGTCGCGACGCTGCAAGGCGTCAAGCACATCTATACGACGGTGCAGGACGGCGTGTCGACGACGACGATCGAGTTCCGCCTCGAAAAACCCACGCAGGAGGCGGTCGACGACGTCCGCGACGCGGTCTCGCGCGTGCGCTCCGACTTGCCGACCGACCTGCGCGACCCGGTGATCTCCAAGATGGAGCTCGCCGGCTCGCCGATCCTGACGTACACGGTCGCCTCGACCCGCATGGACGACGAGGCGCTGTCGTGGTTCGTCGACGACCAGGTGACGCGCAGCATCCTCTCGGTGCGCGGCGTCGGCGCGGTGTCTCGCGTCGGCGGCGTCAGCCGCGAGGTCCGCGTCGAGCTCGACCCGGCGCGGCTGCAGGCGCTGAAGGCGACCGCCGCCGACATTTCCCGCCAGCTGCGCCAGATCCAGCAGGAAGGCTCGGGAGGCCGCACCGATCTCGGCGGCGCCGAGCAGTCGGTGCGGACGATCGCGACCGTTCGCTCGGCGGCCGAGCTCGCCGCGCTCGAGATCGCGCTCTCGGACGGTCGCCGCATTCGTCTCGACCAGGTCGCCAACGTCAGCGACACCGTCGCCGAGCGGCGCTCGACGGCGCTCCTCGACGGCAAGCCAGTGGTCGGCTTCGAGATCGTGCGCTCGCGCGGCGCCGGCGAGGTCGAGGTCGCGACCGGCGTTCGCAAGCAGCTCGAGCAGCTCAAGGCCGAGCACCCCGACATCAGCATCGTCGAGGCGTTCAACTTCGTCGACCCGGTGGTCGAGAACTACGAAGGCTCGTTGGCGCTGCTTTACGAAGGCGCAGCGCTCGCCGTGCTCGTCGTCTTCATCTTCCTGCGCGACTGGCGCGCGACGCTCGTCGCGACGACGGCGCTGCCGCTGTCGGTGATTCCGGCGTTCTGGGTGATGTCGCTGCTCGGCTTCACGATCAACGTCGTCACGCTGCTCGCGCTCTCGCTCGTCGTCGGCATCCTCGTCGACGACGCGATCGTCGAGATCGAGAACATCATGCGCCACCTCGGCATGGGCAAGCGCCCGTACGCCGCGGCGATGGAGGCGGCCGACGAGATCGGCCTGGCGGTGATCGCGACGACGTTCACGCTCGTCGCGGTGTTCCTGCCGACCGCATTCATGAGCGGCGTGCCGGGCAAGTTCTTCGTCCAGTTCGGCTGGACGGCGGCGATCGCCGTCTTCATGTCGCTCGTCGTCGCCCGGATGCTGACGCCGATGATGTCGGCGTACGTGCTGAAGCCGCCGAAGAAGCCGCACCGCGAAGGCCGCTGGATCGCGATCTACCTGCGCTGGGTGCAGGCGTGCTTGCGCCACCGCGTGCTGACGACGGTCGCGGCGGCGGCGTTCTTCGTCGGCGGCCTCGCGCTCTCGCAGTTCCTGCCGAGCGGCTTCCTGCCGCCCGACGATCTCTCGCAGACGCAGGTCCACGTCGCGCTGCCGCCGGGATCGACGTTCGAGCAGACGCTCGCGACCGCCGAGGCCGCACGCGCGATCGTGCAGAAGAACCACCACGTCAAGCTCGTGTACACCGCGGTCGGCGGCGGCAACACCGGCGCCGATCCGTTCGCGCCCGGCGGCGCCGCCGAGGTGACGAAGGCGACGCTGACGATCAACCTGACGCCGCGCCGCGATCGCGGCGGCATCACCAAGCAGGCGATCGAGCAGGAGCTGCGCGACGCGCTGACCGCGGTGCCGGGCGCTCGCATCAAGGTCGGCTTCGGCGGCTCGAACGAGAAGTACGTCCTCGTCCTCGCCGGCGAGGACGGCGCCGTGCTGTCGGCCCACGCACGCCGCGTCGAGCAGGAGCTGCGCACGATGCCCGGGATCGGCAACGTCGTCTCGTCGTCGAGCCTGGTGCGTCCGGAGCTGATCGTGCGGCCCGACTTCGCGCGCGCCGCCGACCTCGGCGTGACGTCGGCGGCGATCGCCGACACGCTGCGCATCGCGACCGCGGGCGACTACGACCAGTCGCTCGCGAAGCTCAACCTCGCGCAGCGCCAGGTGCCGGTCGTCGTCAAGCTCGCCGCCGACGCGCGCACCGACCTCGACCTGCTGTCGCGCCTCGCGGTGCCGGGCGCACGCGGCCCGGTCCAGCTCGGCAACGTCGCGACGCTCGCGATCGACAGCGGCCCGGCGCAGATCAACCGCTACGACCGCCTGCGCAACATCAACTTCGAGATCGAGCTCAACGGCCAGCCGCTCGGCGAGGTCGAGAAGGAGGCGCTCGCGCTGCCGAGCATCAGGAACCTGCCGCAAGGCGTCGTCCAGACCTCGGTCGGCGACGCCGAGGCGATGGCCGAGCTGTTCGGCTCGTTCGGCCTCGCGATGCTGACCGGCGTGGCCTGCATCTACATCGTCCTGGTGCTGCTGTTCAAGGACTTCGTGCAGCCGGCGACCATCCTGGTCGCGCTCGTGCTCTCGGTGCCCGGCGCCTTCCTCGCCCTCTTCCTGACGCGCACCGCGCTCTCGATGCCGTCGATGATCGGCCTCATCATGCTGATGGGGATCGCGACCAAGAACTCGATCCTGCTCGTCGAGTACGCGATCATGGCG
>Ga0068852_100003088_pt1 | contig 11593 bp, 12 predicted proteins | sample KBSCornC22_FD_66594 | JGI IMG/M metagenome (GOLD analysis project Ga0068852, IMG submission 66594) | Corn rhizosphere microbial communities from Kellogg Biological Station, Michigan, USA - KBS Corn C2-2 | ecosystem: Host-associated > Plants > Roots > Rhizosphere > Soil ... | reverse complement strand
GCTCAAGCAGCGCAGCGCGCGCTGGACCGGCCGTATCGACCTTGTATGGCGTGCGCTGCGCAGCGGTACGGCGCAACCCGGCGAAGCCGCGGCGCTCGAACGGATGGGTCTTGCTGCGCCGCAGACCTGGCCCGAGCGCTGGCAGCAGCGACTGGTACGGGCCGGACTGCGCCGCAGCGCGAAATGACCAATACGTTAAGGTAACGAGAAATATCAGGAATGCGTTCTAAACTGATGCTTCGGAACGCCCCGGACGCGTCGCAACGGTATCGTTTCCATGATCTGCACCGAAATACTTCGACCTACTGAATGCCGCCTCCGCGGACGCTTTAACCGTACTGCGAATCCGGCTGCCCAGTCCGGAGTGTCGAGTCGAGGTGGCCATCGCATGGCGTTGGCTGAGATTGTGGAGACCCGGTGCGCGACTCACGTGCGACAGCGTTTCCCGGTTGCCGAGGTGCCCCATGCATAACTGGCTGAACCGGCTGTCCCGCGACTGGCCGGAGCGCCACCCGCCGTTCCGCGACGACTTCGCCACCGACGTCAAGGCGATCCGCAACTGGCTCAACCATCTGCCGCTGGCCAATCCCGCGGCCACGTCGCGTCAGCTGCTCGATGCGCTGATGGTCATGAACCGCATGCGCATCGATGCGCAGCAGCGCCTGGATGCCCTGGAACTGCTGCGCGGACCGGTGCTGCAGGTCATCGGCAGCATCGAACGGCAGATCCTGCTCGAAACCTTTCCGCTGCCGCCGGCCAAGCTGCAGCAGGCGCGCACGGCGCAGGACTTCGAGCGCGAGATCGGCCTGGGCTACGTACAGGCTTTGCATGATTTCTGCGCACCGGCCGGCAAGGTGCCGTTCCTGAAAGGAAAGTCGGTCGCGATTGCGGCCGTGCGCGCGCTGCAGCACTACGGCAACCTGCTGGCCAAGGCGTACACGCTGTATCACACGCCGCCCGCCGGCGTCTGGCTGAGGCTGCATGACGTGTTCGTCGCCGCCGCGGCGCTGCGTCTGGACGACAAGACCTCGCCCGATCCCAGCCTCGGCGGTGCGGAGCTGTCGCCGCGGCTCGCCTACGCGCACGCGCTGCTGCTCGCGTTGAGCAATCCGTATCGCTATACCCAGCGCGAGATGGGTGACGTGTTCGCGCTCACGCGCGCACTCGCGCCGTACTGCCAGATCAGCCAGGGCCGCGGCACCGTCGCGGGTTTTGCGGTGCTGACCGACCAGGACCAGGGCGTGGGCTACGTGCCCGAGGAACGCCAGGCCGCGGCCGAGGGCCTGCTGTCGTTCGATCCCCATCCCGTGCAGCGCATGGTCGAGGGCCATGTGCAGATATTGCCGCCCGGTGCGGACCTGCTGAGCTTCCGCCTCAAGGGCGGACCGCCGGTGCAGGCGCGCCGCGCCGTGGTCGAGCGCCTCATGCGCAGCTGGGGCGGCAGCGCCGAGCGCGGCCACGCACGACTGCCGGCCGGGCATCAGCTCGACACCGTCGTCGGCCTGCATGCGCTGCATCACGTGCTGGCCGGCAACGAGGATTTCGACGCGTTCCTGCGCCGCGTGCGCGGCCAGGCCATCAGCCTGTCCGAGCGCGAGACCGCAGCACCCTGGGCCAGCCAGAGCAGCGAACTCAAGCCGGTTATCCAGCGTGCGCGCGTGCTCGACCAGAGCCTCGGCGGCTACCGCCTGGTCTGGGACAAGGCCGACCTGGCGCGCGCCAAGGTCGGCGAGCTCGTCGGCCTGACGCCGGCAACCGCGGCAGACGAGGACGACGACGACCGCGACTGGATGGTCGGCGTGATCCGCTGGATCCGCATAGACGACGCCGATTCGGTCGACGCCGGCATCGAACTGCTAGCGCGCCGCGCGCAGCCCGTCGGCATCGCAAGCTTCGAGGCCAACGGCCAGGTGCGCGCGGCCATGCGTGGCGTGCTGCTGCTCGACCAGGACAACGGCCACGCGACGACCGTGCTCGCGCCGCATCTGTTCGATCGCCACGCGCACGAGCTGGAACTGACGCGGCCGGCCGATCCGATGGATTGGGAAACCCGCGCGAGCGTGTCGCGCCTGGACGACGTCACCGTCGTCGACGCGAGCAACGCCTACCAGCGCATATTGATCGGCCGCGCGCCGACGGTCGATGAGCTGGCCGAATCCGAGGCGCTGGAAATCGACGAGATCGAGACGCGCGCGGACGGAACCACCGGCTAGGCCGCCGCCGTCTCCGATAGAATCGCGGCTTTGCTGTCACCACGTAGCAACGAATGAATCCCGAATCCGAAATCCGCCTGGCCAGTGCCGCGCCGCGCCGCGACAGCATCGGCGTCGACGTCGCCGGTGTGAAAGTCGGTGGCACCTCGCCGATCGTCGTGCAGTCGATGACCAATACCGACACGGCCGACGTGGTTTCCACGACGCGCCAGGTCGCCGAACTCTGGCGTGCCGGCTCGGAACTCGTACGCATCACCGTCAACACCGCCGAGGCCGCCGCCGCCGTTCCGCGCATCCGCGACCGCCTCGACATGATGGGCGTCGCCGTACCGCTGATCGGCGACTTCCACTACAACGGCCACACCTTGCTGACCGGTGAGCCCGCCGCCGCCGAGGCGCTGGCCAAGTACCGCATCAATCCCGGCAATGTGGGTTTCGGGAAAAAGAAAGACCTGCAATTTTCCACTATCGTCGAACTCGCGATCCGCCACGGCAAGCCCGTGCGCATCGGCGCGAACTGGGGCTCGCTCGACCAGGACATGCTCGCGCGGATGATGGACGAGAACGCGCAGCGCGCGCAGCCCTGGGACGCGACGCGCGTGATGCGCGAGGCGCTGATCCGCTCGGCGCTGGATTCCGCCGCGCGCGCCGAGGAACTCGGCCTGGCCCGCGAGCGCATCATCCTGTCGTGCAAGGTCTCCGGCGTGCAGGAACTCATCGCGGTCTATCGCGACCTCGCCGCACGCAGTGACTACGCGCTGCACCTGGGCCTGACCGAAGCCGGTATCGGCTCCAAGGGCATCGTCGCGTCGAGCGCGGCACTGGCCGTTTTGCTGCAGGAAGGCATCGGCGACACGATCCGCATTTCGCTGACGCCGGAGCCGCAGGAGTCGCGCACGCGCGAAGTCATCGTCGCGCAGGAGCTGTTGCAGACCATGGGCCTGCGCGCGTTCACACCGCTGGTTACCGCTTGTCCGGGCTGCGGCCGTACGACGTCGACGTTCTTCCAGGAACTGGCCAAGACCGTGCAGGACCATGTGCGCGCGCGCATGCCCGAGTGGCGCCTGCAATACGACGGCGTCGAAAACCTGACGCTGGCCGTCATGGGCTGCATCGTCAACGGCCCGGGCGAATCCAAGCACGCCAACATCGGCATCTCGCTGCCCGGCAGCGGCGAGGCGCCGGCCGCGCCCGTGTTCATCGACGGCGTCAAGACGCAGACCCTGCGTGGCGACACGATCGCGCAGGATTTCGTCGGCATCCTCGAGCACTACGTCGCCGACCGCTACCGCGCGAAGGCGGGCTGAGCGCGGGTACGCAGGACCGGCGAAGAAATTTTTCGCCGGCGTGTCGATTCCGACGTTGCCGCTTCGACGCAGTGGTCAGAGCCGCCTTTCCAGACGCTCATCATGTTCTGGAATTCGGCTCCCGTCTCCCGCCGTGGCGCTCCGCGCTACGGCCGGTTTCCCTGCGACATACCCCGACTAGGAGTCCTGGCATGAACATCAATGCGTACCTCACGTTCAACGGCAACTGCGCTGAAGCCTTTGCCTACTACGCGCAGCATCTCGGCGGCCAGATCGTCGCGGCGATGAAGTTCAGCGAAGCCCCCGACGGCGGCGGCTGCGGTCCGGAGTTGGGCGACAAGATCATGCATTCCTGCCTGATGATCGGCGGCCAGATGCTCATGGGCTCGGATGCGGTCAGCCAGTACTGCCCGTACGAGCCGATCAAGGGCGTGTCGATCGCGCTGCATCCGTCGTCGGTCGAGGAAGCCGAACGCGTGTTCGCGGCGTTGTCCGCGGGCGGAAAAGTGGAAATGGCGCTCGAAAAGACCTTCTGGGCCGAACGTTTCGGCACCTGCACCGATCAGTTCGGCGTGCCATGGATGCTCAACTATTCCGAGCCGAATCCGGACTGTCCGACGGCGTGATCCTTGGCTGGTCATTGCGCGGCTGGCGGCGACGCCGGCCGCGCTGCTTCGCTATTTTTCAATGACGTGTCGTGCGCAGCACTGCGGAATTCCCGCGCGCGATACGAGCCCGGTCGTTCGTGTGACTGATGGTCGTTGCACCGCCGACCACGCTGTTCCTTGTCACACGGCGCGGCAACTGGCGATGGGCAGCAGCTAGACTCGGCGGAAGGATTTGCCGGAGCCGTATCCATGCAAAGTCGATTGCTGCGTATTGTCTTCGCTGTGTTTTTGCTGGCCGCTGCGTCACCGCAGGTCCTGGCTGCGGAATCGCCGGCCGCGGCGCCTGCGGCCGCAGAGACGGCGCCCCCACACGAGCGCTTCGATCTCGAATCCGCTGCGCTCAAGGAAACCCGCCGCATCACGGTCTATCTGCCGCCGGACTATGCGCAGGACACGTCGGTGCGTTATCCCGTGCTTTACATGCCCGACGGCGGAATCAACGAGGATTTTCCGCACGTGACCGGCAGCGTCGATCGCGCGATCCGCACCGGGAAAATGCGCGCGCTGATCATCGTCGGCATCGAGAACACGCAGCGTCGTCGCGACCTGACCGGACCCACCGACATCGCCACGGATCGGGCGATCGCGCCGCAGGTTGGCGGGTCGCCCGCATTCCGCGCGTTCCTGCGTGATGAGTTGCTGCCGAAGGTCCAGGCACGCTACCGCGGCACCGGCGAGACCGCGATCATCGGCGAGTCGCTGGCCGGCCTGTTCGTGCTGGAGACCTGCATGGAGTCGCCCGAGCTGTTCGATACCTGCATCGCGCTGAGCCCGAGCCTGTGGTGGAACGACCGCGCGCTCGTGCGCGCATTGCCGGCGCGGCTGAATGCACGGCCGCATTGGCGGGCACGTTGGTATCTCGCGTCGGCCAACGAAGACAACATTGCGCCGGAAACCGCCGCGTTCGCGCGTGCGCTTACTGCCGGCGCGCCCGCGGGACTGCGCTGGCAATACGAGCCGCGGCCGGACCTGCGTCACGACACGATCTACCGCACGCTTGCACCGGTCGTGCTGCCGCAGCTGTTCGCGCCTTGAATTGCGCGTGGAAGCGCCACAGTCTTCGGAGCTCCATCCGCGTGTGCCCATGAACGACGAACCCGACACCTCGATCTGGCTGTTCGGCTACGGCTCGCTGATCTACAAGGTCGACTTTCCGTTCCTCGAACGCCGCCGCGCGCGCATCCGCGGCTGGACGCGCCGCTTCTGGCAGGGTTCGCACGACCACCGCGGAACGCCCGACGCGCCGGGCCGCGTCGTCACGCTGATCGCCGACGCGGACGCGGTGTGCACCGGCATGGCGTATCGCGTGACGCCCGACGTGTTCGCGCATCTGGACCACCGCGAGAAGAACGGCTACACGCGCGAAGCCAGCGAGTTCTTTTTCGACGACGGCTCGCACACGCAGGGCGTCGTCTACGTGGCCAATCCCGGCAACGAGGCGTATCTCGGCCCGGCCGGTGAGGACGAGATTGCGCGGCATATCGCGGCATCGCGCGGTCCGAGCGGGGAGAACCGCGACTATCTGCTCGCGCTGGCCGCGGCGCTGCGCGAACTCGGCAGCGACGATGCGCATGTGTTCGGCATCGAGCGCGAGTTGCGCGGGATGCTCGAGGCGGCGTCGTGATCGTGTCGCTCAGGAACGCGACGGTTTCTTCGCAGCGATCTTGCGGGTAGCGGGTTTCGCCGAGGCGCGCTTTTTCGCCGCCAGACGACTCACGACCGCCGCACTGTTGAGTTCACGCAAGGCATCCTTGCCGATCCAGCGCGGCGCTGCTTCCTTCTTTGCGGCCAGCCGCTGCGCCACGGCGACGGCGGCGGCATGCAGTGCGGCGTTGCGCTTGCCGATCGAGCGTAGCGCCCAGTTGACGGCTTTCCTGACGAAGTTGCGTTCGTCGCTCGAGGCAGACTCGATGAGGCGCAGGCCGCGCAGGAACGGTTCGTCGGCGGCGTGCTTGTCGTGGACGGTCAGGCTCGCGAGCAATGCGAACGCGCCGCGCCGCACGAATTCCTCGCTGCGCGCCGCCCACGCGTCGACTTTGTTCCAGGCATGGGGCGTGCGGTCCAACAGCACGAAACACGGGGTGTCGCAGTGCGCCCAGTTGTCGACGCTGCCGATCCAGCGCTCCATCTGCGCGGCATCGACGAGTGCCGGATCGTCGATATAGCAGGCGAGCATGCGCGCGTCGTAGAGGTCGGTCTGCCACAAGGCTTCTGGGAGCGCGTGATCGTGGCGATAGCGTTTCGCGACTGCCTGCACATCGCGCATCGATACACCGAACGCCTTGTCGTTCGGGATCGCGTAGCGCGCCATGCCGGCGCGCGTGGCTTCATTGGCACAGGCTTTCAGCGCGGCGATGGCTTCGGCGCAGCGCGCGTCGACATCGATCGTGGGATCGGCGCGAGTGCTCGTTCGTGTGCGCGGTGTTTTTGCCGTGTTTACGCTACGTGATGGTGTTTTCTTTGCGGCCGCGGTGCTGACTGACTTGGTTGCTGCGCTGCGCGTTAAAGTGGGTTTTCGGGCGTCGCGGCGCCGCGCGCTCGAGTCGTCGTCCGACGCCGTCTTTGCGGTCTTCCCGGTTTTCACGTCCGTTTTCCCGGCGCTGGTTTTCATGGCGGCTCCGCTGCGCTCAGGCGCGCACGCGGCACAGTCTCGCGCCGGCCCAGGTCGCGGGCAAGGCGGTCAGCACGAGCGTGATCGGATACCACGCCGGCCCGTATTCGGCTTTGCCCCAGGTGGCGACGACGCCGGCCAGTGCGAGCACGAACCCTATGCCGCCGAGAATCAGCGCGTGCTTCAGCGGCTCGCGCGGCGCGAGCCATGCGGTGACATAGCCGCCGGCGGCGGCGAACAGCACACGGTACGCCGTCGCGAGTGCGAACAGTGCATTGCTCATCGGCATGCCGGGTGCCGGAAAGATGCCGCTTGCATAAAGCGCCATATCGGTCGCGGTGGACAGCGCGACCGTCACGAGCAGGCCCAGCACGACGGCGGCAATGCTGCGAAGTGTACGATGGGTGTTCGTGGATTCTGTCATTGGCGGCGTTCCCGCAATGTACCTGGAGAAGTCCGCCGCGCGCGGGACGCGCGGCGGTGAGGTTCACGCAATGCCAGCGAGTGCGCTCTGAGCGTCGTCGCTCGCGAGCCATTCGGCCAGGCGGTCGTAACCCATCTCGACACCGCTCGTGGCGGGGAAGCTCAGCACATGGTCGCGGACCGCCTTGGAGTCGTAGCGCACGGTCAGGCGCAGCGTGGTCTTGCCGTCGTCTTCGGTCAGTACGATGGACGACACGCCCTGGCCTTCGTACCAGGCCTGGTCGAAGGTCTCGTTCGCGACCATGCGTTCGGGCGCGGCGATCTCGAGGATCGTGCCGCCCATGCCCATGACTTCGCCGTTGTCGCCGACCCAGACATAGCGATATTTGCCGCCAACGCGCGCGTCGATCTCGCAGACATCGAGCCGCCAGCCCGGCGGGCCGCCGAACCAGCGCCGCAGCAGATCGGCACGGGTCAGCGCTTCGAACACGAGCCGGCGCGGCGCGTCGAAAACGCGGGTCATGAGGATTTCGGTATCGCTGGGCAGGCTGACCTGCAGGGTGCCGGAACGGTGCATGGAGATTTCCTCGGGACGTGGTGGTTGCAGAAGAATTTCAGGACGGGCGGGATTTGCGCGGCTTGCGGGTTTTCTTTTCGGCGGCCTTCATTTCCTCGAGCAGCGCATCGAGCTGGCCGAAGCGCAGATCCCAGAGCTGCCGATAGTTTTCGAGCCACGCGTTCGCCTCGGCCAGCGGCGCGGCTTCGATGCGGCAGGGGCGGCGCTGTGCGTCGCGTCCGCGGCTGACGAGGCCCGCGAGTTCGAGCACCTTGAGGTGCTTGGATACGGCGGGCTGGCTCATCGCGAACGGTTCGCCGAGTTCGCTGACCGAGGCTTCGCCGAGCGCGAGGCGCGCAAGGATCGCGCGGCGTGTCGGATCGGCCAGTGCGGCGAAGGTCGCATCGAGGCGAGCGGTGCTGTTCATTGGATAACCGTTGAGTTACATAACCGTGTGGTTATGCAAATTAGCCGGCGACCTCGCGGCTGTCAAGCAGCGATCAGGTTGTTCGTGAGAATCGGCGCTCGACTATCGTGCCGCCTGACGTCGCGCAGCTTCGCGCGGCCTCAGAAACTCGCGCAGGCGCGCTGCTTCAGCCGCATCACGGCTTCCTGGTCGAAGCGCGTCTTGTACGCCGCCATGATGGCCTGCACCGCGGTTTCGCTGCGTGCGTCGTCGGCGTGGGCGAGGGTCAGCACACGCGAGCGCTCGCGCACGATGCCGCCGTCATTGCCACGCCACTGGCCGGCGGCCTCGACGACGCTGAGGCCCTGCGGGAAGCGCGGCGTGACTTCGTCGCGCAGGAAGGTGTTCCATTCGGCCTCGCTGATCTGGCCGCCGCTCGGCGTGGACAGGCCGAAGAACAGTTCGTCCTCGATCAGCGCCTGCGCGCTGCCGGGGCAGCGTGCGGCGGGGACAGTAGTGCAGGCGCTCAGGACCAGGGCGGTACAGACGAGCAGGGCAGGCGTGCGCATCGGCGTTCTCGCATAGTCAACAGGTATACAGGGTAGCAACATTGGCGAGCCCGCAATATCGGCAACGCCGCATGGTGTGCGCGTCGGCGTGCGTACAGGCATGCTCACGTTCGACCCTTACTGCAACCCATCGACGAGAACACACCATGGCGAGGATCTTGCGCTGCATCGCGTTGTGCCTGGCGCTGCTCGCGCCGGTGCACGCGGCCGAGTATCTGGAGCTGACCGACTTCCAGCTCATCGACGGCACGGGCGCTGCGGCGCGGCCCGTGAAGTCGCTGCTCGTGCGTGACGGCGTAATCGTGGCGATCGACGCGACTGGCGAGCGGCCTGCGGCCGAAGCGGACGCGCGCTGGACGCGCATCGGTCTGGCCGGTGCCTGGGTGATTCCCGGGCTGATCGACACACACGTACACGTGAGCCGCTTCGCCGATCCGCGCCAGGGCGAACGCATCCTCGCCGCCGCCGTGCGCGGCGGCATCACCGGCGTGCGCGACCTGGCCGGCGATGCCCGCGCGCTGGGTGAACTGGAACGCGCGATCGGTGCCGGCGAATGGACAGGGCCGAGCCTCGTCTACAGCGCGCTGTTTGCCGGTCCCGACGTATTCCGCAACGGACCGACCGCCGAGATGGCACCGGGCCGCACGCCCGGCGAAGCGCCCTGGGCGCGGCTCATCGAGGCGAAGACGGACCTACGCCAGGCCGTCGCCGAAGCGCGCGGGACGGGTGCGTCGAACATCAAGATCTACGGCGACCTGACGCCGCGGCTGGCCGCCGCGATCGTGCGCGAGGCGGGACGACAGGGCCTGCAGACGACCGCGCATGCGACCGTGTTTCCGGCGCGTCCGAGCGATCTTGTCGACGCGGGCATCGGTTCGCTGTCGCATGCGCCGTACCTGGTCTGGGAAGCCGTCGACACGGTGCCCGACGACTACGGCCAGCGCATCGCCGGGCCGTGGGACACCATTGCCCCGGATCACCCGCGCCTGCTCGCGCTGTACCGGCGCATGGCCGAGAGTGGCGTGTTCCTCGACGCGACGCTGTATGTCTACAAGGCCATGAAGGACTACGCGCCGGGCCAGATGGACACGAGCTGGACCGATGCCGCGTTCGCCTGGGGCGCTCAGGCGACGCGTCTGGCGCGCGCGGCCGGGGTGCGCGTGACGACGGGCACGGACTGGTTCGAACCGCGCGGCGACGGCGGGCTGCCGCATACGCACGACGAACTCGCGCTATTGGTGGAACATGCGGGATTCACGCCGGCGCAGGCGATCGTGGCGGCAACGCGCGACGGCGCGGCGGCGCTGGGCCTCGCGGCGACGCAGGGCACGCTGGAAATCGGCAAGGCGGCCGATCTCGTCGTGCTCGACACCGACCCGCTGGCTGATATCCACAACACCACACGTATACGTTTGACGGTCAAGCACGGCGTCGTCGTGACGCCGCGCTGAGCGGCTAGCGCGGCAGCGCCTCGGGCCGGCGCGCGCGCTTGGTCCGGTACATGGCCTGGTCGGCGCGTTCCAGCAATACATCGAGTTCCGCGCCGTCATGTGGGAACACGGCGACGCCGATGCTCGCGCCGAGGCGGATCTCGCGGTCTTCGAACGCGAACGGCCGGTCGATCTGCTGTGTCAGGCGCTGCGCGTGGGCGAGCGCGCCGTCGGCATCGGACACGCGCGACAGGATGATGCCAAATTCGTCGCCGCCGAGCCGCGCGACGGTGTCGGATTCACGCGAAGCCTGGCGGATGCGCTGCGCCAGTTCGCGCAGCGCCGCATCGCCGGCGCGGTGGCCGTATTCGTCGTTGATCGGCTTGAGGCCATCCATGTCGAGGTTGAGCACCCCGAACGGCGCCGCGTTGCGTTGCGCCTGCGCGAGACAGTGGCGCAGGCGTTCGAGAAACAGCGAGCGGTTGGCGAGACCCGTGAGGCCGTCGTGCGTGGCGAGGTGGAACAGTTCGTCCGAACCGTAGCGCGTGGCGTGAAACATGGCCGCGGCGATCAGGTCCGACATCAGGCCGAGCAGCTGCAGATCCTCGGTGTCGAACGCATCGACCTGCGCGGCGAGCACCTTGAGTACGCCGACGACGGCGTCGTGGTGGCGCAGCGGCATCACGATCATCGAGCGCAGGCCGATGCGGCGGCAGGCGTCGCGATCAACGCGCGGATCGGTTTCCGAATCCACGCAGTACAGCGGCGTCCCTTCGCGGATGCAGCGACCGGACAGGCTGCTCGCCCGCGCCAGGCGCATGCCGAGGTGCCGCTCGGCCACGCCGGTTGCGGCGCGATAGACCATGTCGTCGTCCTCGGCCAGTTCGACCACCGCACCGATGGCGCGCGTGATCGATTGCGCGCGCTCGGCGACGAGTGCCATGACGCCGCCGAGATCGAGCCCGAGCCGTGCGATATCGGTCTGCGTGCGGATGACGTCGAGCAGGCGCTCGGATGCGACGGTTGTGGTCATGAGTGCTCTGGTTCGATTCGCCGACGCCCGCGCGCGGTGCCTGCGCGCCATGCGCGCACATCGGCGATGGTATGCAAACACAGGTCCCGAATCGGTGCGCGCGGCCGCGGAGTTTTACATTGTTTTCACGCAATCCCGTCGACCGTTCGATTGCTGAGTGATTGCCGCTGCAACGCCTGAGGGTTTTTCCGTGACGACCTGTCGCACGTCGATCGTTTTCACGCGGATTTGATTCTTTTTGCACGAGTACACATCGTCGTCGTTTCGGCGTACCTTCGGACGGGTATGGTGTAAGCACGGGGCCAGCGCGACTGGATAGCCATGGGTCAGGAGATCACCGGTCGCCCGCTGGAAATCCTGCTCGTCGAGGACAATCC